>ERZ802824.21-NODE-21-length-67299-cov-22.7128_pt1 | contig 67299 bp, 76 predicted proteins | sample MGYA00345650_ERZ802824 | MGnify/ENA primary metagenome ERZ802824 (study PRJEB30503, sample SAMEA104212361) | marine metagenome | biome: Westerlies Biome; feature: [SRF] surface water layer (ENVO:00010504) within the epipelagic zone...; material: water (ENVO:00002006)... | reverse complement strand
CCACCATATTTAACAACGCAAATTTTTTTTGAAAATTTTTGTATGTATGGAAGTGCTTCTGTTAAAATTTTTATTACCTGTTCTGCTTTATTTTTTTCCATTTGGAATCTCTAATGTGGAATCAATATTAAGTATCTCACTTGTAAACTTGTCTTGTATTTCTTTCAACTCTTCTTCTGTATTAGCTTCAAATCTCATTACTAAACATGGAGTTGTGTTAGAAGCTCTTACTAATCCCCATCCATTTTTGAAATCTGCTCTTAAACCATCAATTTTAGAAATTTCTGCTCCATCAAAATTTACTTTGCTGCAGAATTTTTTCATAAATTCATGCTGATTACCATCTTTATCAACTTTTATATTTATTTCTGGAGTGGAATAAGAAGATGGTAATTCGTCGAATATTTCACTGCTTTTTTTATTTTCATTTGATATTATTTCGAGCATTCTTAAACTAGCATATATTCCATCATCAAACCCAAACCATCTATCCTTGAAAAATATATGTCCTGACATTTCTCCACCTAATATAGCGTTAATCTCTTTCATCTTCATCTTAATATATGAATGTCCTGTTCTAGACATTACCGCTATACCTCCATACTCTTTTATATATATGGGTAAATCTTTTGATGATTTAACATCAAAAACAATTTTTTCATTTGCACTTTTTGACAAAATATTTTTAGAGTAAAGCATCATTTGTCTATCAGGCCATAGAATATTTCCTAAATTATCTATTATCAAACATCTATCACCATCACCATCAAATGCGACTCCTATATCGCATTTATTTTCTTTAACAGACGATATTAAATTAATTAGATTTTTTGGCTCACTAGGATTTGGGTGATGATTTGGAAAATTTCCATCTATATCACAATATAAATCTATAACCTCAAGACCTAATTTTTTATAAATTTTTAGAGAAATTGGTCCTGCTGCACCATTACCTGCATCAATAGCTACTTTTAATTTTTTGTTAATTTTTATGTCCTTTAATATAGCTTCTAGATAATTCTTTTCTATATTTATTTTCTCTTCACCTACTTCTGAATTCTTATTTATTTTTTTTAAATTTTTGCTTAAAATTTTATTGTATATATTTTGGATTTCTTCACCAGCTAGAGCGTGGTTGTCCATAATAATTTTTAAACCATTGTAATTTTTTGGATTATGACTCCCTGTAACAATAATTCCTGAATTGACCTTGAAGTAATTTACTGCAAAATATAAAAGTGGTGTTGGGACTTGGCCAATGTCTATAACTTTTTTCCCACTTTCTAACAGCCCTCTAATTAATGTATTAGATATAGCTTCGCTTGATAGTCTTCCATCTCTGCCAACAACTATTATGTCATTATCTTTTTGGTATAGATCACTTAAAGATCTTGCTATTAAGTCTATAGATTCTAGAGTTAGTTCTTTTTTATAGATCCCTCTAATATCATAAGCTTTGAATATTGTTTTTAATACTTTCATTATTAATTTTTTCCGCTATGACCAAATCCACCTGATGCTCTATCAGTGGATTCAAAGTTATCTACAAAAGTATATTCAATATTTACTACAGGTATAAGCATAAATTGTGCAATTCTATCACCTGGATTAATTTGAAAATTATTATCACTATTATTAAATAAAGATACCATCAGCTCTCCTTGGTAATCAGAGTCAATTAATCCAATAGAATTTCCTAAGATAATCCCATGTTTGTGGCCTAAGCCAGATCTGGGAAGTATTATTCCTGCATATTTTTTGTCTTCGATATAGAAAGCTAGCCCCGTCGGAATTAAAGTAGTACTTTTTGGAGCAAGCTCAATTTTTTCATCAACACATGCCCTCAAATCCATTGCTGCTGAGCCCTCTGTAGCATAACTTGGTAATGGTATGTCTTCATTAATCTTAGAATTTAAAATCTTTACTTGTACTTTTTTTGACATATTTTTTATTCCTAATTATAAATATTCGAAATTTCTTCTACAAACTCAATTGCTAAATCTTTTTTATTTTTTAGCCCTAAATTTTTTTCTAACCCATTCCCCCAATATAAAGTTATTGCATTATTCTCATTATCTATTCCCTCTGAAAAACTAACTTTATTTGCGGCTATTACAGAAACTTTTTTTTCTTTTAGTTTTTTTATAGCATTACTTTTTAATTCACTTGTTTCTGCGGCAAACCCTATTGAAAAAATATTATATTTTTGCGAAATTGTTTTTAATATGTCAGTATTTTTCTCTAACTCTAGATTTGAAATATTTTCACTCTTTATCTTTTCTTTTGACAAATCTTTTACTATAAAATCAGATACAGCTGCTACTGAAACAAAAATATCACAATTGCTCATATTATTTTCTACTGATAAAAGCATGTCTTGCGCACTCTTTACTTCTATAGAATCTATTTCATCTTTTTCCTTATAACTACAAGGTCCTTTGACTAAAATTACCTTAGCACCATGATCGTAAAATGCATTGGCGATTTCACATCCCATCATTCCAGAGCTTCTGTTAGATAAATACCTAACTGGGTCAATAAATTCTTGCGTTGGTCCTGCTGTGATTACAATTTTTTTATTTTTAAATAATTTTAATTTTTCTTTTGTTAAAGATTTAATATCTTCTATTATATCTTCTGGCTCTTTCATTCTACCTGTGCCTATATCTCCACATGCCTGACTACCAAAGTCTGGCCCTGAGAAAATTAATCCTCTCCTTTTTAAAGCTTTATAATTTTCTTGTGTAGCTTTATTTGCCCACATATTTTTGTTCATGCTCGGGGCTAAGACAATTTTTTTGTCAAAAGCAAGGCAGGTTGTCGTAAGTAAGTCTTCCGCTCTACCATGCATGATTTTAGACAAGAATTCTGCGGTTGTAGGAGCTATAAGTATTAAATCTGCCCATCTTGCTAAATCAATATGTAGCATTGGTTTATCTTTTATAACAGTATTATATTGATAAACCCCCTCATTTGTTAATGTCTCAAAAGTCAGAGGTGTTATAAAATCCTCAGCTGTTCGTGTCATTATAACTTTTACTAAATAACCCTTTTTTATTAGTAATCTTGTAATTTCAGCTGCTTTATAAGCAGCAATCCCACCTGTAACCCCAAGCAATATTTTAGTTTTTTTACTCATTCTAGGATTGTACAAGATTTCTTGATATCGTATGTAAAATATTTATTAGATGATCAATGTCAGACTCTTGATGATCTGTGGTTATTGAAATCCTTAATCTTGACTTACCTTCTTCGACAGTTGGAGGTCTAATAGCTGGAATATAAATACCGTTTTTAAAAAGTTCTTCGCTCAAGTATAAAGCATCTTTACTACTTCCTATTAATAATGCTTGGATTTGACTACTGCTATCCAATACAGAAAACCCAGATTTATTAATATTTTTTCTAAAATAATTTATTAGTGAAAATAACTTTTCTCTTCTCCAATTTTCTTCTTCTACAATTTTTAATGATTTTCTTGTAGCTTCAACTGCATTTATTGGAAGAGATGTCGAGTAAATATAGCTTCTAGCTTTTTGGATTATATAATCGACGCTATCTTTATCCCCAGAGAAGAAAGCACCAAAAGTTCCCACTGCTTTGCCGAAAGTTCCTGTGATAAAAGTGTTTAATTTCTTATTAAGAGACGATTTATTAACAAGGCCTCTTCCATTTTCTCCATATACTCCCAACGCATGAGCTTCATCAACCAATAATAGCGATCCATGGTTTTGGACCTTTGAGTAAATTTTTTGTAAATTAGCAATATCTCCATCCATACTAAATAAAGAATCACTAACTACAAGATTAGATTTTGATTTACTTTCATTTAGTAAATTTTCTAAACTTTCACAATCGTTATGTCTATATCTCTTAAAATTTGCTCTAGATATTATTGATCCATCTATCAATGAAGCATGATTAAGTTTATCAGAAAAAATACTATCGCCTCGATTTACTAAAGTTTTTATTACACCCAGATTAGCTTGATAACCTGTAGAAAATAATAATGTTTTTTCTTGTCCTAAGAAGTCCGAGATTTCCTCTTCAAGCATATGATGTGACTTTGTATACCCTGATATCAAAGCTGACGAACTCGTGCTATAACCGTGCTTATCTAATGCTTTTTTAGCTGAATTAATAATTCTCTTATCATTAGATAATGATAAATAATCGTTACTTGCAAAAGAAAGAAATTCTTTATTTTTATATACAAATATGTGTGAGTTTCCAGAATCTTTTACTTTTCTAATTCTGTAATTATTTGACAACTTTAGTCCGGAAAGTTTTTTTTCTATTATGTTATTCAAATTTATTTTAATAAATAATTAATTAATTAATTTTAAATTATAAATATTTTGTTTTCCCTCTGCTTTTGAAGATTCTTTATTATTTGAATTTTTTATTTTTCCATTTTCTCCTTCTATCTTCATACCTAATTTGTTAAATAATTCTCTATCTTTTTCAACTTCTACGTTTGGTGCTGTTAATAATTCTTCTCCATAAAATACAGAATTCGCCCCGGCATAAAAACATAATGCTTGCATTGATTCTGACATTGATTCTCTTCCTGCAGATAATCTAACATAGGTATTAGGCATCATTATTCTTGTTATTGCTATTGTTCTAACAAACTCTATCTCATCTACCTTTTCATTATCATACAGTCTTGTGCCTTCCATCTGAACCAACATGTTTATTGGTACCGACTCTGGGTGTTTTTCTAGATTAGCTAATTCTATTAAAAGTTTAGCTCTATCATCTCTTGATTCACCAAGTCCTAATATTCCGCCTGAACATACTTTTATACCTGATTCTCGAACGTATTTTAATGTATTTAGCCTGTCTTGATAATTTCTTGTGCTAATAACTTTTGTATAATGTTCTCTTGAAGTATCAAGGTTATGGTTATAATAATTTAGACCTGACTTTGAAAGTCTCATTGCTTGATCTTCAGATAGCATGCCAAGTGTTACGCAACTTTCCATGCCAAGCCCGTGAACTACATCAATCATTTTAATCACTCTATCTATATTCTTATTGCTAGGCCTTCTCCAAGCTGCCCCCATACAAAATCTAGTAGATCCTTGTTCACGTGCAAGCTTTGCTTGTTTTTCAACCTCCTCTAATGACATTAATGGTGTTGCTTCTATTGGGTCTTCGCTATGTATACTTTGAGAGCAATATCCGCAGTCCTCCGGGCAGCCACCAGTTTTAATAGAGAGTAATGTACAAACTTGCACCATATCTTTTTTATGATTTTTAATATGCGAATTATGAGCTTCATATAACAATTCGTTAAAAGGTTTGTTAAAAAGTATCAAAACTTCTTCTAGTTTCCAATCATTTCGCATATTACTCATATAAGATACTCCCCGTATATACCTAAAAAAATTAACAAACCCACATATTGATTATTGCTAAAAGCCATTATACAAAATTTTGGCTCCCTTTTTTTTATTAATATTTGATTATACACACCTACCAACATAGCGAGTACAAGAAAAAAGTAAAAAATATAACTATATTCTTTCAAATAACCTATATATATAAAAATTATGTAAAAACTACACTGAAAAAATCCAATGATAATTTTATCTCTATTTCCGAAAAGTATTGCTGTTGAGTTAATTCCTATTTTTAAATCATCCTCCTTGTCTGACATTGCATACATTGTATCAAACATGGTCACCCATATTAATGTTGCTAGAAAAAAAATCCATGTTATAAAGTTTGGTAATTGATTGGTAATACTAGTAAATGCCATTAGTGTAGAAACAGCAAATGTTATTCCTAAAAATATTTGAGGTGCTCTAAAAAACCTTTTTGTTAGAGGATAGGAAATAATAAGTAAGATAGCGATAAGGCCAATATAAATAGTTTTTATATTTAGCATAAAGAGTAAACCTAAATTTAAAATTGATAATATTGAAAATATTAAAATAACTTCTTTTTTGCTTATTAAGCCTGATGCATAGGGTCTGTTTAGAGTTCTAGATACTTGATTGTCAAAATTTTTGTCAAAAAAATCATTTATTACACAACCAATCGTTCTTGTTGTAATAACCCCTACTAAAAATATTAAGCTTACAAAATTATATATTTCACCATTATTATTACATGCAATTACCCAAAATGGTGGCCATAATAGTAATAATATTCCAATAGGACTATTAAGCCTCATTAATTTTATATATAGGTAAAGTTTATTTTTAAACATGAAAGAAATAATTTAATATATTTATAAAGAAACTATAATACAACAAAATGACGATAAGAAAATTTAAAGATTTTACACCTAATATTGACAAAAATGCTTATATTGATGAAAGCTGTTCAGTGATCGGAGATGTTTCAATTGGCGAGGAGTCTTCTATATGGCCTCAAACCGTCATAAGAGGAGATGTGCAAAAAGTAATAATAGGCAAAAGAACGAATGTTCAAGATGGATCTATCCTTCATGTAACAAGCGATAACATATTTACGCCTGGCGGCTTTCCTTTAAAAATTGGAGATGATGTTACTATTGGACACGGAGTTATTTTGCACGCGTGCACAATAGAAAGTATGAGCCTAGTCGGCATTGGGAGTATAATATTGGATGGAGCAATAGTTCAAAGTAATTCTATGATTGCAGCTGGAAGTCTTGTTGGTCCAAATAAAGTAATTGAATCTGGAATTTTATACAAAGGATCTCCCGCAAAACCTGTAAGAGATTTAACTAAAAAAGAAATTGAGTATATCAGCTTTTCATCAAAGCATTATGTAAATACTATGAAACAACACATAAATACAAAATGAATATAATGCTAAATGGAGAAAATTTCTTTTTTGACAAAAGTTTAACTATAGACGAATTATTAAAAAAAAATAATATAAGCTTACAAAATATTGTTATAGAGATAAATAAAGAAATAATAACAAAAAGTCTATGGGGGAAATATGAATTAAATAGTGGTGATGAAGTAGAAATTATTACAGCAGTTGGTGGTGGGTAGGTATGAGCTTTTTGATAAATAATAGAACTTATAATTCAAGATTAATTATTGGCAGTGGAAAATATAAAGATTTTAAGCAAACAAAAGATGCTCTAGATTCAAGTGGGGCACAAATGATTACTGTTGCAATTAAAAGAACTAATGTTGGTCAAAATAATAACCAGAAGAATTTATTAGATTTTATTAACCCTATTGATTATAAAATACTTCCAAATACTGCTGGCTGCTACTCTGCAAAAGATGCCATAAGAGTATCTCTTTTAGCAAAAGAATTATTAAATGATAATCTTGTTAAATTAGAAGTTTTAGCAGATGAAAACACCTTGTTACCAAATGAAGAAGAAACACTTATTGCAGCAAAAGAACTAGTGGATCTTGGTTTTTCAGTAATGGTTTACACTACTGATAACATTAAATTGGCAAAAGAACTTGAAGAAATTGGATGTGATGCTGTCATGCCACTTGCCTCACCAATTGGTACTGGTCAAGGAATTGTCAACTCTGTGAATATAAAAAAAATTATTAAGAATGCAAATATTCCAATTATTATTGATGCAGGTATCGGAACTGCAAGCGATGCAACTATAGCCATGGAAATAGGTTGTGACGCAGTTTTATTAAATTCTGCAATAGCTATGTCTGACAATCCAATATTAATGGCAGAAGCTATGAAATATGCTGTAATTTCAGGAAGAAAGGCTTATGAGGCGAAAAGGATGAAGTTAAGCAATACTGCCATTGCCTCAAGCAACAAAAAAGATGCATTATCATGAATAATTCAAATCACATAAAAAGCTTTGTCAAAAGAAGTGGTAGAATAACGAACTCACAAAAAGTATTTTTAAATAATAAAGATAGTGATTATAATTTTTTTTCTATTGATAAAGCATTGCATTACGAAAAAATATTTAACAATAAAAATCCATATGTTTTAGATATTGGGTTTGGGGATGGAAAATTATTAACTAACATAGCAAAAAAATTTCCTGAAGTGAATTTTATAGGTCTCGAAGTTTATGAATCAGGTATAGGTAATGTTTTGAAGCAGATTTGTGAGGAAGAATTAGATAATATAAAAATATCTTGCTGTGACGCTATTGTTTTTTTAAGTAATTTTATAAAAGATGAAAGTCTTTATGGTGTAAGTTTATTTTTTCCAGATCCATGGCCAAAGAAAAAACATCATAAAAGAAGAATAATAGATAAAGAATTTATTAATTTATTATCTCGTAAAATTTATAAAAATGGTTTTATTAAAATTGCTACTGACTGGTCAAATTATAGTGATATTATAATCGAAATATTTAATCAAAATAATAAATTTGAGAAAATTAATGATATTTATTTATATAAAAATAGATGTCTGACAAAATTCGAAAAAAGAGGTATTTCTCTTGGACATAAAATTTCTGAATTATCTTATAGATTAAAATAATCTTATTAATCTATTTTATTTTTTTATCTTCTTTATACTTGCTTCATATATTGAAGATAAACCTGCTGTATCTCTATTCATTGGACATATTTCACTAGTACAAAATGGTGGTGAAATATTTGTGCATCCTAAATCTGACCATGCGCTTTCTATTGCGCCATCAATAGTCCTATGAAAATGATTTTTCCATTGCCCTGTTGAATAACCAGTATCTACAAAAATCTTTAAGATTGGCTTATGCACCCTAGCAAAATATAATTTAATATTCTGATCATAAAGTCGCGACGACAAACTATTTAGCATATCCTGTCCTGAAGCGTCTATTTCATTAATAGCTATTGCGTCTATTATGAAATATCTTAGCTCAGGTTTAGTTGCCACTCTTTCAATAACTTCATTTTCGAAATGACCCGCATTAGTAAATATTAGAGGGCCATCAAATCGCATAACTGATATTGAGCAACATTTTGGGATATTATTTGCGTCAGAATTTCTAAATATCCCTTGTTTATTTTTTGATAAACATATTACTCTTGGTCTCATAGACCTATAACAATAACTTGCGAGGGACAGTACAATACCAACTATTATTCCCATCTCTAATTCTGGAGCTAGAAGTAATGTTACAAAAAATGTAATAATCGATATTACTGCATCTTGCTTTTGAACTCTCCAAGCATATTTTATTGGTTTAAATTTAATTAAATTCACAACAGCAGTTATTATTACTGCTGCAAGTGTTGCCTGTGGAAGATGGTATAGTAATGGAGTTAAAAATAATAATGTTATTCCTACAACTAAACCTGTAACAACAGATGAAAATCCTGTTACCGCGCCTGCTGAAATATTAACAGCTGACCTTGAAAAAGATCCCGAGACTGGATAACCTTGGAAAAAACTAGATGCTAAATTACTTAAGCCCTGCCCTATTAATTCTTGATCAGCATCTAATCTCTGCTTAGTTTGTGTTGCCATTGCCTTTGCAATTGAAATAGCTTCCATAAAACCTATCAAACTAATAGCTATAGCAACTGTTCCTAAATTAACAAGCTGCGTAACGTCTATTTGCGGCATTTGGATAGAAGGTAACCCATCAGGGACTACTCCAATTACTTTTCCCCCAAAATTTGTCTCAAATTTAATGTACCAAGATATAAGTGTAGTTATAACTACCGAGATTAATACTGAAGGGTACTTATTAGAAATTCTCCTAACAAAAAGTATAATAAATATTGCTAAAAGACCCATTAACAAAGTAGGCGTATGCGTGCTTACTAAAGATTCAGATATTACCATCATAATAGTTTGGTAGTGGTGTTCTTGAGAAACTACACTTACTCCAAATAATTTTGATAATTGTGATGTAGCAATTATTATTGCAGCAGCATTAGTGAATCCAGTTACAACTGGGTGAGATAGAAAATCAACTAATACCCCTAATCTCAATAAACCCAGGCATAATTGAAATAAACCCACAAGAAATGCCAGCATAATTGCATATGCAATGTAACCTGTTGGATCGCTACTAGCTATAGGCTCTAAAGCTGCTGCTGTTAAAAGACTTACTACAGCTACTGGACCTGTTGCTAATTGTCTTGAGGAGCCAAAAATAGATGCAATAGCTACTGGCAAGAAAGAAGCATAAAGGCCATAGTAAGGTGGTAAGCCTGCTAATTGCGCATATGCCATAGATTGCGGCACTAAGACTAAAGCTACTGTAACCCCAGCAATAATATCAGCCTGTAAAATTTTTGGGTTTTTAAGATCAGAAATCCAATCTTTAAAAGGAAAAAATCTTTTTAATATAAATTTTTGTATGTAGTCAACCATTATCATAATTTTATTTACTGACGCAAAATAGCGATATTTGCTAAATTATTATAGTGATTATTAATTAGGCTTAATAATGATAGCCTATTAAGCTTAATGTCTTCTTCTTTATCATTAATCATCACTTCTTCAAAAAATGTTTTTATACAAGAATTAAGAGAATTTAGCTCTTTTAAATAATTTTCATAGTCACTTTTGGCCAATAATATCTTTAGATCATCCTCAATCTTGATAATAGTATTATATAATATCTTTTCACTAGATTCTCTTAGTAAATTTTCTTTAATATTCCCTGTTAAAGCTAAATTAGATTTCTTTAATATATTCGATACTCTTTTTGCATTACTGAAAAGTTGCTGGTAATCATCATTTATTAATATTGTGTTTATTGCCTTAATCTTTTTTTGGCTTTGATGCGGGTTAATATTTTTTGTATTGTCTACTACGGAGCGAATAACATTTTGTTCATAATTATAATTTTCTTTAAACAGAGAAAATAATTTTTCTTTTATATACATTTCGCAATCGTTCAAAGCATTCTTATCATCTTTTAAATTATTAAGTTTGCAATAAATAACTCTATGTACTTCATTAATCAATTTTGTCAAATCAATACTATAATTTATCTCAAGTAAAATTTTCAATACTCCATTTACAGATCTCCTTATTCCCAAAGGATCTCTAGTACCACTTGGTTTTTCTTTGACCAAGAAAATACCTACAATAGTATCTAGTTTGTCTGCTAATGAAACAATTTTAGCATCTGAACTTTTTGGGAGATTGTCTTCAGGATTTCTTGGAGCATAGTGATCTTTGATACCATCAGCCACTATAGGATCCAAGCCAATTTTATTAGCATAATAACTTCCGATGTACCCTTGCAATTTCGGCATTTCTACAACCATATTTGAAATTAAATCTAGCTTACATACTTCTGCTATTTCTTTACATAATAATTTTTTATTCTGATAACTTTGTGCATTTATATAATTAGATATCTCAATAATCCTTTGAACTTTATCAAACATACTTCCAAGTTTTTTATGAAAAATTACTCTTTTAAGAAATTCTTTATTTTTAAAAATATTGTTTGATAAATCTTTAGATATAAAAAATTGCGCATCATCTAATCTTGGATTAATTACTCTTTCATTTCCCTGGATAATATTTTTGTTGGCTATTACATTAGAAACTCCGATAAAATTATTAGTTATTTTATTACTTTTGAATACTAAAGAATATTTTTGTGTTTCTTGAATCACATACGTTAATACTTCATCTGGAAGGTCTAAATATTTTTTAGGAAATTTACCCAAATAAATATAGGGGTATTCAACCATATTAGTTAATTCGCTAATTAATTTTAAATCTATTTTTTTGTCATAACCATTTTTGTCTATTATATTTTCAATCTCGTCTTGAATAATTTTCTGTCTATTTTTATGGTTAATTTCTATATTCGCGCTTTTAAGTTTAATAAAATACTCTTCAATACTTCTAATTTGTATTTTTTTTCCTGACAAAGATTTATTCCCAAAAGTATAATCTTCGGTTTTTATTCCTAATATTTGAGAAGATATATTTTCTTTTTCTAGGAGTAATAGCATCCATCTTATTGGCCTGATAAAAGAAATCTTAGAACTACCCCATCTCATTTTCTTTTGTTCTTCTACTTTATTAATAGAATCTTCTAAAATATTAGGCAATTTATCTTTGACGTTTATTATTGTTTCAGGCTTCTCATAGTATAAATATTTTTTTCCATCAAGTTCTTTCTCGCTAAGATCCTCTATACTTGATCCATATTTTTTAGCAAAGCCTAATCCAGTTTTTGTTGGCTTTCCTAATTGGTCAAAACATTTATCTAATGGTGGGCCTTTAATTAATTTTTTCTCAAGAATAATTTCTTCATTAATATTATTAACTAAAAATATTAGTCTTATATTTGTATAAAAATTATCTATTGATTCAAAATCTATATTATTTTGGAAAAAATTTTCTTCAATATTCTTTTTTAATTTTTCAGAAAAGATATTTAAATTTTTCGCAGGAAGGTCTTCTAAACCTATTTCAAAAAGTAATTTTTTTTTTTCCATAATTTATTATTTCTTCATTAAGGGAAAATTAATTTTTTCTCTACTCTCAAGATATTTTTGTGCAATTAAAAATGATAATTTTCTTAATCTTAAAATGTAAGCCTGTCTTTCTGTAGCTGATACCGCTTGTTTTGAATCTAGCAAATTTAATGAATGTGAATTTTGTAATAATATATCGTATGCTGGAATTGGTAGATTTTTATCTAATAAATTAATACATTCTTTTTCCATATCATCAAATAACTTTATTAGTATTTTTGGCTCTACGAGCTCAAAATTATATTTAGAATTTTCTTGTTCATTTTGTAAATATATTTCTCCATAAGTAATATCTTCGTTCCATTTTATATCATATAAATTATCTACTGATTGAAGGTGCATTGCTATTCTTTCCAATCCATATGTAAGCTCCCCAGTGACAGGATTACAATCTATTCCACCAATTTGCTGAAAATATGTAAATTGACTTATTTCCATACCATTTAGCCAAACCTCCCACCCTACTCCTGCTGCCCCCAAAGAGGGTGATTCCCAGTTATCATCAATGAACTTAATATCATTACTATTTCTTTCCACACCAATATCCGCTAATGATTTAATATATAAATCTTGTATATCGTCTGGGGACGGCTTTAAAATTACCTGAAGTTGATAGTAATGTTGTAATCTATTTGGATTTTCTCCATATCGTCCATCTGTTGGTCTTCTGCAAGGCTGAGCATATACAGCCTTCCAAGGTTCTGGGCCGAGTGCTCGCAAAAATGTCGACGGGTGGAATGTTGCTGCACCTACAGGAAAATCATAGGGTTCTAAGGAAACACAGCCTTTGCTTGCCCAAAATGACTTTAATTTAAATATAATTTCTTGAAATGTCATAATTTAAAAATACCCAGATAAATAGGTTCTATTATAAAACAAAGTTTAATTTTCAATTATTAATATACTACTATATAAATCTCATATATTATTGAATCGTACTAACAATTTAACACAATTTTAGTAATATTTTATGCCTACTAGCCTAACATGGCACAAAATATGCATGTTTTAAAAAACAAAATGAAAATAATGTAATACACATAGGAGCGAATAATGTCAGATATAATGAAAACAATAAAGGAGAATGACGTCAAATTTGTTGATTTGAGATTCACTGATACAAAAGGCAAAGAACAACATGTAACAATTCCCGTAGGCGCAGTAGAAGAATCTTTATTCGAAGATGGGAAAATGTTTGATGGCTCTTCAATTGCTGGCTGGAAAGCAATTAATGAGTCAGATATGATCCTTATGCCAGATGTTGACACAGCAGTTATGGACCCATTCTTCAGCGATCCAACTTTAACAGTTAGGTGTAATATTCTTGAGCCTAGTACTGGAGAAGGATACAGTCGTGACCCAAGATCTATTGCTAATAGAGCTGAAAAATATTTAGTAGACTCCGGTATCGCAGACACAGCTTATTTTGGCCCTGAGCCAGAATTTTTTATATTTGATTCAGTTACTTATGGTAATGAAATCGGAGAATCGTTTTATAGAGTTGAGTCAGAAGAGGGTTGTTTTAGCTCTGGAGAACAATACGAAGATGGAAACACTGGTCATAGACCAGGGGTTAAAGGGGGTTATTTTCCTGTGCCACCAGTTGATTCTTTCCAAGATATTCGTTCTGCAATGTGCAACGTTCTCGAAGAAATGGGTGTAGAAACTGAAGTGCATCATCATGAAGTTGCAACTGCTGGACAATGTGAAATCGCAACCAAGTTCGACACAATGGTAAAAAGAGCAGATAAAAACCAAGTGATGAAATATGTAATACACAATGTGGCTCATAATTATGGAAAAACAGCTACATTTATGCCTAAACCTATTATTAATGATAATGGTAATGGTATGCACGTGCATCAATCATTATTTCTAAATGGGGAAAATTTATTTTTAGGTAATGAATATGGTGGTTTATCAAAACTTGCCCTTCATTATATCGGTGGAATTATAAAACATGCAAAAGCTATAAATGCTTTCTCTAACGCAGCTACAAATAGCTATAAAAGACTAGTGCCAGGTTTTGAAGCTCCAACTATTTTAACTTATTCTGCTAAAAATAGATCTGCAAGCATAAGAATTCCTTATGTTGCGAATGACAAAGCTAGACGAATTGAAGTAAGGTTCCCTGACGCATGTGGAAATCCTTATCTTACATTTACAGCGCTAATGATGGCTGGGCTTGATGGGATTAAAAATCAAATAGATCCAGGACCAAATATGGATATTGATCTGTTTGATGATCTTAGTCCCGAAGACGAAGCTAAAATTCCTCATGTATGTTCTTCTCTTGATGAAGCTCTGAAGTCTTTAGATGAAGACAGAGAATTTTTAAAAGCAGGTGGCGTTTTTGATGACGATACAATAGATGCATATATAGCTCTTAAGATGGAGGAAGTGCAAGCTTTTCAAGCCAATACTCATCCACTAGAGTTTGAAATGTACTATAGCTTATAATAGTTACTTTATAACGCTCTTTTACAGGGCGTTACTTCAAAAAAATAATGCACTTTTATAGTGCATTATCAATTGCCTTACTATACAATTAGTAAATGACTCATTTTACAAATAAGAATAATAAAGAAATAAAAGCATTTAATTTTATAGAAATGGACTTTAATATCTTAGATAATATTTCGACATCTATAATAATCACCAATAAATTTATGGAGATTATTCATGTCAACGTTTCAGGCGAAAATTTTCTTAGAAATAGTAAAACTAACCTAACAAATGTAAAAATTTCTGAGATTTTTGCAAAAAAAAATAATATTATTCTAAGCCAGATTTATGATGCTATTGCTTTAAATCAGTCATCGGTTTCTAGGGATATTGAGGTTTCTTTAAGGAATAAATCCAAGGAGAGGTTGGACTGCAATGTTCAGACTATTTTTGCAAATGAAGAAAAGTATGTCTTGCTTGAGATTAATACAGTTCAAAGGCAAAAAAATATAATAAATAATTCAGATTATATGGATAGAAGTAACGCAACTCAAATGATAACGAGATCTATAGCCCATGAGATAAAAAATCCATTAGGTGGCATAAAAGGTGCTGCACAGTTACTCGAAAATGAAGTAAGTGAAGAACATAAAGATTACATAGAAATAATTATTAATGAAGTTGATAGATTAAAAAATTATATAGATAAAATGGTTGGCCCAAGAAATGAACCTGCTTTTAAATCTGTAAATATCCATTCAATAATTGAAAGAGTGCTACAAATATCTAGCGCCAAAATAAAAATAAAAAATACTTTCAAGAGGGACTTCGACCCTAGCATCCCAGATGTAATTGTTGATAAAGATATGATGATCCAGTCTTTATTAAATATAGTAAAAAACGCTCAAGAAGCTATTACGACTAAAGGTGAAATTGAATTAAAAACAAGAGTTGAGAGAAATTATACTATAAATTCTATAAAGCATAAGTTGGTAGTCATAATAAGCGTTATTGATAGTGGTATTGGAGTTAGTAATGAAATTAAAAATAAATTATTTTTACCTTTGGTAACTGATAAAATACAAGGTTCTGGTTTAGGGCTTTCTATATCTCAAAGATTAGTATCTCTCAACAATGGAATAATCGTTTTTGAAGAATTCCAAAATAAAACAATATTTAAAATTATTTTACCTATTGAGAATTATTAATATGAATAACTTAAAAAATATATTCGTTGTAGACGATGATAAATCAATAAGATGGGTCTTAGAAAAATCTCTTACAAAAAAAGGTTTTAATGTTTTTTGTTATAAAACATCTGAAGATATGATTAATGCCTTAGAAGAGGTAGTGCCAAATGTTATTATTTCTGATGTAAGAATGCCGGGGCTTAGCGGAATTGATTTATTAGACAAAATTAAAAGAGAATACCCGTCTATACCTATAATTATAATGACTGCATTTTCAGATATGGAAACTACTGTAGATTCTTTAAAAAAAGGGGCATATGACTTTGTAACCAAACCATTTGATATAAATGAAGTTACTGCTCTTATTGATAAAGCCCATAAAAATTCATTCAATAATAATTTTTCAGAAAAAATAGAACCATCTAAAAATGTTAGTAAAATTATTGGTACTTCAGAGTCCATGCAAACTATATATAAATCTATTGGAAAAATTGCTCAAACTGATATCGAGGTTTTAATACTTGGAGAAACCGGCACAGGTAAAGAGTTAATAGCCAAAGCAATACATGATAATAGTGCTAGAAAAGATAAGCCTTTCATTGCCATTAATACTGGTGCAATACCAACTGAGCTTCTTGAATCAGAATTATTTGGGCATGAAAAAGGATCTTTTACAGGTGCTTATAATCAAAGAATTGGTAGATTTGAGCAAGCCTCAGATGGAACCTTGTTTTTAGATGAAATTGGAGATATGCCACTGGATGTCCAAACAAGATTATTAAGAGTATTACAAGAAGGGGAATTCTTCAGAGTTGGTGGTTCAAAGTCAATTAAAGTAAAAACTAGAATCATCACCGCGACACATAAAAATCTTAAATCGCTTGTGAATAAAGAAATTTTTAGAGAAGACCTTTTACATAGAATAAATGCCGTTAAAATTGAATTGCCAAATTTAAAAAACAGGAAGTCTGATATTATCAATTTAGCAGAGCACTTTATGCGATATTATTCTCAAGAATATAAATCCTCATTAAAAGTTCTAAATGACGATGTCAAAAAGGTTTTTCTAAAATATGATTGGCCAGGGAATATTAGAGAGCTACAAAACGTATGTAAGTATCTTTCCGTAATGTCCGTAAATTCAGATGTAGTAGTTGCAGATTTACCAAGGGAATTAGTGAATGAAGGAATAGATTCTAATATCAATATAAATTGGGAAGAGGTATTCGAATCATGGATTCTTAGTGAGTTTAATAAAGATTCTAAAGATATTTCAAAAAATATTGATAGTATTTATGAATCTATACTTATTAAGTCTGCATTAACGTTATCTGAGGGAAATAAAACGGAAGCAGCGAGAATATTAGGTTGGGGAAGAAATACGATATCAAATAAAATGAAATCTATTGAGAAATAAAATAGAGATTATTTACAATCTACACCAATTGCTTCTGATATGTTTTTATAACCGCTCTTCTTAATCAAAATACTTAACTCTTTGTTAATTTTGTCTGCTACATAAGGGCCTTCGTAAACTAATGATGTGTATAGTTGTAATAAAGATGCCCCAGATTTAATTTTTTCAAAAGCTGTAGAACCATTATTTATTCCACCAGCGCCTATTATTGGGATATTTCTACCTAAGCGCAGATAAAATTTCTTTATAACTTTATTAGATATGTCATTTAAAGGCTCCCCTGAAAGTCCGCCTCTTTCAACTCTGTATTCACTAACTAAATTATTTTTATTACTTGTAGTTGTATTAGTTAATATTACACCGTCAATAGATTTTTCTATAAAAATATCACATAGATTTTTTATTTCTTTATCATCGATATCTGGTGATATTTTAAATAAAATCGGAACTTTGGAATTATGCTCTCTACTTCTTTTTTTTATCATATCTATTAACCGAATAATTTTCTCATCTTCATGCTGCATCCGCAAATTCGGTGTATTTGGAGATGAGATATTAATTGTTATATATGATGCTAACTCAGAAAATTGATCAAAACATAATAAATAATCATCTGACTTAGTCGCATTATCTTTATTAGGCCCAATATTTATCCCGCAAATTCCTTTTGGTGGGTTATTTTTTATTCTTTCCTTTATTATTTTCATGCCTTCATTAGGAAAACCCAATCTGTTAATTATTGCTTTATCATCTATCAACCTAAATACTCTTGGTTTTGGATTTCCTTCTTGAGGTTTAGGAGTTATTGTCCCTACTTCTGTAAAACCAAAACCTAATTTATAAACTTGATTGTAGACTTCTGCATTTTTATCAAACCCAGCAGCTAAACCTATAGGACTCTTAAAGTCTAAGTTAAATATTTTTTGTGATAAATTTTCATATGAACTATTCGAAAATAAATTTAACCTTATAGAGTATTTTTTTATATATGATATTGCTAATTTATGAGCTAGCTCAGAATCAGTTCTGTTTAAAAAAAATTTAAATATTCTATATAGCATCTTATGCGCTTGATTTAATTTTAATATTTGCGAAATTAAACAAATTCTTTTTTTTGTTCTCTTATTAGTAAATCGCTAACTGCTTTTTCAGGATTTAAACCTTTATTTATTATATCAAAAACCTTACTGCAAATAGGTAAGTTTAATGCGTATTTTTTAATTAAGATATTTAGTCCCTCAGATGCATAAATCCCTTCAACGACATTTCCTATCTTTTTTTCCGCATCAGGTACTGATAGACCTTTTGCTATTTCTAAACCAAACCTTCTATTTCTCGATAAATTATCGTTGGATGTCAACACAAGATCTCCTAAACCACTTAATCCATAGATAGTTTTTTCGTCACATTTCAATATTTCACCAAGAATTTTAATCTCAACCATTCCTCTAGAAATTAATGCTGCTTTAGCATTTGCTCCTAAATCAAGACCATCAGATATTCCAACTGCAACTGATAGTATATTTTTCATGGCACCCCCTAATTGACATCCAATCATATCATTTGAAGCATACACCCTAAAATATTTACTATGAAACATTTCTGTAAAAATTTTTAATACACTGTCATTTTCTGAAGCAATTGTTACAGCAGTAGGTTTATTTTGCATAACCTCTGCTGCAAAAGATGGGCCCGATAGAACTGCGACATTTTCTGAAGGTGTATACTGGCTTATTATTTGTGACGGAAATAAACCTAATTTTGAATCTATTCCTTTGCAAGCTAAAATAATTGGCTCGTGATAATTATTATTTTTTACTAATTCTCCAATATCAACTAACGACTTTACCGGCGTAGCGATTACAATTGGAGAATCATGACTGAAAATATCTGTTTTGTCGTTTGTTTGCAGAATATTTTTACTATTAAATTTGTATTTTTTATCTTCAGGATTTCTAGAATAGATTAGAACTTTTTTCTTGTTAATTGAAAGAGTGTGGGCAAGTGCTTTACCCCATGAGCCGGAGCCTACAATTGCTACATCAAAAGATGACATGTATATTTTGTTGCATCATTATATTTTTATTCATTACTATCAAGACCTCCCTCCATATCTAATTCAACTAAATCATCATATCCACCAACATGCTTGTCATCTATAAAAATCTGAGGCACTGATTGTCGTCCATTAGATAATTCTAGCATCTGCTGAAACATTTCATTGTTTTCATCAACTTTGTATTCAATATAATCAATCTTTCTTTTTTCTAAGAGCATTTTTGCTCTAACACAGTATGGACATATTCTTGTTGAGTATACTATTGCTTTCATATTTAATTTTTAACAATGGGAAGATTATCTGAAATCCAAGCTTCAAAACCTCCTTTCATAGAGTAAACTTCACTGAAATTATTTTTGGTTAGTATATTTGATATTGTTGCTGACTTAATACCTGTTTTACAATAAACAATTGTTGGCTTGTTAGCATATTTTTTAATAGAATCTAGACTGCTTTCAACTGATGAAAAAGTAATATGTTTTGAATTTTTTATTATACCTTTGGTCAGCTCTGTGCTCTCTCTTACATCAAGAATAAATGCATCATTATTAATTAAGAAAACTGCATCCTGTGGTGTAATATCTTTAAATTTTTGAGTTATCGTTTTATATTCATTAAAGATGATGAATGACAAAATGACAAAAAATAAAATAAATAAAACTGGATTATTTAAAATAAAATTGTAATAGGCGTCCATAGTAATTTTTTTCTTTTACTTCCCTGAAGAACAAAAAACTTCTCTCATCATTTCTAATAACTTTAAAGTTCTTTCGTCACTAACTCTATAGAATACTTTATTGGCTTCTTTTCTAGTTTCTAATACACCTTTATCTTTTAGTATGCCAAGGTGCTGAGAAATATTGCTTTGAGACGTTCCAACTGTATCAACGATATCCTGAACACTAAATTCAGAATCACCTAAAATACATAATATTTTTAGTCTTAAAGGATGTGACATGGCTTTTATAGAACGCGAGGCTCTTTCTATGTCTTCCTGTGTTACATCACTGTGGTCTACTGGTTGCCCTGCGACTTCTGCCATAAAACTTTCCTCTTATATATTCTTGTTATTATAAACTTTAATTTATAGTATCATTTAATCTCATGTTACCAATCAATATTAGATATGTCTAATAAATTAATTTTATTGATTTTAATGACTTATACGGGTTTTTTTACCTCTTTAGCGAGCTTTGCTGAAGACAATGAAGCTCAAAATAAATTAAAAATTATTAAAAAAAATATTGTTTCAGAAAATCAAAAAAAACGGGACCTTATAAAATATTTAGATAATGTCACTAAAGATATTAAAATTACTGACATCAAAATTAATGAAATAGAAAAAAAAATAATAAATATAAATGATAAGAAGTCTAGCTTAAGAGTAGATTTAGATAAAATAAAGAAAAAAATACAACAAATTAAAAGAAATAAAGATAATTCTAACAAATTACTAAAAAAAATTATTTATGAAGAATATTCAACAGATATAAATAATCCAATTTATCAAATCTTAAATTCAAAAAGTAAGGATGTATTTATAGATATTGAAATATCTAAATATATAAGAAAATCTAATAAGGACAAACTAGATCTCTTCGAAATTCATGAAAATATTAAAATTGCAAAGGCAAATCTTTATAATAAAAAAATAACAGAATTAAGTAATCTAAATAATGACTTAAAAAGACAGCTATCATTATTAAAAACTTTGGAAAAAGATAATTTTTTACTTTCACAAAAAATTAAAAACAAAATAAAGAATAGTGAACTTGCATACCTTAACTATATTAATATAGAAAAAGATCTTTTGAAGCTGCTTGGTGACAGTAGTAATTATTCTAAGAATTCTCAAATATTAAAAATTAAAGGTACTTTGCCTTGGCCTGTTAATGGGAATATTACTAATAATTTTAATAAATATAAGATTAAAAATCTTCATCGATGGAATGGCGAAACTATATCAACAGGTTCAAGTGATATAATAAGATCCATTTACCCTGGTGAAGTAGTTTTTTCTGACTGGATAAAAGGCTACGGATTAATGATAATAATTGATCACGGAGAAAAACTTATGTCATTATATGCTCATAATAAGGTTTTATTAAAAAATAAAGGTGACGTTGTTCGTAAAGGTGAAATAATTTCGAAAAGTGGGTTGAGTGGAGGTAAAACAGAAAATTCTTTATATTTTGAGATTAGAAAGAATGGCATACCTCAAAATCCCCATGATTGGTGCAATATTAAGAACAAATTTAGTTTGGCTCAATGATGAAATTCTAATACTATAGTGATATGAAAGTTTTCAAATACAAAAATGTTTTAATTATATTCGCATTAACATTTGCTATTATTACTATGTTTTACTTCAAAAATAGTAGTAGCGCTTATGCATCCAAAACAAGTCTTCCTCTTAATCAATTGCAAGCTTTCTCTGAGGTATATTTGAAAATAAAACAAAATTATGTTCAAGATATAACTGATAAGGAGTTATTTGATAACGCAATTAAAGGAATGCTTGAGGGTCTTGACCCGCATTCAACTTTTTTAAATGAAAAAGATTTTAAAGATCTTCAAATAGGAACCAAAGGTGAATTTGGAGGCTTGGGCATAGAAGTAACAATGGAAGATGGTTTTGTTAAAGTTATAACGCCGATTGATGATACTCCAGCCTATAAAGCTGGTGTTAAATCTGGAGACCTAATAATAGAGATAGACGCAAAGCCAGTTAAAGGGTTATCTCTTAATCAGGCTGTAGATTTAATGAGAGGAAAAGTTGGTAGCCCAATTTTGCTAACAATTGCAAGAACAGGGGAAAATGGACCGATAGAAATTAAAATCGTCAGAGCTAAAATTAAGGTTAAAAGTGTAAAATATGAGATTATTGATGATAATTATGGATATATAAGAATTTCTAGCTTTCAAAATAAAACTGGGAATAATTTATATGACGCAATATCTAATTTAAAAAAGGATGCAAAAGGGAACATAAAAGGTTTCGTAATAGATATGAGAAACAACCCTGGTGGAGTTCTTGGTGCAGCAGTTGATGTAAGTGATGCTTTTATAAAAGGTAAGAAGAAACTAGTTTTTACTAAAGGGAAAACTGAAAATGCAGTATATGAATTCACTTCAAATAATACTGATCTAGCTGAAGGGAAACCCATAGTTGTATTAATAAATGGTGGCTCAGCTTCAGCATCTGAAATTGTGGCAGGTGCTTTACAAGATCATAAAAGAGCAATAATTATGGGAACGCAGTCTTTTGGAAAAGGGTCTGTTCAAAGTATATTGCCGATTACATCTAAAACTGCAGTAAAAATAACTACAGCTAGATATTACACTCCTAACGGAAGATCTATTCAAGCTAAAGGTATTACACCAGATATCATTGTGAAAGATTTAGAATTGAGCTCACTAAATAAGAATAAAATGATAAAAGAGTCTGACTTAAAGGGCCACTTAAAAAATACAGATAAGAAAAATAAAGACGGTGAGCCGCAAGCTCAGAATAAAAAACTCGAAAATGACTACCAATTATCAGAGGCTATAAATCTATTAAAAGGCTTAAATATATTGTCTTTACGAAAAAAATAAATTAAATCAATAATTTATTAATCTTAAAATTAATCTTGAGTGTTGAAGAAACCGTTGTATAATAACGCGCCTAACTATTTAGTATTCATATTGGTTTAATATTTATATAGGATAATTGATTAATGAAATACACTGAAGCAAAAATAAAAAAAGCAGCTGCAAGCCGCTATATGAATGACGATCAACTTGAATTTTTTAAAGAACGTTTAATTAATATGAAAATTGAATTGAGGAAGCATTTAGAAAACGAAAGATCTGAATTGTCTCAACAATCGAGAGAGTGCGATGATTTAGATAGAGCTCAAATTGAAGAAGAAATTCATTTAAGGCTGAGAATACTCGATAGGGAATCTAAACTTCTTCCTAAAATAGATGAAGCAATTTTACGAATTGATGATGGAAGTTATGGTTATTGTATAAATACCGGAGAAGCAATAGGTATAGAAAGATTGCTTGTTAGGCCAACTGCTTTATTTTGTGCAGAAGAGAAAAGCAGACAAGAAAGAATTGAAAAGGCATACAGGGATACTTAATAAATCCCTGCATACTCGACAGAATTATTTTATATTTTTGTTAAATAAATCAGACATTCTTGTCTTAACATTTGGCATCATAACTGTTCCTTCAAACCTCTCTATTGCCTTTGCCATTTCAACTTTATTACTTGAATCTGATACTTGAATTAACCCTGCCATAGCCATCATCGCATGAGGTGTGCATTTATATAAATATATACCGTTAACATCAAATTTAACTGTTGTTGAAGGCTTATATTTTGTATCAAAAGGGCTGCTACCTGAAGGTCCAGCAACTGTGACAGCATTATGACCAGCGTCAGTCATTTCAAAAGTGATACTATCTCCAGTATTTATTTTTATAAACGCTGGTTCAAAAACCATTGATCCTGTAGTTCCATTATTCAACATTTTTACTACATGATTTTCAGAAGCATGCACTACGTTACTAAATAAAATTATAGTTATTAAGCTAAAAAGCTTTGCAAGTTTACTCATATTAATTTCCTTATTGTTTGAATATTTATCATAAAGTATTATACTCTAATATATTAGAAAATACTCATATAGATTAATGAACAAAACCTTAATTGAAAAGAACAAAGAAAATGCCAAAAATGCTTTAGCAGAAGCTAGAGAGCGAAAAAGGCAAGAAGTTGCTGTTTTAAGAGCGAAAGAGAAAAACGGACCAAAAGGTCTAGAACCGACGAGATACGGAGATTGGGAAAGGAAAGGTATAACTTACGATTTTTAATTTTATACCCCTAAATACTCCCATAAATACCAACAAACTATAGATCTATATGGCGCCCAAACTCTAGCCAAAGAAATTATCTTTTTTTGATCATCTTTATCAACTTGATAAATCTCTGATATTGCCCTTCTTAGTGCAATATCACCAATTGAAAAAATGTCGAGTCTTTTATAGGCAAACATTAAAAACATTTCTGAGGTCCAAGGCCCGACACCTTTTAATTCTAATAAAAAATCTTTTGCTTCACTGTCACTCATATTTTGTACTGACTCTAATGATAATCTTTTTGTCACTATTTTTTTTGCAATTAACTTTATATATTCATGTTTTCTTGAAGACAAACCTTGTTCTCTAGCCCATTTTAAACGAGACTGAGAAATAAAAACTAAAAAATCTTTCTTATTGTCTGAAAAAGAAGTTATTCTTTTCCAGATTAAATCTGCAACTTTTGCTGATATTTGTTGGCCTACTATAGATTGAGCTAATTCATAGAATAGAATTTCTTCTTTTATTGCAGGTTTTAGCAAAAAAGGGCATTTTTTTGAATTATCAAGAATTATTTTTAATTTATTATCTTTTCTAGCAAGTTCTTCTAGAATTTTTTTTTGGGCAATCAATTTAAATTAACTAGAAAAATTTAAACCAACAACATCATAAACTTCTTTTAAAACCTCTGTTGCTATTTTTTTTGCATCCAATGAGCCAGACTGTAATATTTTTTGTAGGTAGTCTTCGTCACTTGTTAACTTGATCATTTCATCTCTTATAGGACTAAGCTTATTTATAACTATATCTATCAAGTCTTTTTTTAGTTCTGAGAAATTTTTTCCCTGGTACCTATTAAAAACTAGTTCAAAATTTTCATCTTCGCATGCAGCATATATTGTTAATAGATTTGTTGCTTCTGGCATATTTTCTAATTCCTTTAAAGAATTGGGTAATGGCATTGCGTCTGTTTTAGCTTTTTTTATTTTTTTTGAAATTTCATCATCACTGTCAGTGAGCATTATTCTTGAGTATTCTGATATATCTGATTTACTCATTTTTTTAGTTCCATCTCTTAAGCTCATAATTCTTGCAGCACTCTTCATGATAATTGGTTCAGGCATTGGGAAAACATTTTTTTTAAAATCATTATTAAATTTTTGGACTATATCTCTCGCGAGTTCTAGATGCTGCTTTTGATCTTCTCCTACCGGAACATGAGTTGCCTTATATATCATTATGTCTGAGGCCATTAAGACTGGATAAGTAAACAAACCTACGCTAACATTTTCCTTATTTTTACCTGCCTTGTCTTTAAATTGAGTCATTCTATTTAACCAACCCATCCTTGCAACACAATTTAATATCCATGCTAACTGTAAATGTTCAGCAACTTGCGATTGATTAAAGACAATACTTTTTTTAGGGTCTATGCCAGAAGCAATGAAAGCTGCTGCAACTTCACATTTTTTTGACATCAACTCCTTTGGCTCTTGCCAAACAGTTATTGCATGGAGGTCTACAACACAAAATAAAGATTGAAATTTTTCTTGCAGGGGAACAAAGTTTTTTATTGCACCTAGATAATTACCTAAATGTAGACCTCCTGTAGGCTGAACTCCAGATAACACCCTTCTTGGAAAATCTTTATTACTACTCATAATCTCTAAGCATTTTTTCTACTGTTAAAGTATGTATTTCTTCGTTTTTAATCATTTCTTTGGCATATTCCTCTAAATATATACTTTTATTTTCTACTTCAATCAATAAATCTTTATAAAGAGAAACTGCTTTTCTTTCATGCTGTAAACTTTCCGCCAATAAAGAAGTGATTGAGTGCTCATTAGACTCTTCAATAATTGAAATATCCTGCGATGGATGTCCACCTAAACTTACTAATAATTCTCCAGCACTTTGCGCATGAGCTAATGACTCTGTTGATTGCTCATTAAAATATTTTATTAAACTTTCCCTGTAGGGTCCAACAACCATAAGTGCAGAATGTGTATATCTAACTACTCCAGCTAATTCATATTTCATGATTTCATTTAACAATAAAATAACTTTTTTTCTATCTACTTTTTCCATAATTATCTCCATGCCTACTTTTACTTTAAAAGATATATTTATTGTAACAAATATGTTTATTCAAAATTACTATTTTATTTCTTACTAAGAATAGATTTTAGCTTACTTATTGTTTTTTTCTCCATTTTCCAAAAATATGTAAATTCTCCGAATATTACTCCGAATATTATTAGCAATGCCTGATATAAAGGTAATATTAAAATTATTCTTGTTAGCCAGTAAAAGAAACTGCCATATGCATCTTTTGTTATTAACAGTGAATTCAAAATATAATCTGCCAAAAAAAGAGAAGAAGTTCCAGTTAAGGCGAAAACAATATTTATAATAAATAATTGATAATTAGACTCAGCTTTAAAAAAACTTCTAATTTTCTCCATGTCATTACTTCTATATGATTTCGTAGTGACCCAGTTTAACAAGTCTTGAAGTAAAACGGGTCTTTATTTCTTCGGATAAACAATCTATTTCCAGTGCTTTTTTCATCTTTGCAATATTATCACTTTCATGAAAGAGTAATTTTGAAATTTCATATATACTCATGGTTAAATTTTCACGATGAATTAACCTTAAATCATCTCCTTTTTCGATTACTCCGTTTTTTATAACTTTCATATATGCTCCAAGATGGCAATAATCTGTAAAAAAACTTAAAAAATCTTTTTTATTCATTTTGATAGCTAGCTTATAGCATGGAATCCTTGGTTGAGTAATTTGTAAAACTGTATTGGAGATCTGAAATTGGTCGCCTATGAAACATTCTTTTTCATCAAAGTTGTTAATAGTCAAATTTTCACCAATTAAACCATAGTTTTTAGAAAAATCGTTTTTTAGTAATCTTCCCCAATAAATGTAATGATTATATGAATAAGCATATACTGCCTTATTTACACCACCATGAGATTTTAAATCGGCTTGCTTATCTCCCTCAATACCTTTTTTACTAATGCTCACTTTCCCATCTATTGGTTTTTTATATATGCTGGTATTTAGAGTTTTATTATTAAATAATATTTTTTTAGGAAGTGATATATTAATTGATAATATTTTCATCTTGATAATTTACTTTTTAAATATAAAAAATAAGCAATAACTTCATAGATTATATTAAAAAATGGAAATACTAATGGACTTTTAAAAAACTTACATAAAAAATTATATTTTGGAATTTGCTTCCATATAATCAAAAAAGATTCTGCTCCAGAAATTATTTTCCCATTTTCTAATACATGCATTCTTCTATAAAGCTCGTCTTTTTTTTTATTAGTTTCACTTTCTGAATTATCATAAGTAGATATATCAACCCATTCAATTTTATCTTCTGAGTGTTTTTTGTATTCATTAATTTCAGTTCTACAAATAGAACAAGAATTATTAAAATATACTTTAGTTTTCATTTTTAACTTTAATTAATTTATTATTCATCTTTCCAGCCAACTTTACTTAAAAAATCTTCATACGAACCCTCGAATACTGACACTTTGTTATCATCAAAAACTATCAATTTATTTGCTATTTCTTTTAAGAAATATTCATCATGCGTAACCATCATTACTGCACCGTCAAAAGACTTTATGGCCTCTAATAATGACTCGCACGAATCAAGATCTAAGTGATTAGTTGGCTCATCTAACATTAACAAATTTGCTGGTTTAAGCAATATTTTACCTAGCATTACTCTACTTTTCTCTCCACCAGATAAGACTTTTATTTGCTTACTAGAAAGTTTGCTTGAAAACATCATGTTTCCACACACCCTTCTTACTTTAGTTTCTTCCAATTCTGGAACATAGCTTTGTATTTCCTGATAAACACTGTTATTAGGTTTCAACCTGTCAATATTCATCTGCCCAAAGTATCCAAACTCAGTTTTTTGATGCATATTAACCTCACCAGATTTTGGTAGTAAATCTTTTGTTATTAGTTTTAAAAGCGTTGATTTACCCTTTCCGTTTTTTCCTATTACACATATTTTATCTGTCTTTTTTATGCTAAAAGAAATATTTTTTATAAGATAATTTTCTTCGTTATAATAAAAATCAAGTTTTTTAATATTCAAAAGATTTTCTTTACTGTTATATGGCATATAATTAAATTTAAAATCTAAGTTTGCAATCGCTGCTAGTTTTTCTTTTTTTCCACTTTTTTCTAGCATTTTGACTTTTGACTGCGCTCTACTTGCCATACTTGCTTTTGACCCAAACCTTTTTATCCACTCCTCTGTCTTTTCTCTTTTCTTGCTCTCATTTAGAACTGTCTTATTATATATTTCTTCTTCTTCTAATATTTTCTCCATTACATTTTCAGTATTACCTGCTGTTTTTTTAAATACTCCTCTATGTATATTTAATGTATGACTAATGACGCTATTCATAAAATTTCGATCATGGGTAATTAGTATTAATTCTTGACGCCAGTCGTTTAGAAATTTTTGCAACCATCTTATTGAATGAATATCTAAATAGTTCGTAGGTTCATCTAATAAAAGCATATTTGGTTCATCAAGTAATAGCTTAGCTAGATTAATTTTTACTTGATACCCGCCAGAAAAATCTTTTGGGTCCTTCATCATTTCTTCATATGTAAATCCCAGTCCAGTTAATATTGACTCTCCTTTCCATCCTTCATATTCCCTATCGCCAGTAAGTATGCTGCAAACTTCTTCTAGCACTGTACTATGAGTAAATTTTATGTGTTGCTCAAGATGTCCTATCTTATAACCTTTTGGGATTATTATTTCCCCGCTATCTGCTTCGAGTTGACCTAAAATTAATTTTAAAAATGTACTTTTACCTGAACCATTTCTACCGATAAACCCCACTTTTTCTTTTTTATTAATTATTACATCGACGTCTTTAAAAATTTCTTGACCTGTAAATGATATTTCTAAACCTTGTGCTTTAATCATAGGATTTTGTTAAGTAAATTTTTGAATTTGTCATTCTAATTCAATAAAATATAAATACAAATTATAATTTGATTTTAAATGAAACTGCTGAATTTATTACTTGTATTATCATCAAGTTACTGTCAAAGTAGCGCCAAATTGCGATATTGCATTTTATAAAAGATTCCCGCGTTAATTACTTAAATTATTGAATTTCACGTAATGCACATTGGTTTCTCAACAAATATGGAAGCCAAATGGATAATTTTGAAAAATTAGGACTTTGTCAGGCTCTAAATAAATCTTTAAAAAAAATAGGTTTTAAGAAACCGACACCTATACAAGCTGAAGCTATACCCTTTATACTTGCTGGCAAAGATCTTTTAGGGTCGGCTTCCACTGGAACTGGAAAAACTGGAGCTTTTGCCATACCTGTTATTGACAGAATAATTTCTTCTAATAAGGACGAGTGCGCGCTAATTGTTACTCCTACAAGAGAATTAGCAAAACAAGTTATTAATGTTTTTAGAGATTTGTTGGGACCATCAAATTCTATTAAAGCATGTTGTCTCATTGGAGGTGAAGCTATTGGAAAACAACTTAATCAACTAAAAAGAAATCCAAGAATTATAATTGGCACTCCAGGCCGTATAAATGACCATCTAGAGAAAAAATCCCTATGTCTTAAAAAAACAGCTTACCTTGTTCTAGATGAGACAGATAGAATGCTTGATATGGGATTTGGTATACAAATTAATCAAATTTTAAAATTTATGCCGCAAGAACGACAAACTTTGATGTTTTCAGCTACATTCCCTAAAAATATAATCACTTTGTCAAAAAAATATTTAAAAAACCCTGAGCGAGTTATAGTCGATGCTGAAAATACTTTATCAAAAAATATAAAACATGAAGTTATAAATATTGATAATTCTAAAAAATATAATACCTTAATAGAGCAACTAGAGAAGCGGAAAGGCGCTGTTTTAGTTTTCGTAAAAACAAAACATAGTACTGAAAAAATTGCAAAGAATCTTAAACGAGACGGCTTTAAAGCTGATGCATTAAACGGAGACTTAAGACAAAGTAAGCGTGATAGGATAATGAGGAATTTTAGAGAAAATAAAATTAGAGTTTTAATTGCTACAGATATAGCTTCTCGTGGATTAGATGTCCGCCATCTTCAACATGTTATTAACTTCGACCTTCCTCAGGTTGCTGAAGATTATATCCATAGAATCGGAAGAACAGCTAGAGCAGGTGCAAGCGGTGAAGCTATATGCTTTGTGTCTCCAAACGAGGGGCATCTTTGGCTAAATATTGATATGCTATTAAATCCAGACGCAAAACATAAATATTCGACAAGAGGAAAATCGAGTAATAAATCATACAAACCAAAAAGAAAATCTAGTGGCAAGTCTTCGAATGGGAAAAATTTTGCTGACAAACCAAAAAGAAAATCTAGTGGCAAGTCTTCTAAAAAAACCGTCCGAAGTTCTGATGCAAAACCAAAAAAAAGATTCTATCCTGCAAAAAAGAAAACTAAAAAGTAATAAAAAAATAATTAAGTATAAAAAACTTTATGATTGAGTGCTTAATAGTTTATTTTTTATTACCATTTATTAAGAAAAATATACTTAAAACAAAAATATAGATTTGCTCGCTTTTAAATAATTTTTCATTTATAAACCAGTCTGGATGCGCCAAATAAAATGCACCAATCATTATTATGAATACAGATAATGCTGATAGCTTAGTTATATAATGGCCTAGTATTCCAGGTATAAAACTTCCTACGATCAATCCTACTCCAGCCCCTATTTCACCGATGGTCACAAGTGATCCAATGAAGTATGGTGATATCATCCCAATACTCTCTAGCCATGAAATAAATTTTTCTGGTGGGAATGGCAGCTTGCCAATACCATGTAACATGAATGATATACCAAGGGTCATCTGCAAAATCCATATCGTTATGCCTGTTAGTTTACCCCATGGATTGAAGCCGTTATTTTTCATGTGTAAAAATCTATATCTGATTAAATTTTGTAAATATTATCATAAATTATTATTTATAATATAATTTAATTTAATGTACATATATAAAAAAATTACTTTAGTCACAGGAAATTCTTCGTGGTGGAAACAAATTAAATTTAGACGCGAAAGTGCTTCTTGTTTAGCATATTATAGAAATCTTGGATGGAGATTTATAAAAAAAGAAGTACTAAACACTGATTCTATAAATAAAGATACGAGAACTTTTAGCATCTATTATTTAAAAAAAAGACCGGAAAGCTATCTTCCGGTCTAGTTAGAGCTAACGATATAATAAACTTTCTTAACTTCCTATTGCCTCAGCAACTTTGCCAGATAACATTCCAAATATTGTTCCAATAATAAGTGATATAACGATTGAGACTACAGGATTAGTTAAAGCTATAGTACTTATCATAGGAATCATTGCTCCATCTATTGCATGAATACAGTAACCTGCCGTTACTGCGTAGCCACATACGGCTGTTGGCGCACAACTAAACATTGGAATTTGTGTTCCAAAAATTAAAGCGAACACTGTTATTGCAATCCATATGGGCCCATTTAATGCTCCACCAATATTTATAGCTCCCGAAAGAACAAAGAAGAGTCCGGCAAGAACTGCTCCATAAATCCCTGCGGATATACCCATTTTTAATGCTGCATTATCCCCACCGTTTTTAAAGAATAGTCCCCATGCAATAAATCCTACCCAAACAATGTAATGGGTAAAAGCAGTTGCTAAAATTAAAGAGATACCCCCAAGTACTCCAACACTAAGTGACAAAGCTAAATGCTGTTTATTCATAAATTTCCCCTATTTTGTTTGCCTTATTTAATAATGTAACAATCAAAATTATATATTTATAGTTACAACCATGATCTAAGAAAATATTAATGTTTAATATAGATTGTTATTATATCTATGGTGGAAAGTCATGAAGGGATTTTAAATAAGAATGTTTCTTATTCTTAATAAAATAATATTAAATTTAAAAAAATTGATAGTTGTTTAACCAGTATTTCTTAATCCAGCAGCAATTGCATGGATAGTTCTAAGTAAAGGATTAAATACCGCCTCATCATGAGAGCTTGAATTTCTATGCTTTCTTAACAACATTACTTGGATATAATTCAATGGATCCATATAGGGCTTTCTTCTATATAGTGATAATGCTAATTTTTTATTGTCTGCTAGTAGTCTATGTGTGTCTATTATTTGAAGCATTAAATTTTCTGTTAACATATATTCTTCTTCTATTTTTGCAAATATTTTCTTAGCAGTTTCCTGATCATTTGCTAACGTTGCATAATCTTTTGAGATGGCCAAGTCAGCTTTTGCAATTGCTTGGCCTATATTATCAATCATCATGTGAAAGAATGGCCATTCTCTATACATTTCTTGCAGGATTTCTATTCCTTTTTCATCGTAAATTTTATTTAAGGCAGTTCCTAAACCATACCAAGCAGGCAGTGTATTCCTTGATAATGACCAACCAAATACCCATGGGATTGCTCTAATTGAATATCTAGATCTTTCACCACTAGATCTATGAGCTGGTCTAGACCCTATATTTAATTCCCCTAATTCCTGTACTGGCGTAGCTTCATAAAAATAGTCAATCAAACCTGGAGTTTTATCAGTAAGATCTCGATATTTATTTTCTCCCATATTGGACATATTTTTCATTATTTTTTCGTACTCTGAAGTATCAGATTTTTGTTCCACAACAATATGCTGGCTTGCTTTTATGAGTCCGCTAATAGCCATTTCTAATTCATAGCATGCAGTTTCATATTGAGCATATTTGTATGACAACACTTCTCCTTGTTCTGTTATTTTTATCTTTCCATTAACTGTATTTGCTGGCTGTGCAACAATAGAATTATGTGTTGGACCTCCACCACGGCCGACCGTTCCACCCCTGCCATGAAATATTTTACACTCTACTTTATATTTTTCAGATATCTCAATTATCTGTTGTTGTGCTTCATATAGACCGTACGAAGAAGCTAATATTCCTCCATCTTTACAAGAGTCAGAATACCCTAACATTACTTCTTGCAGATTATCCTCGTGACATTGTAAAAATTTTTTATAAACTTCATTAGAGAAAAGCGACTCTAAAATGATTTTAATTCTGGCTAAGTCGTCAACAGTTTCAAATAACGGAGTAATTAAAATATTACAGAATAGTTCTCCATTATCTTTCTCTCCGATAAGACCAACCATTTTTGCTATCAGCATAACCTCAAGAACATGGCTTGCATCATGAGTCATAGAGATAATATAATGCCCAAATGCTTCTGGACTTACTTGCTCCCTAAGGATAATCATTGTTTTGAAAACATCCACAATGACTTTGAGTTCATCTGAAAGTAATTCATAGCTATCCTTATATGTTTCTTTTGATATAAGCATATTTGATAGCAACTTAACTTTTTCTTCCTCGTTCATGTTGTTGTAATTCTTATTTTTAGCTTGCTTAATTACTGCGCTTACAACGTTTGTATGTCTTGTTGACTCCTCTCGGATATCTAAATTCACTAAGAAGAACCCAAATGTCTCAACTAATCTAATGAAGTCATCTAACCCAAACTCAAGTAAAACTAAATCTCCATCTGCTTTTAAAGAATCTCTAATGGTATATAAATCTTCAAGAAGTTCTTTCTCACATGAATACGCATTAGTTTTTTCTTTATTATTTTTGCCGTCCTGAAGCTCTGTTATTCTTTTTAAAGACTCGGCTAAGCGATAACTTATAATATTAAATTTTCTTCTGTATGGCTCTTTTGGAAAGTCATTTGTTTTTTTATGAAAAGCTGCTTTTAAAAATTTGTCATCTTTTTCTAATGATTTAATAAAATTGTCAGATGGCTTCATAAGTTGGTCTGAATGAGTCATGAATAAAGATAATTCTTTTGCTCTTGTTATATATTCTTTTAGTGCTGTTTTGGAGTGCATATATACAGCTTTTTGAGTTACATCTGGAGTAACAAAAGGATTTCCATCTCTATCTCCGCCAATCCAAGACCCAAATCTTAAAAAACTTGGTACTTTTATAGAGTTAACTGTTAAGGAATCACAATATATTCTTCTTGTCGCGTTTTCCAAATCTCTATACATTTGAGGGACTGCTTTAAACAAAGATGTATTAAAATAATATAAACCATTTCTCACTTCATCTTCTACTGTTGGCTTTTTCATACGAACTTCATCTGTTTTCCAAAGTATCAATATTTGGGCTTCCAGTTTTTTAATTATTTCTTCTTTTTTAATAGATTGAGCACGATAATTATGAAGTTCTAAAATAGTGGCAAAAATTCTGCGTGTCGCCTCCATCTTACTTCTTCTCATAGCTTCTGTAGGATGAGCTGTAAATACAGGTACAAACTGCAAACTATTATATAATTTCTGTAAGCCATCTGTTGTGATGCCATTTGTTTTACAGTCTTTGAGCATGTGATCAAAAGAACCTTCCCACAATGATGAGCCTGCTTTGCCTGATCTTAAAGTACTTTCTCTATGTATATGTTGATATGCTTCTTCAGCAACATTGACTAAAGCAAAATATTTGGAGAATGATCTAACGACATTTTTTAAGACTTCAGGATTAAGTTTATCTATGAAGTTAATTAGCTGATCATGCTGTTCTTGATTATTATTATCTTGAAGATTTATAAATCCTTTTCTTAGCTTTTCCACTACGGCGTAAACATCTTTACCAGCATGCGATTTAATAGCGTTGCCTAAAAGCTTGCCTAAAAGCTTCACGCAAGATCTTAATTGCGTATCTGTGATCGCATCATAATTTTTTAGAAAATCGCTCATGAATTCTTACTATGGCTTACATCGTTTATAAAGAAATATAATAGCATAATATGAAATACTGATCAGCAATTCATTATTTAATCGACAAATTGTTGATTTTATTGATGATTAAGCCATTAACTCAATTATTGCGTGTAATAAATTTTATATATGGTTGTTAACCAATAATAGAAACTATGAAATCATTCCGTCCATTAGTCTATACTTTCTAAAACTATCTCTTATAAGAGAAGGAACTCTTCTTATTTTTTTTTTGTTAAAAACCTGGCTTTCAAGCCTTTCTCTTCTATTTATAAGTTTGCAGATTTTTATTTTTATTTTAGTAATTTTTTTATTTTCATATGAAATACATCTATCTAAATATTTTAGATCAAATTGATACTCTTCAATTCTTGAATTTATAATTTGAACTTCTTTTTTTCTATTTTTTTCTTTTGCTGTTCTAAAAGTGGAGTTATATATTTCATGCAATTTTTTAACTTTACTTTCGAGTATTAAATTATTATCTTGAGAATTATTTTTATTTATTTTATTTTGAATATTATTAATTTTTATGCGTATCTTTTTTTGGAGTTTTTCTGCTTTAAATCGGTTATAACTAGCCTTATTATCTTTGCATCTATTTGACATAATTCACCTCCTTTTACAATTTTATTATAAACACTTGGCAAGCTATTGTTTTCAATTTTTTTAATTCTGTTTATTAATTTTATTTATAAAACATTATTAGTTGATAATAATTTAATTAAATTGTGAATATATTTGATTTTTTATTTTTTGAGAAGATACTAAATAAATAAGTATTTTTTTAGAGGCAATAAAGTGAATATATATGTTGAGGGCCACTTAATTAAAACAAATGATCAAGGATATCTTGTTCACTTAGATGACTGGTCTGAATCATATGCTTTAGAAATAGCAAAGATTGATAATATTAATTTATTTACAGATCACTGGGAATTAATTTATTATTTTAGGGATTATTATAAAGTTAATCTTGAATGTCCGACTATGCATCAGATGCTTATGGAGTTAACTCCAAATATTAAAAAATTTCATAATAAAAAAATTTACGAGCATCATATTTATAACTTATTTAAATTTGATCCTATCCATGAAATATGCAAATTAGCAGGTCTTCCAATGCCTCAACCTGATACTTAAATAAATTTTTATACGGAGTTAGACAGTGAGCACATCTTCATTAATTTTTTGTATTATTTTTATTCCTCTTTTTGCTTTGCTTTTATTTATTAATGTTAAACATAATTTTATAAACAAAAATAAGAAGTTTGAAATTATTGCCAGCCCTGCCTATTATATTCTTTTACTTATATCAACTATCTGGTTTTCTTATGTGCTTTTAATTACACTAGATCCAAATTTTTAGTATTTTTTTTGCTTTTTTTTGCTTTTTTTTCGCTTTTTTTCTAGATTTACATTTTTTATTACATAGCTTTTTTTCACACTTTTTCGAACAATATTTAATTTTACTTGTACGCATACTTTATTTTTCTTTATCTTCATCTCTAACAAAAGCTTTTGTTTTTCCATCACTTAAGCTTTGCAAAAATGCAATAGCTTCTTCCCCTGTCATATATTTATATTCATCATAGTCTTTTGGTGTTTTCACAACTTGTATCTCTAGTTCTTCCATACCGTCTCTTATATATTGTTGATCAGCAGACTTCAAATCCTTAATAATTTCATCTAATTCGGATATTAAAATATAACCAGTTTCTTTGCCTTTTTTAACAATATTTTTTATGTCATTAGTTATGTTTTCATTCATATTTTTACTATTAGCTCCATATTTTTATCCAGTTATCTAAACTTACATGAAGTTTTTTATTTCTTTCTTGAATTTCTTTTCGCATTGCGCATCTCATTTCTCCTGCTTTAAATAATTTTTTTTCAATCTCAGACTCAATATTTAACTTCGGGACCTCCATGGGTTTTCCATCTTCACTTATAGAAACCATAGTAAAATAACTAGAAATAGCATGGTACTCTTCCTTTTCTTTAATTTTTTCTCCTTCAACACGAACTCCGACTTCCATTGAAGTCTTTCCAACATAATTTATATTACATTTGAAAGTTATAAGGTCACCTACTTCTATAGGATTTTTAAAAACAACTTGATCTAATGACTTTGTTACTACATACGTTTTACAGTACCTAGATGCACATGTGAAAGCTGCTTCATCCAATAATTTTAATATTGTTCCACCATGAACTTTTCCTGAAAAATTAGACATATCAGGTGTCATTAACCTCGTCATAAATAATGATTTATCTTGCTGCGTTTTATCATTCATTTACTAGCTTCCTTTTTTATATATTTCTGCTTGCTTGGGATTACGCCTCTAACTCCCCCTCGTGGATTAGGCATATCGCCGCTTCTTCTTGGGATAAGATGTATATGCAAATGATCAACGCTCCGACCTGCGTCTCGACCGTCATTTAACCCAATATTAAATCCAGTTACTGATGAATCTTTACTTAAAATTACATTTCTTTGCTTTTCTATAAATGGGAAGAGATGCTTTTGCTCTGTAGAATCTAATTCAAAAAAAGATAAGATATGCCTTTGTGGGATAATTAGTGTATGTAGTGGAGTTACAGGGTATCCATCTCGAATTGCAAAGAAAAACTCATTCTCATCGATTTTTTCAAATTTATAAAATATGCTTTTCGTCATTATCTCCAATTCCAACCTTTGTTAATGGTTTAGTTTTACTATAAAAAATAAAAGATCTATTCAATCCATACTTCCCTATTTATTATATTTAATTTTAAAAATTAATATAAATAATGATAATAATAAAGTAAATATATTAGCTAAAATTAAAGGAAATGACATTATTAAAATACCGTAAATTAGCCACAAGAATACACCAAAGCTAAATATAATCCACGTTGGCAAAGATATATCTTTAGAGCTCTTTGTTTTGTATATTTTCCAAGCTTGAGGTAGAAAAGCTATAGTTGTGCAAATAGCTGCTAAAAATCCTATACTTTGGACAAAGTTACTTATCATTATTTTATACTCATAAGAGGCAAAACATTCTCTTTAATTTTTTTATCCTCATATTCAACTAGATATGAATTCTTTTTTCCTCTAAACGAAATTGCATAATGTACTTCGTCATTTTTTATATGAAGTGCGGAACCACCTTCAATTGCGTAACAATTTTGCATTTCATTATTCTTAATAAATTTTGATAATGAAGGTCTTCTTTCTGATTCTTCGTCATAATGTGGGCAACAATTTCCTTTTGTAAAACTCAAGCAGTCCATGATATTGAGCTTTTTTGACCATGAATCAGTAATTCCTTTTTCAAACCAACATATTGCACCAGCACTTACACCACTCATTATAGTACCATTTTCATATGCTTCTTTTAAGATTACATCAAGATCCCAGTCTCGCCAAACTGCCAACATACTTTTTGTGTTCCCACCGCCAACAAATATTATATCCTGCTCTTTGATTAGCTTTTTCAGATCTGGAGTTCTTTTAAATAAATCTAAGTGAGAAGGATTACAATTTAATTTACTAAGCGTGGCATAGTAACTAACCTTGTATGACTCATCATCTCCCGTTGCTGTTGGAATAAAGCATATATTTGGCCTAGCTTTTTTTGCTTGGTCTAGTATGTATTTCTCAATAACACCATCTCCAGGATTTCGTCCAAAGCCACCACCACCTATTGCTATAATTTGCTTATCCATTCTTTTTCCTTCTTATTTATTGAATTAATCTTTAATCATCTTAAATAATTCTTTTATTGAATTTATATTTCTTTCTCGGTTGAAAACATATTTAGCATGAATTTCACTACCAGCTAAACTATCCAATTCAATTCCCCATAAGCCTTTAATTTCATTTGGTAACATTGAGTACCTAATATCAATAATCCGATTTTTGTATTTGTTAGATAATGCAACGTATCCTCCAGAAAACCATCTAAACCTTTCAATATCTTTTGCTTGCTGGCTAGATAAATCGAGCCATGGAAATGACTCACTGATATTCAATTTATTGATTTTTGAGCCCTCATATATTTTTGTTCGTAATCCTACTTTTACGGCGTCAACATAATAAATATTATTATTACTATATATTGATTTCCACACTATTAAATTTGCAAAACTTGGCTTAACATCCACTAGCGCGTTGGTATGTCCTCTTGATAATGCAAGATTTGACGCTAGATCTTTCGCTCTTTCCTTCTGAACTACCCCAAATATACAGTAACCAATAATCCAACATAAAGATATTCGAGTATAAATCTTTTTCTTTTTTAAAGCGCCAATTAATATTAAAAGAAATATTGGTAATGTAAATATTGGGTCTATTATTGATATAGTATTCCAAGATATTCTTGCATCACTGAAAGGCCATAACAGCTGGGTTCCGTATGATGTGCAAGAGTCTAGCAAACCGTGGGTTCCATACCCTAATGTACAATAAAGATATACACTCTTAAATTCTATTTCGCGACGCTTTGCAAATAAATAATAAAAAATTAATGCGCATATTAAGCCGCCTATAGGAATAAATATTAAAGAGTGTGTAAACTGACGATGATATTCTAAAGCTAATAAAGGATCATGATTAGATCTAATAAAAATATCTAGATCTGGAGCAAGTCCTGAAAGAAAACCGAATAATGTTGCTATTATTATATTTTTCTTGTTAGCAGATTGTTGTGCAACTGCTGAACCAAGAACTCCCTGCGTCAATGGGTCCATGTATTTATTTCCCAAATTACTTTAATTTAAAAACTTAATTTCTGATAAATCAATTCTTATTTTTTCTTTTCCTTTTTTCATAATTCTTGTTGATACCATTAAATTTTTATGCTCTTTTGAGAAAAAGAAAATATTCTTTTTATTTCCTGATATATATTCTGCAGAATAACCATGGTACTGCAATTTATTTATCTTAATAGAAGCATTTTCTTTAAAATTATAATTGTAGATCTTAATATTCTTTTTTGACAATACATTATATTTTGTATCAAAATTAGGGTAAGTTCTCATTAATAATAAAAGTAGAGAAATGGGGTCATATATTATTTCATCAGTATTAAGATTTATAGGTTCCGTATTTTTCTTTATTATTTCAACTTTATTTGCATTAAATATTGCTTGGTAAGACTCTTCGCCATCTTTATACATATATTTTTTTGGTAAAATAATGTTTTGGTTTATTTCAACATGAGATATTTCTTCTCTATACCCTCTATTTGCTAGTTCTGCTAAAAAATTACCATCATATACAGTGCTAATTTTAATTTTATTATTTTCAGTATTAATTTTAAGCGTCATTTTGCCAGCTTCCATATTCTTATAGTAAAAAATATATTTTGCTTCAACATTTTTTATGATGTTTTCATTTGATAACGAATTTTGACATAGAAACACAAGCGCAATGATTATAAGTTTTTTCATAATGATTTCTCATTTTTATTGTCTATCAATATTTTTCTGTAATATAAAATTCTTTAGCATTTGCTTTTTCATAGCTTCGGAGAGAATTTTCTTAAGCTCTATACATGTGTAAGTATTTATGACATTTTTATCATATAAGCTAACTTTAAGATTTTTTTTATCAAATTTTAATTTGACTTCATTGTTTATAATTTCTTCGCTAAAGTCTTTTGTAGAATAAAAACTTCCCATATTGAAAGAATTTTTTATTATATTATCTTCAATATAAATACTGTTTCCGTTATTCCATTTATCACTTTTATATATTAAACCTATTTTATTTTCAGATTGAATCAAACTTATATCTTTATTAGCTTTATAGTTTTTTCTCTGGTCGGTACTAGGTTTTAAATTACATGAATAAAATTCACCTTTTGAAAATGAATTTAATATATTATTTAAATTTTTTTTATCTGTATACTCATATTGTTCAGTACAGCCTAATATACTCATTAATAAAATTGAATAAATTATAATTTTTGTATTCCTTATCATTATATAATCCTTTTTTAATTTTCATTCATCAAAAGATATCTCTTTAACATATATTTTTGCTTTATAATCTTTACCATAAGCAACAATGCCAATTGATTTTATATTTTTAGAATTTATTGTACTTGCTTGAAATGCTCCTGATTTTTTGAATTTTTTTATTGGTAAAATGAATTCTTTATATTTTTCTTCAACAGTAAAGCTATGTTGATAATACTGCCAGGGTAATATTGTCCCTGTCGTTCTCAAATGTACGAAATATTTTTCATTATTTCCTTTTGCAATAATTTTTATATTATTTACTCCGTCCAATGTAATTCCTTTCATATTTCTTCTGAACTGTATAAACCCACCATTATTTTCTGTAGAGACATTACCTGATAAATGTGCAATTGACTGACCCTCTATAATTGAAAAATCAATTGAACCTGTTGAAACACCGCCCATAACATTATCTGATATAAATTTCCATTGAGATGGGTCTTGAAAATTATCTTTATAAAGGCTTCCAGCAAAAGTTTTTTGATTCATAATTATTATACAAAATATCAGAGGTAATATTATTTTTTTCATGTCATCAATATAGCAAAGTATTAATACTTCTTACAGTAGCTTGGCATGTATATTGCATTTACAAGGATGTAGTATGAATTCTATAGCTGAGATTCGTCCTTTTTTCCTATTTCCCCTCTCAGCCTATAGAATTCTTCTTTCAGCATATTCTATTTATTATTTCTTGCGAAGAAGATACTAATGATTAATATGATAGAATAAAAAATTACTAGCTAACAATATAAACTTAATGACATATAAAATTAAAAATTTATGCGCTCTAATTTTTACAGATCTTGATGCATCGTTCCTTAATAAAAGTAATTTTTCTTTTGGTAATAACATGAATATTACAAAAAAAATTTTCAACGATGACAATTTTGTAATATTTAATACTAGTAAAACATTTATTGAATTAAATTATTTTTTCCAACAACAATCATACGATTTACCATTTATATGTGAAAATGGGGGCGGAATATATTCTCCTAAAAGATACTTCAACAATGCTGCTCATACAAGAGATGGATATAATGTTATCTTCGAGTCAACCAAAATAAATAAAAAAATAAGTAAAATTAAGAGAGCTATTCTTCAAATATTTGGAGAACATTGTACTTTTTATAACGACCTCAACGATTTTGAGAAACAAAAATTCTCTGGTCTTAATGAGAAAGAATTAATGAATGCTTCGCGCAGAGAATTTACTGAGTTAATAATATGGAAATCAGATTATGAAAATCTTATTAAATTTAATGATTATTTGCATACTCATGACCTGAAAATTATTAAAGGGGGGAGATTTCACCATATATCAAATAATATAAATAAAGGAATATCCATGCTTAGACTTGTCAATGAATATAAAAAATATTACCCTAGTAAAAAATTTGTCACTATTGCAATTGGGGATAGTGAGAACGACTTAGAGATGCTTAACTGCGTTGACTATCCTTGTTTAGTTAAAAGTAACGATAGTCAAACTTTTATAAAAAATATTAAATCTAGTAATTTATTTATTAGCGATAGAGAAGCGCCTGAAGGCTGGGAAGATTGTGTAAATCAGGCATTCGAGCAGATAAGGAGGCAATAATGGCTGATTTTCATCAAAATGGTGTAGTAAGTACACTGCATAATATTTCAAATAGGTCAGCAGAAGATCTTGAAAAGGAGCTTATTGTCTTTTCAAAAAAAAGACCAATTGATTTAATTTTGCCATCTTTATATTCAGAAATAGAGGGTCCTGCTTTAAAAAATATTATTAATATATTATCTAAAGTTAAATATTTAAATCACATCACAATTGGATTAGACAAAGCTGATAATAAACAATTTATAAAGGCAAAAGAATTTTTTTCTAATTTAAATCAGCCACATTCTGTGATCTGGAATGATGGCCCACGTATGAAAGCCCTTGATAACGAATTAAATAAAAAAGGGTTGGCGCCTGGTGAATCAGGTAAAGGAAAAAACGTATGGTATTGCATGGGCTATGTACTTGCACGTGATGAAGCAAGATCTATCGCGTTGCATGATTGCGATATTTTAACTTATGATAAAGAATTGCTAGCTAGGCTGGTTTATCCAGTTGCAAACCCTCTTTTTAATTACGAATTTTGTAAAGGATACTATCCAAGAGTAGGTAACAATAAACTAAATGGAAGAGTGACTAGACTACTAGTAACTCCATTACTAAAAGCACTCAAAAAGGTTTTAGGCCCAAGAGAATATATAGAATTTATTGATGTTTTTAGATATCCATTAGCTGGAGAATTTTCTTTTAGAAGTAGAATGCTTAAGGAATTAAGAATCCCAAGCGACTGGGGCCTTGAAATAGGAATCTTGTCTGAGATGCAGCGAAATCACGCTCAAAATAGAATATGCCAAGTTGATATTGCAAAAATATATGACCACAAACATCAAGAAATTTCTTTAAAAGATAAAGAAAAAGGACTATCTAAAATGTCTATTGATATTTCAAAAACATTAATTAGAAAACTTGCTGCTCAAGGAGATACTTTTACATCAAATAACTTAAGGACAATTAAAGCGACCTACTACAGAACAGCTTTGGATCTTCTTGAAATATACCATAACGACGCAAAGCTAAACGGTTTAGATATAAATATTAATGATGAAGAAATAATGATTGAAATGTTTGCAAACAATATTATCATCGCTGGACAGGAGTTTTTAAATAAACCAAATCATAATCCATTAACACCGAATTGGAATAGAGTTCAAAATACTTTACCCGACTTTAAAGATAAGTTTATCCAAGCAGTCGACGAAGATTCAAAAATTTAGTTATAATAAGAGAATAAAGATGCTTGATAGTAAAAGTTTTTCAATAAGATTAGAACAACATCTAGTAAAAATATATGGTGGAGTAAAAACAACAAAAGAGATAAAACAAGTTTCCAATGATTTGTTAGTGTTTATTGAATCTAAATTTAGTAAGAATCCCCCAAAATTTTTAAATAACGTAAGTAAATGGTCTGAAAAAGATACTATTTTAATATCATATCCAAATTCTATAGTTGAAAACAAAAGAAAGCCTTTATCTACATTAAAAAAATTTTTAGATAAACATTGTATGAATATGGTTTCAATTATTCATATTTTACCTTTTTTCCCCTCAAGCTCAGACCAAGGTTTTTCAGTTAAAGATTATTATTCTGTTGATAAAAATTTTGGTTCTTGGGATGACATTAAGAGAATAAGTCAAAAATTTTCAGTCATGGGTGATGTAGTATTAAATCATGGCTCATCAAAAAGTAAATGGTTTGAAAACTTCTTAAATGGAAGTGGCCCAGGCTCAAAATATTTTTTAACTGCTGATAAGAATCTTGATTTATCAACGGTCACTAGGCCAAGAACGAGTGATTTACTTTCAAAAGTAGATACTGCAAATGGTGAAAAATATGTTTGGTGTACTTTTAGCGAAGACCAAGTTGATTATGATTTTGAAAATTTCGAAGTTTTAAAAGAATTTATATCTATAATAACTTTTTATCTAGAAAACGGTATATCAGTTTTTAGATTTGATGCTGTTGCATTTTTATGGAAAAAAATTGGCACAGGCTGTGTAAATCTTCCAGAAACACATGAAATAGTCCGGCTTTTTAGAACAATATTAGACTATTTGGCGCCTAGTGCGATATTGGTAACGGAAACAAACACCCCAGCAAGAGAGAACGTCACTTATTTTGGTAACGCAAATGAGGCTCATTGGATCTATAATTTTTCGTTACCTCCAATTTTAATATATACGGTTCTTAAAGGCGATTCTTCGTATCTCGAAAAATTAACCATGAGTCTGCCGCCTGCACAATTAGGAGCATCATATCTCAATTTTGTTGCTTCCCATGATGGCATTGGACTTAGGCCTATTGAAGGAATGATGAGTAAAAGTGAAATAAATAAGCTTATTAATAAAATGAAAAATAATGGTGGTGAAATTTCATATAGAATAAATAAAGATAATAAGGAATCTCCTTATGAAATTAATATTTCACTTTTTGATGCTATGCAGGAGACACTAAATGGAAATGAAGATTTCCATTTTGATAGATTTTTATGCATACATATAATTATGCTATCTCTTGAGGGTGTGCCTGCTTTTTATATTCACAGCCTATTCGGAACAAAAAATGATCAAAATCTTTATTCCAAAACTAATAAAAAAAGAGACCTAAACAGACATGTTTTTGAAATTGATAACCTAAAGAAAATTATTGACGATGAAAATAATCATGGAAGTTTTATTTTTTATAAATTAAAAAATCTAATTGCTATTAGAAAAAAGCAAACAGCCTTCCATCCAAATGCTGTGCAATTTACGCTTCATTTAGGTAAAAACTTTTATGGTGTATGGAGACAAAGTTTAGACAAATCTCAAAGCATTTTTTGCATAACAAATGTAACAGATGAAAATAGAGAATTCTCTTTAATGGACATTAACTTAATAGGTTTTGATCAGTGGAGAGATTTAATTAGCAATAAAACTTTATCTGATATTCATTCAAAAATTACATTAAAACCTTACCAAACAATTTGGGTTAGTAATAAATGATATATATTGGAATTATCAATTTATAATTTTCCACTAAGAATGTACTTTAATATCTGAAAAGCTTGTTGCTGACTTTTAACAACAGCTGATGCAGAAGCGTCAACTTCTTTAAGAGGATGTTGATGTTCGTCACCATGAATCACGATTATGGATTTATTTAGTGCTGCTGCATAACCGGTATCGAAAGCCGCATTCCATTGTTTGTATTTTTCACCAAATTTGACAATAACCACATCACAATCTTCTAAAGATTTCTTTGTTCTTATAGCATTAATATTTGCCCCTTTATTATCCTTCCAAAAATTATTTTCTTCGTGTCCGAGGATTTCTACACCACAATTATCTGATGCCTCATGATCTGTAACAGGTGATGTAAATGTAATATTTAACCCCTCATCATTGCATAGTTGAATAATTTCATCTCGCCAATTAGAGTGTATTTCACCCGATAAATATACATTTAACATATTATTTTCTCCTCTTTTTTTTATCGAAACATTATATATGAATTTATAATTATGAATAGTTTATTATTTTTTAAGTTAAGTTATTTCTTTGGCATAATATATGCATAGTAAAAAATATGAATATTGATAATAACTTTTTCTGGTACCCTGCATTACTTTTCCCTGCAATACCAATCATGCTTCTAGTTTTTACAAATAAATATACTGCATTAGCTATGCTAATTAGAAAATTGCATATCATGTCTCAAAATAATGAAATAAATAATTTATCAGCTGAGAGAATTCAAATATTAGCTAGCAGAATGCAATTACTAAGATGGATGCAAACTTTCTCCAGCATATCTTTTCTATTTAATTTAGTTACTATTTTTTGCGGATTTGTTGGTCTTCCAAATTATGCATTAATTTTTTTTATAATTTCTGTGATTTTTTTAATATTAGCAATGTCACTTTTTATAATTGAATCACAACAATCACACTATGCACTTAGTCTGCATATTCAAGACTTGGAAGCATATAATAAAGATAAAATTTCTACTAACTAGTAATTTTATAATTTAAATTAGTAATATTTTTATTTGATTTTATAGCTTGATTAAGTGAGTAGAGGTCTATAGAAAACTGTAATAAAACCTATTTTATGAACAATCTCCGCATTTAACTCTTGTTCTATTTTTAAGCATTGCTCTGCACATTCGTTTTTATCTGAGCCTCTAATACGAACTTTTATTAATTCATGTATATTTAGTGCCCCATCAATTTCAGCGAAAACGGCATCTGTAAGACCTTTATGACCAATCATAATTATTGGTTTTAGAAGGTTTGCTTTTTTCTGCAATTCCTTCCTTTTGTTTTTTGAAAGACTAATTTTCATATTTTAATAATACGGATTATTTGAAGATTGTAAAATTAGGACTGACCCATCATGACCAATGAAACTCATTCGACTGTTACCGACTTTGCTAAATTTCTTGGCATATCAACATTAGTTCCTTTAATAATTGCACAATGATATGCAAGTAATTGAAGTGGTATTGTGAATAAGATAGGAGAAACTGGATTCATTGGAGCATCTATCTCAAACACCTGTGATATTTCATCATTTTTAAATCCTGCTTTTTTATCAGCAAATATATAAAGTTTCCCACCTCTTGCTTTTACTTCTTCTAGATTTGACTTTAACTTTTCTAAAACTATATTATTTGGTGCTACAGCAACGACTGGCATATTTTCATCAACTATTGCTAGTGGACCATGTTTCAATTCTCCAGCTGCATAAGCTTCTGCATGTATATATGATATTTCTTTCAGCTTCAAGGCACCTTCTCTTGCTATTGGAAAATGTGATCCCCTTCCTAAAAATAGGGTGTGCTCCTTATCAGAAAATATTTTTGCTAGCTCAGCTATTTTATTGTCTAAAGCTAAAGTACTTTTTATTTTTTCTGGAAGTGTTTTAAGCTGAATACACAATGAATTTTCTAAGTCATCAGAAATTTCAAATTTTTTACCAAGCATAATCACTAATAGCATTAATGCTGTCAGCTGGGTTGTAAATGCTTTTGTTGATGCAACGCCAATTTCTGGGCCTGCATGGGTTATTAAAGTTGAATCACATTCTCTTGCTAGAGAGCTTTCTGGCACATTACAAATTGCGATTGTTCCTACATAATAATCTTCGCGCTTAATTTCTCTAAGTGCTGATAACGTATCTGCCGTTTCGCCTGACTGCGATATACAGATCAGCAAAGTATCTTTTTGAACAGCATGCCTTCTATATCTAAACTCACTTGCAATTTCAGCATGACAAGGAATTCCTGCTAACCTTTCCAGCCAATGTTTTGCTACTAAGGCAGCATGATAGCTAGTTCCGCAAGCTATAATCTGCACTACTTTGAATTTTTCTAAATATTTTTCTACATTTGGCCCTAATATCTCTTTAGGAACTGCATTATTAATAATTCTGTCTTGTATAGTAGATTTAACAGCATCTGGCTGCTCAAATATTTCTTTGAGCATAAAATGTGCATAGTCACCTTTTGAATTACTGTTTGAAGATAAATTACTTTTTTTAGTTTCTCTTCGTATGTTATTCATGTCTTCATCAAATATTTTAACTTCTCCTGAAGTCACTGTTGCCAGATCACCATCTTCTAGATATATAAATTTATCTGTATGCTGAACAAGAGCTTGCGCATCAGAAGCAATATAATTGGCATTATCCCCAAGACCTATTAGCAATGGACTACCATTTCTTGCAACAATAATTTTATCGGGATTTTTTTTGTCTAAAACCGCAATAGCATACGAACCCTTAATTTCCTTTAAAGCAAGATTTACCGCATCTAAAATTTCATTTTCTTTAGAATATAAATTTATTAGATGGACTAGAATTTCTGTGTCAGTATCTGAAGATAAAACTATATTTTTAAAAAATTTATTTTTAATTTCGACATGGTTCTCAATAATTCCATTGTGAACTAAAGCTATGCCATTTTCTGATATATGAGGATGAGCATTTTCTTCAGATGGCTTGCCATGTGTTGCCCAACGCGTATGCGCAATACCAATACTTGATTTTAATTTTTTATCTAAAGATTTTTCAAGCTCAGAAACATTACCTTTTTTTTTATAACTATTTATAGATTCATTTTTAATAATAGCTATTCCAGCTGAATCATAGCCTCTATATTCTAGGTGCTTTAGCCCTTCTGCTAAAATGCGAATAACATCTGATTGTGATGCTGCTGCTACAATTCCACACATTTATCTTATCTTTTCCAATTTTTCTTTTCTTGTTGTCTTGATCTTGCTATTAGTAAACTGTCTTTATCTGAATTATCAGTTATTGTGGATCCTGCAGCTATAGTTACACCCTCTTCTACAATTATGGGTGCTATTAACTGTGAATCTGACCCAACAAATACATTATCTTTAATTATCGTTTTATGTTTTTCTACACCATCATAATTACAAGTAATTACGCCCGCACCTACATTAACGTTTTCTCCTATCTCAGAATCTCCTAAGTATGTTAGATGATTAGCTTTTGTATTTTTCTTTATACTAGAGGCTTTAACTTCAACAAAGTTACCGATACCAACATTTTCTTCTAAAGTACAATTTGGTCTTATTCTTGCGAAAGGGCCAATGCTGCAATTGTTTCCAATTATAGAGTCCTCAACTATACTGTATGGTTTAATTTCTGTTGCATTGCTGATTACTGAGTTTTTAATTATTGTGTTTGCTCTGATCTTTACATTATTCCCTAATTTAACAACACCTTCAAAAATTACATTTCCATCAATTTCTACATCAGATCCAATTTCTACGTCTCCTCTAAAATATATAGATCCTGCGTCGAGCATGGTTACACCCTGTGTTAAAAATTTTTGCCTATTATTTTTTTGGAATATTTGTTCTGTATTTTCTAGCTGGCATTTATCATTCACACCTAACAATGAATTGCGCTCATCTACTGCTAAAAGCGGTGCTACTGTCAATCCTTTATTATTTGCTATTGATACTACATCCGTCAAATAAAATTCTTTTTTTGAATTATTATTTTTTACTTCAGATATTAAGCCCTGCAATACTTCCACTTTACTAAAAATTATTCCAGTATTACATTCATTAATATCCTTTTGAGTTTCATCAGCTTCTGTTTCTTCGACTATCTTTGAAATAATTTCTTCTTCTGCTTGCTCTCTAATTATTCTTCCATATCCAAATGGGTCATCTAATTCAACAGTTAAAACCTTTGCGTCAGCTTTAGGCATATAATTTATGAATTTTTCTAATAGTTTGAAATCTAGTAATGGAGTGTCAGCATATAAAATTAATACGTCTTCTTCTTTATTTAAATGAGGTAGAACAGTTTTTACCGCATCAGCTGTTCCTTTTTGTTCTAACTGATTATGCCAATTAAGATCGTAATTCAGGAAGCTTTTTTTAATGAATTCTATTTTTGAATTAACAACTACGTTTACTGTTTTGGGATTAAGTTTTTGAGCAGTCAATAAAACATGTTCTAACATAGTTTTACCACCAACTTTGTGCATAACTTTTGGTAATGAACTATGCATTCTCTTACCATTTCCAGCTGCTAGAATTATTATATTTAAGCTCATTTAATTTTTATGGATTAGTTTTATCTCATTATTCTACTATGAGTTAAGATAATATGCACAAAAACTGTACTAGGAGGATTTATTTACCCTTTTTTCTTATGCTCTCTATCATTTTTAACTGTGCTGCAGCTTGAGCTAATTCTGCTAACGCCTTAGCAGCATCAATATTGTCACTTTTATTAGCTAATGCTTCTTCAGCTCTTTTTTTAGCCTCTGCAGCTCTTGCTTCATCAAGATCTTGGCCTCTTATTGCTGTATCCGCAAGGACTGTAACAATATCTGGCTGAACTTCAATAACTCCTCCAGATATAAAAAATAACTGCTCTTCATCTTCCTCGGTTATTATTTTGACTTCACCAGGTTTAAGGGGCGTAATCATAGGAGTATGTTTTGGATATATTCCAACCTCACCCATCATAGCAGCTGCTATTATATTCTTCACATTACCAGAAAATATTTCTTCCTCTGCGCTTACTATGTCTAGATGCATAATTGACATTTTTTTATTAAAGAGCCTTTGCTCTTTCCTCCGCTTCTTCAATACTTCCGATCATATAAAAAGCTTGTTCTGGCAAGTGATCATATTCACCATCAATAATGCTTTTGAACCCTTTAATTGTATCTTTCAATGAAACATATTTTCCTGGGCTGCCTGTAAATACTTCTGCTACAAAGAATGGTTGCGATAAGAATCTCTGAATTTTTCTTGCTCGCGCAACTACTAGTTTATCTTCCTCTGAAAGTTCATCCATACCTAAAATAGCAATTATATCTTTCAACTCTTTATATTTTTGAAGAGTATTCTGAACACTTCTTGCAACATCATAATGATCATTTCCAACTACTAGAGGATCGAGCTGCCTACTTGTAGAATCTAGTGGGTCTACAGCTGGGTAAATTCCTAGCTCTGCAACTTGTCTTGATAAAACAACAGTAGCATCAAGATGAGCAAATGTTGTTGCCGGCGATGGGTCTGTTAGGTCATCAGCAGGAACGTATACAGCCTGAATAGATGTTATAGAGCCAGATTGTGTTGATGTAATTCGCTCTTGTAACGCTCCCATTTCTTCAGCTAATGTAGGTTGATACCCAACAGCAGACGGCATTCTTCCTAAAAGCGCAGATACTTCTGTGCCTGCCAATGTATATCTATAAATATTATCAATGAACATCAATACATCCTTTCCTTCATCACGGAAATCTTCAGCCATCGTCAAACCTGTTAGTGCAACTCTTAATCTATTTCCTGGAGGCTCATTCATTTGGCCATATACTAATGATACTTTATCCAGTACTTTTGACTCTTTCATTTCATGGAAAAAATCGTTACCTTCCCTTGTTCTCTCGCCAACACCTGCAAAGACAGAATAACCGCTATGTTCTGTCGCGATATTTCTAATTAACTCCATCATGTTTACAGTTTTTCCTACTCCTGCGCCACCAAATAAACCTACTTTTCCTCCTTTAGCAAAAGGGCATAAAAGATCTATAACTTTAATTCCTGTTTCTAATAATTCATTTCCACCAGCTTGTTCTTCATATGAGGGTGGTTTTCTATGGATAGGCATAGTCTTTTTAGCATCAATTGATCCTGCTTCATCAATAGGGTTGCCAAGCACATTCATTATTCTTCCAAGGGTTTTTTCACCGACTGGAACAGATATTGGGGCGCCTGTATTAATGACGTCAAAGCCTCTCTTAACTCCATCTGAAGTTCCCATAGCAATAGTTCTAACAATGCCATCGCCTAATTGTTGCTGAACCTCAAGTGTTAAATCAGCCTCATCTACTTTTAATGCGTCATAAATTTGCGGTATAGAATCTTTAGCAAATTCTACGTCAACTACCGCTCCGATTACCTGTACTATTTTTCCTGTGCTCATTATATTTAGTCTCCGTTAATAACTAAACTGCAGCTGCTCCAGCTACGATTTCTGAAAGTTCTTGTGTTATTGATGCCTGTCTTGCCTTGTTATAAACCAATTGTAATTCATCTATCAAATCACTTGCGTTATCAGATGCACTTTTCATTGCAACCATTCTTGCTGACATTTCACACGCAACGTTTTCTACAATACCTTGGTAAACTAGCGACTCTATATACCTAATTAGCAGATTATCTATCACACTTTTAGAATCTGGTTCATATATATAATCCCAATGATGAGACAAATCATCTTCTTTATTTGGTACTGTTGGTAATAAGTGATTTAACCCTGGCTCTTGTGACATTGTATTTATAAATTTATTTTCAGCTAAGTGAAGCTCGTCAATATTTCCTTCAATAAAATTATCCAACATTATTTTAATAGGTCCTATTACATCATTTATTTCTGGGCTATCTCCTAGTTGTGAAACTTGTGCAACCAAATTAACATTTAGTCTTTTAAAAAATTTTTCAGCTTTTGATCCAATTGCACATACGTCCACTTCTATTGAGTTTTTATTCCATTCGTTTATTTGCTTTAATGCTTGTTTAAATAAATTGGTATTTAAACCACCGCATAACCCTCTGTCAGAACTAATTATAATCAAACCAACTCTTTTAACTGAATCTCTTTTCACCAAAAACGGGTGCTTGTATTCGGGGTGTGCACTCGCTAAATGACCTACTACATTTTTTATCATTTCTGCATATGGCCTAGCTGATGACATACGGCCTTGAGCTTTTTTCATTTTGCTCGCAGCCACCATTTCCATAGCTTTTGTAATTTTCTGAGTATTTTTTATACTAGAAATTTGTCCTTTTATTTCTTTTCCGCCTGACATTTAATTTACCATGTTTGTGTTGATACAAATTTTTCTAATAATTCTTTTAAGTTATTGCCAATATCATCATTGTAATCTCCTGACTCTTCAAGACTATTCATAAAATCAGAATATTCAGATGTCGCAAAACCTAAAAGAGCTTTTTCAAAATCTTTTATTTTATTAACTTCAATATTATCTAAGTAACCCTCATTTGCCGCATAAAGTACAAGCCCCATAGACGATATATTTAGAGGGGAATATTGAGTCTGCTTCATTAATTCCATTACTCTCTCACCACGCTCTAATTGTTTTCTTGTTTGCTCATCTAAATCAGATGCAAATTGTGAGAAAGCTGCAAGCTCTCTGTATTGAGCTAATGCTAATCGAACTCCACCACCAAGTTTTTTTATTAGTTTTGTTTGCGCTGCACCGCCAACTCTAGATACTGATAGTCCTGCGTCCACGGCCGGTCTTAAACCTGAATTGAATAAGTTAGTTTCCAAAAATATTTGCCCATCAGTAATTGAAATTACATTGGTTGGAACAAATGCTGATACGTCACCAGCTTGCGTTTCAATAATTGGCATTGCTGTTAGTGATCCTGTTTTTCCTTTTACGGCTCCACCTGTAATTTTTTCAATATGCTCTGCATTTACTCTCGACGCTCTTTCTAATAACCTCGAGTGGAGATAAAAAACATCTCCCGGGTATGCCTCTCTTCCTGGAGGTCTCTTTAAAAGAAGTGATACTTGTCTGTATGCTACAGCTTGTTTACTCAGATCATCATAAATTATTAATGCATCCTCTCCTTTTTCCATGAAATATTCACCCATAGAGCAACCTGCATACGGAGCTATATATTGCATTGCAGCTGACTCAGCTGCCGTTGAAGCTACTACTATTGTATGATCTAAAGCACCATGTTCTTCTAGTTTTTTAACAACATTAGATACAGAAGAAGCTTTTTGACCTATTGCAACATAAATACATTTTACTCCTGTTCCTTTTTGGTTAATTATTGTATCAATAGCAATAGCCGTTTTACCTGTTTGTCTATCACCAATAATTAATTCTCTTTGCCCTCTTCCAATTGGAACCATAGCATCAATAGATTTTAATCCTGTTTGTACAGGTTGATCTACTGACTGTCTTTGAATAACTCCGGGCGCAACTTTTTCTACTGGAGCAAACTCCTTTGAATCAATCTCTCCTTTTCCATCTATGGGTGCACCTAGTGAATTAACAACTCTACCAATCAAAGCTTCTCCAACTGGGACCTCTAAAATTTTTCCAGTACACTTAGCTGTATCTCCTTCAGATAAATGCTCATAGTTACCTAATATAACTGCCCCGACGGAATCTCTTTCTAGGTTAAGAGCCAAGCCATAAGTATTATTTGGAAACTCAATCATTTCTCCAGCCATAACGTCCGATAAACCATGTATTCTTACAATTCCATCAGTTACAGCTACGATGGTTCCTTCTGTTTTTGCTTCGGCAGAAAGATCAGACCCTTCAATTCTTTTTTTGATTAAATCACTAATTTCTGTTGGACTAAGTTGCATTATTCTTTCCTCTATTGTTTCAAATTAATTGAGATTCTAATTTTCTCAACTGTTCTCTAAGTGAACCATCTATTACTAAATCATCTATCCTAACTACGGCGCCTGCTAGAAGAGATGCATCTAAATTTTGCTCTATTTCAATTTTCTTATTAAATCTTTTTTCCAAAGCTGACTTTATTGACTCGAGTTGATCAGTGCTTAGATCAAAAGCCGTATCGATTTTTACAGTTTTTAAACTTTTCTCTTCTTGGAAATAAATATCATATAAACCAACTATTTCATCTACAACTAATAGTCTATTATTTTCTGCTAATAAACTTATAAATCTTATGAAGCTTTCATCAGAATTTTCTTTTAATATATCGGTCAATAAACTAACTTTATATTTATTATCAAAAGAGTCATTTGAAACGATACTTTTTACATTTTCATCTTCAAGAACTATCTTTAAATTTCTCAACATTTCAAAGTTTTTTTCTAGCGCATTATGCTCATTGGCACTTTTAAAAAGTGCTTTCGCATATGGTCTTGCTGTTGTTAATAATTCTGACATAATTTTTATATTTTAGTTACTAGGTCCTGTATCGCTTTATCATGAGTACTTTTATCAATTTCTTTTTTCAAAATCATCTCTGCGCCCTCTAAAACAAGTTTAGACAAATCTTTTTTTAGTGACTCTTTTAGTCTCATAGATAACTGCTCAACTTCTTGTTCGGCAAGTTTAAGTTTTTTGGAAGTTTCTTCAGATGCCTTTACATTTGCCTCATCCAATATATCGCTTTGTCTTTTTTCAGCCATTGCTATAATATTTTTAGCTTCTCCCTTTGCTTCAGAAAGTTTTGCATCAACATCTATTTTGGCTTTTTCTAAAGCTTGCTCGCCTAATTCAGCAGCAGATAAACCATCGGCTATTGTTTTTTTTCTTTGTTCTAATGCTGATGTAATAGGAGGCCATACATACTTCATGCAAAACAAAACAAAAATCGCAAAAGATATTGCTTGTCCAATCAAAGTTAAATTAATATTCAATTTTAGCTCCCGTTGCTTTAATTATTACGCAACCGCAAATAATAAATAGAATGCAATACCCACTGATATCATTGGTACGGCATCTACTAAACCAAGTACGATGAACATTTGTGTTCTAAGCATTGGTATCAATTCTGGCTGCCTCGCAATACCTTCCATGTACTTCCCGCCTAAATTACCAATTCCGATTGCAGCACCCAATGCGCCTAAACCCATCATTAATGCTCCCGCTATATATATTAATCCATTTGCTTCCATAGTTACCCTCTACTTATATTGTCATTAAAAAATTATTGTCATTAAAAAAATACCTAATGATCTCCAGTGTCATGAGCCATATTCATATAAACCACCATTAAAACCATAAATATGAAAGCCTGAAGAACGATTACTAAAATATGAAAAATTGCCCATGGAACTGATAGTGTCCACTGGGCATATAATGGTAATAATGCTATTAAAATGAAAATCATTTCACCAGCATAAAGGTTACCAAATAATCTCAAGCCATGTGAGATTGGTTTTGCTAATAAAGATACACCTTCCAAAAATAAATTTATTGGAATTAAAATAAGCTTTATTAAAAAGTTTTTTGATGTGAATGGATGTAAAGTTAATTCACCCACAAACCCGCCCATGCCCTTATTCTTTACACTATAAAAAAGCGCTAAGAAGAATACCGATAAAGACATTCCCATTGTTACATTAGGGTCTGTTGTTGGAACTATTTTAAAATATACGTGATGAGGATCCATACCATAAACATGCACACCAATATAGGTTGCTATCTGCGGTATAAAATCAACTGGAACTAAGTCCATTAAATTCATTAACAAAACCCAGACAAATGCTGTTAGTGCCATCGGCGCAATTAACTTATTTGTGTGAGAAAAAGTATCTCTAACATTTGAATCTATAAACTCAATAATTATTTCTATTGAGTTTTGAAGTCCACCTGGTACACCGGTAGTTGCTTTTTTTCCAACAATGCTAAATAAAAGTATGAAAATAAATCCAAGAGCTACAGACCATCCCATAGAATCTAAATGTATTGCATAGAAGCCCATTTCTTGAGCTTGTTGTGCTGTTTCTGCTATTTTCCAAACACCATCACTTGGGTCTTTGCCAAACGTCCAATTTGTCAAATGATGCTTTATATACTCTGAACCAGTTTGTGCGCCAGCCGCCATAGTTATTTACTAATTTGTAGTTTTGTAAAAAAAATCGTTACCAAATTTGAAAAAATAAACGCGCCAAAAAAAACTAATGGTTCTTCTATATCTAAGCATGAGAATATTAAAGCAAATAATATTACCGCAATAGACCATTTTCCAAATTCTGCTATATAAAATCGTCTTGCCTCTTGTTTTAATGACTTTGCTTTATAAATAAGCAACATATATGCCAAATATGCGTTTGATAAAAAACTTACACTTACTCCGCATAAAAAAGAGACAGCTAAACCTAAATCAAATAGAAACCACAGTACTGAAGTAATTATAATGAATATAAATAGTTCAATTAGTTGCTTTCTAAAAAACATAAGCTCTTCGGGTATGCAGTATATTAAGAGTACGAAAATTTATCAATATATTTAATAACGATATTGATAAATTTAATATATATGTAATCATTTCTCCCTGTTTTGGCCTGTTTTTTACTTAAAAACTTGTAACAAGTTATTTTTTATACCCAAGCTTTTTTAAAAGTCCTTCCAAAACGTCTAAATTGCTATATTTTAGGATTATTTTTCCATTATTTTTAAACTTAGAATGACTGATATCTATAGCTACTCCAAGCTTTTCTCTTAGCTGGTCTTCAATTTTGGTTATATGGTCATCTTTTTTTATTTTTGAAGTTTTCTTAGTCGAGGGATCTCCCTTTTCTACTACCAGTTTTTCTATATCTCTTACAGAAAGCTTTAGTGAAACTACCTTATCAGCATATAGTTTTTGCGACGCAAGACTTAATGGTAATAAAGCTCTCGCATGACCCATATCTATTTTTTTTTGCGACAACAGCTTTATTACATATTCGTCTAATGACAATAATCTTATTAGATTTGATATGTGTGATCTAGATTTACCAGTTTTTTTAGCTAATGCTTCTTGAGTAAACTTAAATTTCTTAATAAGCTTTTCTAGTCCTAATGCCTCTTCTATTGGATTAAGGTTCTCTCTTTGGACGTTCTCTAATAAAGCATATATTGCAGCAGCCTCATCGGTTATTGTTTTAATAATAGCGGGAATTTTGTTGTACCCTAAAATTTTTACGGCTCGCAACCTTCTTTCCCCCGCAATAAGTTCGTACTTATTTCCCCCGCTTTTTCTTACCAAAATGGGCTGGATTACTCCTTGCTCTCTTATTGATTCAACTAATGACTTAAGGCCTTCTTCCTCGAAATTTGTTCTTGGTTGATAGGGGCTAGTTGTGATTTGCGAAGTCTCAATTTCAAGTGACGCATGGCCTGATAGAATTTTATCTGTCTTTGAAGAGCTAAGAAGTACCTCAACCCCCTTATTTCCTAGACCGCCTTTTTTTTTCGCCATTATTAACTTCCTATTTTGATATTTTAACTATTTCACCAGCTAAAGCTAAATATGACATTGATCCTTTGGACCCTCTATCATAATTTATAATTGAAGAGCCATGACTTGGAGCCTCTGCAAGACTTACATTTCTAGGAATTATTGTATTAAACACATTTTTGCCAAAATGGCTTTCTAACTCTGCGGAAACATCTTGCGCCAAATTATTTCGCGGGTCGTACATTGTCCTTAAAATTCCCCCAATCTTTAAACTCTCATTTACTGATATTTTAATCTTATCGATAGTTTCAAGCAATGCTGTTAATCCTTCCAAAGCATAATACTCGCATTGTGTTGGAATAATAACTGAGTCCGAAACAGCGAGAGCATTTACAGTCAAAATATTTAACGATGGTGGACAGTCAATAATTATAAAATCATAGTCTTCATCAATAATTTCTATAATTTTTTTTAATTTGAGTTCTCTGTCCTTAAATTCTAATAACTTAACCTCGGCAAATGTAAGAGCCTGATTTGAAGGTAAAAGATCGAAACCTTCGTCTACTTTGTGAACCACATCTTTTGTATCAAGCTCATTCTCCAATAGTAAATCAGCTAAAGAATATTCAAGGTCATATTTATTAATGCCGGAACCCATTGTTGCGTTTCCCTGAGGGTCCATATCAACCAACAAGACTTTTTTGTTATTTAATGAAAGAGCGGCAGATAAATTAACGCTGGTTGTTGTCTTGCCAACTCCACCTTTTTGATTACAAATAGAAAAAATTTTACTCAAAATTTCACCTTTTTATCATTTATATATAATTACTACATGTCTTTCTGCTGATAATTTTGGAACATTTATCCTCTTTACTGTAAAACGAATGCTTTTACTTAAATTTTCTAATGCGCTTAGCTCATCATGCGGATATTTTCCTTTCATGGCAATGATAACTCCATTCTCACTTAGATGATTTATAGAATTAGAATATATTGTTTTTAATGACGCATAAGATCTACATAATATCGTATCAAAAAATTTTACATTATTAAGATCTTCTATTCTTTTATGCAGCAAATCAACATTTTCTAAGTCTAGATTTATCTTAACATGGTTTAAAAAAATTATTTTTTTGTTGTTTGCGTCGATCAGTAAAAAATTTTTCTTAGGTGAAACTAAAGCTAAAGGAATTCCAGGAAAGCCAGCCCCAGAGCCTATGTCTAATATATTATTTCCAAATATGTATTCATTAATTGATAAACTATCTAGAACATGTTTTATTAACATATCATCTAATTCTATAATTGATGTTAAATTATAAAGTTTATTAGATTTTTTTATATGTTCACAAAATTTTATTAGTTTGTCGCCTGTTGTTTGTCTATCGTCAACATAGTTTGATAACTCTTCAAAGAAAAAGTCTTTTATTTTATTACTTTGCATCTTGAGCCATTTCTTTTTTATTGTTTTTAATGGCTTTTATTTGAACTTTTAAAATAGATATAGCAGCTGGCGTGACTCCCGGCACTCTTGAAGCCTGTCTTAAATTTTGAGGTCTTGCTATGTCAAGATTTTCTCTTGCTTCCTTAGATAAAGCAGATATTGAAGAATAATTAATTATTTTCGGTAGTTTCATCTCTTCATCTTTTTTATTTCTTTTTACTTCTAGGTTTTGTCTTGCAATGTACCCCTCGTATTTAATTCTTATAGCACAAGATTCGCCAACTTTTGAATTTTTATTATCAAAATTAGGAATAAAATCTGACAATCTACTATAAGTTGTGCTGGGTCTTTTTAAGAAATCACTGGCTGATATAACTTTATTATTTTCATTAAATTTTAATTCTTTCAGCCTTATTAACTCTCTATTAATTTGGTCTTTCTTATCATTGTATACATCTAATCTTTCTCGATTAACAGATCCTAGTTTTGCGCCAATAGCTGTTAGTCTTTCATCTGCATTATCTTCCCTCAAGTATAATCTGTGTTCCGCTCTACTCGTGAACATTCTATACGGCTCAGGAGCACCTTGGGTAATTAGATCATCAACCATCACTCCGATGTAAGAATTTTCTCTTGATGGTGACCACATATCTTTATCTTGTGATTTCATAGATGCATTGATACCTGCCAAAATACCCTGAGAAGCAGCCTCCTCGTACCCAGTTGTACCATTTATTTGACCTGCCATAAAAAGGCCCTCAATTTTTTTATTTTCTAAAAATGAAGTTAACCCTCTTGGGTCAAAAAAATCATATTCTATTGCATATCCAAAATTTTCTATCTTTACATTCTCAAGACCCGAAATTGTTCGGATAAACTTTTCTTGGTCTTCTTCTGGCAAACTGGTTGATATACCATTTGGATAAACTAAATTAGTATTTAGACCCTCGGGCTCCAGAAATATTTGATGAGATTTTTTTTCAGAAAACCTTATTACTTTATCTTCAATAGAAGGACAATATCTAGGCCCCTTCCCTGTTATCACTCCATTAAATAAGGGTGAGTTATCTAAGGATTTTCTAATATACTCGTGCGTTTTTTCATTTGTTCTAGCTATGTAACATTTAATTTGCTTAGGGTGATCAGATTCTTTACCTATAAACGAAAAGACTGGTCGCGGTTCGTCGCCAGGTTGTTCGATCAGATTTTTATAGTTTATCGTATTGCCATTTAGTCTTGGCGGGGTTCCCGTTTTTAGACGTCCCATCATCAAGTCTAAATCTTGCATTCTTTTTGATAACTTATTAGAAGCATCTTCTCCTATTCTTCCAGCAGAGAAAGACTTGTTACCAATATGAATCATTCCAGATAAAAATGTTCCTGCGGTTAAAATAACATTTTTGGTTTCGATTGTTGTACCGTCGTTTAATTCAACTCCACAAATGATATTATTTTTTATTATGATATCTATTACTTCCCCATCCAAAACTTCTAGGCCGAATTGTCCCTTTATTTCTTTTTGTATAAAAGCTTTATATAAATCTCTGTCGGCTTGTGATCTCGTTGCCCAAACAGCTGGGCCTTTTTTCTTATTTAGGGTTCTAAAATGTATTCCGGAAGCATCTGCGGCTCTAGCCATTACACCGCCAAGAGCATCTACTTCCTTGGTCAAGTGCCCCTTTCCTATTCCTCCAATAGAAGGATTGCAACTCATTTGGCCGATTGTTTTAAAATTTTGAGTAATCAATAAAGTATTGCTGCCGCATCTCGCGCTAGCTAAACATGCTTCTGTTCCTGCATGTCCTCCACCTATTATTATCACGTCATATTTTTTCATAGCACCATTATATTACTTTCCAATACAAAAATTTGAGAATATTCCACTTAAAACTCTCTCGTCATCGTTATTATCTAAAACCATAGAAATATTTTTTTGAGCCATTTTTAGTTTTTCAGCAATTAATTCGAGTTCGTTGAGATTGATTTGAATGCCATCAATTTCTTGGTAAGCTTGGTTTAAGTGCTCAATATTTTTAATATTGTAAAGCCCAGAGGACGAATTTTTAATAGCTGATTTTAAATACTCTAAAATTTTATTTCGCATCATATTCATATTAATATTTTCTTTTATTGATATAAATAAATCTTCTTTATTGTTTGCCTTTATTTTTTCTAAAACTTCTTTTTCTATAAGATCAATTTTATTTGCAGCAACCAATATGTTTTCGTTTGCTTTCCTTATGTTGCTTAATATTTCAATATCCTCTTGATCAATGCCATCAGATACATTGTACAAATAGACAACTATATTAGCTGAAGCTGCTTGTTTAAGAGCTCTCTCTCTTCCCTCTTTTTCTATTAAGTCGTTTGTGTCTCTTATTCCAGCCGTATCAAATATTGTCACAGGAACGCCGTCTAAACTAAATATCTTTGACACAACATCCCTTGTTGTTCCTGCTTTTTTATTTACAATAGAAACTTCATCTTCTGTCAAATAATTTATTAGAGATGATTTTCCAGTATTAGGCTTTCCGATAACAGCTACCTTGCTAGTCTCAAATAATAATCTGTTATTTTTTAACTTTTCTAGAATTTTTGAGATTTCTTTCTTGCTGTCGTTTATGAGTTTTGAAATTGACTGTATTCCCTCTGTTTCAATATCCTCATCTGAGAAATCTAGAAGCGCCTCCACCTGTATTCTTGTTTTTAGTATTGCATTGTCAACACCAAGCAAGTCTTTAGTCATTTTTCCAGACATAGATTCTCTTGCAGCTAGAGCGGCTGCCTCGGTCTTCGCATTTATCAGCGCACATAGTGACTCAGCCTCAAGGAGGCTCATTTTATTGTTTAGAAAAGCCCTTTCGCTAAATTCCCCTGGCTTTGCGAACCTACAATTATCTATTTGCAAAATTTCATTAATGATCAATTGATACATCACAGGCCCGCCATGACACATAATTTCTAACATATCTTCGCCTGTATAAGATTTTGGGGCAGCATAATAAATTGCTACGACATCATCTATAACTATATTTTCTTTTTTAAAATTTACGTAATAAGCTTGCCTTGAAGATAGCTTTTTTTTAAAAAAAGTATTTATAATGTTGGCTGTATTATCGCCTGAGCACCTAATAACTGATATAGCTCCTGTGCCCATAGGAGTCGCAATACTTACTATCGTATCTATATTATTCACATTAACTTTATTTAGATGTTATTGATTTTGTTATTTTCCATTGCTGAGCTATAGATAGCAAATTGTTAACAACCCAATAAAGAACTAAGCCTGACGGGAAAAATGCAAAAAAAGCTGTAAAAATTATTGGTAGCATTTGCATTACTTTTGCTTGCATTGGGTCTGGTGGCGCAGGATTAAGCTTCTGTTGAAAATACATAGACGCCCCCATGATTAGAGGAAGAACGAAATAGGGATCTTTCGCTGACAAATCATTAAGCCAGAATATAAAATCTGCTTGTCTCAGCTCAACACTTTCTAATAACACCCAATATAAAGCAATGAATACTGGGATTTGAATTAATATTGGCCAGCATCCTCCCAGTGGGTTTATTTTTTCTTGTCTATACATGTCCATCATGGCTTGGTTCATCTTTTGTCTATCGCTTCCATACCTTTCTCTAATTGACTGTATCTTAGGTGAAAATTGCTTCATTTTTGCCATAGATTTGTAGCTTGTTTCTGATAATTTATAGAATGCTAATTTTATTAATAAAGTAAGCAGAATAATTGCCCATCCCCAGTTACCAACTATTGAGTATATTTTATCTAATAACCAAAAAAGGGGTTTTGATATGAATGTTAAAACACCATAATCAATAGTTAACTCTAAGCCATCCGAAATATTTTCTAATTCTTTTTGAAGCTTGGGGCCCACATATAAACTTGAATTTAGCTTGCCGGTTTCTTTAGGCTGAACTAAAACCGCTTCAGACCTAGCTCCAATTATGTAGTCTCTTCTATAATCATCTACAAGTATTTCTTTAGTGTAGAATAAATTATTTTCTTCTTTTGGAAAAAACCAAGCGCTAACAAAATAATGCTCCATCATTGCAACCCACCCGCTTAAAACATTAAATTTTGGTTTTTTTTCAGCGATTTCGTCATATGATATTTTATTATAAGTGCCGTCATAATATGCGCCTCCAGTGAATGTAGGCGTAACCCATGATCTTCCTTCCCCGGTACTTTTTCTTCTTATTTGTCTATATTGTCTTCCAGACCACGCTTTGTTTGAGCCATTAATTACTGTATTTTCAATGTTAATTCTATAGCCCGCTTCATCCAAATATATTTTTTTCAGAACCTTAATCCCACTATCTTCGTTTTTCCACTCTAAAACCAAACTATTATTTTTTTTACTTTTTACTATATATAAGTCGTGGTGGTTGGGCGCCAACTTTGTTTTTTCTATTCTATTTGAGCTTTTATCATGCAACAAACCAGATTGAGCTACATAATAGTCTTTATCAAAATCTAATAAGCTAATATTTTTACTATTTGGCTCGGTTGTTTCAAAATAATTCAGAAGATCTGCTTTTTTTATTGTCCCACCAGCTGTGTCGATAGTTATTGCTAGATCATTATTTGACAGAGTTAGCTCTTCACCGGTTTTGACTTTTACTTGTTCAACCAATTCTTGATTTTTGTTATTTGAATTTCCAGAATTTGAATCCATTATTGCTTCTTCAGGGAAGTCTTGCAAAGTTGATTCTTCTTTATTGGTGATATTTGTATTATTTATATTTGTATTATTTACAACTGGGGCTTGCTCAATTTTCCATTGTTGCCAAATCATAAAAAGCACTAAAGTAAACGCTATGTATAATAAAAACCTATTGTTCATTTTTAGGCACCTCGTCTATACCTCCGCATGACCACGGATGGCACCTACAAACTCTTTTGGATGTTAAATATAGTCCTTTAGCTGATCCGTGACTTTTTATGGCTTCTATGGCATAAGCCGAGCACGAAGGAGTAAACCTGCAATGCTGCCCTAAAAACGCACTTAGAGTTATTTGGTATAGCCTAATTATTTTTATTAGTAAGTAATTCATTTTTTTTTAAACTATCAAAAACTTCATTTATTAGTATAGAGCACTCAGATTGATTGAAATTTTTTTCGTTTCTTAAAATTAATACGATATCTAAGCCTTCTAGATGTTTTCTTCGAAACGCTTCTCTTGCAACCCTTTTAATTTTATTTCTTTCTACTGCTTTTTTAATCTTACTCTTAGCTATATTTACACCAAATCTTGCGGGCAAACCACCATTCTCAACGAAATGAAGAACAAAGGCTCTGTTTTTAACCCTCTTTCCATTTTGAAAACATCTTTTAAAGTCTTGAGGGTTATTTAATCTCATCGTCTTGGCCTTGAAACCACTACGTTTACTAAAGTTATACTGAAAGACGCTTTCTTCCTTTTGCTCTTCTTGCGTTAATAACTGATCTACCTCCAGTAGTACTCATTCTTGATCTAAAACCATGAGTTCTTTTTCTTTTTATTTTGCTTGGTTGGTAAGTTCTTTTCATTTTTAAATTCCTTTATAATCTGCTCGCGACAATACTTCTATAGTCTTTATTTGTCAATATTTACTTTATCACAATTTTTTACATAACTTATCCACAATTTTTACACAGATTTGTAGATTTTATTTCTCTTGTGGATAAGTATAATATATAAAAAACATTATAAAAAACACATCAGAAGGAAAAAGATAATATTATGCAGCCAGGATTCTGGGAACAATGTCTTATTGAACTACAAAGTGACTTCGACGAACAACAGTTTAATACTTGGGTTCGTCCGCTTCAAGCTGTTACGCAGAACAAAACCATTAAAATAACAGCGCCAAATCAATATGGCGTAGATTGGGCAAACGAAAACCTAAGTGATTTTTTTTTAAAACGCCTAGAAAATTCAGAATATAGTTTTAACTTTGAAGTTGGAGGTATATCGCAGAAGATAGACGCGGATATCACTATATTGTCAGAAGATAAAAGAGAATCATTTAATAGCAACATAACGTTTTCCTCAGATTTTACTTTTGATAATTTTGTAACTGGGAAATCGAACGAACTCGCAAGGGCTGCTGCCATTCAGGTTTCAAGCAACCCTGGTTCTACTTACAATCCATTTTTTATATATGGCGGGGTTGGATTAGGCAAAACCCATTTAATGAACGCTATAGGCAACAATATTGTTAAACAAAAATCAGATGCAAAAATTTTATATCTTCATTCAGAAAAATTTGTTGCTGATATGGTTCGAGCACTTCAACATAACAAAATTGACGCATTCAAAGATTATTATCGTTCGGCAGACGCTCTGCTAATCGACGATATACAATTTTTTGCAGGAAAAGAAAGATCTCAGGAAGAATTTTTCCACACTTTTAATGCGCTTTTGGAAGGAAACTGTCAGATTGTTCTTACATGTGACAGGTACCCTAAAGAAGTAAATGGATTAGACGAAAGGTTAAAATCAAGATTCGGATGGGGGTTAACGCAGTCGATTGAGCCACCAGAATTGGAGACGCGCGTCGCAATCCTTCAGAAAAAAGCAGCATCTATAGGCACACATTTAGACACTGATGTAGCTTTTTTTATAGCAAAATGTATACAATCCAACGTTAGAGAACTAGAAGGGGCTCTAAGAAGAGTTATTGCTAACTCTCAATTTATGGGTAAAGAAATTACCTTAGCCTTTGCAAAAGAAGCTTTACGCGACCTAATTTCACTTCAAAATAAAATGGTAACCATAGATAATATACAAAAAACTGTCGCGGAATATTACAAAATAAGAATGTCCGATCTTTTATCTGCAAAAAGAAATCGTTCGTTAGCACGACCAAGGCAATTAGCCATGTCTTTAGCTAAGGAACTAACTAATCATAGCTTGCCAGAGATAGGAGATGCATTTGGAGGCAGAGATCACACAACTGTTTTGCATGCTTGTAAAAAGATCGTTGATGTATGTTTAACAGATAATAAAATGAAACAAGATCTAATAAATCTCAGGAGGGCTTTAAGCACATAAAATGTCCTGTTAAAAACCTGTATATATTTATGTAAAGAAAATGTATATCTTTGTAAAAACTAATTACATAACAACTTAAATATATATACTAACAGTTTAATAACCCTATAAATTATTGATTTTATTTAAATTTATGGTCATATAAACAGAAAATGGACTCAGTAATAATAACTAATATATAAATATGAAAATAATAATAACTAAAGAAAACTTAATAAAAGCATTACAGAAAATAATAGGTGTTGTCGAGAAAAGACAAACAATGCCAATTTTAAGCCACATACTTTTTAGAGAAAAAGAAGGTGGTTTTGAAGTAGTAGCATCTGACCTTGAAGTTCAGCTTTCGGCATCACTGGTGTTAGAGAACGGTTCTGATTTTACAGAAAACATAACAATTCCAGGAAGAAAACTCTTTGATATTGGCAAAGGTCTTCCAGACGAAGCCATACTTGAAATTGATAAAATAGAAGAAGGAAAGCTACAAATAAGGTCCAAAAAAAGTAAATTTATTTT
>ERZ802824.20-NODE-20-length-68337-cov-18.092_pt1 | contig 68337 bp, 71 predicted proteins | sample MGYA00345650_ERZ802824 | MGnify/ENA primary metagenome ERZ802824 (study PRJEB30503, sample SAMEA104212361) | marine metagenome | biome: Westerlies Biome; feature: [SRF] surface water layer (ENVO:00010504) within the epipelagic zone...; material: water (ENVO:00002006)... | reverse complement strand
TTGATCCAAAAGAGATTAATTAATGAAGATTAATTTTATAAATTTTATAGTTAAATGCCACAAATATTTACAGCTTAGAATGTTAGCTTAAAAAAGATGTACGGAAATGATAAAAAAATAATACTAAGGTTACTAAATTATGGATTCTCTTAAAAGGCGCTCAATTAAACTAATAAAATCAATAGTGGTCTAGATAACTCTTTTTAATAAGATAGAAAAAAATAAAACTACTTATATAAATACAATAACAGACTTATTCATTTATTTATCGAAGAGTTCTTTCAAAGCATCTATTAGACTTATCCCTATAAGTGTATGTTTTACCATTATAAGAATAAACTTTCATATCGTTAACATTAATTATTTCCCGACCCTTTTCTACAGCTATCAAGCATTCCGAGCGCTCATTTGCATAAATATTTCCAGACAAAAGAAATAAAAATATATTAATTAAAAATATTTTTTTCATAGTCATTTTTTATCAGAATTTTTGTTTCTTCACATGCGGTAATTAGTCACTACGATTAAAAATTAGAAATAGAAATTAAGATACTAAAGTTATTTTAATTTATAAAAGGACTATTAAAATAAAATAAAGTGAAAGCAATTGTTAAAATAAAAATCAATACAATAATAATCAAAGATCTCATTATTATCTTCCACACCTATACCACTTAATAGCATCGGAAATATCTTTTCTAGTTGCCAAACCTTCTTCGTATAAGAGATTAAGGTTGTACTGTGATCCGCTATGACCTTTTGATGCTGAAGCCTTATACCATTTTAAAGATTGGGTAAAATTTTGATCAACACCAATGCCAAACCTATATGCTAAACCAAGGCTATATTGTGCTTCTATGCTGCCTTGTTCTGCAGATAATTTATACCATTTAAATGCCTCTTTAAGATCAACGCCAACGCCTAGTCCGTTTTCATACATTCTAGCAAGCTGATATTGAGCATCCCTGTTATCTTGCTCGGCAGCTTGAAGAAACCAATATGCGGCTAACTCAAGGTTTTGATCAACAGATTCACCATTAGAATAAATCCTAGCTAAGTTAAACTGAGCATCAACATAACCTTCTTGGGCCAGATTATTAATTTCTTCCATGAATTTGGAATCGGAAGCAAATGTTAAGCTAGAAGCAGATGAAACCAAAAAAATAAATAATAGTATTTTGTACATTTTTATTTCTTAACTAATTAATGATCGCCTTTTTCTTCATGGGAATCTTTATGAACTTCGCTATGAGGAACCGCATAAACTGTGGCTGGTTTACCTGTATCAAAAAAAACTTTACGTCCTAATTGAGTATAGTCAGATTCAAATCCCATAATTCCAACAAAAACTATAATTGCAAAAGTTGGAATAAATAAAGCCAAAACCAAAGCCATTCTTTCCCAGACCATATGCATAAAGACAGCACAAATAAAATAGGCCTTTAAAAACATAAATAAAATAACTAGGCTCCAACGAGTAAATCCCTGAAAACCTGCAAAATCTACATAATAAGAGCAAGCGCTCAATACGAAAAGTAATATCCACACCCAAAGATATGTACTAATAGGATGTTCTTGTCCTTCTTGTGCCATTATTTACCTCACCAAAGATAGAAAAATGCAAAAATGAAGACCCAAACTAGGTCAACAAAATGCCAATATAAACCAAGTGTTTCAATTATTTCATAACGCCCCTTCTGCCATGTAAAAAATCCTCGTCGGCCTGTATCATAGTCACCGCGTAGAACTTTACGAGCTGTTATAAATAAAAATAGAACACCAAATGAAACATGGATGCCGTGGAACCCTGTTACCATAAAAAATACAGAGCCAAATTGTCTGGCTCCAAAGGGATTTTCCCAAGGCCTAATACCCTCGGCAATTAACTTGCTCCACTCAAATGCTTGCATTCCAACAAAGGAAAGGCCTAGAACCGCAGTTAAGAATAAAAGGGCGCCCGCTTGTTTTCTCTTCTTTTGGTAACCGCTTCTTACAGCCATAGCCATCGTTCCACTACTTGTAATCAATATGAAGGTCATAATAGCTATTAAAAGTAACGGTACGCTAACGCCATTAACAGTTAGCGAAAAAACTTCACTAGTATTAGGCCAAGGCTCAACTGTTGACCATCGCGCTGTCATGTAAGCAATTAAAAAACAACTGAAAATAAAGGTATCACTCAAAAGAAAGATCCACATCATAGCCTTTCCCCAGGGAACCCCTTTAAAAGCTCTTTGGTCAGAGGCCCAATCCGAGACGAAACCATCCATTCCATCTTTTAGGGGTATTTTTGATGTAGTAGCCATGAGTCTATATCCTATAAAAAGTCAAATTTATGTTAACAAAAGCATAACAAATAAAAGTGTCCATACTATTAATAAAAAGTGCCAATAGATTGCACAGAGATTAACCTTAAGAGAAAAATCAGAGGTCTCTTTTTGAGGAATAAAACTTTTATATGTTACAATAAGCCAGGCAATTAAACCCCCAAATAAATGAAGTATATGCAAAGCCGTTAATAAGTAAAAAAAGGCATAAGAAGGATTAGTTGAAACAAAGTAGCCAAAAGAAACTAACTCCCTCCATACAAAAAGTTGACCTATAATAAAACCAAAAGTAAGGACACCAGCTAAAAGTAAATATTCTCTAGTCCTCTTAATATCACCTTCTCTTGCATTAATTGTAGCACGAGAAAAAGCAAAACTACTGAGCATAATTACGCCGGTATTAAACCAAAGAAGGGTAGGCTCAGGCAGTATACGCCAGTCTCCATAGGCCATTCTTCCAATGTAGGCTACAGAAAAAAGTGAGAATAAAACACCAATTACAGCCATTAAAACGTATAGGGCAACCCTCGGTAAAGGATGAGATGATGATCTGCCGATATGATTATCATCAATAGCGGCCTGATCTGCCATCCAAGGTTTTTGTGATAATAAACTAAATATACTCAAGTTTTTTCTACCCCTAATTCTGAATATCCTTCCGCTAATTTAACTTTTTCATTAGGAACATCCTGAGGTATAAAATCATCTTTTGCGCCAGGCACACTATAGTCATAGGCCCAACGGAAAATTACCGGAAGCTCTTTACCAAAGTTACCATGAATTGGAGGCTGATCTGGAGTTTGCCATTCTAAAGATGTTGCCTTCCAAGGATTTTTTTCAGCAATAATTCCTTTTTTCGCACTCCAGAAAACATTATAAATGAAAACTAATTGAGCAAATCCAACTGCTAAAGCTGCAAGAGTGATAAATACATTAAGGTCAGCAGCTGAAGAAGTATAAAGCGCTTCAGTTTGACCCATTTCATAATATCGTCTTGGAACCCCTATAAAGCCAAGATAATGCATTGGGAAATATATTAAATATGAACCAACAAACGTTACCCAAAAATGAAAGCGCCCCATACCTTCATGAAGCATTCTTCCAGTAATAAGGGGAAACCAATGATATATAGCCCCTAATATTACTAACACAGGCGCTATACCCATAACCATATGGAAGTGAGCAACTACAAAATATGTATCAGAAAGAGGAACATCTACAATAACATTTCCAAGAAATAGTCCTGTTAACCCACCATTTAAAAATGTAACAATGAAACCAAGACAGAACAACATTGGAATTGTCAGATTTATGTTACCTCTCCACAAAGTTAGGATCCAATTATAAACCTTTAGGGCTGTTGGAACTGCGATAATAAGAGTTGTAGTAGCAAAGAAAAAGCCGAAGTATGGATTCATTCCACTTACATACATATGGTGTGCCCAAACAATAAAGCTAAGAGCTCCAATACCAACAATAGCCCAAACCATCATTCTAAAACCAAAGATATTTTTACGTGCATGCACAGATATCAAATCAGATACAATTCCAAAAGCAGGCAAAGCAACAATATATACTTCAGGATGCCCGAAGAACCAAAAAAGATGTTGGAATAAAATTGGACTCCCCCCTCCATAAGTTAAATTTTCACCGAACTCAACTAAAGCCGGCATAAAGAAGCTTGTAAGCAGGATTTTATCAAATAACATCATAACAGCGCTAACAAATAGAGCAGGAAATGCAAATAGAGCTAAAACAGTAGCTGTGAAGATACCCCAAACGGTTAAAGGCATCCTCATAAGGGTCATACCTCTTGTACGAGCCTGAAGGATAGTAATAACATAATTTAAACCGCCCATAGTAAATCCAACAATAAATATACAAAGGGAAACCAACATTAGTATTATTCCACTCTCTTGACCTGGAGTTCCGCCTAAGATTGCTTGCGGAGGATAGAGCGTCCAACCCGCTCCTGTTGGCCCACCAGGGGTAAAGAAGCTCACAAATAAAACTAAAACAGCTATTAGGTAGGTCCAGTAACTAACCATATTTAAATATGGAAAAACCATATCTCTTGCACCAACCATCAGAGGTATAAGGTAATTACCAAAAGCACCGAGAAATAAAGCCGTTAAAAGATAAACAACCATAATCATTCCATGCATAGTAATAAATTGATAATAAGTTCCTTCGCTAATAATAGAAAGCTCAGGAAAAGCTATTTGAATTCTCATGAACCATGATAAAACTAGAGCAACAAAACCAATCGCAAAGGCAGTAAGACCATACTGAATAGCAATTAATTTTGCATCTTGAGTAAAAACTTTTTCTGTCCACCAGCTTTTAGCATGATAGAGTTCAACTTCCTCTAATTCACTTTCTGGGATTATAGATTCTGACATATTATTGACCTCTTTCTAACTAATTTCTTTTATTAAAAGCTAATTCTTTATTATTTTCTAATTTTACTTGCTCTTGGAGTGCTTTAAACGTCGATTGATCATTAAGCCACTGTTTATAAGCATTAGCATCATCAACCTGAACAAAACCTCTCATTGCATGGTGACCTACACCACATAGTTCAGCACATAGAATTTCATAATTTCCGGTAACTGTTGGCTTGATCCAGTAAAAAGTCACCATACCAGGAACTAAATCCATTTTTGCTCTAAATTGAGGAACATAAAAATTATGCAAAACATCAATAGATCTTAATAAAAACTTTACTGGCTTATCGTGCTCTAAATGAAGATCATCACCCTCTATTAAGATATCATCTTGACCATTTGGATCATTCTTATTCATACCGAATGGATTGTCTGCATTGATATTTCTTGCATCGGTTGTTCCTAGAATCCCATCTTCTCCAGGAAGACGGAAGCTCCAATACCATTGTTGACCCATAGCCTCGATAGGCATCGCATCTTCTGGTGGTGAAACATAATCATCCCAAACTATTAGGCCAGGAGCAAGCAATCCAGCAACACCAATAGTTGTTAATACAGTAAGAATTACTTCAGCTTTCTTACTTTCGGGCTCGTAAGCAGCTCGTTGGCCTTCTTTATTTTTAAACCTAATAACACAATATGTCATAAAGCCTAACACAGCCACATACACGCCACCGGTCATCCAAAAGGTCAGCTCGATAGTACTATCGATATTAGACCAATTAGAGGCAATAGGTGTCGAATACCACGGAGTAAAAATATGAAACAGTACTGATCCAATAATTACGAGTAGAAGAATAAAAGGTACCATAAAAATCCTCATTTTGAGTATACTTTGACTTAAAAAGTTGATTTTTTAAGTCATGAAATTTCCTGGATCTCAAATTACTTATTGTCCTGATAAAGTCAAGAAATACTAAAGTCATAATATAACACTTTTAATAATCATTTGTTTAAGGCAGTTTAGTGATTATAAACATTTGAGATGAAGTTATATGCCTCCTTTTTTTAAATTATTAGTTAATCTTTTTAAGATAAGAATAAGCCTAACTATCACTTTATGCGCAGTTTCAGGTGTTTTTATCATGCCAAATAATTTACTTAGTTGGTTTGAGGTCTTCATTTTGGCAATATCTACCTTTCTTGCCTCAGCTGGCTCAAGTGCATTTAATCAATACTTCGAAAGAGACTTGGACGCCTTAATGCCACGAACATCTGAGCGACCTTTTGTCACAGGAAAGCTAAGCCCAAAACCAATTTGGCCTATAATATTTGGATTAATCATTTGCATAGGCCTCATGCTTTCATTTTTTATTTTAAATCCTTTTTCTGCTTTCTATAATTTTTTAGGAGCCCTTTTTTATGGAGGTATTTATACAATATGGCTAAAAAGAAAAAGTATCTGGAATATTGTTATTGGAGGTTTAGCAGGAAGCTTTGCAACGCTTGCTGGCTCTGCCGCGGTAAGTCCTTACTTGTCGCCTGAAGCTATAATATTAGCAGTTATTTTATTTTTGTGGACACCGCCTCATTTTTGGAGCTTAGCGATGGCTATCGGTGATGATTATAAAAAAGCAAAAATACCTATGCTTCCTAATATTATTAACCACTCTACAACCACTTATATAATATTCTTTCATACAATTGTATTAGTTCTTGTCTCACTATTACCTGCTATTTATAACATGGGGATAATATATCTAACTGGAGTAATTCTCGGTGGTAGTTACTTTATTTGGACAAGCTTATTGCTAGCCATGAAAAAGTCAAAAGACGCGGCTATGAAAAACTTTTTTGCCTCATTTATTCAATTAGGTCTTTTATTGGTACTAATCATAATAGATGGGATAATTGTATTTTAATTAAATTAGTCATTATAAGCCCCATATTCCTTCAATGCATTTTCAATTCTTTTAAAGTGTTTTATTTTTGCCCATTGCAAAGCTGTTCTTCCTGTTAAATCAGTATCATCAGGATAAGCTCCTCCCTCTAACAAAGCTAAAACAGACTCATAATTTCCAAAACGGGATGCAATTATTAGAGGCGTTTCTTTATTCTCTCCATATCTATCGGGCTTTGCACCAAAATTAATTAGCTCATTAATTATAGAAATATTATTTTTACGAGCAGCTATAGAAAGGGCCGTTCTTTTTCTCCCATCTCTTTGATCAACTCTTGCACCTTTATTTAAAAGAAAAAGTGTCATATCTAACCTTCCTCTATCAACGGCCAGTAAAAGTGCCGGTACCTCGTCAAAGTCAAGTTCACTTGGCGAGCTTCCTACTTGAATTGAATAAACTAGATCCTCCATAGTCCCTGACTTAACTGCGCTAACAACAAGGCCCTCTTTAAAAGGGCTATTACTTTTTGATTGTGCAAGCAAATCTAAATTAAATATTAAAAGAATAGCAAATAAAAAAATTAATTTTTTTAAAATTAAATTAAAATAATGAGTAAGCATTTTTAAAGTTCCAAAACAAAGAAAAATTATAGCAAGTCTCTAATAAATAATATACAAGCATGTTATGAGAAAAGAAGTTTTATTCATAAGTTTTATTATAATTTTTATCTTTATTTCAATATATTCATTTATAAATAAGGATTTTTTTCCTAATAATCTGGTTCAAGTAATTGAAAGTCAGGACTCACTTCCTGGTGGACATTTTGTGCTTAAAGATCAAAATAACCAAGTATTTGATTCAGCTGCTTCCCAAAAACTAATGCTAATTTATTTTGGATTTACTTATTGTCCTGATGTATGCCCAACAACATTAATCAAGGTCTCTGATATAATTGACAGACTGAAAGAAGATTCAAAAGAAATTAACTCTATTTTCATTACGGTTGATCCAGAGAGAGATACGCCAGAGATATTATCAGATTATGTAAGTGCTTTTCATGAGGACATAATAGGCCTTACAGGCACAAAGAATGAAATTGATAAAGTTGCTGAAGATTGGGGCGTTTATTATCAAAAGGAGATCCTCGATGGAGAGGAGGATTATACAATGAATCATCTTGACATAATCTTCTTAGCGAATGCAAATGGAGAATTTATTGATTACTTTCCTCCAAAAATTCAATCTGTTCTAATAGTAGAGAAAATTAGAAATATCATAAATCGATAGTATTTATTAGATTAAATATCGAGATTAACTACAAGATCGCCAGAAGTAATACTTTCTTGAATAAATTCTCTTCTCTTAATCACTTCATCACCCATAAGGTCGGAAAATACCTCACTGTTATCAACTCCCTCATCGACCTTAACTTTCAATAATCTTCTAGAATCTGGATCAAGGGTAGTATCCCATAATTGATCAGCATTCATCTCGCCTAGGCCCTTATATCTCTGAATCTGAAGTCCTTTTCTACCTTCTGAAAGAACTGACTCAACTAACTCACATGGACTCTTTACGGAGTAAGATCTACCGCCTCTTTCAAAAAGATTTTTTGAACTGTCCGTTAGGGGAAAATATTTAATAATATCTATAGATAGATCTGATAAACGAAGAGCATCAGCTGATCTAAAGATTCCAGGTCCAAGTGTTAGAGTTTCATAAACTCCTCTAATTTGTCTTTTAATAGTTAAACCATTACTTGGATCATACTCAGCATCCCAGCCAGCCTCGTCATCATTATACTTTAAAGTTAATCTTTGTGATAAGTCATCTAAAACAGATTTATCAATCTCTTCAGTCTGATTAAAGGCCCCGCTAAGAGCTGCGGCTTCTACAAGATCAGAGTTATATCGGCTAGGAAGGTTATTAATTAATGAACGAAATTTTCTACTCTTATCGATTATATTAAGTAAGTCATTTGATGAAATGGAATCTCCAGACCCTAGAGTTAAGATAGATTCATCAACCCCTGAGTTGATTAGGTAATTATCTAGATCATCATCATCTTTTAAGTATGTTTCAGAATTTCCCTTTTTAGCCTTATAAAGTGGAGGCTGAGCAATATAAAGACATCCTGAAGATATTAAAGGGTACATTTGTCTATAAAAGAAAGTAAGCAGTAAAGTTCTAATATGTGCGCCATCAACATCCGCATCAGTCATTATGATAATTTTTTTATACCTCAGCTTATTAACATTAAAACCTTCTTCACCCTCATCCTCCTCTGAAATATCCCTTCCTATTCCAGCTCCAAGGGCAGTAATAAGCGTACCTATTTCAATTGATGATAAAACTTTTGATAATCTAGCCTTTTCACAATTAATAATTTTACCTCTCAAAGGAAGAATTGCTTGGGTAGCCCTATCCCTACCCTGTTTGGCTGATCCTCCAGCTGAATCACCCTCCACAATAAAAATCTCGCATTTCTCAGGATCTTTTTCTTGGCAATCTGCCAACTTTCCAGGTAATGACGAGATATCTAGAGCCCCTTTTCTACGTGTTAACTCTCTAGCTTTTCGTGCGGCATCTCTGGCAGCAGCAGCTTCGACAACTTTCCCAATTATTTGTTTTGCTTCATTTGGATGCTCCTCAAACCACTCACTAAGAGCATCGCCAACTAAGCTTTCTACAGCGGGCCTCACTTCCGAGGAAACTAGCTTATCCTTTGTTTGACTTGAAAATTTAGGATCAGCAACTTTTATAGATAAAACGCATGTAAGGCCTTCGCGAATATCTTCACCCACTAATTGAACATTTTCTTTTTTTGCCATACCGGAATTTTGAGCATAAGAATTAACAACTCTCGTTAAAGCACCTCGCAATCCTGCAAGGTGAGTCCCGCCATCTTTTTGAGGAATATTATTCGTAAAGCAATTTACTGTTTCATAATAACTATCATTCCACCATAGAGCTAAATTAACCTCTACCCCCCCTTTATTGGCACTAAGGCTAATTGGCTCTTCAATCATTGGTTTTTTTGTTTGATCAAGATATTTAACAAATTCCTTTAAACCACCTTCATAGCTCATTACCTTTTCCCAGGGCTCATCTTTTCTTAAATCTTGAAGAAGTATGGAGATATTTGAATTTAAAAATGCCAATTCTCTCAATTTTTTTTCTAAGACACGCCTATCAAATTCAATCATAGTAAATATCTTTTTTGATGGAAGAAATTTTATTTCTGTACCGGTCGCTTCCCCACAATCACCAATAATTTCGAGAGAGGATTGTGCATCACCATCTTTGAATGTCATAAAATATCTCTTATTATCTCTATTAATATAGAGTTCTAATTTTTCGGATAATGCGTTAACAACTGAAACACCAACTCCATGAAGACCACCTGAAACCTTATATGAATTTTGATCAAACTTACCACCAGCATGCAATTGGGTCATGATAACTTCTGCAGCAGAAACGCCTTCGTCATGCATATCGGTTGGAATTCCCCTGCCGTCATCCTTAACCATAACAGAGCCATCAGGATTTATAGAAACAGTTATATTTTTACAATGCCCGGCTAATGCCTCATCGACAGAATTATCAACAACCTCATAAACCATATGATGAAGACCAGAACCATCATCTGTATCACCAATATACATGCCAGGTCTTTTTTTTACTGCTTCAAGGCCCTTAAGAACTTTAATTGAGTCAGCACTATAATCTTCTTCATCTTTTTCTATTTTCTTTTTAACCATGACTTTACCTTATTGAACTTCCTTTAAACGCCCCATACCAACCGAAAAAAATTCAGCCGAATTCTCTATGCTTGAAAACAAGCTTATATCTGTCCCAGTCATAAAAACTTGGGCTTTAGTTTTAATAATTTGATCAAAAAGTGACGACCTCCTTAATTGATCTAGGTGTGCAACAACCTCATCAAGAAGTAAAATCGGATAACGACATGATTTTTCTGCAATTAAATCCAAATGCGTTAAGATAAGGCCAAGCAAAAGGCCCTTTTGTTCGCCTGTTGAGCATTGACTTGCAAAAACACCTTTATTCCTCTCACTTACAAGAAGATCACTTCTATGAATACCTTCCAATGTTCTCCCAGATATAGAATCTTTTTTTCTATTATTAAATAAAATCTCTTTATAGCTTTTCTTTACCTCATTTAACTCATCCAAAATTAATTTATTCTCTATATTTCCTTGAATTTTTAAAAAGGCTCTGGGCCATACAGGATTATGATCTTTCTCTAAACTATTATTGAGGCTTTTAATAAGTTCGATACGAGTCAAGGCAATAAGAATTCCTTCTGAAACCATTCGCTCCTCAATTGTTCCTAGCCAAGATTTATCATAAAAATTATCCTGTAATAGCTTATTTCGTTCTTTCATAAGTTTTTCATAATTTTTAATAGAGTTAATATGATTATTATTAAAAGAAGAACACATTCTATCTAAAAATCTTCGTCTAGCTGATGGTGATTCCATAAAAATCTGGTCCATAGAGGGTGTTACCCAAGATAAAGATAAAATGGAGGGAAGCGCATCAGAGGCAGTCACTTTTTTATCATTAATCTTAACATCACGCCCTCTTAAGCGTCCAGCAGATACACCAGTAGATACTTTTATAGTTTGCTTATCTGATAATACTTCAGCAACTATACCCCATTCACTTGGTCCCTTAATATTACGAAATTGATCAAATGAAGCACTTCTAAGTCCTCTTCCTGGAGAAAGAAGAGATAATGCCTCAAGGATATTAGTTTTGCCTGATCCATTTGGGCCTAGTAAAACTACAGGCCTACCATCAAAGAAACATTTCAAATCACTATAAGATCTAAAATTTTGCAACCTTAATGAATGTATTCTATTAAAATCGTATTCAAATTCTTTTAAGCTGTTAACATTATTTTGATTCACTGAAAGTAATCCATATAAATTCAAACCCTCATAGGCATAAGAACATAAGTAGCTTGGGTATCATCAGAGTCTTTTATCAAGGCTGGAGAGCCAGAACCTTCTAGTGCAAAAAGCATATCGGGGCCATCTATTTGACTAGCTATATCTAAAAGGTATCTTGCATTAAAGCCAATTTCTAATTCTTCATAATTATAGTCCACAGGGGTTGTTTCAACTGCGGTCCCTGCATCCGGGTTAATAACAGTTAATGTCAAAGCGCCATCTTTTAATAAAAATTTAACAGCTTTAGATTTATCTGAAGATATGGTTGCTACTCTATCAATTGACGATGAAAAAATCTTTGTTTCAATCGATAGCTCTTTATCATTATTCTTAGGAATAACCCTCTCATAATCAGGAAAAGTTCCATCTATCAGTTTTGAGGTGAGCTGAACATCTTTTAAAATAAATTGAATTTTAGTATCTGAAACTTTTATAGTTAAATTATCAGAGGAATCTTCAATAAGCTTTCTTATTTCACCGACTGTTTTTCTTGGAATAATAATACTTGGCATTTCTTCAGCGCCTGATGGTAAATCAGACTTTATACAAGCAAGCCTGTGCCCATCAGTTGCCACTGAGCGAAGCTCATTATTTATAGAATGGAGAAAAATACCATTTAAATAATATCGAGTTTCTTCTGTAGAAATTGCAAATTTTGTTTTATCAATTAATCTCTTAATGTCTGAAGAATTCATAGTGAAGTTACAAGGCATTTCTCCAGAAGACATTTCAGGGAAATCTTCATCTGGCAAACAAGGTAAGTCAAAGTTTGACTGGCCAGATTTTAACTCCATTTGATCGTCTTGATTTTGTTCAATTTCAATAGAAGAGCCTTCAGGAATCTTTCTGACAATATCGTAAAGAATATGAGCTGAAACTGTAGTTGACCCTACTTGAGAAACAGTAGCTTCAACTTTTTCAATTATTTCTAAATCTAAATCTGTTGCTATTAGCGATATACCTTTTTCATCTGCATCAATCTTAACATTTGACAAAATTGGGATTGTATTTCTTCTTTCAACAACACTTTGAACATGATTAAGGGCCTTAAGAAGTACACCCCTATCAATTGATATCTTCATAAATATCACTCCTATCATCCTGAAAATCTATCTCAATTAATTAGCCTTGAAATTAACAGGTATAAAATAAACGAATCAATGGATTATTATAACAGAAATTTGACAAAAATCACTTCAGGAATTAACTTTCGAGCGACCTTGTTAACAAGTCAACTTCTTCCTGAATTGCTGAATCACTGTCTCTAAGACCTTCTATTCTTTTAACCGCGTGAATAACAGTTGTATGGTCTCTTCCACCAAATTTTCTGCCTATCTCAGGCAAAGATCTTGTAGTAAGAATTTTTGACAAATACATTGCCACTTGTCTTGGTCGAGCAATTGTCCTTGAACGTCTAGCTGATAAAAGATCGGATAATCTTAGGTTATAATAATCAGCAACCTTTCTTTGAATGTCATCTATTGTTATTCTTCTTTGAGAAGCACGAATTAAATCCTTTAGAACTTCCTGAGCCATATCAATTGTTAGAGGGCGACCCACAAAAGATGAATAAGCAATAACTCTATTTAAAGCCCCTTCAAGAACCCGAATATTTGAATCGATTTTTTGTGCTAAAAATTCCAACATATTATCATTAATAATAAGGTCAGGATTTTCTTCTAGATGAGCCTCTGCCTTAGATTGAAGAATTCCAAGACGCAGCTCGTAATCTGAAGCATGAATATCTGTAACTAATCCCCAACCTAACCTTGACCGAATTCTCTCTTCAATACCGTCAAGGTCAACGGGCGACCTATCAGCTGAAATAACAACCTGATGATTATGATCTATTAAAGTATTGAATGTATGAAAAAATTCTTCTTGTGTTGAATCTTTGCCAGCGATAAATTGAATATCATCCACCATCAAAACATCAACTGAACGAAACTGCTGTTTAAAAGACATTGTATCTTTAAACCTTAAAGCTCTAATAAACTGGTACATAAATTTTTCAGCAGATAGATATAAGACTTTTCTTTCTGGCCAATTTTTTTTAATCTCTAATGCTATTGCATGCATGAGGTGTGTTTTTCCTAAACCAACACCCCCATAAAGAAATAGAGGATTAAAAGAAACCTTATCTGCTTCTGCTATACGTTTTGCAGCCGCATAAGCTAATTCGTTTGAAGCACCCACAACAAAATTATCAAAAGATAAATTAGGATCCAGCGGTGCTCCTAACATTGAATTATGATCACCTGCTTCATTGGCCGAAACTTGAGCAGAAGAAGATGAGAGATCAGATTTACTTTGTACTTCTTCGGAAGTATCGTTCGTTTTCTTGAATTTTTGTAGATCAATTATAACGTTTTTAATTGGAGCCGAGTTACTTTTTAATATTGATAGTATTCTGTCACCATAATGTGTATGGATCCAATCCTTCATAAATTTTGTAGGAACATATAGAACCAAATCTTCGCCTACTAATTCTCCAAATTCAATATGCCTAAACCAACTTCTAAATGTTGCTTCACCTAACTCAGCGCGAAGTACTGAGAGAGCATGGCTCCATTTTTCTTTTATATCAGCATTGTTAGAATTTTTTTTGTCCACTAGGGTCACCTTATATAAATTTTAATGCTGCATCTGAAAAATTAGATGCTTTAGATGGACTATCAAAAACTTAACAGGCTCCACTTCTAAAATAATTCCTATAAAACAAGAAATATTTAAAAATTACGTTAGAGGTGAATCAAATATGATGCAATAGAATAAATTACAATTTCGTAAAATAAATTTTATTTTCTTCTTGTAAAAAAAAAATAATAGTATTTAGGAGATATTTTTTACTTTTTTAGCAAGACGAGATACTTTTCTAGAGGCTGTATTTTTATGAAAAATACCTTTTTGGGCAACTCTCATTATTTTGGGCTGAGCTTCTTTTAGGGCAGATTTTGCTTCATCAGCATTACCAGATGCGATTGCTTCTTCAACTTTTTTGATATAAGTCCTCATATTTGTAACATGAGACTTATTCCTTGCTGTTCTTGTTGCAATTTTTCTAACCATCTTTTTTGATGATGATAGATTTGCCATTTACTTAACCTCATAAAAATTTAATAGAAAGGGCGTTATATTTGTATAGTCTTAGTTCGTCAAGCTTTACTATTCTTAACTTAGTCTTATTTATCTTTAAATTCAGCTTTTCTTTTATCAATAAAAGCTGACATTCCCTCTTTCTTATCCTCAGTGGCAAACATTGAATGGAATAAACGCCTTTCAAATCTTATACCCTCGGAGAGTGTTGTCTCGTATGATCGATTTACCATTTCCTTTGTCATCATTGTTGCTACCATAGATTTTTCAGCTACAGCCAATGCAACTTTTTTTACATCCTCAAGAAAAGTTTCTGAAGAGAATACCTGGCTAACAAGTCCGCTTCTCTCGGCTTCATCCGCATCCATCATCCTACCTGTTAAGCACATATCCATTGATTTTGATTTACCGATAAATCTAGTTAGTCTTTGGCTTCCACCTGCACCAGGACTTACTCCCAAGTTTATTTCTGGTTGACCAAATTTAGCGCTTTCAGAGGCTAAAATAAAATCACACATCATTGCCAACTCACAACCCCCACCTAATGCATATCCTGAAACAGCAGCAATAATAGGTTTTCTGCAACTAGCAACTCTTTCCCAGTTTCTTGTTATAAAATCTTCCTTATAAACATCCATATAGGATTTTGGTTGCATTTGTTTAATATCCGCACCTGCAGCAAAGGCCTTTTCTGAGCCAGTCAAAATCATACATCTTAACGAATCATCTTTTTCATAATTATCTACAGCTTGTAATAATTCATCCATCAGCGCATCGTTAAGAGCATTTAGTGCATCTGGTCGATTAAGCGAAACAGTAATAATACTATCTTTTTTTTCAATAATTATATTTTTATCTGACATATTCACTCCTAAAAATTCTTTGTATTAAATATCACCATATAGTCTATTTAATCATAAAAATTCAATTAAATAATTAAAAACTGAAGCTTTATTTTTGACATTTAGGGCAATAAAAAGTTGACCTACCAGCCTGAGTTATTCTTTTTATTTTTTGATCACAATCTTTTAAAATACAAAATTCACCCTCTCTTCCATAAACGCTAAAAGTATTTTGAAAATATCCCATTTTTCCTTCAGTATTTGAAAAATCTTTTAATGAAGATCCTCCAAGTAATATAGATTCTTCTATAACTTCATTTATCTTATCTTTTAGAGTGATGAGAGGTTTTTTAGCTGAACCGTCTGAATAAACCAGCTTTTTAATTCTTTTTTTTGGATTTATTTTTGATCTAAAAAGAGCCTCACATACATAAATATTCCCAAGGCCTGATATAATAGTTTGATCGAGAAGAGCATTTTTTATTGGCCTTTCTTTTTTATAAAAGGATTTTGCTAACTCAATCTCATTAAAATTATTAGTTATAGGCTCAGGACCAAGTGATGCAATCAACTTATGATCGTTTGGATCTTTGTCAGTTATAAAAATATAACCAAACCTTCTAGGGTCGTTATAGACAACCTTAAAATCTTCAAATTGAAAAATAATATGGTCATGCTTATTAGGCTTATAACTTATGGACTCATCATAGCTTAAAATTCTGTAACTTCCAGACATACCCAAATGGGATATAATTGAAATATTATCTGACAAACTAAATAATATGTATTTCGCCCTTCTTCCGATTGATAATATTTTTTTTCCAGATGCTAGGGATACAAAATTTTTAGGAATTGGAAACCTTAATGAGAAACCAGATAAATTAATGTTTTTTATAGTCTTATTAACTAAAATTTCTTCCAAACCTTTTTTTACAGTTTCTACCTCAGGCAATTCTGGCATTTCAATCTTAACTCCTTGGTGGTAATAATGATGACTTGAGGCTATGTTCTCTCAAAAGGTATATTGTAATGACAGAAAGTAACTTTGGATACGAAAAAATAAACGACAAGGAGCACTCTTTTAGGGTTAGAGATGTTTTTAATAAAGTTGCTAATAAATATGATTTTATGAATGACGTTATGTCTCTTGGTATGCAGCGTTTATGGAAAAAAACTTTCATCAACAGCATCAAAGGCCATTCACCAGAAGGTCTTAATGTTGTTGATTTGGCCGGGGGTACTGGTGATATAGGTTTTAGATTCTTAAAAAAATTTCCTAAAAATAATTTTGTAAGTATTGTAGATATAAATCAAGAAATGCTGAAAGAAGGAGAAAAAATTTCAGAAAATATTAATCTGTCTAAAAGCTGTAATTTTATTTGCTCTGAAGGCGAAACTATTTCTTTGGCTGATAATTATGCTGATATTCTAACTATCTCCTTTGGTATTAGGAATGTAAGTAACAGGGAAAAATGCCTCAATGAATGCTTTCGAATTCTTAAGCCTGGTGGAATATTTATGTGCATGGAATTCTCTCTGCCCAATGATATAGTATTGAGAAATTTATATGATTCCTGGTCATACGGTTTAATACCAAAATTAGGAAAATTAATAGTTGGAGAAGAGGGGCCATACAAATATTTAGTTGATAGTATAAGAACATTTCCAAACCCTGAAGAATTTAATGATATGATAATCGAGGCTGGCTTTAAAAAAACTACGATCAAACAATTAACTGGAAATATTGTTTGTATATATCGGGCGGAGAAAATCTAATTGCTCAGTGTCTTTAAAATATTTCGTCTTATGAGAGGGATTTTGGTCCTATCTAGAGAAAAAGATTTAATACCTAAGAATTTCAAGAAGTCCATGCCCCTAGTAATAAGATTGTTTCTTAATATTATGCCGTCAAATAAAGGTGATGGGCTCTCTGAATCGCTTCAAAATCTTGGACCAACTTGGATAAAAATGGGACAATTTTTATCAACCCGTCCAGATATAATAGGCAATAAACTATCTAAGCATCTGAGAGAATTACAAGATAGCATCCCACCATTCGATCAAAGATTTGTAGAAGAAGCTTTAATTGAATCTTTTGGTAAAGACTTTAAAAAGAAATTTAAAAAAATTGAAGAGCCAATTGCAGCTGCATCAATAGCACAAGTTCATAAGGCTGTAATTGATGTTGATGGAGTTTCAAGAACAGTGGCATTGAAAGTATTACGCCCGAATATAGAATCTAAAATTAAAAGAGATTTAAAAGACTTTTATTTAGCAGCAAAAATTCTAGAAAAGCTCTCTTCTGAGGCTAGAAGGTTGCGAGTTATAGATGTAGTCAGAACCCTCGAGGAAAGTTTGTCTATGGAAATTGATCTTAGGCTAGAGGCGGCGGCGCAATCTGAAATCATTGAAAATACTCAGGAAGATAAATTTATTGAAATTCCTGAAGTATTCTGGGACCTAACATCAAAAAATATTCTTACAACTGAATGGGTGGATGCAAATTCATCAAAAAATCTTAAAGAAATTAAAAAGAAAAATATCGAGTTTAATGTTGTTGGCGAAAATATTATGAAAACTTTTCTTATATTAGCAATAAGGGATGGATTTTTTCATGCGGATATGCACCAAGGAAATCTTTTTATAAAAGATGATGCTACAATAATTCCAGTTGATTTTGGAATAATGGGAAGGCTAAATATTGAAAGTAGAAAGTACCTATTAGAAATTTTAAGTGGGTTTGTAAAAAAAGATTATAAGAAAATCTCTGATATACATTTTGAAGCTGGATATATCCCAGAAAATCAAGATCGCAATAAATTTGCACAAGCATTGAGAGCCATTGGTGAGCCAATTCAAGGTCAGGATTCTAAAAGTATATCAATGGGTCATCTTTTATCACAATTGCTTGAAGTTACTGGCCAATTTGAAATGAAAACTCAGCCTCAACTATTATTGCTCCAAAAAACTATGGTAGTTACTGAAGGTGTGGCAAGAGAGTTTAATCCTGATTTAAACATTTGGAGTCTTTCGGAACCGATATTAGATAATTTATCAACCATCAAAAACTTTGATCTGTCAAAGTTTCCATTCTCTCAAGAAACCATCAATTCAAATGCTAAAGAGATTTTTAATTCAATAATAAATGATATAGAAAAAACAAAAAAAGATTTTAACAAAATTAAAAAAGCTTTTGGTGAGGATGGGCTAAAGATTGATAAAGAATCATTGATGCTTATAACTGAGAAAGAAACATCAACATCAAATCATACTAAAATTGTTTTTTTAATCATATTGATATTATTTCTTTCTATCCTATTGATAAATAAATAAATTAACTTTTTAAAACATTCATTCTTTTATATATTTATAGCAATTTTGGGTATTTTAAGTTAAAGCATCATTATGAAGAAAATACTTTTAATAGTTAGTGGTGGTATAGCTGCTTATAGAGCCTTAGACCTTATTAGGGAAATTAAAAGACGTGGTGATGATGTAACCTGCGTTTTAACTAAAAGCGCAACTCAATTTGTACAGCCATTATCTTTTGGAGCCCTTTCACAAAATAAAGTTTATACAGATCTTTTTGATTTAGAAAGCGAAACAAATATTGGGCATATAAAATTATCAAGAAATTCTGACTTGGTCGTTTTAGCCCCAGCAACTGCAAATATATTAGCAAAAATGTCTTATGGTGTATCTGATAGCCTGGCAACCTCTATTCTATTAGCCAATAATAAACCTCTTTTAATTGCACCATCAATGAATGTAAAAATGTGGAATAACCCAGCAACAACAAAAAATATAGAAAAGTTAAAGTCCTATGGTCATATTTTTGTTGGTCCAGATCAAGGTGAGATGGCGTGTGGTGAAGTTGGCTCAGGTAAAATGTCTAAAGTCGAGGATATATATAAAGAAATAGAGTTATTGCTAAGCCCTGGTCCATTAAAAGGGAAAAAGGCACTTGTTACATCAGGACCAACTATAGAGCCCATTGATCCTGTAAGATTCATCTCTAACAGGTCGTCCGGTAAACAAGGTCATGCCATTGCTGATAGATTAAGTAAATTAGGTGCTGATACTCATCTTATAACCGGCCCTGTAAATATCCCTTATCCAGATAATGTTTCAGTTACAGAGGTAAATACAGCAGAAGAAATGTTAGATGCTTGCAAAGAATCTATTCCTGTTGATATCTCAATTTTTGCCGCAGCAGTTTCAGATTGGAAGGCATCAAAAATATCAAAAAATAAAATAAAAAAATCATTACAAGATCCTAATGATGATGAGATGGTCATAGCTATGATGCAAAATCCAGATATAGTTAAAACAATAAGCGAGACAAATATAAATAGACCAAAGCTTGTAGTAGGATTTACTCTTGAAACAGAGGATTTAATAAAGTCAGCTAGATCGAAAATGCTAAACAAGTCTTGTGACTGGATGATTGCAAATAGTCACGTTCAAGAAAATCAAAGCGTTTTTAATAGTGATATGAACGCAGTATCGTTCCTAACTAATAACTCAGAAGAAAACTGGGGTTTAATAAGTAAAAAATGTGTAGCTGAAAACCTTTGTAATAAAATTATAAAATTCTTCGAAAACGCTGCATGAAGAATCTACAATTTAAAATTCTTGAAAATGGTTATGGCCTACCTATACCAAAATATGAGTCTGAAGGTGCTGCTGGATTAGATTTATTGGCAGCAATAGGAGAGGATAAAAGTATAATAATTTTACCAGGAAGAGCAGAAATGGTTCCAACTGGTATTGCTATTGCTTTACCAAAAGGCTTCGAAGCACAAATAAGACCAAGATCTGGTCTCGCAGCTAAAAATGGTATTACAATTTTAAATTCACCTGGCACAATTGATAGCGATTATAGAGGTGAAATTTCTGCAATGCTCATCAATCACAGCAAAGTTAATTTTGAAATTGAGAGGGGTATGAGAATAGCTCAAATGATAATTGCACCTGTAGTTCAGTTTAATCTAATAAAAACAGAAACTCTTGATGAGACCAAAAGAGGCACTGGTGGGTTTGGTTCTACTGGAATAAGAGCAGAAGATGACTGCGAATAACTCCATTGAAAGATACTCTAGACAAATAGTATTAAAAGAAGTTGGAGGGCAAGGACAAAAACTTCTTATGAAATCTAAGGTATTAATAATAGGATTGGGTGGCCTTGGTTCGCCTGTCTTACAGTACTTGGCAGCCTCAGGAATCGGTACAATTGGATTGGCAGATGGTGATAAGATTGATTTATCAAACCTTCATCGGCAAACAATATTTTCATTAAAAGATGTTGGGTCTTATAAGGCAAGCAAAGCAAAAAAATTTGTATCGGCAATAAACCCTGAAATAAATGCTATCTGTTATAAAAAGAAAGTAGATCTAATTAATGTTGATAAAATTATCACTGAATATGATATAATTGTTGATTGCACTGATAATCACTCTAGCAAGATTATTATTAATGATGCGTGTTTTAGAGGAAAGAAAACTTTTGTTTCTGCATCAGTTTCTGGATTTTTTGGTCAAGTATCAACATATAAGTCTTTTAAGGTAGATAGCTCAGGAATACCTTATCCCTCATACCGATGTTTAAAAATCGATCAAAATAATGAAGATGATTGCGATCATATTGGAGTTTTAGGGCCTGTTGCAGGTATATTGGGTTCGATTCAAGCTACAGAAGTGATAAAACAAATTTTAGGTGAAAAAGAGAATCTTTTAGGAAGATTATTAATATTTGATGGGTTAAGTAATAGAATGAAATTGATAAAAATCAATTGGGATCAAAACAACCCTTTAAATGGAAAAGTATAATGAGTAAGTTCAAACTTAATATTATATTGATAACTTTCTTTTCACTCTTAGGGTTAGATCTTTCATTACAGGCAGCTGAGAATGAAAATAGCTGGGGATCATTAAAGTATAATAAAACTTATTTAAGAACCGGGCCATCAAAAGATAATAAAGTAATTTGGGTTTATAAAAGAAAAGGCCTTCCAATTAAAGTAATTCGAAAAAAAGATGATTGGTATCTAATACTCCTACCCGAGAATCAAAAAGGTTGGATTAATTCAAGCCAATTTTCAAAAAAGAGAATGGCTCTAATTAGAGATACAATTAGCGAAACTGAAAAAATTATAAAAAATAAAAAACCTCTTGATGTTAGAGATATAGATAATAATCCAGTTGCATATGTTCACAATGGAGTGATTGTAAAATTATTAGGTTGTATAAATAGTATTTGTGAAGTTGAGCTAAATATAAAAAAAGAAAAATATTTTTTTAAGAATTCATACAAGCTAAATGGCTTTATAGAAAAAGATTACCTATGGGGCATTAACTAGAAAAATCATCATAAAAAGTCTTAAGGTTATCTTCGCCCAAAACAGCAATATGATTATAGTTTTTATGCTCAATACACAAGCACACCCTTTGATCTTTGGATAAAAATTTAGCTTTTTGATCTTCTGTGAAATCAAAATGTAAAAAATGAACTGAAGAAGTTTTTCCTTTTGAGTTTGTTCTTTCTACGTCAGATTCAAATCTTGCTTTTATTTTATCACTACCAATTTCCATAAAAATATATTCTTCAACGTTTCCAACTGAGGATAAAAATTCATGGCGTAAATTTTCATCTGCTATTTCAAACATTAGGGTAGTTACTAAATTAGATCCTTGAGGAATTAGGGGGTTGTAAGCATGAAGCTCATCCTCCAATTGACCTTCTGGGGCGCCTTCAACAAATAACATTTCTTGAACTTGATAAAGCATAGTTTTATAAGACTCAAAATAAAAAGTAGCATAAGGTCCAACGTTAATACGTCTTTTTTTCTTATAAGAAATCAGGTCAGCTCTTTTTTGTTTTCTTATTTCACCATATTTTTTATTTGATAAAATATCATCGACATTAATTTTTTTCATTATTCACTCATTTCTTCTTTTTTTAAAAATCCATACGAAACAGCCATTAACTCAATAGGATGACCAGACCGCATCTTATCTTTTGCTTCATCCTTGATTACATCTTCTTTTGTGATTTGAGATAAATGCTTGGAAGCTAATGGACAACTTGATATTACAAACGATGGATCGGATTTAGCAACTTGACGAGCAGCAGGTTTTCCGACTTTCCTTGCAAGCTCATGGGTTGGTGAGAGAACCCCAAAAGTTCCTCCATGACCTGAACATCTTTCAACTATTGATATATCTGCATCAGGAATAAGCTTAAGAAGTTCATTAGATTTTGCACCCATATTTTGGGCCCTTGAGTGACAAGCCAAATGGAGTGATATACCACCTTCGACTGGCTGCATTCCATCTACAAGGCCTTCATTTTTTGAAATATCTACAATATATTCATCAATATCAAATGCATTCTCTGATAATAATTTAACTGATTTATTTTCCGGAAGAATCAATGGCCACTCATATTTCATCATTAGAGCACAAGAAGATGTTAAAGCAATGACATCATAACCTTGTTCAATAAAGGTTTGAAAACTTTCTGCAATCCTTGAGGCTGATTCTGATACTTTCTCAATATTCCCCTGCTCAAGCATCGGCATTCCGCAACACTCAGGGTAATGGACTTTAATATCGACACCTTGAGCTGCTAGAACAGCAAGAGAAGCATCGGCTATCTCTGTACGATTATAGTTGGCATAACAAGAAGTATAAATAACAGCTTTTCGATTTCTAGCCTTCCCATCACTATTGACTAGGGGAATTTTAATATTCCTCATATCAAACTTTGGAAGTAAAACTCTGTAATCAATATTGAGGAAATAATCAAAAGCCCTTCTAAATATTTTATTATTTAAGTTTGTAAAGAAATTAAAAAAGAAACCAAAATATTTTCCAGCCTTACCATTTCTGTCTGTTTGAGCTAACTGATTTTGTAAAAAAGGAGGCTTTTCTGTTTTAGCAACCTCTACAGCTCTTGCCCTAAGCATTAAATGAGGAAAATCAATATTAAATTCATGAGGCGGAACATAAGGACATTTTGTTAGAAAACACATATCGCATAAAGTACAAGAGTCAGCAATTTTTGGAAATGCTTCACTGCTTACTGTATCAAGCTCACCACTTTCAGATTCATCTATAACGTCAAAAAGCTGAGGAAAACTATCACAAAGATTGAAGCACCTTCTGCAGCCATGACAAATATCAAAGACTCTTCTTAGCTCTTCATCAAGTGATAGTTGATCCCAAAAATCTTCTTCACGCCAAGGAATAGGATAACGAATAGGAGCCTGAATAGATCCTTCCATAAGAACACCATTTTAAAGTGGGCAATAAAGAATATTACTACCCAACTATTATTGATTAATTAAACGTCTAAACTATCCAAGGTTTTTTGAAACTTTCCTGCATGACTTTTTTCTGCCTTTGCAAGAGTCTCAAACCAATCGGCAATTTCATCAAAACCTTCATCACGTGCAGTCTTTGCCATACCAGGATACATATCAGTGTATTCATGAGTTTCACCGTGTATAGCAGCTTTGAGGTTTTGATCTGTTGAGCCAATTGGCTCACCTGTAGCAGGATCACCAACTTCTTCAAGAAATTCGAGATGTCCGTGCGCATGACCGGTTTCACCTTCTGCTGTTGACCTAAAAACTGTTGCTACGTCGTTATAGCCTTCAATATCGGCTTTTTGCGCAAAATATAAATACCTTCTATTTGCTTGACTTTCACCTGCAAAGGCGGCTTTTAAATTTTCTTCTGTTTTACTTCCAGATAAAGACATACTTTTCTCCATATATATTGATAAAATAATAAAATAATGAAAACTTTTTAGAATAGTTCTAAAGGTAAGTCAAGCTAATTTAGAATTATTCTAAACTAGTAATAATAATAATTAGAACCATTCTAAAAGAAAAAAATAAGTTAGATAACTAGCTATTAACCTTAACAACTAGATCAACTTTGCTAATTTTACCTTTAGTTAACTTTTTTGGAATTGATATATCAATTGCATCAGGACTTACATCTACCAGCCTTGACTCACCTTCAATAAAAATATGATAGTGGTGTTTAACATTTGTATCATACCATGTTTTATCATCATCAATATTAACTTTTGCAAGAAGGCCGGCATTATAAAAATCATTTAAAACATTATATACCGTCGCTTGAGAGACCTTAAGATTTTCGTCATCAGATTCATATTTAAGAATTTCAGCCGTAACGTGCCTATTACCTTTTCCAAAAAGTAATTTTCCTAAACTAACTCTCTGTTGCGTAGGTCTAAGTTTATGATTTCTTAGTATTTTAGTAAAATCATTCATTATTTCAATAATATAGATTATGTAGTTTATAATCAATAAAAAGAAGAAAAAATATAGTTATGCCTTACCAGAAATAGTCATCTATGTTAGAAACTCTTAGGGAATAAAAAATGAATCAAAAGAATAGCTACAGTTTAGAAGACCTAATTGAATGTGCAAAAGGTAATATGTTCGGACCAGGAAACCCTCAGCTTCCTATGCCCCCGATGCTAATGTTTGATAGAATAACAGATATTAAAAAGGATGGCGGTGAATTTAATAAAGGACTTATTATAGCTGAATTAGACATAAATCCTGAACTCTGGTTTTTTGATTGTCACTTTGTAAATGATCCAGTTATGCCTGGTTGTTTAGGCCTAGACGCCATGTGGCAACTATTAGGTTTTCATCTTGGCTGGCTCGGATTAGAAGGAAAAGGCAGAGCACTATCAGTTGGGAATGTTAAATTCTCAGGTATGGTTCTACCAGAAGTAAAAAAACTAGAGTACAGGATTACATTAAAAAGAGTATTAACATCTAAACTTATATTAGGAATTGGAAATGGTAGTTTAAAAGCTGACGGGGAAGAAATATATAAGGCTGAGGACTTAAGAGTAGGGTTATTTAAATAATTTTTAAGGCTAAAATATGAGACAAGTTGCAATTACAGGTATGGGGATAGTCTCATGCATAGGGAACAACAAAGAAGAAGTTTTGGATAGTCTTCAAAAAGGTAAATCCGGTATTACATTTTCAGATGAGCATAGAGATTTAGGTTTTCGAAGCCATGTTTTTGGAAGTCCAACCTTAGACCCTGAAGAATATCTTGAAAAAAAGGCAAGAAGGTTTATGGGGAATGGTGCCGCATGGAATTATATTGCCATGCAACAGGCAATTGATGATTCAGGTCTTGAAGAAAGTGACATTATCAATGAGCAGACCGGACTAATCATGGGATCTGGTGGACCTTCGACAAGAGCATTGATTGAAGCAGCAGATATTACCAGAAGTAAAGGACCAAAAAGAGTTGGTCCTTTTGCAGTTCCAAAAGCTATGTCATCAACTAATTCTGCCACTCTTGCAACACCATTTGGAATTAAAGGAATTAATTACTCTATATCTTCGGCTTGCGCAACTTCATCGCACTGCATTGGAAATGCATATGAAATGATTCAATATGGAAAACAAGATGTTATGTTTGCAGGTGGTGGTGAAGAGCTTAATTGGGCGTTGTCAGTTTTATTTGATGCAATGGGTGCAATGTCATCGAAATACAATGAAACTCCAAGTTCATCAAGTAGGGCATATGATAAGGATAGAGATGGTTTTGTAATTGCTGGAGGTGCAGGGGTTTTGGTCTTGGAAGAAATGGAAAAGGCTAAAGCGAGAGGAGCGAAAATTTATGCAGAGTTAGTTGGATATGGCGCTACATCTGATGGTCATGATATGGTTCAACCTTCAGGAGAAGGAGCCTCAAGGTGTATGAAAATGGCCATGAAAGATATTCCTTATGAAATTGACTATATAAATCCTCATGCAACATCTACACCTGTAGGTGACTCAAAGGAGATTGAAGCTATCCAAGAAACCTTTGGCTCAAAGATTCCCCCACTTAGTGCAACAAAATCACTTACCGGCCATAGCTTAGGTGCAGCAGGAGTTCAAGAGGCGATATACAGCCTATTAATGATGAATAATCGTTTTATTTGTGAATCAGCTAATATAAAAAATATTGATCCACTTTTTGAAAATATTCCAATAGTAAGAAATAAATTAGATAATATTGATTTGGGTTGTGTTCTTTCAAATAGCTTTGGATTTGGCGGAACAAATGCATCTTTGACTTTTAAACATCCAGATTTATAGGAATTATATTGACCGATAATACTGAAACTCTAGATCAACTTTCAGGCCCATTGATGAAAAATAAAAAAGGGCTAATAATGGGTGTTGCTAATAATCATTCTCTCGCATGGGGTATAGCAAAAAATTTGAATGAACATGGCGCTAGTCTTGCGTTTACGTATCAAGGTGAATCTTTTAGAAAAAGAGTTGAACCTTTAGCAAAGTCAGTACGCTCAGATCTCTTATTTGATTGTGACGTAACAAATAAAGATCAAATTGAAAGCACATTCTCTTCACTGTCTCAAGAATGGGGCGGAATAGATTTCATTGTTCATGGTATTGCATATTCAGACAGAAATGAATTAACAGGAAGATATATAGATACCTCAAAAGAAAATTTCTTAAAGACACTTGAGATATCTTGCTTTTCTCTTACAGATGTAAGCAAAATAGCTGAACCATCTATGAATGAAGGGGGCTCAATCTTAACCTTGAGTTTTGGTGGATCTCTGAAAGTTATGCCAAATTATAATGTAATGGGTGTTGCAAAGGCAGCCTTGGAAGCTTCGGTAAGATATCTAGCAGTGGATTATGGTAAGAAGGGTATAAGAGTTAATGCAATTTCCGCAGGTCCAATGCGAACACTTTCTGGGGCAGGTGTTGGGGGTGCAAGAGAAATTTTTAATTATGCAGAAAAACATTCACCCCTAAAGGGTCAGTTGTCGTTAGATAATGTTGGATCTGCAGGATTGTATCTTCTATCAGATCTATCAAAAGGTGTGACAGGTGAAATACATTATGTAGACTTGGGCTACAATATAATTGGAATGCCCAAGCCTGAATAAACAATGTAATCTAAAAGCTAAATTTACTCTTTATCTTCTGTCTTTTTCTTTCTAGTCTTCTTCTCTTTTTTAGGCTTAGAAACTTCTTTAGGTTTAGATTCATCATCCTTACTATTATCTGATTTATCAGGGCTAATTTCTTTCCCAGTTTTTTGATCAACATCTTTCATTGAAAGTTTAACCTTTCCTCTGTTATCAAAGCCTACTAACTTAACTTTTACTATATCACCTTCATTAACAACATCTTTGACATTATTAACTCTTTCATTTGCTAGTTGAGAAATATGAACTAGCCCATCTTTTTTTCCAAAGAAATTAACGAAAGCACCAAAATCCATTATTTTAACAACCTTACCTTCGTAAATTTCACCAGCCTCAGGTTCAGCAACTATTGAATTAATGAGTTCTAATGCTTTATTTAAAGAATCAGTATCATTTGATGCAACTTTCACAATCCCATCATCATTAATGTCCACCTTAGCTCCACTTTCTTCAACTATTTCTCTTATAACCTTACCGCCAGAGCCTATAACATCTCTAATTTTATCAACAGGTACCTGGATTGTCTCAATCCTAGGCGCTGTTGAATTAACAGTTTCACGCCCTGTTTCAATGGCTTTAGCCATTTCAGCTAGTATATGGTTTCTTCCATCTTTAGCCTGAGTAAGGGCAGTATCCATAATTTCTTTTGTTATACCTGTAATTTTAATATCCATTTGAAGAGATGTAATTCCTTCTGCAGTTCCAGCTACTTTAAAGTCCATATCTCCCAAGTGGTCCTCATCACCCAAGATATCTGAAAGTACCGCCACACGTTCACCCTCTTTTATTAAGCCCATTGCAATACCAGCAACGGGTCTTTTTAAAGGAACTCCAGCATCCATTAGTGATAAAGAAGAACCGCAAACTGTAGCCATTGATGATGATCCGTTTGATTCAGTAATTTCTGAAACAAGCCTAATTGTATATGGAAAATCGTCATACTCAGGAAGAACAGCCTGGAGTGAACGCCAAGCTAATTTACCATGACCAATTTCTCTTCTTGATGTAAAACCAGTTCTTCCAGTTTCACCTACAGAGTATGGCGGAAAATTGTAATGTAACATAAATTTTTCTTTATATGTTTCATCTAATCCATCCACAAATTTTTCATCGAGGCCTGTTCCCAATGTTGTTACAACTAGAGCTTGAGTTTCTCCACGAGTAAATAAGGCCGATCCATGTGTCAAAGGAAGGATACTAACATCTGATTGAACTGGTCGAACTGTTTTTAAATCCCTTCCGTCAATTCTTAGACCCGTATCCAAGATACTTCCCCTGACAATATCTTTTTCAACATTCTTAAATACATTTTTAATGTCAGATTCTGAAATATCTAAATCTTCATTATCTGAAAACTCTAATAATAAATCATTTTTTATATCTGATATTTTATTTGACCTCAGTTGCTTATCACTCTCTTTGTATGCTTCAATCAATTTATCCTTAACCGAATTATTTACTGTTTTTTGAAGATCAGAGAGATCAACTTCTACTAATTCTCTGGGCTCTTTAGCTGCCTTTTCAGCAAGACTAATAATTGCCTCAATAACTGGTTTAAAAGATTCTTGGCCAAAGCTCACAGCACCTAACATAACATCTTCGGATAATTCTTTTGCCTCAGACTCAACCATTAAAACAGCTGTATTAGTCCCAGCAACAACTAGGTCTAGATCACACTCGCCGTCTAACTCATCTTTAGTTGGGTTAAGAATATACTCACCTCCAATATAACCTACACGCGCAGCAGCTATTGGGCCCATGAAAGGTACGCCTGATAATGTTAAGGCTGCAGAAACTGCAACTAAAGCAACTATATCTGCATCATTTTGACCATCATAACTAATAACAGTTGCTATTACTTGTGTTTCGTTTTGGAAGCCTTTAGCAAATAACGGTCTTATTGGTCTATCGATTAACCTTGAGACTAAAGTTTCTTTTTCAGATGGTCTTCCTTCTCTCTTAAAAAATCCACCAGGGATTTTACCAGCTGCATAAGCTTTTTCTTGATAATTTACAGTTAAAGGGAAGAAATCTAAGCCTGGTTTTGGTTCATGATCAGCAACAACAGTTGCAAGAACTGAAGTCCCACCATATGTTGCTATTACTGAACCGTGCGCTTGACGTGCGACCCTTCCTGTTTCTATTGTTAAGGTTTTTCCACCCCATTCTAATACTTCATTTTCTATTTTAAACATCTATGTTTTACCTATTTCGTATATATTTTATATTTCAAAAATATTCTTGTTTATGAATTTATAATAACGTTTTAATTTATCTTCTGAGACCGAGTCTTTTAATTAGGTCTTCATAACGTTTTTGATCTTTAGATTTTACATAATCTAAAAGCTTTCTCCTAAGGTTTACCATCTTTAAAAGGCCTTGCCTTGAATGATTATCCTTTTTATGAGTTTTAAAATGTTCAGTGAGGTTAACTATTCTCTCTGTCAAAATTGCTACTTGAATTTCGGGAGAACCAGTGTCCCCATCTTTTAATGCATATTCAGAAATTACTTCTTGTTTACGTTCTGCTTCAATCGACATCATTTACTCCTTATATTAAATTATACTTGAAAAAACTTTTTTTGGTTTTAGTTTTGATTCAAGAAAAACTGCAATGCCGATAGATTTTACACCATCATTAATTAAAACATCGCCACCTTGAGGAATTAAATCACTTGATATTTTTTTAGATATCGACTGACCATGACGAAACATTTTAACTTCTTCTTCTGAAATAGTTAAAGCCGGGATGTCGTCCAGCACACTATCTAGAGGAAGAAGAAATTGTTTATCCACGCTTCCTTCGCGCGGACTATGCACTAAATTATCAAAAGTTTCTAGAGGAAAAGCATTTTTAAGTTTAAAAGATCCAACTTCCAGTCTTATAAGCTCTTTAATATGGCCAAATGTATTTAGTTTTTCGGCAATATCTCTTGCCAAAGACCTAACATAAAAGCCTTTTCCACAAAATACCTCAAATTCTGCAGAGTCATAATCTATTAGCCTTAAAAGCTTAAGATCGAAAACATCTACAGATCGTTTAGGCATTTCAAAATCTATATTTTCCCTGGCAAGGGAGTATGCTCTTTTTCCGTTAATCTTAATTGCAGAATAATGAGGAGGTGTTTGAATAATACTCCCTATAAATGAACTAAGGATTTTTTTAATTTCTTCTGGTTCCGGTCTTACATCACTTTCTTCAATAACTTTTCCTTCAGAATCATCTGTTTCTGTTTTTTGCCCCCAAGTAATAATAAATTTGTATTTCTTTTTAGCGTTAACAAGGTATGGAATTGTTTTTGTTGCATCATCTAAGGCAATAGGAAGAACTCCAGATGCCAATGGGTCAAGAGTTCCTGCATGACCAGCTTTTTTAACATTAAAAAATTTTTTTATAATATTAACAGCCTTGGCAGATGAAACGCCCAAAGGCTTATCAAGAATAAGCCAGCCAGGATAATGAGAGTAATTTCTTTTAGCCAATAAGGTTAACTCTTTATGTCGTTGCTTACTTTGTTTGATGAAAATAATTCATCTAATTTACGAATTTCCTTAATAGTATCATCAAAAACAAAGCTCAAGCTTGGGGTATATTTTAATTGTACCCTTTGAGCAATTTCTTTCCTTATTCTTTTGTTGGCACTTTTAAAACCTTTTATAAAATCATCCTTTTTTTCTTCATCAAAAGGTAAAAAAATAAACTTTGCATGTTTTAAATCTGGCGAAACATCTACATAAGTTATGGTAATCATGGAATTGTCAAGAATTGGCTCTTTGGTTAAACCCCTTTGTAATATCTCAACTAAGGCCGCTCGAAGAATTTCTTGAACTTTCATTTGCCGTTGAGAGGCTTTACCTCTAGGAAAATCTAATGAAAAATCATTCAAACTGAAACCCTCTGCTATTTAAATAGTTCTTTTTATTTCATCAACCTTGTAACATTCAATTTTATCACCGGGTTTAATATCTTGATTGTTATCAAAAGATAAGCCACATTCTTGTCCAGCTTTGACTTCTTTTGCATCATCTTTAAATCTCCTAAGCGTAGACAATAATCCGTCGTAAATAACTATATCATCTCTTAATAATTTGCCATGTAAGCCCTTAATGATTGTTCCATCAAGAACATTACAGCCAGCAATATTTCCAATTTTTGAATTTTTGAAAACTTCTAAAACTTCAGCAGTGCCTGTAATGGTAGAGCGAAGCTCGGGATCAAGTTTTCCTTCGAGAAGGGCCTTAATATCATCTAATAAATCATAAATTATTGAATGATAAAGAATTGTAACTCCAGATCCTTCAGCCAATACTTTTGCTTGATTATTCGCCCTAACGTTAAAACCAAGAACCATGGCGTTAGAAGCTTCTGCTAAAGTTATATCGCTCTCAGAAATTGCTCCTGCACCTGCATGGATAACTCTGCAAGAAACTTCGTCATTCCCAAGACCAAGAAGGCCCTCTTTTATTGCTTCAGAAGAACCATGTACATCAGCCTTAACAATAACAAGAATTTCTTTTTTTTGAGTTTGATTAGACTTAGAAAATAGTTGCTCAAGATTTACCTGAGATAGGTTAGGAGAAACTGACTTTGATTTCCTTTTTCTGTACTCCGATATTTCCCTCGCCCTCGCATCACTTTCAACAACAGATAGAATATCTCCAGCCTCTGGAGTTTGACTCATTCCAAGAATTTCAACTGGTTCACCTGGATAACATTCTTTTATTACTTCACCTTGATCGTTCACTAATGATCTAACCTTTCCTGAGTGCTGACCCATAACCAATATATCGCCAATCTTTAATGTACCACGTTGAATTATTGCTGAGACTGCTGGACCTCTATTTTTATCAAGCTTAGCTTCAATTACAAAACCCTCAGCGGCCCTATTTGGGTTTGCCTTTAAATCTAATAATTCAGCCTGAAGAACAATTGCATCTATAAGGTCATCAATTCCATCTTTTGTAAGAGCTGATAGCTCTACTGATTGAATTTCACCACCTAATTCTTCAACAATTATTTCATGTTGTAATAGTGCATTTCTAGCGTTAGTTGGATTTGCCCCAGGCTTATCGATCTTATTTATAGCAACGATAATAGGAGCTTCCGCCTCTTTAGCGTGATTTATTGCTTCTATTGTTTGAGGCATAACACCATCATCAGCAGCAACAACTAAAATTACAATATCAGTAACCTTTGCCCCTCTTGCTCTCATTGAAGTAAAGGCAGCATGGCCTGGTGTATCTATGAATGTAATTTTTTTGTTGTCTTTAACTTTCGTTTGATATGCACCAATGTGCTGAGTAATTCCTCCTGCTTCACCGGCAACATCATTTGACTCCCTAATTGCATCAAGAAGAGTTGTTTTTCCATGGTCAACATGGCCCATAACTGTAACTACCGGTGATCTAGGTTTTTTGTCCTTCTCTTGGTCGTCGACAGTCGTAATTCCTTCCTCAATATCAGACTCAGAAACTCTTGTAACAGTGTGCCCAAATTCTTCAGCTATAAGCTGAGCAGTATCAGAGTCTAGAGTATCATTAATTTTGACCATCATTCCTTGGGTCATTAAAGACTTAATAACATCAACACCTCTTTCCGCCATCCTGTTTGAAAGTTCCTGGACAGTAATAACTTCTGGTATAACTACATTTCTTGAAATTTTCTCTTTAGGTGAATCTGTTAAATTAGCTTTCTTTCTTGCTTTTTCCTGTCTTCTCTTTATTGAAGCTAATGAACGTTGTCTTTCTTCTTCATTAAGGGCCTGAGAAATAGAAAGCTTCCCAGACCTTCTTTTTTGATTGTCTTTATTATACCTATCAGATTTCTCATTTTTTTCTGTTTTCTTTGCTTCTTTCTTTTTGGGCCCAGAAGATGAATCAGATTTTATAGGTTTAGTTTTTTCTTTAAGTCTCTCAGGATCTTTCTTGGCGGGTATATTTGCTGGATCAATAATATCTAAATCAGGGGTTTTTGGTTTAGATTTTTTAATAGTTTTATCTTTTTTATTTTCTTGATCAGAAACTTCTTTAATTTTTGCATTTTCTAGAGCTCTTTCTCTAGCACCTCTCTCATTATCAGTTAAATTTCTAATTGAAGTTGAATCTTCATTAGTTTCATTTTTTGGTTTAAAAACATTAGGTGCAGTTGGAGCTCCTCTAACCTTCACCCTAGGGGCTTGAGGTTTCCTTGTTTGTGATACTTTACCTCTTCTAGATTCTACAACAACAGTCGAAACTCTAGAAGTTGATCTTGAGGTTTTTGGATTTGTCGTTGAGGAGGCCCCTGGTTTCAATGTAAGGGTCCGCTCTTTATTACTTTTTGTTATTTTATCTGTCATATTTTTATCTTTAATTTTATTCCAATTAAGTAGTTAAAGTAATTAGTAGCCTCAAATTAGAATTTAATCGATAACATTTACTATATTATCTGTCTCATTATTTTGGATATCACCTTCTTCATTCTCACCAATAATCTCGTCTTCCTCAGGAATTATTCCAAGCTTCACTCTTGCTGACATGATTAAGTCATTAGCCTGAGAAATACTTATATCAAATCCTTCAAGGATACCTTCCTCTCGCTTCTTTTCACCTTCAACTATTTCATCCCATCCGAGCAAATCATCAGAAGAGCAATAGGCAAAATCTTCAAGGGTCTTAACATCGTTTTCACCAAGGGTAACTATCATCTTAAGAGAAAGATCCTCTATTTCCAACAAATCATCCGCTATACCAAGCTCATTGCATTTTTCTTCAAGCTCTTTATTTTCTTTATTTAAAAAGTCAGTTGCCCTTGCTTGTATTTCTTCAGCAGTATCTTCATCAAAGCCAGCAATGTTAGAAATTTCTTTTAAATCAACAAATGCTAATTCATTTATATCAGTAAATCCTTCTGTAACCAATAATTGTGAAAGCAATTCATCGACATCAAGGGCCTCCATAAATAAATTTGTTCTTTCTTGAAATTCTTTTTGTCTTCTCTCTGATTCTTGATCCTCAGTAAGAATATCAATATCCCATCCACATAAACTAGAGGCCAACCTCACATTTTGTCCTCTTCTTCCTATAGCTAATGATAACTGTTCCTCTGGTACTACGACTTCTAGCCTCTGCTCACCTTCATAAAGAACAACTTTTTGTACTTCAGCTGGCTGGAGTGCTTTAACAACGAAAGATGCAATATCATCTGTCCATGATAAGATATCGATTTTCTCTCCTTGCAGTTCGTTTACAACAGCTTGAACTCTACTTCCTCTCATACCAACACATGCACCAACAGGGTCGATAGAAGAATCCTTTGATAATACTGCTATCTTAGCTCTACTACCTGGATCCCTTGCAACGCCAATAATTTCTATAATACCGTCATAAATTTCGGGTACTTCTTGAGCAAATAAATTCGCCATAAAGTCCGAGTGAGTTCTTGATAGAAATATCTGAGGACCTCTTACCTCCCTTCTAACTTCCATAATATATGCTCTTACTCTATCGCCTGGCTTATAAACCTCTCTTGGCAAGAGTGCGTCCTTACGAATAACTGCTTCTGCTCTTCCTAGATCAACTATTACGGTTCCATACTCGACGCGCTTAATTACACCACTAATAATTTCGCCAACCCTATCTTTAAATTCCTCATAATGTCTCTCTCTTTCAGCTTCACGTACTTTTTGAAAAATTACTTGTTTAGCACTTTGAGCAGCAACTCTTCCAAAATCAATTGGGGGAAGCTCCTCTTCAATTGGATCGCCACCTAATACAGCCTCAGGATTTTTTAATTTAGCATCTTCAATATTAATTTGAGTTGAAAAATCTTCAACCTTTTCGACAATCTCTAGTAATCTCATTAATGTTATAGAACCAGTCTCAGAATTAATTTCAGCTTTTATATTGTTTTCAATTCCGTACCTAGATGCTGCAGCTTTTTGAATTGCCTCCTCCATTGCAGAAATAACTATTGCTTTATCAATAGATTTTTCTCTTGCAACCGCATCTGCAATTTGAAGTAATTCAAGCCTATTTGCACTAATTCCTTTTGTTGACATTTTTTCCTCTTCAGTAATAATTTATAATTAAATTTATTTTGTATCCTTTGGTGACCATACAACATTTATGCTTTTTATAATCGCAGGATCAATAAACAGATTCTCTTCTAGGCCATTAGAAATATCTACCTCTATCTTTTCATTAGAAAAACCCTTAAGTTTGCCCTCATATTTTCTTAAAGATTTCATTGGTTTTTTTAATCTTAAAGAAATATTGTTCCCAGCCCAAAATGAAAAATCTTCTTTGCTAGTTAGTGGCCTATCAATGCCAGGGGAAGAAACCTCTAGAACATAATTATCCATAAGACCTTCAGAATCTTCAATAAAATCAACCAACAATGTACTTAATTTTTTACAATCTTCAATTATCATTGATCTATCATCTCTCTCTGCCATAACTTGTATTTGAAGTTCATCACTCCCATTAACCTTTAATCTCACCAAATTATATGGTGTTTTACTTAAAACTTTCTCAAATATTGACAAAAAATCTCTCGCTTTATCAGGGGCGACAAGATGTTCAAAATAATCTATCCTCTTCTTTTCTTCCAACATTTAGCATCCAGAAAATAAAAAAAGCGGGAAAGGTCAAGCCTGCCCACTTCGTATTTTAATCAACAAATTCGAAATATACTTATCTTCTAACTTAATTAAGAATTAAGTTCAAGATTATTAATCAAACAAAGAGATCATTAAATTTTTAGAAATTTAAGAAAATATGGCTCTCTATCACTTTTAAGTCCTTTTTTTTCATACTTAGAACCAAAATAATTATTACTTGGTAGCCTCCAATCAGAAGGGCTTTCGGCTAACCAACTAAAATACTTTCCGATAAAGATTAAACTCAACGTCCATGCAATATAATTTTTATCATCTGACGAAATTAATAGCTTTCCTCCATTCTTAATCTTTTTATGTAACATTTTAATAATTTCTAATTGAAGAAATCTTCTTTTTGAATGCCTCTTCTTTGGCCAAGGGTCTGGGAAAAAAATCCATATTTCATCAAATATCTGATCGGGAATATCTTCCAAAAGCCTTCTGGCATCGCCATGAAGTATTTTTAAATTATTTAAATTAGTCTTTTCAATTTTCTCTATTAACTGAGCAATTCCTTTACGATAATATTCAATACCAATATATATATTATCCGGGTTTAGCTTAGCTTGCTTATGAATAATATCACCGGAACCAAAACCTATTTCAAAAAATAATTTCTTATTAATATGAATATTATCTTTTTTAAGAGATAATAGATCTATTCCATAATTGCTCAGATTAGAAAATAGAGATTTTTGCTTTGAGGTTAAAGATCTCTCTCTGCCTCGAACAGTAATAATATTATTTTGCGCTTTATTTGACGGCATCAGATAAAGAATCAACTAAATCTAATTTTTCCCAACCAAAGCCACCGCTCGAGTTTGCCTCTCTTCCAAAATGTCCATAAGAAGAGGTTTGAGTATAAATAGGTTTATTTAAATCCAAGGTTTCTCTTATACCTTTTGGTGTTAAATCGACTAAACTTCTTAAAGCTTTTACTAAAGCCTGCTCTGAAACTTTTCCGGTTTCATGAAGGTCAGCATATACGGATAATGGCTCTGGCATTCCAATGGCATAAGAAAGTTGAATAGTACATCGATCAGCAATCCCTGCTGCAACAACATTTTTTGCTAGATATCTAGAGATATAAGCTGCTGATCGATCAACTTTTGTTGGATCCTTTCCTGAGAAAGCACCTCCTCCATGAGGGGCAGAGCCGCCGTATGTATCAACTATAATTTTTCTTCCGGTTAAGCCTGTATCGCCTACAGGTCCGCCAATAACAAATTTTCCAGTTGGATTAACTATATAAGAAGTAATATCTTTCAGCCATTCTCTAGGCATAACTTCTTGAATTATACCTTTAACAATCTCCTGAATCCTCTCTTGAGAACAATCTTCAGTATGCTGTGAAGAAACAACTATAGAGTCTATGTATTTAGGTTTGTTGTCTTCGTATTTTAAAGTGACCTGAGATTTAGAGTCTGGAAGTATTCCATCAATAAGGCCTGAATGTCTTTTATCAGCTAATCTTTTTAAAATTTTATGAGAATAAAGTATTGGAGCAGGCATAAATTCAGGCGTTTCATTACATGCAAACCCAAACATGATGCCCTGATCTCCTGCGCCTTCTTCCTTTGCATTCCCATCAGAGTCAACGCCCATGGCAATATCTGCAGATTGTTCATGTAAAAGGATTTTAGTTTCTAATGTTTTCCAGTGAAATCCATCTTGTTCATATCCAATCTCTTTAACTGCAGTTCTTATAGTTTCCTCAATGGATTGTTTAGTAATATTTGTTAAAGATCTTACTTCACCTGAGACTACTACAAGATCAGTTGTTACAAGCGTTTCAACTGCAACCCTAGCTTCGGGATCAGCATCAATATAAAGGTCAAGAATACTATCAGAAATTCTATCGCAAATTTTATCAGGGTGTCCCTCTGATACTGATTCAGATGTAAATAAAAAATCTTTATTTTTTATCATTAGAGTACTCTCTCATTAAATTAGTTCTAAAACCTAAAATGCATAATATAAATAAAATCAATAATGTGAAGTCGCCAAATTTTGAAAAAAAGGTATTTTTTATTTCTTTCGGCAAAGAAGAGTAAATTACACCCTCATCACCTAATTTAATTTTATTTAATACTCTACCATAAGGACCAATAACTGCAGAAATTCCAGTATTTGCAGACCTCAGAACTGGTAGACCAAACTCTATAGCACGGAATCTAGCATTCTCAAAATGTTGATAAGGGCCTGAAAATTTATCAAACCAGGCATCATTTGTAATATTAATTAGAACTTCGGGTTTTATATCAGAACGTATTATTTCTCTCGAAAAAATTATTTCATAACAAATCAATATTCGAGCCAAACCAATTGGTGTTTGGATAGGCTCAAAAGATGATCCTTTTTGAAAGCCATCATCAGTAGAAACCACTTTTAAAAAGTTAAATTTATTTATGAGACTAGAAAAGGGTAAGTATTCTCCAAATGGTACTAAATGAACTTTATCATAAGATGAAATTATTTTTCCTTTTTCATTAATTAAAAAAGAAGAATTTTTATAATCCTTTAAGCTATCAATTCTAATGTTTCCAACTAAAAGGCTTGAATCTCCATCTATAGAATCCATTATATGTTTCCTTATTTGTTCATTATCTGAAAGCAAAACAGGTAGTGCACTTTCAGGCCAAATAATAAGATCTGCATTGCGATTCCTTGCGGATAAATCAATAAGCTTATCCATAGAAAATAGAAAACTATCAGGGCCCAATTTTATGTCCTGGGTAATATTTGGTTGAACTAATAAAAAATTTTTTTCAGAAAAATTTAATTGATCTGGTATCCTTAAGGAGCCGTAAAAAATTAAAAGTGGAAGAATAATAGCTGTAATTAATCCAGGTAAAATAGTTTTCTTATTGATAAGCAGGATTGGAGTTAAGGAAGACAATATAACTAAAAAACTTGCCGAGTGAACACCAATAATTGATGTGATTTGCATCGCTCTATCATCAAAGGATAATGAATGGCCAAATAAATTCCAAGGAAAACCAGTTAACAAAATACTTCTAGAGTATTCGCCAACTATTACACCTAGGGCTATGGCAAAACAACTTTGTAGCCTTGGCCCCCAAAAAAATGCTGTGATAATCCAACCAGGGCTTGATAAAAGAACAAGAAGAAGGGGAAGGCCAAAGATACTTAATAACTTTAATCCTTCAAATTCTTCTCTGTAATTAAAGGCAGAGCTGATCCAAAAGAGTCCAAAGAAGAAATATCCATATAGGAAAATGCTTCCAAAATAGATAAACCTAAATAACCTCTTAAAAAAAGAATTCTCTGATCCTATACCCTTTATGACATGAAAAAAAATAGGAAAACTAAAAAAAAGAATGGGCAAGAAATTAAACGGTGCCTGAGAGAAAATTGAAATAGACCCGGCAAATAAACAAATTAAACTAAACAAGAAGAAACTATAAAAATTTAATTTCATATTAACCCTAAATGACTAAAAATTATGCTTAGAATTTATTCTAAATCTAACTTTTATAATTTTTCTTTGATCCACCTCTCGTACTTCAATTTCAAATCCTTTTGGATGGGTGATTAACTCTCCCCTTTGAGGTATTCTTCCTGCCAAAAGAAATACTAGCCCACCAATAGTTTCTATTTCCTCATCAACCTCTTCTTCTAACAATGAAAACCCTAAAATCTCTTCGACCTCTTCAATCTTTGTACGCGCAGAAACATCTAGAAAATTCTCATAGACATTTATCTTTTGTATATCTGTTCCCGAATGTTCATCTTCTATTTCTCCAACGATTTCTTCTATAAGATTTTCAATTGTTAATAAGCCATCTGTTCCTCCATACTCGTCAACAACAAGCGCCATATGAATTCTCGATGCCTGCATCTTTAAAAGAAGTTCTCTTGACTTCATCGAGGGTGGTACAAAAAGAATATCCTTAACTAAAGTTTTAATTTTAATATCACCAATTTTCATCTGGGATAGGGCTCCAACAAAATCTTTAATATGAAGCATTCCTATAGGGTCATCTAAGGTTGATCTGTACAATGCAATCCTAGAATGATTACACTCAGAAAATAGCTTTATAATTTCTTCAGGAGGAGTCTTAATATCTACAGCTATAATATCTGCTCTTGGAACCATAGAGTCTTCAACGCGAGATTCACCAAATCCAACAATATTAATTAACATATTTTTTTCTGAAGTACTAAACTCTCTTCGATGATCAACGTGATCTTCAAGAATTGATTTTAATGAACTGGATTCTTTTTTTGATAAGAGACCAAAAAAGTTAATCGTATAATTTTTTATTTCAATAAGTATTTTTTCTAATTCTATTTTCATACAACACCTTCATAGGGATTAGGTATCCCTAATTCTTTTAAAATTTTAACCTCGATACCCTCCATAATTAAAGCATCATTTTCTTTTTCATGTGAAAAACCCATTAAATGAAGTAAACCATGAATACCAAGATGTGATAAATGTTGTTCGAAACTCTTATTGGAATTTTGAGCTTCCTTTAAAACTGTATCTTTCGAAATTACAATATCCCCCAATATCTCAAACGCTTCTGGATGAATAGAGTCATTTAGAGAAGGGAAGGATAAAACATTTGTAGAAATATTTTTATCTCGATATTGTTTATTTAATGACTTTATTTCTTCATCGCCAGTTAATCTAACGCTTATCTCTATACACTTTTCATCCGATAAGGAATTAAATGAAAATAATAGAATTTTCTTTACCAAAGAAACCTCCTCCTTATTCCATTCATTGCTGGCTGAGATATCAATTAAAATATTAGACACTATTTTTTTGTCTCTCTTTTATTATTCTCATATGCTTTAACGATTTTTGATACAAGACGATGTCTTGTTATATCCTTATTTTTAAAATGAACCTGTCCAATATCATTGGTCTTTGGCATAATTTCCAAAATCTCTGATAATCCAGATCTCTCGCCTCTTGGTAAATCAATTTGTGTTGAGTCGCCAACAACAACCATACTCGAATTTTTTCCAAGCCTTGTTAGAAACATCTTCATTTGCATTGAAGAAGTATTTTGAGCTTCATCTAAAATAATAAAAGCGTTTTCAAGGGTTCTTCCCCTCATAAAGGCCAAAGGAGCAATCTCAATTGTATTATTCTCAATATATCTCTCAAGAGTTTTTTCTGGTATCAGGTCATTCATAGCATCATATAAAGGTCTCAAATAAGGATCAATTTTTTCCTTTAAATCGCCAGGAAGGAATCCCAGTCTTTCACCTGCCTCAACCGCAGGTCTAGATAAAATTATTTTATTAATATCTTTTTTAAGAAGCGACTCTACGGCACAGGCAACTGCGAGATAAGTCTTACCAGTTCCAGCAGGCCCAACTCCAAAAACTAAATCTTTGGATTTTATTAATTCAACAAATTTAGTCTGGTTAGAGGATCTAGCATAAATATTCTTTTTTTTTGTTTTAATTAAAACTGTATTTAGTCTATCGGCGCTTGCAAGAACATCCTTCTTAGAAAAATTATCAAACATTTCTGAATTAATTCTTTCTCCCTTTAACAGTTTTTTATAGATTTTTAAGACTAATTGACTTGCATCAAGGCAGGGCTCGGATTCTCCCCTAAATTCTAATATATTACCTCTATATGAAATATGTATACCAAAGTTATTCTCTAGCTTAGAAAGATTTTCATCATGCTCGCCATATAAATCTACTAAACAAGAATTATCATCTAACTCTATGACCTTACTTATTTCCTTTAATTGATTTCTATTTGTCTTCATTATTACACTTTATAAAATAACACATTCAAGACTATTATCCCTCGACTTTGTAACTTTTGCTCTTATAATTTCACCAATCATTGATGTATTTCCATCCATATGAACTGATTGTAAATATGCCGATCTGCCTGATAATCTATTTTCACCATTACCTGGTTTATCAATAAGAACATCAATTTCTTTCCCAACAAAAGATTTATTAAAACCTCTAGTATGTTCTTTTATTAAATCCTGTAAAATCTTAAGTCTTTCTGTTTTAACATGTTCTTCAATATGGTTTTCCATCAAAGACGCTGGTGTTCCTGGTCTTGATGAATATTTAAAACTATAAGCATGGGCATACTTTACTTCTTTTACAATTTTCAATGTATCTTGAAAATCTTTATCTGTTTCACCAGGAAATCCAACAATAAAATCCCCAGATACTGCAATATCCGGTCTATACTCTCTAGTTTTATCAATAATTTTCATGTAATCAGAAAAAGTATACCCTCTATTCATTTCTTTAAGGACTTTATCTGAACCCGATTGAACAGGAAGGTGAAGATAAGGTTGAAGTTTTTCTATATCTTTATGAGAACGCATTAATTCGTCAGTCATATCTCTAGGATGACTTGTAATGTATCTGATTCTTTCTATTTCAAGTTTAGACAATTCTCTAATAAGCCTTGCAAAAGTCCAATCAGATTCATCAAGCCCCTTGCCGAACCAGGCATTAACATTTTGACCTAAAAGAATTATTTCTTTAGCACCATTCTCAATAAGCTCTATTGCTTCTTTTGTAATTTGACTAGCGGGTCTAGATATTTCTACACCACGTGTATAAGGAACAACACAGAAAGAACAGAATTTATCACACCCTTCCTGAACTGATAATAGGGAGCTAATTGACCTTAAGGATTTGCGTGAACCTTTTAATTGATCGAATTTATCAATATCTGGGATTTCTATATTAACTAATTTCTTTCTTGGAAATCCTTTATCAGTTTCAATACTTTCAAGCATCTCTGGTAGCTGGTGATAAGTGAGTGGGCCAAAAACAAGATCAACAATTGGCGATCTATTAATAATTTCTTGTCCTTCTGCCTGACCAACACATCCTGCTACAGCAATCTTTGGATTTTTATCATTCTTATTATTAATTTTTTTTAGCCGCCCTAGCTCTGAGTAAATTTTTTCTGCAGCTTTTTCTCTAATATGACATGTATTTAATATTATTAGATCAGCCTGGTCTGGTTCATTAACCGAGGAATAATTATGGGGCTCAAGTATTTCAGCCATTCGCTCAGAGTCATACTCATTCATCTGACATCCATAGCTCTTTATAAAAAGAGATTTTTTCTTATCTTTTTTGATTTGCATTTATTTTGGATTCTTTTTGGTCGCCTTTGGTCTACCATAAAGCTCAAGTCGATGATCAATTAATTCATAACCTAAAGTATCAGCAATTTTTTTTTGAATAACCTCTATTTCTTCATTCATAAATTCTATTATCTCACCATTTTCAATATCAATAAGATGATCGTGATGATCGCTAGTATCAACATTCTCATATCTTGATCTACCATCTTTAAATTCATGTCGAACAAGAATTCCCGCCTCTTCAAAGAGTCTAACGGTTCTATAGACAGTAGCGACTGAAATATTTTTATCAATTAAACATGCTCTTTTGTGCAACTCCTCAACATCCGGGTGATCGTCTGCATTATCGAGAATTTTTGCAATGACTCTTCTCTGGTCGGTCATTCTCATCGATTTTTGTTCGCACATTTCTTCAATTGTCATTTTTACACCTTAGCAAGAATATTTTTTATTGTAATCATCAAATATAAACTTTTGATAACATCAGTCCATCTTCATACCCATCATCAGCCTTATAATATTTTTCTAAAACTCTAATTTCTTTCAAGCCCATTGATTTATAGAAGCCTTTCGCTTTCTTGTTATTGTTATTAACTTCTAGAAAAAGTTTTGCTCTTTTGCCACTAATAATACATTTTTCCATTTCTTTAAACAAAATAGATCCTAATCCCATTCTTCTATAATCTGGAAGAATCCCAAGAGATATTATTTCTAGATCATTTTGGATTTTTCTAGCCAAAATATACCCAATTCCCAATGCTTCTTTATACAAAATAAACCCTGAACCGCTCCCTTTTTTTAAAAAATGGACTAGTGACTCTTTTCCCCATGGGCTTTCGCCACTTTGCTCTTGTAGATTATAAATTTCTTTAAAATTATTAAGCCTTAAGGGGATTAATTTTATTTCTCCTTTTTTGCAAACCATTGTGGGTCTTTTTTCTCCGCAACAGGTTCAGCCAAATATAAAGGCCAAACATTATCCTTATATTTTAATATATTTTTGTTCATATTTTCAAAAACTTTCAAGAAATCAATATCATTATTATTGCAAATAATATTTTCTTTTTGCCCCAATTTTATTGCTATATCTAAAGAACCATCTCCTATGAAAGATAAATTGTAATTGGCAAAAAGTTCCTGGGCATAAAAAATATTCGCCTTTACAGCCTCGGCTGATGGTTTAGCCTTATTATCAAATAGCTGAAAAAAATAATCTTCGCCTCTTGCCTTTATTGTCACAAGGAAATTCTCATTTTTTTTAATTTCTTCTCTAAAGCTGAACACTAAAGATTGGAGTGAAGATACTCCATATATAGGAATTGAAAGAGATTTTGATAAACCAACGCCAAAAGAAATTCCTACCCTTAAACTTGTAAAATTACCTGGTCCAGTAGCAACAATTATTCCATCAATATCAGAAATTTTAAGATTAAGCTTCAACATTGCCTTTTTGACAAGAATTGGTATTACATCGGAAGGAGGTACATGATTATCGCTTACAGTAAGACACTCTTTACCGGGAGATACAATATGAATAGAACAGTTATTTAAGGTTGTATCCAAACAAAGAAATTTCATAAATTATAAAATCTCACAAACTTCATCAAATTCAAATCTTGGAGAACGTTTAAAAATATTAGTTGAGTCACCATACCCTATGTTACAAAGAAAGTTTGATTTAATGCTTGAGTTTGGAAAAAACTCTTTATCAAGGCCATTTTGATCAAAGCCTGACATTGGGCCACAATCTAAACCAAGCATTCTAGCGGCAATAATAAAATAACCGCCTTGAATTGAGCTATTCCTGAAAGCATTGGTATAGGCAACTTCTTGAGAATAATTAAACCAGTTTTGAGCATCTAGATCATGAGGGAATAGTTTCGGTAAATGCTTATGGAAATCAATATCAAATGCAATTATAGCGGTTACTGGAGCTGTCATTGTTTTTTCTAAATTGGATTCAATAATAAAAGGCTTTAGCCTTTCTTTGGCCTCAGGTGATTTGATAAAAATTATTCTAGACGGTGAGCAATTTGCACTAGTCGGACCAAACTTCATTAGGTCATATAATTCATTTAAGATCTTATTTGAAACACCTTTCCTCTGCCAATCGTTATAGGTTCTCGCATTAGAAAATATAATTTTCTTAATACCTTTCTCAGATACTGACACCTTGTACCTCAGGAATATAATGTTTTAAAAGATTCTCAACACCGTTTTTTAATGTCATGGCTGAGGAAGGACAACCATCACAAGAACCCTTCATAGTTACATAAACTATACCATCTCTATAACTTTCAAAAACAATATCACCGCCATCTTGAGCAACTGCTGGTCTAACGTGAGTAGAAATTATATCTTTAATCTTTTCTGAAACTTCATCAAGTTTCTCTGATTTTACACTATCTATATTTTCATTAAAAAGTATTGGGGTTTCTGAAACAAAATGATTCATAATTACCCCAAGGATAGAAGGCTTTATATTGCTCCACTCCATATCCTTAACAGTAATCGTTAAAAAATCAGATCCCAGAAATACGCCCTCAACACCTTCGATATCAAATAAAGATATTGCCAGTGGAGAATTTTTTGCATCTGTAGAATCCTTAAAATAAATAGTTTTACCACTATCTCCCATTACATCTTTTCCAGGAATAAATTTCATGGTCGAAGGATTCGGGGTTTCTTCAGTTTGTATAAACATTTCTTCTCCTCTAATTAATCTCTATAGCCAGCAAGCTTATCGATACTATCATCACTTAAATTACCAGGCAAAACTACAACGGGAATAGAATATCCTTCACCCGATATTGTTTCAACCAAGACCCCTGGTTTTTTATCTTTTTTGTTAGATGCAAGAACAAGAAGGGATATTAACTTATCTTCTTCAATAAGCTTCCTAACTGCATCAAGCTTTGATCCATGTTCAATAATATAGTCACATTTTATATCTGAGTAAGAGAGAATTTCTTTAGAAAGATCTTTCAGCATTTCTTTTGACTCTTTCTCAATATTATTAATCATCTTACTATTTATACTTAGCCAATATGTAAATTCCGCAGTATCAACTGTTGCTACGATCAAAAGGTCGGCATTATTTAATTGCGCCCTTCTTGATGCATATCTAACAGCCGACTTACATTCATCCGTTCCATCGAATACTGCTAAAAATTTTTCTCTCATATCATAACCTTTATTATATATCTAACCTAGGCCAATAATTTTTTTTATTTCTTTTATATTTTTTTCTGACTTTTCTTTTGCTTTTATAGCACCGTCATTAAGAACTTCCCTAAGAAAACCCTCATCATTATCAATTTTTATCAATTCCTGCCTTATTGGCGATAACCTGTTAATCAATAAATCTGATAAATCATTTTTAAAATCAGAAAACTGTTTTCCAGAATAATTATTAAGAATATTTAAAATCGGCTCTTCACTTAGTGATGAAAAAATATTTAATAAGTTTTTAACTTCTGGGCGATTATCTAATTCACCAATTGACTCGGGAATAGGAAATTGATCTGTTTTAGCCTTTGATATTTTTTTTATAATTAAATCATTTTCATCCCTAAGCTCGATTCTGGTCATTGATGATGTCTCTGATTTTGACATTTTTTTTGTCCCATCCCTTAATGACATAACCCTGGAGGACTCCTCAAGTATCAAAGGTTCCGGTATTGGGAAAAAGTCTTTGCCTCCAAATTCTGAATAATCATTATTAAATTTTTGTGCAATATCTCTGGTAAGCTCAAGGTGCTGTTTTTGATCGTCACCAACTGGTACTAAATCTGCAAGATATAGCAAAATATCAGCAGCCATTAAATTTGGATATGTGTATAGTCCTGATGAGACTTTTTCTTTATTTTTTCCTGCTTTTTCTTTGAATTGAGTCATTCTATTAAGCCATCCAACTCTTGAAATACAGTTAAAAATCCAAGATAATTCCGCATGGTAAGGAACTGCAGATTGAACAAATATTGTTGATTTAGTGGGATCAATTCCACAAGCTAAGTATGCTGAAGCAACATCTAAAATATTTGCCCTTAAGTCTTCTGGATTTTGCCAAACAGTAATGGCATGTAGGTCAACTATACAGTATAAACAATCAAAATCATTTTGTAAGTTAACAAAATTTTTTATAGCACCAAGGTAATTACCAAGGTGAAGGGAACCGGTTGGCTGTACACCGGAAAAAACTCTTTTTTTATTATTTGATGACAAACCAACTCCTTAAGAGATTAAAATGCTAACAATACTACGTATATCATTTTTGCTTAATACACCTAATAAAAATAGAATTAAAAAATAAATTGTTACTCCAGTAAAAATCAAAATAAGGATTAATAAAATGCCACTTATGTCGGTTAAGTAGTTATACAGAAAATATACGATTATCCCCATAATTGCTGAAGATATGAAAATTTTTAATATATCAAAATTAAATTTTTTAGAAAAAAGAAGTATCATTGAATCTCTAGACTTAATAATTAATAAAAAAAGATTAATCCATGAGGAAAGAGATGTTGATAATGCTAATCCAACAACTCCGTATTGAGGAAATAAAAATAAGGCTAATATTATGTTAAACCCAATAGCAAATAAGCTATAAAGAAAAGGATTCTTAGTATCCCCTATAGAATAAAAAATAGGTAGATATATTTTCATTAATACGAAGGCGGGTAGCCCCATAGAAAAAGCTATAAGAGTTTTAGATACGACGATAGTATTTATCTCATTGAATAATCCATGTTGATATATTAGAGAAATAAGTGGAATTGATATAATAGAAAGACCAATTGCCGAAGGAAAGCTCATTATTAGGGCAAACTTTACTGATTTTTTTATAACCAATGTCATTTCCTCAAGATCATCTTTGATATTTAGTGAGCTAAGCGTAGGCAAAAGAACAGTTCCTAGTGAAATACCAAAAAGTGCTAAAGGTAACTGATATAGCCTCTCCGCGTAATATAGTGTGGAAATACCCCCTTGAGCAAATGAAGCTATAACTCCAGATATAAGTATATTAACTTGCAAAACCAGACCGGTTCCAACCTGAGGCTTTGCTCGATCCCAAAATCTATTTATCTTGTCATACTGCTTAGGCTTTTTTAGTCTCAAAGAAAAACCGAATGCCTTTAGCGTAATGAAAATTATAATAAATTGAAAAAGACCTGCAATTGTTACTGCAAAGGATAATAAATAACCTGTCATAAAGATATCTTTACTCGGCAATAAAAGGGCTGCTATTAGAAAAAAATTCAAAACAATAGGTGATAATGAAGTTATCGAGTATCTACCTAGGGAATTTAGTATGCCAATGCCAAGTGACGATAGAGAAATAAATAAAATATAAGGGGCAGTAATCCTAGAATAGATTATTGAAAGATTGAATTTTATTGGATCATCGCTAAAGCCGTACGCCATTAAGTACATGAATAAGGGCATAAGAATCTGAAGCAAGCAGGCTATTGTTGCTACAGAAATAATCAAAACAAACAATATATCTTGTGAAAAATTAATAGCGTTTCCTTTGCCGACTAAAAGCCTTTTAGAAAATATTGGAACAAAAACAGCTGAAAAAGCTCCTTCTGCAGTAATTCTCCTAAAAATATTTGGCAGTCTAAGGGCTGTAAAAAAAGCATCTGCAACCATAGTGACGCCGAGAATATTACTAATAAGAATATCCCTTATTAATCCGGCAAATCTACTTACTAGTGTCAGAATAGCAACAGTGAAGGTTGATTTAAAAAACGAATTTTTTTTTAGTGCTTTTTCCATGGTTAAAAAATCTTTGAAAGTTTATTAATAATAGATTTTTTTGACTGATGGTGTTCAATTCTTTTATTATTTGAATCTAATACGTAAAAAACATCAACAACCCTTTCTCCAAAAGTCGCAACTTGTGCTCTAAATAAATTTAGCTCCATTTTATTTAACGAGTTTGCTAAATCATACAAAATCCTAGGTCTATCTTTTCCACTCACTTCTATAACTGTGTAGTCTGATGAAATATTGTTCATTATTTTTATTGCAACTGGAACACTGAAAGCGTCTATTCTTTTATCATTAAATCCTTTGACGGGAATGTCTTCAATTATTTTTTCTCCATCTATAAAATTAATAATATTGCTCTTTATTCTCTCAAGTCTCTTTTTTTCCCTTATAGGCTTATTGTTATTATCCTGAATCCATACAACATCAACTGCTATACCTTTGGAGTTTGTAAATATTTTTGCATTAACAATATTAATATCCATCGAAGAAAGCGCACCAGTTAATTTAGAAAATAGACCAATTCTATCCTGAGACATTATCGAAACTTCAGTAGTTTCAAGATTTTTTTCATTATGGATGGATATAATAGGTTTATTTTTAAAGTCTTTTACATACATGAGTGTATGACGAAGAATTAATTCATCACTTAGGCCTAGCCAGTATTGATCGCTATGATTATTTACCCATTCCTTGAATAGTGAATTTTTTTCAATTTTAGATTCAGAAAATAAGTTTTCTATCTTGCTAGCAACTTTAGCACTTCTATCATTCCCTAAAACATCTCCAGCTATATAAGAATAAGTCTCCTTATATAATTGATCAAGGAGTTGCCCCTTGTAAGCATTCCAAACATCTGGGCCAACAGCAGTTATGTCTGCAATTGTCAGAATAAGTAAAAGTTTTAATCTATCGGGTGTTTGAACAATAAGAGAGAAGTCTTTTATAGTCTTTTGATCCATAATATCCCTTGTCTGAGAAAAATCACTCATAACAAGATGTTCCTTAACTAGCCAAGATATAGTTTCAACCTCATAATCGGTTAACTGAAATCTATCGGAAAATTTTTCTACTATTAAGGCTCCTGCCTCAGAATGATCTTCATCACGGCCTTTTGCAATGTCATGGAAAAATAAAGCTATTGTTAATATTTTTTTATTAAGGCCTTCTTCAATTAGATCAGTTACTAGCTCAGGGACACTAGCTTTTGATGAATAAAATAACTTATTAAGCTCGCCAATGGCTCTAAGTAAGTGTTCGTCAGCCGTAAAGTGATGATACATATTAAATTGCATTAAACCAACAATCTTTCCAAAATCTAAAATGAACCGCCCGAGGACTCCACTCTCATTCATTGCTCTTAATGTTGATTCTGCATTCTTTTTACTTAACAAGATTTTTAAAAAAAGATCGTTAGCCTCTATATTTGATCTTAACTTTACGTTAACGAGACCTAAGGACTTTCTTAAAATCTTGACTGCATTCGGATGAATTAGAAGATTCTGTTCTGAAGAAAAATAAAATAACCTTAAAATATTAAGCGGGTCCTCTGCAAAAAAACTATCTCTTGGAACATTAATTCTCCCGCTTGTAACAATAAACCCATCAAGATTTTTAGCGTACAGAAAACTGATAGCCTTAGAAATAACTGGTACAGATTTTTTTTGTCTTTCCTCTAAAATTGAACATATAGATCTGGTTAAATCACCAACCTCTTTAGCAATAAGAAAATAATGCCTCATAAATCTTTCTACGCCCATTAAGCCCTTTCGATCCTCATAACCTAACCTCGAGGCCATTTCTTTTTGATCATTAAAATTAATTACTTCTTCAGATCTATTTGCAATGTAATGTAACTGGCACCTTACGTGCCAAAGAAAGTTTTCACATTTTACGAAAGCTCTTGCCTCAGCCTTTGTTAATATTCCTTTCTTATTCATTTCTTCAGGTCTAGAGCAATCGTAGCAAAAATTTGTCATCCAGCTTAAAGTTTCTAAGTCCCTTAAGCCCCCTTTGCCATTTTTAATATTAGGTTCAACCAAATACCTTGATTGCCCAGCTTTAATTTGTCTATCCTCTCTTTCATCGAGCTTGGCTTGAATAAATTCAAAAGATGACATTTTTTTTATTTTTTCTCTGAAGGCTTTATTAAAATCCAAACTAAGATATTTATTTCCCCATAGGTGCCTAGCATCTAGGAGAGATGTCGCAATAGTTTGATCGGAAGCAGAAAGTGATAGGCATTCTGGAATGGTTCTTGTCGCTTGCCCAACCTTAAGGCCTATATCCCATAAAAAATATAATGTGTTTTCGATGGCAGTCTCAGCCCAGGCTGTTTTTTTGTAAGGAAGAAGAAAAAGAAGATCTATGTCTGAACCTGGAGCCAATAAGCCACGTCCATAACCACCGGTAGCTAAAATTGAAATTTTCTCAGCCTCAGTAGGGTTGTTTAAGGGATGAATATATTCACTTAAAAAGTCTAAATACTTACAGATAAGGTGGTCATGTAAAAGGGCTATTTGTTTAGCTCCCTCCTTTCCTTTATAAAGGCCGGATTCGATTCTTTCCCGACATACTTTATGTGCCCTTGTAAGTTCTGAACGAGAATATTCTTTTAATAGTTTATTTATATTCTTTGAATATATTTCTTCCTGACTAAAGATATTTCTAAAATCAAAGTTACACTCATCTAATAATTTACCGATTCTAGTCATCATCTTTACCTAAAGTCTAAGGCTTAGAAGCCCTAATATATATAAATATTAATTATATTAATAAAGAATAAAAGAAAATTAATTTAATTTTTTGTTAATATATTACTAATAAATAATATTTATAGTAATATTAATTTGTTTATTGATTTAATTTTATTATTTTATTATAAATAACTTGACTGCTGTAATACTTTTATATAGTTTCCCTCAACATATAATTATTTATAACAATATAATTACTATTTAGGCAGACTTAAAAAGAGAAAGAAAGTGAAAGAAAAAAACAATATAACTGAAACAAGTTACGATGAAAAAGAAGCACTAAAATTTCATTCTGAAGGAAGGCCAGGAAAAATTGAGATAAATGCTACGAAACCAATGGCAACTCAAAGAGACCTTGCCTTGGCTTATTCACCAGGTGTTGCCGCACCAGTTTTGGCTATTTCAGAGAAACCTGATAGCGTTTATGATTATACCGCGAAAGGTAATCTTGTTGCTGTTATTTCTAATGGCTCTGCAATTTTAGGCCTTGGAGACCTTGGACCTTTAGCTTCAAAACCAGTTATGGAAGGTAAGGCGGTATTGTTCAAAAGGTTTGCTGATGTTGATTCTATTGATATAGAAATCAATGAAACTGACCCAGACAAAATAACGGATATAATTGCAAGCCTTGAACCTTCGTTTGGTGGAATAAATCTTGAAGATATTAGCGCACCAGATTGCTTTATTATCGAGAGCAAATTAAGAGAAAAATTAAATATACCAGTCTTTCATGATGACCAGCATGGAACTGCCATTATTTCTACAGCCGGAATAATAAATGCTTTAGATTTAACCGGTAAAAATATTAAAGATGTAAAGGTTGTGATAAATGGAGCTGGTGCAGCTGGGATTGCTTGTCTTGAACTTCTAAAAGCAATGGGACTACCCCATGATAATGCTATTTTATGTGATTCCAAAGGTCCAATCTATGTTGGACGGGAAGGGAATGTTAACCAGTGGAAATCTGCACACGCTGTAGAGACTAAAGATAGAAATCTTGCTGATGCTGTAAAAGGTTCAGACATTTTCTTAGGCTTATCTGTAAAAGGTGCGCTTACACCCGAGATGGTTAAAACTATGAATAAAGATCCTATAATTTTTGCCATGGCTAATCCAGATCCTGAAATTGATCCAGTAATAGCTAAAGAGGTTAGACCTGATTGCATAATGGCTACCGGAAGATCCGATTATGCAAACCAAGTGAATAATGTCCTGGGGTTTCCTTATATTTTTAGAGGGGCTTTGGATGTTAGGGCAACAACAATTAATGAAGAAATGAAAATTGCTTGTGCAGAATCATTAGCTAAACTTGCTCGTGAGGATGTCCCTGATGAGGTTGCGGCAGCATATTCTGGAACAAGACCAAGATATGGACCAGAATATATTATTCCAGCTCCTTTTGATCCAAGGCTTATAAGAGAAATTCCGCCAGCGGTTGCAAAAGCAGCTATGAGCTCGGGCGTAGCAAGGCTACCAATCATTGATGATGATGCCTATAAAAGCAGGCTCTCAGCAAGGCTTGATCCTACAGCAGATATAATGCAGCCAATTTTTCAAAAGGCAAAAAGGTTAATGAAAAGGGTAGTTTTTGCTGAAGGTGAAGAAGAAAAGATAATAAGAGCAGCTTTAAATTTTCGAGAGCTTGGCCTTGGTATTCCAATACTAATTGGTCGTGAAGAAAAAATAAAATCAACGCTAAAAAAAATCGGCCTCCAGCCTGAAACAGATATTGAAATAGTTAATTCAAAAAACTCTAAACATTCTGAAGAATATGCAGAATATCTCTACAAACGCTTACAAAGAAAAGGCTATCTAAAGAGAGATTGCTTAAGGATGGTGAATAATGACAGAAATATTTTTTCATCTTGTATGACTGCAATGGGTCATGCAGATGCTATGGTTACTGGGGTTACTAGAAATTATTCCCTCGCACTTGAGGATATACGTCAGGTAATAGATCCGATAAAAGATAAAAGAGTCGTTGGAATTTCAGCAATGGTTTCAGACTCTAGGACAGTTCTTGTTGCAGATACTAATGTGCATGATATGCCTTCGGCTGAGGAAATTGCTGACATTACTGAGGCAGGTGCAGAACTAGCAAGAAGACTAGGATTTGTTCCTAGAGTTGCTTTACTGGCATATTCATCCTTTGGTTATCCGGAGGGCGAAAGATCAACCTTTATGAGAGAGGCTGTAAATATTCTAGACAAAAGAAATACAAGCTTTGAGTACGATGGTGAAATGGCTGCAGATGTCGCCCTTAATTCCGACGCTATGGCACTATATCCATTTTGTAGGCTTACAGAGCCAGCAAATGTTTTGGTTATGCCAGCAATACATTCTGCATCAATTTCTACAAAGCTATTGCAAGAACTTGGAGGATCTAACTTAGTAGGCCCCCTTCTAGTTGGCTTATCAAAACCTATTCAAATAATCCCTACTGGCTCAAAAGTTTCAGAGATAATAAATCTAGCTGCAATAGCTGCATGTGATCTTGGTAGATAATCTAATCTTTTAAAGTTAATACTTCTCTTTTTAAAAAAAATCTTCCACTTGATTCCAAAATAGATTTGGAATATCTGGGCCACCAAGCTTTTTGATTTGTCGAACACCTGTTGGGCATGTAACATTTATTTCTGTTAAATAATCTCCAATAACATCTATTCCCACAAAAAAGAGATCCATATCCAATAAAGTAGATTTTATTTTTTCACATATTTTTTTATCATTATTGCTTAGCTCTGAGAGTTTAGGAATTCCTCCAACCCCAAGATTTGATCGAAACTCTCCTTCTGCAGGTATTCTATTTAAACAACCAACCGGCTCTCCGTTTAAAATAATTATACGTTTATCACCAAACTTAACCTCAGGCAAAAAGGGCTGGATCATAATTGGCTCTTTCTCATTATCTAAAAATTCTGAAATGATTGCACTTGCATCATCCTCTTTTTTTACCAAAATAATTCCTTCTCCACCCTTTCCGAACAAAGGCTTAACAACTATATCTTTATGCACTCCTTGAAAATTTAAAATTGCATCCTTGTCTCTACTTATTATTGTTTCAGGCATTAACTCTTTAAAAAAGGCAACCAATAGTTTTTCTGGAGCATTTCTAACGCTTGCTGGCTTATTGATAACTTTTACAGAGGTTGGCAAGTGCTCAAGAAGGTGGGTATAAGTAATGTAGTTCATGTCAAAAGGAGGTTCTTGCCTCATTAAAAGAATATCAATATCTGAAAAGTCACTCTGAATCGCAGGCCCTAAAGCAAAATGATTTTTTTTGTCATCAGTAACATCAAGTGACTCTATTGGCGCTTTGATTAAACCATTTTCATAGGTAAGCGCCTCGGGAGTGTAATGAAAAATTTTATAATTTCTTTTTTGAGCCTCTAGGCATAGAGCAAAAGTGGTGTCCCCCTCTATATTTAAAGAGCTTATATGATCCATCTGAAAAGCCACTCTAAGAGACATGGTTGTTTTTTCCTTTTAATTTTAGAGCTATATTATACACCTCTTTTCTTGAAAGATTTGTAAATTTTGAAACTTCTTTAGACGCTTCTGATGCTGACATTGTGGAGAGAGCGTCCAAAAGCATTAATTCAACATCCATTTCTTTTTCGTTAGATTTCGTTGAACCCTCAATTACGATAACTATTTCACCTTTAAGAGAATCTCTACTGGATATATCCCTTAAAATATCAGTTATGCTACCATCAATAATTTCCTCAAATTTCTTTGTTAGCTCTCGGCAAATCGCAACCTTTCTATCCCCTAAAATTTCTTTTAAATCCACTAAGGTGCCATTAATCCTTTTTGCACTCTCAAATATAATTATAGAGGCACTTATATTTTTTATTTCATTCAAATAGTCTAGCCTTGAAGATTTCTTTATGGGAAGAAATCCTGTAAATAGAAATTTATCTGAAGAAATTCCTGACAGGGTTAAAGCCATAATTGGCGAACTTACCCCAGGGGCAGATGAAACATTATAGCCACTTTCTTTTATATCTCTTATAAGCTTGTATCCAGGATCAGAAATTAGTGGTGTTCCTGCATCTGAAACTAAAGAAATATTTTTACCGTTACTAAGTTCATTGATTATCTTTTGCCTAGCTTTAGATGTACTATGTTCATGATAAGACTTTAATGTGCCCTTTATATTATAATGATTTATCAGTTTGATAGTTGTTCTTGTGTCCTCGCAATAAATTATATCTGATTGCTCTAATGTCTCAATAGCTCTAAGAGTTATATCTTTTAAATTGCCAATCGGAAGAGAAACAATTGTAAAAGAACCTTTTAAGGGTCTATCCTTTTTCAACTAGAAGCTCCTTAGAGAAAAGATTGAATGCAACAGATCGATGAGATATTTTATGCTTTAAGGCTGGGTCCATTTCTCCAAAAGTTATATCATAATTTCTTGGAATAAAAATTGGATCATAACCAAAGCCAAGCTCGCCCCTGGCTGGAAAAATTAAACTCCCATCTATTGTACCTCTAAAAATCCTGTTTTCACCATCTGGCCAACATACAGCAAGAACACAAACAAAATATGCAGAATAATTAGTGGACCCAACCTCTAATAGTTTTTTTTCTATAGTTTTTGAGGCCTTTAAGAAATCTTTTTTTGGCCCAGCCCATCTAGCAGAAAAGATTCCAGGATCCCCATCTAAATCATCGACACAAAGTCCGGAATCATCAGAAAGTGATATTTGGCCACAAAACTTTGCAGTTTCAGAGGCTTTTATAAGGGCATTTTCTTCAAAGGAATCTCCATTCTCTTCTGGTTCCTCCATACCAAAATCTTCAGATGAACTTACATCTACTTCATAATGGGATAACAAATCTTTAATCTCTGAAACCTTGCCTTGGTTATGACTCGCAATAATTAGTTTATGACCCTTGATCTTTCTGTTCATGATAATATCAAGAAAATATTTTTTTTTGTATAATATTTATTTCTTGAACTCCCTTCTGTGCTAGCACTAATAGATCAGTAAACTTTTTCTCTGAAAATGGAGATGTTTCTGCTGTAGCTTGGATCTCCACTACACCCCCTTTATCCGTTAAAACAAAATTTGCATCTGCCTCAGCGACTGAATCTTCGGCATAATCTAAGTCTAAAACAGCGTTACCTTTGTAGATCCCACAAGAGACTGCTCCAACACATCCAGTTATTGGATCCCTTTTTACATCACCAGATCCAAGAAGACTATTTACAGACTGTCTTAAGGCAACCCATGCACCGGTTATTGAGGCTGTCCTTGTGCCACCGTCAGCCTGAATGACATCGCAGTCAATGCTAATCTGAAATTCACCAAGCAACTTTAAGTCGATAACTGCCCTAAGAGAACGGCCTATGAGTCTTTGGATTTCCTGTGTCCTTCCAGATTGTTTTCCAGAAGATGCCTCTCTTCTCATTCGATCGCCAGTAGAGCGAGGCAACATGCCATATTCTGCTGTTACCCATCCAGATCCAGAGTTTCTTAACCAAGGGGGAACACGATTCTCTACTGAAGCTGTACACAAAACATGTGTATCGCCAAATTTAACAAGGCACGAACCTTCGGCGTGTTTTGAAACTCCTAGCTTTATTTCTATATTTCTTAGCTCATCAAGCTGTCTTCCGGATGGTCGCATAATAATTTATCTCATTTTTTTTAATTATATGGGTTGAAAAACTCTATCATATATCACACATAACATATCATAGCGCTATCAATTTTTAGCTTTGTTTTTACCAAAACTATAAAATTATGAGGAAAGAGAAAATGGAAGAAGAAGGAAAAGAAGAGTCTAAGAAAGATAATAATAAAGATAATAATATTGAACAAAGTCTGGAAAAAGAAAACTCTGATGCTCCTGAATCCAAGGCTTTGGATAACGAAATTTCTGAGGCAGATCAAATAAAAGAATTAGAAGAAAAATTATTAAGATCAGCCGCAGAAGTTGAAAATATAAGAAAGAGAGCAGAAAAAGAAAGGGCTGAGGCCTATAAGATAGGCATAAGTATTTTTGTAAGAGATTTTGTGCCAGTTTTAGACAATCTCCAGCGAGCTCTAGGGTCGATTAAAACAGCAGAAGAAATTAATTACGACTCTTTTGTTGAAGGAATTACAGCCACTGAAAAAGATATAACTGGCCTCCTTGAAAAGCACGGAATACAACAAATTAATCCAATAAATGAAAAATTTGACCCTCTCTTCCACGAAGCCCTTTTTGAAGCTCCCTCGGACGAGCATGAATCTGGATTTGTAACACAAGTAGTAGAACTGGGTTATGCTTTAGACAAAAGGTTGATTAGACCAGCAAAGGTAGGGGTTTCCTCAAAAAAATAAAAAAATTTTAATTGGTTCTTGTAACAAAAAAAACAATAACCATATAAGCAATGTATTGATTTTAAATATCCAAAACAAAGGAGAATGTTGTCATGGGTAAAGTTATAGGTATAGATCTTGGAACTACAAATAGTTGTGTTTCCATCATGGAGGGCTCACAACCAAAAGTTCTTGAAAATGCAGAGGGTGCAAGAACGACTCCCTCAATGGTATCATTTGACGAAAATAAAGAACGCCTTATTGGTCAACCTGCAAAAAGACAGGCTGTAACAAATCCCGAAAACACTTTATTTGCAGTAAAAAGATTAATAGGTAGATCCTTTGACGATCCGGCGACAAAAGAAGATCAAGGTATGGTTCCTTACAAAATTGTAAAAGGAGATAATGGTGACGCCTTTGTTGAAGCAGAAGGAGATAAATATTCCCCTTCACAAGTATCAGCTTTTATTTTGCAAAAAATGAAAGAGACAGCAGAGGATTATCTTGGCGAAAAAGTTGAGCAAGCGGTAATTACTGTCCCGGCTTACTTCAATGACTCTCAGCGTCAGGCAACAAAAGATGCAGGGAAGATAGCGGGTCTAGAGGTCCTTAGGATAATTAATGAACCCACAGCTGCAGCGCTTTCTTATGGACTAGAGAAAAAAGAAGGAAAAATGATCGCCGTTTATGATCTAGGCGGTGGTACATTTGATGTTTCAATTTTAGAAATTGGCGATGGCGTTTTTGAAGTTAAATCAACAAATGGTGACACATTTCTTGGTGGCGAAGATTTTGATGCTGTTTTAGTTAACCATCTTGCAGATGAATTCAAAAAAGAAAACAGCGTTGATCTAAGAGAAGATAAGCTTGCGCTTCAAAGATTGAAAGAGGCTGCAGAAAAAGCAAAAATAGAGCTCTCATCTGCTTCACAGACCGAGGTTAACCTGCCTTTTATAACAGCGGATCAAAATGGCCCAAAACACCTTACACATAAACTAACTCGTTCAACTCTTGAAAGTTTAGTTGAAAAATTAGTAGAAAGAACAATTGTTCCTTGTAAGGCTGCGCTTAAGGATGCTGGTATAGATGCTTCTAAAATTGATGAAGTAGTCCTTGTTGGTGGTCAAACCAGAATGCCTAAGATTAGGGAAGTGGTACAAGACTTCTTTAAACAGGAGCCAAATATGTCAGTTAATCCTGATGAAGTTGTTGCTATGGGCGCAGCTATCCAGGCGGGTGTTCTTCAAGGGGACGTTAAAGATGTTCTGCTTCTTGATGTAACGCCATTATCTCTAGGAATAGAAACCTTAGGAGGGGTTTTTACCAGATTAATAGATAAAAATACAACCATCCCAACAAAAAAATCACAGGTTTTTTCAACAGCAGAAGATAATCAGTCTGCGGTTACAATTAGAGTCTGTCAGGGTGAAAGAGAAATGGCAAATGACAATAAGCTTTTAGGGCAATTTAATTTAGAAGGCATAAGCCCAGCTCCACGAGGTATACCGCAAATTGATGTTGCTTTTGACATAGATGCAAATGGTATAGTTTCTGTCTCAGCAACTGACAAGGCAACTGGTAAAGAACAAAAAATTACTATTGAGGCCTCTGGTGGGTTAAGTGACGATGAAATAGAAAAAATGATTAAAGAGGCCGAATCTAATGCAGAGGAAGATAAAAAAATCAGAGAGCTGGTAGATGCAAAAAACCAAGCAGAAGCAATTATTCACTCAGCAGAAAAAGGAATTACCGATGCAGGTGATAAAATAACAGATGATGAAAGAAAGCCAGTTGAAGAAGCCATTAAGGAATTAAAGGAGGTTATAGATGGAGACGATCTCTCTGTAATTCAGGAAAAAACGGCAACACTTTCTCAAGCTGCAATGAAGATTGGTGAAAAGTTATACCAAGAAGAACAAGCTGCCTCAGAAGCTGCAAACGGAACAGAAGGAAATAAAGAGCCTGAAGATGCTGACATAGTAGATGCTGATTATGAGGAAGTAAAAGAAGAGACAGAAGAAGCAAAAGAAGGTGATGAGGAAGTAAAAGAAGAAGACAAAAAATAAATTAAGAAACTACCCAACCAGAGTAAAAATGGCAAAAAGAGATTACTATGATGTTCTGGGTGTTCAAAAAAATGCTTCGGATACAGAAATAAAAAAAGCATTTAGGACCCTTGCAAAAGAAAACCACCCTGACAGTAATCAGGGTGATGCTGGCGCTGAAACTCGATTCAAAGAAATCAGTGAGGCTTATGAAAATCTTAAAGATCCCCAAACAAGAGCAGCTTACGATCAATTCGGTCATGCGGGTACTCAGGCTGGCGGAATGGGCGGCGGAATGGGCGGCGGATTTTCTGGAAATTTTTCAGATATATTTGAAGACCTTTTTGGTGACTTTGGTGGAAGATCAAACCAAGGCTCAAGGCAACAAAGACAGTCCAGAGGTTCAGATTTAAGAGCTGAAATGGAAATAGACTTTAAAGATGCTTACTTCGGAACAACTAGAGACCTAATGATAAATTCAGCTGCAGGTTGCGATGACTGTGACAGTACGGGTGCAGCAGCAGGGAGTGGTAAGTCAACCTGTCGACAATGCGGAGGCTCTGGAAGCGTAAAATCAACACAAGGATTTTTTACTCTGGAAAGAACTTGTGGTGTATGTGCTGGCAAAGGAACCATGATTGAAAATCCATGCACAAGTTGTTCTGGGAGTGGCAGGGTTAGAAAAAAAAGAAAATTATCCGTTAATATTCCTAGAGGGGTTGATGATGGAACTAGAATAAGGCTAGCCGGAGAAGGTGAGGCAGGCGAGAATGGCGGTCCATATGGAGATCTATATGTATTTATATCAATGAGGCCTAATGAGTTCTTCAAAAGAAGTGATGCAGACATACTTAGCGAAGTTCCAATAAGTTTTGTAACTGCTGCCCTTGGCGGACAAATTGAAATCCCAACACCTGATGGGAAAAAAATAAGAATATCTATACCCGAAGGCTGTCAAAATGGAAGGCAGTTAAGATTAAGGGGGAAAGGTATGCCCGTTCTGCAGACAAATCGTCTTGGTGATTTATATGTTGAAATACGTGTTGAGGTACCAACAAAACTTAATAGTAAGCAGAAAAAAATGCTTAAAGAGTTTTCAGAAATTAACTCGAAAAAGACAAGCCCCGAAACCAATAGCTATTTAAATAATATAAAAAGATTATTTACAGGATAATAGTTAAGGTTTTTTATGAATAAACTTCCTTTTCCTGTTCGGATAGCAAGACTTACAAATTTCACACTCCAGCCCCCAACAAGACCTTGCGCTGCAAAAATCTCTACCCCAAAAAATTATTTGTAAATGAAGTTTATTCCAAAGCTCTTTATTAAAAATACTCTTTAAGTCTTTTTCGGTTTGTTTAACGTTCTTACCACCAGTAAGGCCCCAGCGTTGTGCTAACCTATGAATATGAGTATCCACAGGAAAGGCCGGAATGTTAAAAGCTTGACTAACAACAACTGAGGCTGTTTTGTGGCCAACCCCCGGAAGTTTTTCCAAAAGGGTTAAATCTTTTGGAACTTGCATATTGTATTCTTCCGTTAGTGTCTTAGATAAACTGATGATGGCCCGAGTCTTTTTTGGCCCAAGCCCACATGGCTTTATTATAGAATAAACCTCGTCATATGATAATCCCATCATATCTTTTGGATTATCAGCTTTTTTAAATAGAACTGGCGTTACTTTATTTACCCTCTCATCAGTGCATTGAGCTGAGAGCAGGACAGCAACAAGTAGTGTGAAAGGATCGCTATGCTTAAGAGGAACAGGAGTTTTTTTATAAAATTTATCTAATATAGAAACTATTAATTTAGCTTTTTCTTTTTTATTCATTAGAAATTCTATTCTGATAAAATTTTAAATTTCCCAGATTCCTTTAAAATTATTTCCATCATATTTATATGTTATTGGCTGACCGGTAGATATTTCTTTTTTTAGAATTTCTTCGGGACTTAATTTTTCTATAAACATAACAAGGGCTCGAAGTGAATTACCATGCGCACTTATTAAAACACTATTTCCAATGACCAATAAAGGTAAAATCTCTTCTTTAAAATAAGGTAAAACTCTCTCAGCTGTATTTTCTAGGCTTTCGCCTGAGGGGGGAGGTATATCATATGAGCGTCTCCAAATATGAACCTGCTCTTCACCCCACTTTTCTCTTGCGTCATCTTTATTTAATCCTGTCAAATCACCATAGTCCCTCTCATTAAGAGCTTTATCCCTGACAGTATTAATCCCGTTAACCTGAAGTACATCTAAAATGATATTTGCTGTATCAATTGCTCTGTCTAAGACAGATGTATAAAGGTGTGAGTAGGTTAACCCTATTTCTTTTAAAGCCTCGCCAGTCTCTCTTGCTTCTTTTAGACCCTGCTTAGTTAGTCCAGGATTTTCCCAACCTGTAAATAAATTTTTCTCATTCCAGTCGCTTTGGCCATGCCTCACGAGAGTAAGATGCGTCATTTTTAAATTCCTCTAATTTATTAAAAACCAAGAACGTCTTTTGCGGAAAAGAGACCTGGGCCCTTTTTTATTCCCCACTCAGCAGACTTCAAGGCGCCTTTAACAAAGACATTCCTGTTTTCAGCTAAGTGAGAGATGACAATTCGTTCTCCGTCACCAGCAAATATCACAGAGTGATCTCCTACAATAGATCCACCCCTAATAGAGGTAATGCCAATATCACCCTTTTTTCTCTCTAAGTTATTACCGTTTCTTGAAATATCCATAACAGAATCAAGACTAACAGAACGACCAATCGCTGCTGCTTGGGCTAAATCTAAAGCCGTCCCAGAAGGTGAGTCGACTTTATCCCTGTGGTGAGCATCAGATATCTCTATATCCCATGAGTCATCTAGAGAATTTGATAGACGCTCAACGGTTCCAAGCAGGGCATTAACGCCGAGGCTCATATTTCCAGACTTGATAATTGTTGCGTGCCTTGCTGCAGCTAAAATTTGTTCTTCTTGTTTTGTATTAAATCCTGTGGTCCCAATAACATGAACTTTTCGAGCCTGTGCCGTTAGCTCGCATATAGAAATCGTTGATAGGGGTGAGCTAAAATCAATAACGGCATCTGAATTAAGAATGCACTCAATAGAGTTATCAGTAATAATAATACCTGTTTTATCTCCACCTATTACGCTGGATATATCATTACCAACATGACTCGAACCGCTAAACTCTATGGCACCAACAAGCTCAAATAAGTCTGAGTCTAGGGATTGGCTCATTACCTGAGAGCCCATCCTCCCTGCCGCTCCAACTACTGATATTTTAATTTTATTTGTCATTCTTTTATATTATCACAATTAGGTATTTCTTAGCCATATTTCATTAAATTTATGGTCTTTATTTTTTTTTAAAATCAAGTCAGCTTTTTCCTTTGTAGGCAAAATATTTTCATATAAATTTTTTAGATTAATTTTTTTCCATATTACTTTTGCCATTGATATAGCATCACTTTCGCTTATGGAAGCATACTTGTGAAAATAATCGTCTTTATTTGCAATCGCGCTAGAACGTAGTGATAAAAATCTTTTCAGAAACCAGTCACTTAGATAATCTTCTTTTGCATCAATAAAAATTGAGAAATTAAAAAAATCCGAGAATATAAGTTTTGATTTATTTTCTTTTATTGTTAGTTCCTGAAGAACATTTATACCTTCTAAAATTAAAATATCCGGCCTTTCGATACAAAGTCGCTCTGAGGGAAGAACATCATAAACCTGATGTGAGTATAGCGGTGCATAAACTTTTTTCTCACCCTTCTTAATATTTGATAAAAACTTAAAAAGAGAGGCAGCATCATAGCTTTCAGGAAATCCTTTTTTTTCCATTAAATTTCTTTCTTGTAAGTATGCGTTTGGGTATAGAAAGCCATCTGTTGTAACAATATCTATTTTATAATTTTTATGTTTTGCCACCATCACTTCTTTCAAGATTTTTGAAAATGTTGATTTTCCGGAGGCCACAGATCCGGCCACACCGACTATGAAGACAGGGGCATGAAATTTATTTTTGGATGGGTTATCAGGATTATTTATTGGTTCTCTAGAACATTTAATGTGCCCATCAAGAATATTAGACAAAGGAAGGTAAATATTATTAATTTCATCAGTTTCTATGTTTTCAATAAGATCTCTTAAAGAGTTATATCTTTCCTTTGATAAGGGAATATTTTTTGTTTTGGATATCTTGCGCCAATCAAGCAGGTTAATTTTTTTATGAAGATTTGAATTCAAGGCTGTATTTGTCATTGATCTTATTTCGAAGATTTCCTTCTACTTGCAAGCACCTGGTAAACCTCGTTAGGATTTATATCTAGTTTTTTTAGCAGCAAAAGCCAGTGATATAATAGATCAGCGCTTTCGTTAATTACATCTTCTTTAGATTGTCCAAGAGCTGCAACAATTGTCTCTATAGATTCTTCGCCCATCTTTCTAGCCAAAGTATTTGTGTCTTTCTCAAGCATAATTCTTGTATAAGATTCTTTATCAAGGGACGATGATCTTTCTTCTATAACCCCCCAAAGATCGTCTAAAATTTTTGTATCACCCGACATGTTTATCTCCGTTATATTATGTTATGTTAATTAAAATCTTACAGAAATACCAGCTCTTGCCATTTCCTCTTTTGCATCTCTTATAGAGGATTCTCCAAAATGAAAAATTGAAGCCGCCAATACTGCGCTGGCACCTCCTTTTTTTGTTCCATCTATTAAGTCTTGAATGCAGCCAACACCACCAGATGCTATTACAGGAATAGATACAGCTGACTCAACAGCCCTTAATAAGTCTATATCATAGCCAGACCTCGTGCCATCTCTATCCATGGAGGTCAATAAAATTTCTCCGGCCCCAAGATCGGCAACTTTCTTGGAAAATTCTACAGCACTAATTCCTGTTGAATTTCTTCCTCCGTGAGTAAAAATCTCCCAAAGATTTTCGTCTGTTTTTTTTGCATCAATCGCAATAACTATGCATTGTCTTCCAAATATATTACTTGCTTCTTCAATAAGTTGTGGAGTTTTTACAGCAGATGTATTAATTGAAACCTTATCTGCCCCTGATGAAAGAAGTTGCTGTACATCAGAAACAGACGCAACCCCGCCTCCAACCGTCAAAGGCATAAAACACTGCTCAGCCGTTCTTTTTACCACGTCCAGTAAAATTGGACGCTTTTCATGGCTTGCTGTTATATCTAGAAAGCAAAGCTCATCTGCACCCCCCCTGTCATAGGCCTTTGCCGCCTCAACTGGGTCTCCGGCGTCTACAAGATCTACAAAGTTAACCCCTTTTACAATTCTGCCGTTTTTTACATCAAGACATGGTATTACTCTTGTTTTAAGCATCTAAGACCTCACAATCTTAAGTGCAGCAGAAATATTTATTTTTTTATCATAAATGGCTCTTCCACAAATCATTCCGGATATCCCATCTTTTTCATATTTTTTTATTTCTATAACATCATCTATGGTCGATACCCCTCCAGACGCTATAACCGGAATAGAAACTTTCTCAGCAATTTCTTTGGTTGATGAAATGTTTGGACCTGACATAATGCCGTCTTTATCAATATCAGTAAATATAATGGCACATGCCCCTCTCGACTCGGCATGAAGTGCAAAGTCTATGGCTCGCGTATTTGAATCTTTTGTCCACCCCTCAATAGAAACGTTGCCATTTCTTGCATCAATACCAACGGCAATCTTATTATTATATAATCCAGACGCTTCTTCTAAAAAATCAATATTATTAAGAGCCTTTGTTCCTATCACTATTCTTTCTACTCCGCAGTCTACTAACTTATGTATTTTATCAAATGACCTTACGCCTCCGCCAAATTGAATTTTCAAACTTGTTTTAGATGCAATTTCTTCAATAAATGAGTCATTATTAGATATCCCCTCTTTAGCGCCATCAAGGTCAACAACATGCAACCAGTCACAGCCGAGGTCTTCAAAGGATTTTGCTTGGTCTAGAGGATTTTTATTAAAAATTGTTTTTTTAGAAAAATCCCCTTTTTCTAGCCTTACACAAGACCCCTCACATATATCTATAGCCGGTAAAAAAATCATGGAGACCATCTTAAAAAATTTTTTAATAAGGAAATGCCTGCTTCCTGACTTTTTTCAGGGTGAAACTGAGTACCAATAATGTTCCCTAAGGATAAAACTGATGGAAAGTCTTCTCCATACCAAGTACTTGCTAAAACAGATTCATTGTATTTAGGTTTAAATCTATATGAATGAACAAAATAAAAATCCTTATCATTAAGACCCTCGAGTAAACTGTGCTTCTTCTTCTGTAGTATGTTGTTCCACCCCATGTGAGGAATCTTAAGGTTTTTTTTATCTAGAGAAATAGGAACAACATCGCCATCAATAAGCGAAAGGCCTTGATGCTCGCCACCCTCGTAACTTTTAGAGGCCATAAGCTGAAGACCTATGCAAATACCCAATATTGGCTTTTGCTTTTTTAAAGCAAACTCTTTTATAGAAGCCTCAAGTCCATCAATATTTTTTAACTTTTCAATACATGCCTTGAAAGCACCCACGCCAGGTAAAATTACCTTGTCTGAATTGATAATTTTTTCAGGGTCTTTTGTTAGAAAAACTGATCCACTCAAATTAGATTTTTTCATAGCCAACTCTAATGCCTTAGATGCAGAATGAAGATTTCCACAATCATAATCAACAACGGCTACTGATAAATTTTTCATTTAGGTTAGCTTCCGAGAGAGCCTTTACTAGATGGAATTCTTCCAAGTTCCCTGGGGTCGATTACAAGCGCGTCCCTTAACGAACGTGCTAAGCTCTTAAAGCAAGACTCAGCAATATGGTGATTATTTTCTCCATAAAGATTTTCTATATGAATATTGCCGCCTAAGTTTTGAGCAAATGCAGCAAACCATTCATGAAAAAGTTCTGTATCCATTTCGCCCAAAACAGGCTTTGAAAAGGACACCTTCCACTCAAGGCTTGGGCGTTTTGAAATATCAATAGCTGCTCTTGTGAGGGTTTCATCCATTGGTATTGTTGCGCTACCAAAACGTTTGATGCCAGAAAAATCACCAAGAGCCTTTGCTATTGCAGAACCAATAACTATACCAGTGTCTTCCGTTGTGTGGTGCTGATCTACGTGGAGATCTCCCTCTGCATTTAGCATAATATCTATTAGTGAATGTCTAGAAAAACATTCTAGCATGTGGTCTAAGAAACCAATACCCGTATTTATTTCTGAAACACCTGATCCATCAATGTTAATATCGGCAATAATTTTTGTTTCTCTTGTTTCTCTTTCAATTCTTGCTGTTCTGTTGCTTTGCTGAGCGCTCATTTTGTTTGCCTTACGTAATAATTACAATACTACTATTTATTTATTGCTTTCTCAAATGAAGAACGAAAGCACCTTCACCTCCTTGTAACCTGTGCGCGTAAGAATATCCAACAATTAAAGGAAAAAGTTCTTCTTCTTCAGCCCACTCAAGTAGGGCTTCTCTGATTAAACCCTTGCCTTTTCCTGTAATTATCAAAACATATTTGTATTTTTTCCTTTGGCAGTCTTTTATAAAATTAATAAATTTTAATTTAGCAGTAATTTTATTGTGACCATGAAGATCAAGAGTAGAGTCTAATTCAATTTTTTTTGTGGCAATTCTTCTAATAAGCCTTTTAGTTAAATTAGAAGGTTTAGGTAAATTTCTTTTCTTCTTTTCAACTAAGTTTAGTTTTCTATCGGCTAGTTCTTTTTTAATTATTTCAGTCTGGTTTTTGAGATTTCCACCATTATTTATAAATTCTCGCCAGATGCGTTCGTCTTCCTCTTTGGGCATCATTAATTGTCTGGGTTGGTTGAAACAAGAATCCAGTTTGGGTCTTTACTGTTAATTGATTTTTCAAAAACCCAGGTGTCAGTAATACTTTGAGGTGAATCTTGGTTACCCTCTATAGTTTGCCCATCCTTGTCAGTGGCGTAACTTATAATCTTAGTTTCAAATGATACAGTAATTTCAACATTATCATCTATTATGGCCGCCTCCTTTATCTCAATAGAATCAAAGTTGATTAATTCGTTAAATAGTTTTTGTTCTTGTTTAATCCTAGAGTTTATTGCTGACAAAAACCCTGAATA
>ERZ802824.9-NODE-9-length-83855-cov-47.3282_pt1 | contig 83855 bp, 90 predicted proteins | sample MGYA00345650_ERZ802824 | MGnify/ENA primary metagenome ERZ802824 (study PRJEB30503, sample SAMEA104212361) | marine metagenome | biome: Westerlies Biome; feature: [SRF] surface water layer (ENVO:00010504) within the epipelagic zone...; material: water (ENVO:00002006)... | reverse complement strand
CTTATGGCTCAAGGTGATGAGCCTGTTTTGAAAACTAAAAGGAGCTCTTTAAGAATCTTAGGCACTGTTGGTGAGCCAATTAATCCTGAAGCATGGGATTGGTATTACAGTACTGTTGGTCAATCAAAATGTGAAATTATAGATACTTGGTGGCAAACTGAGACTGGCTCAGTCCTTATATCTCCAATCTCAGGAGTTACTCCAACAAAACCGGGCTCTGCTACTCTTCCTTTTTTTGGAGTTAAGCCTGCTCTTTATGACGAGCATGGCAACTCTCTTGAAGGTTCTTGCTCAGGGAACTTAGTCATAGAACAGTCATGGCCTAGTCAAATCAGGAGCATCTATGGAGATCATCAAAGAATGATAGATACCTATTTTAGTATGTATAAAGATATCTACTTTACTGGTGATGGAGCTAGAAGAGATGAGGATGGCTATTATTGGATTACTGGAAGAGTAGATGACGTTCTAAATGTCTCAGGGCACAGGCTTGGAACTGCAGAGATAGAAAGTGCTCTTGTTCTCCACTCAAAAGTAGCTGAAGCTGCAGTAGTTGGATTTGACCATCCCATCAAAGGCCAAGGTATTTATGCTTTTGTTACTTTAATGATAGGAGAATCATTGTCTGATGAATTAAATAATGAATTGAAACAATTTGTTGCTAAAGAAATAGGCGCTATTGCAAAACCAGATCTAATACAAAATGCTCCTGGCCTACCGAAAACTAGATCTGGAAAAATAATGAGAAGGATTTTAAGAAAAATTGCCGAAGGTGATCTTTCTAATTTAGGCGATACAACAACTCTTGCGGATCCCTCGGTTGTGAAATCTTTAATTAATAACAAAATAAGTTTATGAAAAAACTTCTAGCTCTATTACTTCTATTGGGTGTTGTAGCTTGTAATACTAATCAAAATTATGATAAATCAATGCTTCCTGATGCAGACCCAGCAATATTAAGCAAAGTAAATTCCAGAGTTCTAATTACATGTATGCAATTGCAGGTCCTTCGCCCGCCAATTCCAATTAATGCAGATCATAAGGTGCCAACTACTGAGGTCTATGATCAAAACGATTGTATTGAAGGAAAGATGGCATCAAAAGAGGGTCAAGAACAAAAAAACAAAAGAGATAAAAAGAATAAATTCAAACTAGACATTGATTTAAAAAAAGATGATGAAATTATTATTGAAGATCAAGATGAAGAATAATGATCTTTTTGATTTTTTATTCTCCCATCATCTTCAAGTTTGATGATATGAGCAAGTAGGCTCATTCTAGCAATGGGATGAAGCATTTCTGGAACATCGTTATATACCAAAGGCAGTAACTCATCTAGATTAGACTGCTTATTTTTCTCTATACACCTTAAAACTTTTGATTCTCTAGAGAGCCTATGTCTAATTATTGATTGAATAGTCTTAGACGGCTCTTGCATGAAGTTACCATGGCCTGGCGCAAAATAACTAATGTCATATTGTTCTAATAGTTTTAAAGAGTTTATATATTCTGTCATATTTCCATCAGGAGGTGCTATTACAACAGTTGAGCCATCCATAATATGATCGCCAGTTAATAAGCATTTATACTTTTTTAAATAAAAACATAAATGATTAGATGCATGTCCAGGAGTATGAATAGTTTCGAGTGTGTATTCATCAGTTGAAATGATATCTCCATGATTTAAAACTGTATCTGGTTTAAAAGTTTCATCTTCCCACTTAGATTCTCTATCAACCAATCTTCCAAACATTGGAATATTCAATTCTTTAGAAATTGGTAATGCTGCAGGAGAATGATCTGTATGTGTATGAGTGACTAGAATTCTTTTTATATTACCCCTGCCTTCTTCCAAAATAGCTCCAATATGTTCAGAAATATTTGGTCCAGGATCTATTAAAGTAATATCATCTTTACCAATTAAATAAGAGTTAGTTCCTTGACCTGTAAAAACTCCTCCATTAGGAGCGGTAATTTTCTTAATTAAATCATTCATTAATGGTCCTCATAGCCATCATCGCCAGGCAATAAACCAACCCAATTACCATTTTCTTTAAAAAACTTTGGCAATATTGGAGGAATATCTTTATTTGTTAGTCTTTTTTGGCTATCAAGCATATCTTTTGCAACTTCAAATTCTGAACAAGACTGAAGATTTTTTATAGTTGGCATAATCATCTGCATCTCACCCTTGAATGCCATTTCAACAGCTTTATTTGGATTAATCCATAGACTTTGAGTAAGCTCTAAACCGTCATGCTCAACAATCTGTTTTTCTGGTAAATAAGCAATAAAAAATCTTGTATCAAATCTCCTTGATTCAATATTAGGAGTTATCCAATGTGATAATGGCGCAATATTAGCGGTAGACAGAAGTAAGTCTTCTTTCAAGCATATATCTAATAAATTTATTTCATTATTAACTAATTTTTTTCTATAACTATCAAATTTAGACTTTTCATTATCTTCAAGATTTAGTTTCTCACCAGTTCTTTTAGTAGCCAAAAGAATGCCAACCTCTTCAAAACATTCCCTTATACATGCTATCCAGTAGCTTAATCCTCCGTTATCTAACCCAAGCAATTCAGATGCATTTTTATCATCTAGGGCATCAGAATAGTTTTCTAAATCTTTTAAGTGATCATCATCATCTATTTTTCCTCCAGGAAATACATAGAGATTTCCAAATGGAGGTTTCTTAGATCTCTTAACCATCAATACCTCCATTTCATCCTTGAGATCTCTTAAAACTAAAACGGTAGCTGCTGGAGTTAAATTATTATTCATAAATCTAATTGATATAGCTTAGAATACTGCTTATGAGAATTACTGACAATCTAAAAGAAGATATCTCAAATGCTCCAAGTTGGTTTCTTGATGCATTAAAGATTAAACCATCGGAATTAATAATAAAAAATGTAAGAGGTGATTTATCTTATTCTAGATGGAATTGTTTAAATGAAAATAAGAAGCTTTTAATTCTTATTCATGGAACTGGAGCTCATAAAAGATGGTGGTATCCAATAGCACCTCAGTTTATGCAGGACACTAATATTGTTGCTGTTGATCTTCCTGGTATGGGTGATTCCGGTTTTAGAGAAGAATACAGCATTAAAGATTTTGGTGAATGCATCATCTCAATTATTGAAAATGAAAAAATTAAAAATGGTATAGATAATGTTTCTATAGTGGGGCATTCTCTGGGTGGTCAAGTTGCTGCATACGTTGCGTCAGAACAAAAAGAATTAGTTAACAACTTAATAATGATTGATACTTTTATTAGACCTCCTGATTGGGACCCTTCTCAGCATGAGGGAGGTCCTTTGAGAATGATTAAGTATTACCCTGAAAAAAGAATAATACTAGAAAGATTTAGATTATTACCTCAGCAGGATTGTAATAATGATTGGTTTATGAGGTATATAGCTGATCATTCTGTTAAAGAGACCGATGAAGGTTGGCGATGGAAATTTGATGATTCAATGTTTAATAGCCTCGAGAGACTTTTTGGTTATAAATTTACATTCGATTGCCCTGCTCTTTTCATCCATGGAGCAAATAGCCTCTTAATGTCTGGGAATATTTTAGAAAATATCAAGGATATGTATTCTGACATAATGGAATTCAAAGAAGTTCCAGAAGCGGCGCATCATGTCCCGCTTGATAAGCCAATAGAAATAATTGATATAATCAAAAATAGATTATTTTAAATCTCTATATGAATTATTTTTATTTTTTTTTCTTTCTATCACTTTCAGTAATAATTTTATTTAAGCCTTTCATAAAATCTATTTCGGATTGGGTCATGAGGTCAGAAAAACTTAATAAAGCTGGACTTATAACATTTATTATAGGATTTTCACTTACGTACTTCAGTCTAATACAATCTTTCTGGTATGAAAGAATGTGGATAGTTGTAACTCTAGTTCTTGGCATTCTTCTTTTGATTAGAGGTATCTTCATTATATTTTTTCTAGAAAATATAAAAAAAATACTACCAATATATATAAAACACTATTACAAATTTTCTATCCCTATTTCAATGATTATGGTCTTCTTAGCCTTTTTAATCGTCTCTACTGATTATATTGGTCCTCAAAAAGATATTAGTAATTGTGAATCAGATGATCAGATTGAAGTTATATGTGAATTTAATAATGCTGAAGATATTGTTATCACTCCAGATAAAGAATTTCTTTTTATGTCTCAAATGGGTTCGATAGCTCCTTGGGGAGAAAATGAGCCAGGATATTTTGCAATGATGGAGATAAGTTCAAATAAGAAAATTATTCCCAAGATAATCATAGAGGAGAACACATGGGGGGAAGAGACATGTTCAAGGAAAAATTCAGATGGCTTTGGTCCACATGGGATTGATCTAGTAAAGCGAAATGATGGAAAGTATCAAATCGGAGTTATTAATCATTACCCGACAGAATCGGTTGAAATGTTTGAATTAAGAAAAAATGATTTGGATTGGGAAATGATTTGGAGAGGATGTGTAAATGTTCCAGATAAGTTTTACTTTAATGATTTAAGTCTTAAAAGAAATGGAAGTTTTTATGCTTCTCATATGTACAAAAGAGGTATCTCTGAAAATGAGTGGCTAATGATAGCTTTATTCAAAAGTAATTCTGGAAATATTATCTTTTGGGAGGATTCTAATTTTAACGAGCTTAAAGGATCTGAAGGCAGTAGTCCAAATGGCTTGGCGCTAGATGAAGCTTCTAATAAGCTTTATATAAGTTATAACTTAGAAGATAAGATAACTATTTTTGATCTAACAAATAATTCAAGAATTAATAGTTACTTCATCCAGTCTCCAGATAATCCATACATTAAGGATAACTCTCTTTGGATGACTTCGTTGGACTTTCAGCCTAATGATGCTCCAGATTGCATATTTAAAGTAAATTGTTCTCTGCCCTTTTCTATTTATGAATTAAATAAAGATACTTTGGAGCTTAAGAATAAATATATCTTCAGTAAAACTGTGTTTGGACTCCCAACAGTTGCAGTCCCAGTAAATAAAAAGGTTTATATAGGTTCTTTTCACGCAGACAGACTGGGTTCTTTTTCGATAAATTAAGTTTATGTCACAAGATTTTAATTTTGATTCTATAGCAATAAAGATCCCAAAAAGATTAGAAAACTCTCATAAGGGTAACTTTGGGAAGGTGCTTGTTGTCGCTGGCTCGGATGGTATGGGGGGTGCTGGCATTTTATCATCTGAAGCTTGTTTATTTTGTGGCGCTGGATTAGTTCATCTAAATACACATCCATCAAATGTTGAAGCAAGTTTAATAAGAAATCCTGAAATAATGGCACTTGGTATCAATAAAAGCCTATCCATACCTGACGAAGTTGATGTTCTGTTATGTGGTCCAGGATTAAAAAATGATACATGGTCAAATAATGTTTTTAATGAGGTTTTCAATACAGGAAAGATTAAAACTTGGGTATTCGATGCAGGTGCGCTTAACTTAATTAGTGAAAAGGCTATTGAAGATAACAAGAATATTATCCTTACTCCTCATCCTGGAGAGGCTGCTAAACTTTTAGGTGTTTCTAGTAATCAGATACAAGAAGATAGAGTCAATGCTGCAAAGTCAATTGCAAAAAAATTCTCAGCTTATGTAATTCTAAAGGGCAAAGATACGATTATTTGTTCTCAAAATAGTGATGCTGTATTTCAGTGCTCAGAAGGAGGGCCAGAGCTCTCCTCTGGGGGTACTGGAGATGTTCTTGCAGGAGTGTTATCGGCCCTTATTGCTCAAAAACTTGATATTATGGATGCTTGCAAGCTTTCTGTTGCTGTTCATGCTAGAGCAGGAACAATATTCAAAAACAAAACAGGCGAGATTGGTTTAAATGCATCATTATTAATACCAACTATTAGAGATCTAATTAATAAATGAAAAATATTATTCTAGAAAATGATGAAGCCACAAATAATCTTGGTGCACTGATCTCAAAAAAACTTGCAGAGATGGATAAATCTTCAGTTGAAATCCATCTTGAAGGAGATCTTGGAACTGGGAAGACATTTCTAACTAGGTCCATAATTTCTAATTCAGGTTGGAGCGGAATGGTAAAAAGTCCTACCTATACTTTATGTGAAGAATATGATTTAGGAGATTTAATTTTCTTACATATTGATCTTTATAGAACCGATGAGCCTGAAGATATTTATATTTTTGATTTAGATAGAAAAACGCATCCAAAAAAAATTATAATTATTGAGTGGCCTCAAAAACTTGTTTCAAAAAGAGATTTTGATTTAAAGATTTTTTTTGAGCACTTTGAGGATAAAAGAAAAATATCAATAAATGATGGTAATAAACTATTCTCAGATCTAATCAAATATTATGAATAAATTCTCATTATTTTTATTAGCGTTATCATCACTAATATATTCGAATGAGATTTCTTTTTATGAAGTAAAAGATTCTGATGATCAATCTACAGAAATATCTTTTCTTTTAGACAAAGTATCTTTTATAAAGTCATATTCTCTTGTTGATCCTTCAAGAATTGTGATTGATGTTTATCAAAGCGATTTAAAATCAGATGTTCAGAAAAAATATAACTACCCTATTAAACAAATTAGGGCTTCATCAAAAGAAGACTTAACTAGAATTGTTATTGATTTATATGAGTATGTTAATTGGAGTAAGCCTAAGCAGGAAAAGACAGATAAAGGTATATTGCTAAAAATAAAAGTTAAAAAAAATAAGAGCTTAAAAAATAATGTTAGAGATATTATAGTTGCAATTGATGCAGGTCATGGTGGAAAAGATCCTGGTGCAGTAAGTAGTAATAACGTTTTAGAAAAAGATATTACTCTATTAATTGCAAAAGAATTACAAAGGACTCTTCGAGATACGGAGGGATACCAGGCAGTATTAATTAGAAGTGATGACAGTACTGTTAGTCTCAATGATAGATATCAAAATGCAAGAAAGTTTGGCGCAGATGCATTTGTCTCAATTCATGCCGATGGCTTTAGATTGGCATCTGTTAAAGGTGCTTCGGTCTTTATATGGTCGGAAGAATCCTCTAGCAGTGTTGCAAGGAATCTTTCAGATAAAGAAAGAAAAAGAATACAAGCTCAAATAAAAAATTTAAAAACTTATGACTTCAATGAGGATGCTGCAAGAGATCTTTATCCAAATACTTATAAAAATAAGATTGATCAAAGCAAGATATTAGGAACTAAAATATTAGATCAACTAAAAAGAGATCCTTTTACAAAGATTCACAAACAAAATGTTGAGTATGCTGATTTCAGAGTACTTAAATCTGTTGATATACCGTCCGTGTTAGTTGAATCAGGGTTTATAACGAATCCTGAGGACGCAAAGAGGCTTAAAACTAAAGCTGGCAGAAGAATGATAGCAAGATCAATATTTCTTGGCATACATAACTACTTTAAAGAAACTCCAGTTTCAGGATCAATTTTAGAAAATTATCCTAATTACCTAAACTATGAAATTCAAAAAGGAGATGTATTATCAGAAATTGCTATTAGATTTGGTGTAACAGTCAATTCTATAAATAAGATGAATAATCTTGAAAACAAATCTATCTATCCAGGTCAGATAATCAAAATAGAAATATAAAGATTTAAGACATATCATGAGGATCTATGTCGTATCCCCATTTTACCTTTTTTGTCTCAGGCCAACCTTGGATTTCGCTAGTTAAAAATTTAAGGACTCTATTTAGATAAGACTTAGTGTTGGTTTTTATAATCAAATGATTCCTTGTGTTTCCTTTTATTTTTAAAGGTATTGAAGGGAGTGGTCCGATGATAGTAATACTTTTTTTGTTATCTAAGAGACTGCTTACTTTTTCTAAAAATTTTAAACAGCTTTGATGATTTGGAGAAGTGACTCTTAATATTGAGACAGTTGAATAAGGAGGCATTCCAATAGCTTTATTGGTTTTAAGGCACTGATCAGCAACTAGCTGATAATCACCAGTCTTAATTTGTTTTAAATTGAGATCATTTGGATATCTAGTTTGTATAACAACTTTTGCAAGATTGTTATTTCTTCCAGCCCTTCCAGAAACTTGAATTAGTTGTTGTGATATTTTTTCTACAGCATTTATTTCTGGACTTAACAAACCCCCATCGGCATTAAGAATCACGCATAAAGTAACTTTTGGAAAGTCATGCCCTTTTGATAACATTTGTGTTCCCACTAATATTGCTTCCTTGCTTTCGTTAGCTTTTTCATAGATTGCTTCTATTGAGCCCTTGAGCCTTGTTGAGTCATAGTCCATTCTGATGATTGGTACTTTTTTAAAAGTACTCCGAAGAACTTCCTCAACTCTTTCAGTTCCGGTGCCAAAAGTATTAATTTCAGTTGATTGGCAGTCTGGGCAGTTATCATTAACTCCATAAACTGACTCGCATTTATGGCAGATCAGTCTATTCTTTGATTTATGAAAAACTAAATTTGATTCACATGATGAGCATTTAGCAACCCAACCGCAATTATCACACTCATATAATGGAGCAAACCCTCTTCTATTTATAAATATTAAAACTTGCTCTCCTCTATTTATTGCTGACTCAATAATGCCCATCGTTTGAATTGCGATTCCTCCTAGCAAAGGAGAATTACTTATATCTAATGGAATTAATTTTGGAGGTTTCTTACCATCCACCCTTCTAAGCAGATCAAATTTTTTATATTTTTTGTCTTTTACAAGCTTGAGTGTTTGTAACGACGGTGTCGCAGAGCCAAGGAAAACAGGTATATTTTCTAATTGCGCTCTTTTAATTGCTAAATCTTTTCCTGAAAATCTAAAACCATCAGCTTGTTTATAAGAGTGATCATGTTCCTCATCAATTATTATTGCCCCTAAGTTTTTTAAGGGCATCAAAACAGAAGATCGAGTCCCAATAACAATTTTTATTTCACCAAATTTTGATCTTAACCAAACTTTCAATCTTTGATTAGGAGTTTGCCTTGAATGATATACACCGATTTCACCTTTAAATCGGTTTTTAAATCTCTTTAAAAGTTGGGGAATGAGATTTATTTCAGGTACTAAAATAAGTATGGATTTATTTTCTTTGATAAATTTTTCAGCCAACTGCAGATATATCTCTGTTTTGCCAGAGCCGGTAACTCCATAGATTAATGCGGGACTGAATTTTTTAATTTTATTTAGCTTAGATAAGCTAGCACTCTGTTCTTTAGTTAGTTTAAAGTTCTTGTCTTCATTATTTAATTTATATTCGGACTCTTCATTTGAAGTGGTTATAACTTTGTCATTCGTTTTTCTAAGTAAGGTTGGTACAAAAGAAAGAAATACTTCCCCTATAGGATGATGGTAGTAGTCTGAAGCCCATAAGATCGTCTCAAAGATTGATTTGTCAAAGCAAGTATAATCATCAGGAATTGAAACTATCTCCTTCAATCCTTTTAATGATTCAGAAGTAGCTATTTTTTTTACAACTATTCCTATCAATGTCTTGTTGCCAAAAGGAACAATTACCCTGGTACCTTTTTTAATATCATCCTTGGATTTGTAGGTAAAACATTGCCTAATCGGCAAGCCTACAGCTATATCATAGTAAAAAATATTCATTTTTTAATTGTAATGGAGTTAATATTTGCTATAGTTCTCATCCTAATTTGATTTTAATATGAAAAAAGACATACATCCTGAATACCGCGAAGTTCTATTCCATGATACTAGTGTTGATGAGTACTTTATCATTCATTCAACCTTAAACACTGAAAAGACAAAAGAATGGGAAGATGGAAAAACTTACCCATATTACGCTCTTGATATCTCTTCTGCTTCACACCCTTTTTATACAGGTAAGCAAAAGATTATTGATACCGGTGGAAGGGTTCAAAAATTTGAAGAAAGATTTGGTAAAAAAAAGTAGTCTAATCAATTTACTCCAGAACTCCCAAAACCTTTAATTCCTCTAGATGATTTTTGAAAGTCATCAACAATCTCAAAGTCAGCTTGAATAACTGGAACAATAATCATTTGAGCTATTCTATCTCCAGGTTCAATCTCAAACTCTTTATCTGACCTGTTCCAAGCAGGCACCATTAGCTCTCCTTGATAATCAGAATCTATTAGGCCAACAAGATTTCCTAGGACGATTCCATGTTTAGAACCTAGGCCAGATCTTGGAACGACAAGTGCAGCCAATCCCTCATCTTCAAGATGCATTGCAAAACCCATTGGTATCATAGAAGTCTTTCCTGGCTTCAATATAATCTTTTCTTCAAGACAGGCCCTTAGATCAAGTCCAGCAGATCCTGATGTTTCATATTTTGGTAAGGGTATTGAATCTCCCATAAGAGGATTAATTATTTTTATTTTTATTTTTTTCAAAATTTTATTTCCTTAGGTCTTATTAGTGATTTTAACTTACATTTATGAGGTAAAAGATTTTTCCATTTATCTTTAAAACTTATTATAGCTAGATTACACGTAGAAAATTTTTGAATGCTCTCATCTATTAAATTTTCAACTAATAAGTGAAGGGTTGGATTATGTCCAACTATTAAAATATTTTTTAATTCTTCCTCTGTTTCTTTAATTTTTTCAATAACAGTATCTATATTTCCAAAATATAACTCATCTGTATAAGTTGCATCATCGATAAGGAATTGAAATCCATCAGCTGTTAAATCAAAGGTTTCTTTTGCTCTTTTTGCATTGGAACATATCACCTTTGCGGCATTAAATTTATGCTTTTTTAAAAAACTACAAAGTTTTTTTGCATCATCAATGCCTTTTTTAGCAAGCGGCCTGTCAAAATCAGCAAGGTTTATATTGTCCCAAGATGATTTTGCATGTCTAAGAATATATATTTCTTTCATATATTATTGATTATAGTATTGATATGTATGCTTCTGTTCTATAAAATCGCGTTTCAATGAGTAAAAAGTGCCAAGTAACAGGAAAGATTCCACAAGCAGGGAACAATGTGTCTCATGCCAATAATAGAACTAAGAGAAAGTTCTTTCCTAACCTTCATACTCACAAATTTTGGGTTGAATCAGAAAATAGATTTGTTAATCTAAAAGTTTCAGCAAAAGGGATGAGAATCATCGATAAGAAAGGCATAAGCCAAGTCCTTAAAGAAATTAGATCTCGCGGCGAAAAAGTCTAAACTTATTTATATCCAGCCTCTTGGGCCAAAAATACAGCTTCTTTCTGAAGTGAGCCTAGCTTGCTAACATTTATATTATCTTCTGAAAATTCACCCCAGCCTTCAATAGAGTCATCGATATCAGCTGAAGCAAGAACCGGATATTCTTTATTAGCAGATGCATAAAAGTCTTGAGCTTTCATGGATGATAAATATTCAAGAAGCTTCACAGCATTCGCTTTATTTTTTGAGGTTTTGACTACACCGGCACCAGAAATATTTACATGCACGCCTCTATCTCCTTGATTTGCCCAAAAAAGGCTTAGATTGTCATATTTAGGATCATCTAATAATCTAGCTAGATAATATGTATTAACGATAGTTACTCCGCATTGACCAGATGATACTGCTTTAAGAGCGTTGGTATCATTTGAAAAAACTTCTGTTGCAAGATTTGATACCCAGCCTAAAACAACAGCTTTTGCTTCATCGTAACCATAAGCATCGATCATACTTGCCATCAATGATCTGTTATAAACTTTCTTAGATGTTCTTAAGCATAACTTCCCTGCCCATTTTGGATCAGATAAAGCTTCGTATGAAGAAAAGTCATTATCCGAAAACTTATCACTTGAATATACTATTGTCCTAGCTCTTTTAGAAAATCCAAACCATTGGTTACTTGGATCTCTTAAATACTCAGGAATATTTTTTTTTAATATGTCGGAATTAGTTTCGCTGAAAATTTTTCTTTCAGTAGCCTGCCATAGCACGCCTGCATCAACAGTCATAAAAATATCAGCAGGAGAATCTTCACCCTCTATATCAATTCGCTCCATTAATTCTTGAGCATTACCAGATAAAAGATTTACTTTGATACCAGTGTCCTGAAAAAAATCTTCAATTATTGGCTCAAGTAATTGTGGCTGCCTTGAGGTATAAATTGTTAGTTCATCATTTGCTTGATATGAACATGAAACCAATATAAATATTGATAATATTATTGTTAATTTTTTCATTTTTTCACCTCATAAGAAATAAGAATTATCTTCGGTGTGCAGCTAGATTATATCTTATTCTTTCCTGATGCATGACTTATAAAGAATTTTTTTAGGAACTGAGTTTTGTTAACTCTCGAAAGGCCTATATTTCTTAATAGCTTTAGATATAAATTATTTGAGTTAAAAAGATTTACAAAGAAATCCATTGATTTCAACATAAGTAAGTTCATATTTTTTCTTCTTACTTCATATCTTTTAAGAACTAGCCTTTGATCTATATTGATACTTTTTTCAAAGCCATTGATTATTTCCTCACAAAAAGCATCTGCATCTGCAAACCCAAGATTTATACCTTGGCCTGCTAAAGGATGAATTGAATGAGCTGCATCACCTATAAGAACTGTTGATCCAGATACATAGTTTTTAAAATGATGATTGAATAATTTAAAACTTAAAATGCTTGAATTTACTTTAATTTCAGAAGATAGCTTTCCTTCAAAATAGGACATGTATTTATTAACATATTGTTCAATATTTTGATTATCCAGTTTTTCGTTATCAACCGACCAAACAACAGTATGAGTAGAATCACCAATATTCGATGGCAATGGCATGATTGCAAAAATACCTTTATCAGAAAAAATTTGATATGCCGCATGCTTATCTTCAAGACAGCATGATGCAGTGAAAGTAATAGCAGTTTGATTGTAATCACCTGTCATTTCAGTATATTCAGCTAACTTTGCAACATTAGAGTTTCTTCCATCACAACCAGCAATAAATTTAGTTTCTATTGTTTTATCATTAGATATATAAACCTCAGAAATCTCTTCAGAATCTTTTTTAGTGATCTTTTTAATTTCACTTCTAAATAAAGTTTTTTCTAGAACCTTCTGTTGTAAAAGATTTTGAAGTTCATTAAAAAATACTACATAAGATAAATTATCTTCATCAATCTCTTCGGCCCTAAAATCTATCTTGCCTGAACCTTCTCCTTCAAAAACTTTGATTGTCTTTATTTCAGCACAAGGAATTTTGATCCCTATGTCATCTAAAAGCTTTTTAGAGTATGAGTTTAATGTCAGTGTCCTTATATTTTCCGTTTGATTATTATTTCCATCTGACTTTTCAACAACCAATGATTCAATATTATTGTTGGCCAATCTGGAAGCAATATAATTGCCTATAATTCCTCCGCCTGATACGGTAACAGAAGATTTCACCTTGCTATGACATTAAAGATTCTATCTCTTTTGGATCAGAGGGTACTTTTGATGTGAGGTTTTCATTTCCATTCTTTGTGACAAGGATATCGTCTTCAATTCTTACACCAATACCTTTCCATCTATCATCCACATCCATAGAGCTGCTTATATATATTCCAGGTTCAATAGTAGTGATCATCCCGGGTTTAAATTTCATGTATTCATCCCCTTCCATATAATCGCCTGCATCATGAACATCAAGACCAAGCCAATGTCCTATTTTATGCATGTAAAATTCTTTAAAGGCTCCTGATTTATGTAACTCTTCAGGATCTCCCTCTAGTAATCCTATTCTGATAAGGCCTTCGGTAATAACTCTTTCAGATATTTCTTGAGGTTGCATAATATCATTACCAGGTTTAACTTGATCAATTGCTGCATTCATTGCTTCCAAAACAATCTCATAAATTTTTAATTGCTCGTCAGAAAATTTCCCACTAACCGGAAATGTTCTTGTTATGTCAGATGCATACATTTCATATTCACATCCTGCATCAACTAACAATAAATCTGATTTCTTAAGATTCTGATTGTTTTCAACATAATGAAGGGTGCAAGCATTTTCACCGCCAGCAACAATTGGTGTATAAGCTTGAAACCTACCACCTCTTTTTGAGAATTCATTACAGTATAAGCTTTCGATATGTTGTTCTGAATCTATGCTCTTAACAGACTTCATTGCCTCAATATGCGCCTCAGCAGAAATATCACATGCTTTTCTCATTAAACTAATTTCATGGTCATCCTTTATTAGTCGAGCATTGCCAAGCAAGGATGAAGCATCAATTATGTTTATTGACTTACTATGTCTATCCTTTGAGCCTGCTTGAGTAGTCCAATCTATAACTTTTTGATCAAATCCAGACTTCTTTCCGATGGCATAAAGGACCTGATTCGATCCGTTGAGAATATCTGGCATGACTGTATCAATTTGAGTGTTGTCATAAGCTTTATCAAATAAAAAATCATCCACTGCCCCTATTGGTCCAGCTCTATATCCATCCCATATCTCTCTAAGCTTATCTTTAGGCGGAACAAATATTATTGTGCTAATACCATCTTTGTTATTCACAATTGCTATGAGAGAGGTAGGTTCACAAAATCCAGAAAAATAGTAAAAATTACTATCTTGTCTAAAGGCATATGCTGAGTCTGCATTTCTATATTGCATATCTGCACCAGGAATCAATAAAACTGAATTTTCTGGAAGTGATTCCTTTAAACTATTTCTTCTATTTTTATATATAGTATTATCCATTGGAGTATTTTACTCTTTTAAACAAACTTTCCAATTCATTAAAGTAGATTTAAACTATTGAAATGCCAAAAAAAATCGAATCAAGCTCAAAAGATCTAGAAAAAAAATTGGATTTACTAATTAAAAGATTTGAAGAACAACGAGGTATCATTAATTCTTATATCAAAAGAGAAAGGGATTGGAAAAAAGATAAGGTCCTTCACAGAAAAGAGGTCTCTCGTCTTGAAAAGGATTTAAATAAAGCAAAAAATGAGTAAAGTTGAAACTGTATCTTTAAGAATATTTGGTAGAGATCTCACAATTGCATGCCCACCAAAAGAAAAAGATAACTTAATTAAAGCTGCTAATCTTCTCAATGAAGAGCTTGATAATATAAGTGACAAAAATAATGCTTTAATAATTGCTGGATTAACTCTAGCAAATAAGCTGCTTACCAGTGAGCCTAATAACAAATCAAGCAGCGCTGATGCAGATTTTTCAAAGCTTATAAAAAAGATTGAAAAAACTCTAGAGAAATAGTCTTTAACTTAAATACTAACTCTACTATACTTTTATTAACATTCTGGTTCATTTGCTAATGTGTTAATAAATTTGAACCGATACTATAAATAAGGTGATTTTCCTCTGTCTTTGTTGTGCAATACCTTATAGGGAAGCCTGATCTGATAAGATATTCACCACCTGAACTTTCGGTTCAGGTATAACGCATAGCGGTGATCTGGTTTGTTATTTTCTGTAGAAATTATGGATAAAAAAAATATTAGGAAATTACTTCTAGAACAGGGGGAGCTTTTATCTAATAAATTTATTTCAGATGCAAATCAAAAAATTCAATCAGTCTTGATGAGTGAAATTGATATCAAAGAATCAAAAAATAATCTTTTGTACTTTCCTTTTAGAAAAGAGGTCGCATTAGATCTTATAACTTCAGAATTAAAAAAGCATGCTAATAAAATATATATGCCTTGCATCATTTCTAAAAAAATAATGAGATTTAACCTTTTGAAAGAAGACAGTATCCTTAAAAAAAATCAGTTTGGCATTAATGAAATAATAAGCCAAGATTTCATTGACCCCTTTTTATTTGACACAATGTTTATACCATTTGTTGGAGTTGATAGTAATGGCTGTAGGCTTGGATATGGAGGTGGTTTTTTTGATAGAGCCTTATCAAAAATGAACACTTCAAAAATAAAGCCTCTTATAATTGGTCTTGGTTATGACTTTCAGATTGTCGATGAAGAATTTGGTGAGCCACATGATATTAAATATGATCTTGTAATTACTGAAACCAATATACTTTCATATAGCTGAACTATAAAATACAGACTTCAAATATGAATAAAATTCTTACATATCTTTTAGGTTTATCTATAGCTGTTATTTCTGCTGAAGGGATAATTATCGATGGTAGTTTAGATGAACCAGAATGGGAAGAAGCCTTTGTAATTGATAAATATTATGAAGCTGTTCCATATACCCTTAAGACTCCTGATGTAAAGACAGTGACCAGAATTATTTCAAATGAAGAAGGAATATATATTGGCTTCACTAACTTTCAAGATAATGCTTCTATGTTATCTAACAAATCAATGAGAGATGAGATCCCAAATAATGCTGAACAAAATGGAGTGGCAATTGATTTTGATGGAGATGGGCTAAAGGCATATATGTTTTTTGCAACACTAGCGAATATTCAAGGAGATGGGATTAGGCCACTTGGCGGATGGCCAGAATTTGATTGGGATGGAGATTGGGATGTAAAAATGAAAAAATATGATGGCTATTGGGTATCAGAATTTTTAATCCCCTGGAATGTTGTTTTAATGAAAAATGTTGATACTCCCTATAGAAAAATTAATATTACAACTTTTAGATATCTAACAACAGATCAAGCTTGGTTAAATGATACAAAAACGAGTGGTTTTAGAACAAATTTCCTGTCCAATCTAAGAACAATTAAGGTTAGAAATTTCACAAAAAGAAAGCTTAACTACTTTCCATATATATCTAAAACTTATAACTCTGTTACAGGTTTTAATGAAAATAAATTAGGTGCTGAAGTCTTTTTAAATACTGGTACAGGTAAGCAAATCAATTTGACTGTTAATCCAGATTTTGGGCAAGCAGAAAGTGATGAGGTCATAGTCAATTTTTCTGCACAAGAAACTTTTTACTCTGAAAAGAGAGCGTTTTTTAATGAGAATCAATCTCTATTTGATTTGTCTCATTACGATAGATATAGAGTTATCAATACAAGAAGAATAGGAGCTGCAAGCAGCTATGATTGTGAAGAGTCTTCGTCAGAGGATGACTGTAATGATGCAAAAAAAACTTATACGGATATAGATTTTGCATTGAGGTATACACAGAAAAATAGTAATAGTGATGTTGGATTATTTGTGGCTCAAGAATCAAATGAACTATTTACAAGAGGTAGAAATTTTTATGCCTTTAGATCAAAAAATAAGATAGGAACAAGATCAATAGGTTACTTTCTTACTCATGTTGAGAATAATTTTACAAATGAAAAAGCTACTGTAAATGTTATCGACTTTACTAACATCAAATCAAAAAAACTAACTTTGTATACAGATTTACTTGCCTCTGAAAAAGAAGGCATCTCTGGTATTGGTATTCGATCGCAGTTTGTTTATAAACCTACCCCGCTTACAAAAAGATCAGGAAGTATATTATATTTTGAAGATGATTTTAGGCTTAATGATTTTGGATACCTAAAAAAGAATGATTGGTTCCATATAGGATTTGGATTTGATGCAACAAAGGTTAATTTTGCTGAGCTTAGTTCAGTTAAGGAAAGAGAAATAAGAACAGATTTTAACTATGATTCTGATACTTCTGGAAATTCAAATCCGATAAGAGCCAGCCAAAATTATGAATTTAATTATAAAAATAATTCTAGTTTTAAGATTTTATGGGACTTAAAAACCTCTGGAAAAGATACAACAATTACTAGAAAGAATGTAGATTTTCCTTATGTAAAAAATAAAGGTAGCTTTAGTTTCAACCTTGATTATGAATCTCCAAGTTTTGGCACTTGGGAATACGATTGGAGGACTGGCTATGAGACAGCAGAGAAATATGATTCTTGGGATTCAAATGGTTATGAAAGAAGGTTTGCAAAGATTGCAGGTTCTTTGTATCCAATTGATGATTTTAGAATCAGTTATCAGTTTAGAGTAAGAGAGGAAGACGAATGGTTGAACTGGATACAAGATAATGAGTTAGCAGTTTATGATCTTAGTCAAAAAATTATTTCTATAGATATGAATTGGTATAAAGGCATCAAGCACGAGATTAGACTCAAAAGTCAATTTGTAGCCTTAGAGGCAAAAAATCCTAAAAGCTTGTCAGTTGATAAAAGCGGATATCTTTTGAACGCAAACAATCAAGTTAATTCATTTACTGAGGGTATTACATCTTTCCAAGTCAGGTATAAATATGAAATTGCGCCGCTATCATATTTTTATTTGGTTTATACGAGAGGAGGAAGTATTTATGATGATGAAAATGAAAGAAATACATCAAAGATATTTAGAGATCCTTGGGAAAACCCAGATAACGAAATTTTTTCTTTAAAGTTTAGATTAAAGTATTAAAGATTTTTATTTTAAGAAATCTAAATATGCCCTGTTATTACTTTCTTCTTTGAATAAAGTCCCGGACTTATCTAGATGTTTTAATAATAAAGATTTGTTCTTATTCTGATCTTCGATTCCAATTAGAATGTTTCCATAAGCGGATCCAATATTTCTGTAATGAAACAGGGAAATATTCCACTTAGTTCCAAAATGTTTTAGGAAATCTAAAAGAGCACCAGGTTTTTCAGGAAACTCACCATTGAATATTCTTTCGTTGTGTTCTGACTCTTCAGATCCTGTTACTCTGCCGCCTACCATGTGCCTGAGATGATCATTTGAAATATCATTACTGGTGTAGTCGCTAAATTTATAATTTAATTTTTTAAGTTTATTTTTCAATCTAGTAAAACTATCCTCTGAGGCTGTTCTTATACCAACTAAAATAAAGGCATCTTTTTTATCAGATTTTCTATAATTAAATTCTGTGATTGGCATCTTTCCAAATACTTTGGATAGCTTAAGGAAACTTCCAGGTTTTTCCGGTATTTTTATACTAAGTATCTTTTCTCTATTTTCGCCAAGTTCAGACCTTTCTACAATAAAGCCTAGTTTTTGAAAATTCACATTAGCTCCAGAGCTAATAGCCATAAGATTTTTATTTTTCATTCTTTTGGAGTAAATTTTTAATCCTGCTAGTGCTACCGCTCCTGAGGGCTCTGAAAGTATTCTAGTGTCTTCAAAAATATCTTTTACTGCAGCACATACCTCATCTATATTTACTGTAATTACTTCATCGACGCATTCTTTAATAACATCTAGATTATTTTTACCAACTTGAGATACGGCAACACCATCTGCGAACAGTCCTACTCTTTCTAAAAGAACTCTTTTATTTGATTTTAGTGCTTCAGTCAAACAAGCAGAATCGTCAACCTCTACTCCAACAATTTTAATTTTCTTATTTTTTTGTCTAACCCAAGCAGAAATCCCCGCTAATAGTCCGCCACCGCCAACTGGAACAAATATTGAATCATAGTCAATTCCATCTTCAAGAATTTCTTTTCCAACTGTTCCTTGCCCGGCAATAGTGAATTGATCATCAAAAGGATGAACAAAAGTATATTTATATTTTTTTGATACTTTATTTGCTTCGACTAATGCATCTGCAAGATTCTCACCATGAAGAGTGATTTTTGCACCTAATCTTTTTACTGCATTTATTTTATTCTCAGGAGCTGTAACAGGCATAATAATATTGCAGGTCAATTTTAATTTCTTACACGCTAGTGCAACTCCCTGCGCATGATTTCCTGCTGAGGCAGCAATAATACCAAGGGACTTCTGTTTTTCTGACAGATTAACTATTTTGTTGTATGCGCCTCTATTTTTAAAAGAAAATATTGGTTGAAGATCCTCTCTTTTAAGATAAATATTATTATTTTCTTTAATTGACAGATTAGCTGCATGGGTTGTGGGAGAATCAATCGCAACATCATAGACTGACGCGCTTTCAATTAGCTTTAAATACTTCTTCGAGTTTTTAAACTTACCCGTTTTCTTTATTTTTAATCTCAATTTAAATCACTTGTAATAATTTTCTTGTATTATAACTGTATGAGCGCTGCAAAGATAAGTGTTGCAAAAAAAGCAATAGAATACATTGAAAAAAAATTATCTCAAGATATGGTTCTAGGAATTGGAACAGGCTCAACTGTGAATTTCTTTATAGAGGAACTTGTGAGACATAAAAGTTATTTTAAAGGCGCAGTATCAAGTTCAGAGGCATCATCAAAACTATTAAAAGAAAAAAATATTGAAGTCTTTAGCCTTAATGATGTAAACGAAGTTGCTTTTTATATTGATGGGGCAGATGAAGTCTCGCCAGAAAATTTTCTTATTAAAGGTGGTGGTGGTGCCCACACAAGAGAGAAAATTGTTGCCTCAGCAGCAAAAGAATTTATTTGTATTATAGATGAATCTAAATTCGTTGACGTTCTTGGATCCTTCCCTCTTCCTATTGAAGTTATTCCTGAAAGCAGAAGTATGGTATCTAGAAAGGTTGTTTCATTGGGTGGTAATCCCGTTTACAGAGAAGGATTTATTACAGATCAAGGAAATCAGATTATTGATGTGCATGATATGAAAATTGATCAGCCGCATGAACTTGAAGCAAAGCTAAATAACATTGCAGGCGTGGTAGATAATGGGATATTTGCTTTTAATAAACCAGAATTGGTTTTAGCCTCAAAATAGGTTTCTAAAGAAGTTCTTCTATTTTATTAATTAGCTCTGGTGAATCTGGCTTCACATTAGAACCAAAAGTAGATATAACATTTCCTTCTCTAGAAATTAAATACTTATTAAAATTCCAACTTGGAGAAACACCAGATTGAGCAATCATTTTTTTGTATAGTGGATTAGCTTTTTTGCCTCTAACCTTGCTAGTTGCAAACATAGGGAAATCAACTCCATATTCGGTGGAACAGAATTCAGCTACATCAGACTCATCTGAATACTCTTGAAGAAAATCTCTTGAGGGAACACCAAGAACCACAAAACCCTGATCTTTGTAATTTTCATAAAGATCCTGCAGAGATGAATACTGATATGTATAACCACATCTACTTGCGACATTCACAACAAGAATAACTTGTTCTTGATATTCACATAAGTTAACAGATTCGCTAGAATCCAAAACACGCATTTCAGTATCAAGAATATCAGAACAAGCAAATGAGTATGAAGAAACAAAAAATATAAATGGTGCAAATAAATACTTCATGGACTTAATTGTAAACTAAGTGATAGGTGTTATTGCAGATAATGAAGTAATAAAAATTGTTACTAAAAAAATCACTTCAATATTATCTTTAAACCTTTCCATAAAATATCCTTTTCTTAAAAGATATGGAGGGATAAATCCCTCCACAATTTCAGAGTGTCAGCATAAATAATAGGGGAGAGGAGTGCTGACAAGGATCATTATATATACTTATAATTAATTATCAATGATATTTATAAAATAAATTACATTTTTTTATGTATAATGATTTTTTTATAAAAATTTGGAGAAATACTTTGAAAGGTACAGTTTTATATGAAGTTAGAGATGATGTTGCAGTATTAACAGTAGATAACCCCCCTGTTAACCCACTAAGTGATGGTGTAAGAACGGGTTTGTATGAATCTTTAGTAAAGGCCGAGGAAAATTCTGATGTAAAAGGGGTTGTTTTAACTGGAAATGGAAGAGCCTTTATTGCTGGTGCTGATATTTCTGAATTTGGTGGCAATGTTGAAGGAATCAGCTTAAATGAAGTATTTAGTAAGCTTGAAAACTGTCAAAAACCTGTTGTTGCAGCAATAAACGGCATAGCGTTAGGCGGTGGCTTAGAAACTGCTCTCTGTTGTAACTATAGAATAGCTGATAATAAGGCCTTTGTTGGGCTTCCAGAGGTGAATCTGGGGTTATTGCCAGGTGGAGGAGGCACTCAAAGACTTCCAAGACTAGCTGGACCAGCAGAAGCATTAAAAATGATGCTTACTGGAGCGCATGTACCTGCAAAAAAAGCTTTAGATCTAGGCATTGTAGACAAAGTTTCTGATGATGTTGTAACAGAATCAATTGCCTTTATAAAAGAAATGGCTTCGAATTCTGAACAACATCCTAAAGTTAGAGATAAAAATGAAAAAATGTTTGAAGCAAGAGGCAATGATAAAGTTTTAATAGAAGCTAATGCGATGGCAGCAAAAGGAAGAAAGGGTCAATTTGCACCAGGTCAAATCATAAAATGTGTAGAAGCTGCAATAAACTTAGATGATTTTGATGAAGGTCTTAAGAAAGAAGGTGAATATTTTCTAGAATGTTTGTTACACCCTCAAAGAGAAGCAATGATACATATCTTTTTTGGAGAAAGAGCAGCTTCAAAGATTTCAGATGTACCAAAAGAAACAAAAATAATGGACATTAAAAAAGCTGGAATAATTGGGTCAGGAACAATGGGTGGTGGAATAGCAATGTGTTTTGCTAATGCTGGTATACCAGTTCATATAATTGATCAAGATGAAGATAATTTAAAAAGAGGTGTTTCTGTTATCGAAAAAAATTATGAATTTATGGTTAATAGAGGAAGGTTGACTGCTGAACAAAAGGATTCTGTTTTTGGATTAGTTTCGTCTAGTTTGGATTACAAAGATGTCGCAGACTGCGACATTGTTATAGAAGCTGTCTATGAAAATTTAGAGCTTAAACATAAGATATTTAAATCACTTGATGAGCATGTAAAGCCAGGAGCTATTCTAGCTAGTAATACTTCAGGCTTAGACGTTGATTCAATAGCTGCAGTAACTAATAGACCTGAGCTAGTAGTAGGTACTCACTTTTTTAGTCCTGCAAACATTATGCGTTTGCTAGAAGTTGTAAGGGGTGCTCAAACTTCTGATGAAACACTGGCATCTGTAATGGCCATAGGCAAGAAACTCAAAAAAGCAGCAGTTGTATCTTTAAATGCTCCTGGTTTTATTGGAAATAGAATGTTATTTGGTTATACGGCGCAAGCAAATATGTTGCTCTTAGAAGGCGCCCTTCCCCATCAGATTGATCAAGCACTTGAGTCTTTTGGATTAAATATGGGTCCATTCAGAATGATGGACCTTGTTGGTTTAGATCTGGGTTGGAGAGCAAGGAAGTTAGGAGGAAAAGAATCACCCTTGCACGCAAAAATAGGAGATGAGCTTTGTGAGCAAAATCGATTTGGGCAAAAAAGTAATGCGGGATATTATAATTACTCAGAGGGTTCTAGAGCCCCTAATCCAGCTCCAGAAAATGAAAAAACATATGAAAAGATCTCATCTGAAAATGGTTTTACCAGAAGAGATATATCTGACGAAGAAATAGTAGATAGATGTATTTTAGCCCTTATAAATGAAGGTGCAGATATTTTGTCTGAAGGAGTTGCACAAAGAGCTGCTGACATTGATGTTGTTTATATTAATGGTTATGGCTTCCCTATATGGCGAGGAGGCCCAATGCATCACGCAAATGCTATGGGAATAGACAAAGTTGTTGAAAAGCTAAACAAATATAGAGAAATTACTGGTAACGACGTTTATAAGCCAAGTGAAATGCTTGTTAACCTAGCTGAAAGTGGAGCAAAACTAGGTGAGGCGCCACAAAAAGAGGATAGAAAAGATAAACTAGGTTTTGAGATGTCTTCAGTAGCTAATAATTTCTAAACTAAATTAGTTAATTATGCTCTTATGTAGACTTTTGTTCCTTTAATGACCTTGTTATAGATATTAATTACATCTTCATTAAACATTCTAATACAACCGTGAGATGCTTTTTGGCCAATTAGACCCTCTTCATGTGTCCCATGTATATAAATATAGCGATCATATGAGTCTATTCCTGGACCTTTATTAGCGCCCTCCTCCAAACCATCAAGCCATAGAATTCTTGATGTAACAAAGTCATCTTCTGTATCTAATGGAGATTCTATTATTTGAGCCTGCTTTCTAGTTTCAATACGAGAGATAAATACAGTGTTTAACGGAGCATTTTTGCCTATCTTCTCTTTAATTTCATGCAACCCTAATGGAGTCATAAATGAGTTTTCAATGCTTCCTTCCCCATATTTTGAAGTAGAGACAGGAAAACTCTCGATAATGTCATTATTCTCAATCAGATATAGTCTTTGATCTGAAATATCAACAATAATTTCTATATCCTGAGATGATATATCAGTAAAAAAAGCTGATAAAAGCAATAAATACCCTATCTTATATATTTTTTCCATATTGACCAAATCATTGTTGTTATTACAATTATAAACAAAAATATATAAGTTAATAGGTATCCTATTTTATTGTAAAAACTAACATCATCTATCAGATTTACCTTACCCTCAAGAATAGTCGATTCTCCCTTATCAATATAATCGACAATTGTTCCTTTATTTGAAATAAATGCTGAAATTCCATCATTTGTTGATCTTATTGTCCATCTATTATTCTCAATTGATCTTATCCTGGTAGCAGCAAGATGATAATGTGGCCCAATTGAGTTACCAAACCATGTATCATTTGAAATATTAATCATTAAAAAAGAACTTTTGTTCATATTTCTAACCGTATTAGGGAATGTGATATCAAAACATATTGGAGTAGACACTTTGATACCATCTAAAATTGTAATATTCTTTTGGCTTTTAGGGCCATGCGATACATTTGACATTGGTAAGTCAAAAAAGCTTATTAAACCCCTTAAGCTGCGAATAAAGGGTATGTATTCTCCAAAAGGCACTAAATGCGTTTTTTTATACGATTCTTCATATTTTGGACTATATATTGAGTTATATAGCTTATTTTCATTATAGACCCATGATCCCATTATAATTTTCTCAGATATTTTAGTTTTTCTTAAAAAATCATCAAACCTTTCGTTGTTTATTGGATATGGTAGTTCTGCTTCTGGAATAACAACTAATTTACTATCTTGTGATGTCATACCTACCAAACTAAGAAGATTATCTTCAATTTGATAATAGTAATCTCCCTCGTACTTTAAAAAGGGGTCTGAAGCTGGTTGAATAATTGAAACCAGTATCCCGTCTTTGTAGATAGTAGATTTTTCCTCGGGTATTAAAATTAAGATTAACAGTGGTAATAAAAAAAATAACGTTTTATCGTTATTTCTAATGATGTAACTTGTGCATATAAGATAGATCAAAAAAGAGAGGGCGGAAACACCAAATAATTGATATACATTTTGAGTATAAGTATCCAAAAATATGCTCCCTGGTATGAGCCATGGGACTCCATTAAGAAGATAATATCTACTTAATTCACTAATAGACAATAGTGCTGAAATAAATAATATTTTATGTAGCTTATGGTTAACTTTTAAAAATCTTAATACAGGCTTTATGAAGAGAAGAGGGCAAGTGAATACAATAGTTAAGATGATCACTAACAAAAAAAATATTAAAGAAGACAATGCTATTGTTGACTCTCCATAATAGTAAACACTTACTATTAACCATGACATTCCAAAACCCCAATGTCCAACACCCCAACAAAAAACCTTCAAAAAAGTATTGTCTTTTGAATTTAAAACTATGTTTAATAGGTATGCATATGATATGAAAATTAAGAACTTAAATGAAAAGGGTGCAAATGAAAATATTCCGATCAACCCAGTTAAAAAGGGCAGTAGAAAATTATTTATTTTCATTAATTTTTAGTAACAATAAACTTTTTTATTCTTCGGTTATCGGTATCAGATACTTCGATTGTTAGGCCATCGATTTTAATGCTTTCACCTACCTTTGGGAGAACGCCAAATTTAGAAATAAATAGTCCACCTAAAGTCTCTGCATCTATTGATAACGGATCTAGATTTAATTCAAAAAAGGCAATAAATACTTCAACTTCTATTTTCGCATCAACAATAAACTTATTTTTATCAATTTCTACTATTTCTTCCTCATCAACATCATGCTCATCTTCTATTTCACCAACTAATTCCTCTAAAATATCTTCAATTGTTATTAGTCCACAAATTTCGCCATATTCGTCTATTACTACCGCTAAATGAGATCTATCTTGCTTAAATTCTTCAAGTAAAGAGTCTGCTTTTTTCGTTTCTGGGACAACATTTGGATCTCTTAACATTTCATTTAGATCAAAGTCTATAGATCCTTTAAATAATTTTGGCAAAATGTCTTTTGCAAGCAATATACCAGCAACTTCGTTTCTTTCATTACCCAAAACAGGGTATCTTGAATGGCCTGATTCAATTATTTTATTTATTACTTCGTTAGTATCTTCTTCAATCTGAATAGTAACCATATCAACTTTTGGAATCATTATTTCTTTAACAGTGATATCGCCAAGTTTAATAGCCTTACTTGCAATAGACTCTGCCTCTTTATCAATTACATTCTGATCTAGCGCATCTTTGAGGAAATCAGTTACTTCGGAGACACTTTGAGTTTTTATAAAGAATGGGTTTCTAAAATATTTTTTTAGCTTGTCAATAACTCCCGACAGAGGCTGACTTTCTTCATTATTTTGTTTTTCGTTCATTAATTAATATGGATTTTTAATATCTAATTTTTTTAATAGTTTGACTTCTTTGATCTCCATTATATCTGCCATTTCATCATTTTCATGATCAAATCCTAATATATGATAAACGCCATGGACTAACATGTGAATCATATGATCATCAAAATTTTTTTTATGTTCTTTTGATTCTCTTTTAACAAATTCATAGCTTATCGCTATGTCTCCCAAATTTCCTGTAATTGACTTTGATACATCTTCATTTGAAAAGGATAAAACATTAGTTGTAGTATTTTTGTTTCTAAATTTCTTATTGAGTTCTTTAATATCCTCATCAGTGAGAATTTTTAAATTTATTGAGCTGTCTGTAATTCCCTCCTCTTTAAAGATATACGAAAGAGCTTTATTGAGTTTTTCTTCTAAAGAGTCTGAAATAGGGAAGTTTGTTGAGTATGAAATAAATAAACTCACTTACAGACCTAGTTTTTCTTCAAATTTTTTATATGCATCAATTACTTTTCTTACAAGAGGGTGTCTTACAACATCGCCAGATGAAAAATTTGTAAAACCAATTCCATCGGTGTCTTGGAGAACATCTATGACATGAGATAGTCCAGATTTAATATTTTTTGGTAAGTCTATTTGTGTAAGATCGCCATTTATAACCAAACATGAGCCAAAACCCATTCTTGTCAAAACCATTTTCATTTGTTCTTTGGTTGTATTCTGACTTTCATCAACAATAATAAAAGAGTTATTCAAGGTTCTACCCCGCATATATGCTAATGGCGCAATTTCAACAATACCCTTTGCTAGAAGTTTCTCTGTTTTTTCCATACCAAGCATTTCATAAAGGGCATCATAAAGAGGTCTAAGATATGGATCTACTTTTTGAGATAAATCTCCAGGAAGAAAACCAAGCTTTTCACCAGCTTCCACTGCAGGCCTTATAAGAATTATTCTATCAATCTTCTCTTTTAATAATGCATCTACAGCAGCGGCAACTGCTAGATAGGTCTTACCAGTTCCTGCAGGGCCAATACCAAAGTTTATATCTTTGTTTTGAATATTTTTAATATATGATTTCTGATTTTTTCCCCTAAGGATTATGCTTTTCTTTGGAGTTTTTATGTTGATTTCTTGATTAATGCTTTCATCATCTATTTCTTGTATACATAAATTAAGAGTTTCATTTGTAATTTCTGTGCCATTGTTAGCCTCTTCATAAAGCCTCTTAAGAGCATCCGTAGATAAAACAACATCATTTTCTGCACCTTGTATCTTGAGACTATTTCCGTTTTGAAAAATTTTTACATCAAAGGTTTTTTCTACAAACTTTAGATTTTCATTTAGTTCCCCAACAAATCTAATCATTACGTTTGCATCAGATGGATTTAATTCAAGATTTGTTAAAGCTGAATTCTTAGTCATTAATTCTGTAAATTCCCTCTTAAACAATTAGGCAATGCTTCATTTATATTGATATTAATCATCTTTCCTACTAAATCAATATCATTGGATGAGAAGTTAACAATTCGATTACAAATAGTTCTAGCTTGCAACTGTCCTGGATCTCTTTTTGATCTTCCTGAAACAAGACAGTTTTGGACTGTGCCTACTTTCTTTCTGCTATATCCAAATGAAAGCTGATTGAGTCTATTTTGCAATAAATTAAGTCTCTCTTTCTTTTCTGCATCTTCAACATCATCCTCCATATCAGAAGCTGTTGTATTAGGTCGGGCGCTATATATAAAACTAAATGATTCATCAAATCTCACTTCATTAATTAAATTCATCGTGCCCTCAAAGTCATCTTTGGTCTCTCCAGGAAATCCAACAATAAAATCTGATGAAAAACTCATTTCAGGTCTTACTGCTTTAATTTTATCAATAAGAATCAGATATTTTTCAACATTATATCTTCTCCTCATCAGCTTCAAAATCCTATCTGATCCGCTTTGAACAGGTAGGTGAACATGACTAACTAACTCTGGAACTTTGTCATAGACTTCCACTAAATCATCTTTAAATTCATGAGGATGGCTGGTTGTATATCTTATCCTTTCGATATTCTCAATCTTTGCAGTTAATTCAATGAGCTTAGCTAAAGATGATTTTTCTCCTTTATATGTTCCTTTAAAGTTATTCACATTTTGTCCAAGAAGATGAATTTCTCTGGTCCCTTTATCTGCTAAAGCTGAGATTTCATTTAAGATCTCTTCTATGGTTCTTGAAACCTCATGTCCTCTGGTTTTTGGAACAACACAAAAAGAGCAATATTTGTTGCAGCCTTCAATTATTGACACAAAAGCTGATGGTTCGCCTGTACCTTTAATTGGGATATGTGTAAATTTTTCTAACTTTGGAAAAGATATATCTACTTGATTAATATTTGTTTTTTCCTTTTCGTTATAAAGCTCAGGAAGCTTGTGTAAAGTCTGTGGTCCAAAAACGATATCTACTGCAGGAGCTCTCTTTATAATTTTTTCACCTTCTTGAGAGGCCACACATCCTCCTATAGCAATTTTAAGGTCAGGATTCTTTTCTTTCATTTTTCTCCATCTTCCAACTTGATGGAAAACTCTTTCTTGAGCCTTTTCCCTAATAGAGCATGTATTTAATATTAGTAAATCAGCTTCTTCCTCTGTTTTTGCTAATTCAAAATCTTCTTTTTCTTCTAATAGATCAAACATTTTTGCAGAATCATATTCATTCATCTGACAGCCATGAGTTTTTATAAATAATTTTTTTGCCATTTTATTAATTAACTATAACTTTAAATCTCTAATTTAGTTCCCATATAATTAAGTATTATGAAATCAAAAAGTGTTTACAAGATAATTTTCCTTCAACTTGGTGAAATTTATGAAGTTTTTGCTAAACAAATATACCAAAGTGATATGTACGGTTTTATCGAGGTGGAAGAGTATATCTTCAATAAAGATAAACAGCTAGTAGTCGATCCGAGTTCTGAAAAATTAAAAAACGAATTCTCTAAAGTAGAACGAAGCTACATACCTATTAATTCAATTATTCGTATTGATGAAGTAAATGAAACAGGAGAAGCAAAAATTAAAGAAAATAAAGGGCAAGTAAGTCCTTTCCCTCTAAACATTCAGCCATCAAAAAAATAAGTCCAATCTAATCAGGCATAAAAAGTTTCTTATAGAATCTTAACTCTTCTACTGATTCCACTATGTCACCAAGAGCTCTATGTGAGCCTTTTTTTTCATAAACCTGAGCTTCATTCATCCACCTGACAGCAACTTCCTTAAAAGAAGAAACGTCGATATGTCTATAGTTAAAATAAGCTTCAAGTCTTGGCATATACTTAGATAAAAATCGCCTATCATGAGAAACCGTGTTACCACACATCGGGGAAACCTTCTCACCAACATATTTTGATATAAATTCTAAAGTTTCAATTTCGGCAACTTGAACAGATATATCACTCTTCTTAACCTGTTCAATTAAACCAGAAGAGCCATGCTGATTCTGATTCCATTCATCCATAGCATCTAAAATATCTACAGATTGAGATATTACAAGGTTTGGTCCTTCAGCAATAATATTTAGATCTGAGTCTGTTACCAAAGTAGCAATTTCAATTATTTTTTCTTTATCTGGATCAAGTCCTGTCATCTCAAGGTCGATCCAGATCAGATTATCTCTTGATTGTAATGTCTTCATCTCTTCTTATAATTCATTGTTTAGTGTATTTTGTTCTTATTATGGAAAAAGTTCAAACTGGACAAGTAATAGAATTCTATTCTAATAGCTGTCTTGTTAAAACAAATTTAGGTGAGTTTAACTGTATAGCAATTAAAAATATTGTTGTTGGTGATTTTGTTCAATTAGAAATAATACAAGATAGCAAAAAACCTCTAGGTAAAATAACCAAGGTTAATAAAAGAAGTTCTGTCCTTTCAAGAAGAGATGGCAATAAAAATAAACTATTTGCTGCAAACGTAACCCATGTTGGAATTCTAGTTACACCGAATCCAAAAACAACAACAGAATTTATAGATAAATGGATATTAAAGACAAAACTCTCAAATATTGAGCCATTTATTTTAAATAATAAAATCGATATGGGGTCAGATCAAGAGTACATAAACAAAATTAAAATCTATAGAGATATTAATTTTAATATTATTAATATTTCGGCAAAATATGATGAAAATCTTGATGAATTGATAAATTTTATAAAAAATAAATGTGTTCTGTTTGTTGGGAACTCTGGAGCAGGCAAATCAACTCTTACATCTAAAATTATTGGAAAAGAATTAAAAACAAATGAACTATCTAATGATCAAGGAGTTCATACAACATCAATATCTTCTTTGTATGAATTAACAGATAATGGAAAAGTAATTGATTCTCCTGGCATGAGAGACATTGAATTACTTGATTATTCTAGAGAAAATATAATTAATGGATTCGAAGAAATATTTGAATTATCCAAAAATTGTAAATTTAATGACTGTAACCATATTAATAATCAGGGATGCAAGGTTATTGAAGGACTGGCTAATGGCGTTATAAGCAAAAGTAGATACAATAATTTCATAAAATTTAGAGATTCTATATAAATGAACAAGAAAACTCATTTTGGATACAAGGAAGTAGAAGAAGCCGACAAAAGTAAATTTGTTGGAGACGTATTTACATCGGTATCAAAAAATTATGATCTGATGAATGATGCAATGTCATTTGGCATGCATAGACTATGGAAAAAGATATTGGTTGAATTAGCTGCTATTGGAAAGAAAGATATAGTTCTTGATATTGCTAGTGGGACCGGAGATATATCCAAACTAATATCTAAAGAATATCCGGAAACTAGTATTTATATGAGCGATATTAATTTTGATATGTTGGATGAGGGAAGGAATAGAGCTATCAATGAAAGCTTTGATTCAAATTGTTCATTTTGTCAGTTAAGTGGGGAAGAGTTGCCTTTTGCAGATAATACTTTTGATGTAATAACTGTAGGCTTTGGACTTAGAAATTTTACCAACAAAGAGAATGGCCTCAAAGAAATGAATAGATGTCTTAAAAAAAATGGCAAACTGTTAGTATTAGAGTTTTCTAAACCAACAAATTCAATTTTTTCCAAAGTATATGATTGGTATTCTTTTAATATTCTGCCAAAACTTGGTTCTTTTCTTGCAAATGACTCCGAAAGTTATAAGTACCTAGCAGAATCTATAAGGATGCATCCTGATCAAGCATCACTAAAACAGATGATATTTGACTCTGGCTTTAAGGAATGTAAGTTCTATAACTTACTAAATGGTATCGTTGCAATACACATAGGAACCAATGATTGATATTAAAGTTGGTTTCAATAAGCTTCTTGCGGATATTGAAGAAGCTTCTCCAAACTTAAGAAATACTTTTAAAGAAATATCTCCAGTAAGCTTTTGTTTAAATATTAAGGGTCATAAGAATATTTATGTGACTATCGATGGTGATAATTCTGACATTACTTTCCAAGAAAATAATTATAATTTTGAAATAAGTTCTTCTGTTATTGAGTTAATTAAGGTTGCAACATCGGGAAAAATTAATAAGAGTCTTATAAGCGGGGACACAGAAATTGCAATTGTTTTGCTAAATGCAATCTTCAAATCTAATATTGATTTAATTTACTTAATTGATAAATACTTTGGTAACTTACCTGCTGTATTTACGTATGCTATTGTTAATAAAATCTATAGTTCAACTGAGGTTTATCAAGATAATGAACAGAGAAACATGCGAAAACGTCTAAGAGAAATGGCAATAAGACTTGATAGGCTTGAGGCTTTAAACAATACATGAATTTGATAATAGTTATATTTGAATTATTCAAGATGTCGGTAATTGGCATCAAGACAGGAGTATTCTTCAATTCTAATGGAAAAAAACTCGCTAATTATTTAGAATCGCTTGGTCCAATCTTCACAAAATTTGGACAATTATTATCAACAAGAACAGATGTTTTGGACTATAAAACCGCTAAAGAACTCGAAAGTCTTACTGATAACTGTAAACCTTTTAATGTTTCAATATTTAAAAAAATTGTTGAATCAGAACTTGGCGATAGTATCGAAAATATATTCCTTTCTTTTGATGATAAACCTTTAGCGGCAGCATCATTGGCACAAGTACATTCTGCAGTATTAAAAAATGGCAAAGAGGTTGTAATTAAAGTTCTAAGACCAAATATTGAGAAAAATGTTAAAAAGAATTTACGATTATTAAAAGCCGCAGCTCGAATTTTTTCTTACCTTTATAAAGATAGTTATAGGTTAAAACCCAATGAAGTAATAAGAGATTATGAGACAACAATCCTTAAAGAGCTTGATCTTAAATTAGAGGCATCTAATACAAACTTAACAAGAAAAAACTTTCTCAATTCAAAAGAGCTATATATACCAGAAGTTTATTGGGATTTAACAACATCGAATGTAATGGTGCTTGAGAGAATAGATGGTATTCCATGTACAGATATTAAACAGATTGAAGATCATGGTATTGATAAGAAAAAATTGGCAGAAAATGGAGTTATGATTTTTCTTAATCAAGTATTTCGTGATAATTTTTTTCATGCAGATATGCATCCAGGAAATATTTTTGTTTCAAAAAAAAATCCAGATGATCCTGGATATATTGCTATAGATTGTGCAATTACTGGTTCTCTGTCTAATGATGAAAGATACATCCTTGCAAGAATGCTGCAGTCTGTTTTAAAACAAAATTATAAATCTTTAGCTAATTTGTTTATATCTTCAGGATGGGTAAACTCTGATACAAATAATACTGAGCTTGAAAATACTCTAAGAGCTTGTTGCGAGCCAATTTTTGAAAAACCATTATCCGAAATTGAATTTGGTAAATTACTCTTATATCTTTTTCAAAGTACTAGGCAATACGGGCTATCTCTTCAAACCTCATTGGTCTTATTGCAAAAAACATTAATTCACATAGAGGGTATGGGAAGACAAATTTATCCAGAACTTGATTTTTGGGGTATTGCTGAGCCTTATCTTGATGATTGGTTAACAGAGCAATTTAGTCCTCTTAAACTCAAAGATTACATATTAGAAAATAAAGAAGATTTATTATTTAAAGCTTCTGAAGTACCTGTAATAGTATATGAAGCACTTGATGAATTAAGAAGTTACTCAAAAACTAAAAAATCAAATGACGAAAAGATTAGCAATTTAGAACTTCAACTATCTAACCAAAAATACCTACTCAGAGTAATTGGTATTGTTATAATAGTTTCCTTAGCTATCATGATGATAGTTTCATAGGAGAAATTATGGGCTTTGGTGGAATAAGCATATGGCAATTACTAATTATTTTAGTTGTTGTACTACTAATCTTCGGTAGTGGTAAATTAAAATCTCTAGGGTCTGATCTAGGATCAAGCGTTAAGGGTTTTAAAAAAGCGATCAAAGAAGAAGATTCTAAAGAAAAAGAAGACTAAAATTGTTTCAAATTGGTTTTCTTGAAATTCTAATCATTCTTATATTGGGACTAATTATTATTGGTCCCAAAAGATTACCTGATGTTGTAAAAGCATTTCTTAGGCTATATAAAAAAATGGAGAATAAGCTCAGTAGCTTTAAAAAAGACATTGAAGAAGACATTGGAGCAGATGAACTAAGAAAAGATGTGTTTAATGAATTGAAAATGGAAGAGCTAGAAAAAACTAAAGAATCAAATGACGACTAGGGACACTGTTTCAAACCATCTGTTAGAGCTAAGATCACGATTACTAAAAGTTATTGTCTTCTTTGGTGCTCTCTCATTAATTGGCGTCCCGTTTGCTGCTGATATATATAGCTTTGTTGCAAATCCGCTTATAGACATTCTTCCCTCAGGGAGTTCTATGATAGCGACTGAAGTAGCTTCGCCTTTCATGGCACCAATTAAATTAGTTGTATATATAGCGTTACTACTTTCAATGCCTTGGCTCTTTTATCAGATGTGGATGTTTATATCACCTGGACTTTACCAAGGTGAGAAGAGCTTTACTGGGCCATTAATGCTCTCAACTATTGTTTTATTTTTTAGTGGTGCAAGTTTTGCCTTTTTCGTTGTTTGCCCAATCATCTTTAAATTTTTCATAGGGATGGCTCCAGATTCAATTCAAGTGATGACAGATATAAATCAATACCTAAGTTTTATATTCAAACTTATATTTGCATTTGGTATTGCTTTTGAGATACCTATTGCGACAATACTTTTAGTAAAAAGCGGTATTACTTCTAAAGCATCTTTAGTTAAGGCGCGGCCATATTTACTTGTTCTCTTTTTAATTATTGGAATGTTATTAACGCCACCAGATATTTTTTCACAGCTATTCTTGGCAATTCCAATGTGGATTTTATTTGAACTTGGTATATTTTTTATAAGAGAAAAATAGCTACTCGTTTAAATTAATTAAGGTTCTATAAAAAAGCCAGGGTAATATCAACCAAGGCATTTGGGATTGAAGCATAATTGTTCGGTCATTATATTCAAATAGTATTGGATTAAAGTATGGGCCTAAGGGTGACATGGGAGCCCACGATAATGGCTTACCGTCTGCTAATTGATCATGATAAAGAAACATTTCTACTAAGATATTTTGACTAATGCACCAAAAAATTAAGATAGTAAAAGCACTCCATCTCCATTGCTTGAAGATTGTTGCATCTTTACGATGAGTTAGCCACATTAACCAAACACCACCCAAGAGGACAGCCCCTGCATCTCCCATCGAATTCATAAGCCAGTTTAAATTTTTTGGTAGCCAAGTATTTAGCACTTCTGACCTTCTTATATCTACGGAGTGTCCGTCTAACCATCCATATGTAAACCAAAGCTCCCAGCCTAGCGCACAAACCACAACACCAACTATATAAAATGTTGGAATCCAGTTTGGTAATTTTGATTTATTTGTAAAATATATAAAAAGAGGTAAAAAAACAGCTAAATAAACAACTGTTATTACTCTTACTTCTTCAAAAGACATATATTAAAGGCCAAGTCTTTCAGTCCAGTTGTCATCTGAGGGTCTTTTATTATTGACTACCATATCTACAAGTTCTTCAGGTGAGCTGGATATTAGTAACTCATCAAAGTTTGCAGAGGAAATAAATCCTTCTTCTACAGCTTTTTTAAACCAACTTAATAGATGATCATAATAACCTTCAGTATTAAGTATTCCAATTGGCTTATTTATAATTCCCAATTGATTGCTTGCCATTACTTCTGCAAGTTCATCTAAAGAGCCAACACCACCAGGAAGGACTATGAATGCATCAGACCTATCCATAAAGATATCCTTACGATCTAATAAAGTTTCAGCAACAACCACTTCTTTCAGTCTTGGATTGACTAACTCAAGCTCATAAAGTGATCTTAAAGAAATACCCAAAGCATCTACACCATTATCGAGAGCTGTATCCGAAATCACTTTCATTAATCCTACATCTCCTCCTCCAAATACAACATTAATGCCTTTCTTTGAAATTATTCCTGCTATGGATTTGGCTGCTTCAGCATATTTCGGATTTTTACCCTCGTGGGCACCACAAAAGATTGAAATGTTTTTCATAGGATATTTATATTTTAAAATTAAAAGTTACAGGGCCTTTGTTGATCAATGCAATTTCCATAGAAGCTCCAAACTTTCCTTGTTCAACTCTTTTATGTAATCTTGCAAATTCATTTACAAATTCATCATACAATAATTTAGCTTTTTCAGGTTTAGCGGCTTTATGAAAACTTGGTTTATTACCTTTATCAGTGATTGCTGCAAGAGTGAATTGGCTTATTACTAATATCTCTTCTTGAGAGTCTTTGATTGCTGTAGCAGCCACTCCACTTGGTCCATCTAATATTTTAAAATTCAAGATCTTATTGATCATTTCCTTTACTATTTTTGAAGTATCATTCTCTTCAATGCAGATAAATATTAATAGGCCACTTCCAATTGAAGAATAGGATTTGCCTTCAATAATTACTTCGGCTCTTGAGACTCTTTGAACGGTAGATAACAATCTTATCTTTCTTCTAGCTCTTCATCCCATTTACCTAGAGAGGCGAGTTTATTCATTTCTGCCCTATGAGAAAGCTCATCTTGAGAAATGAAGATATTTTCAGCTTTTCCGCTCCACGCTTTCAATGCTGCTGCTTGAAGGGCACGCCCATAAGAGAAGCTTAACTTCCAAGAGAAACCGCCTATCTTGTTCATAGCATCTAAATGTGCAGTTGCTAAAATGTCAGATTGACCTCCAGATAAAAAAGTTACTCCAGGGAGTTCCGCTGGAACGTTTTTTATAAGACAGTCTAATGTTTTCTTTGCAACTTCATTAACACCAGCCTGTTCACTACTGTCTTTTCCAGATGTAACCATATTTGGTTTTAACAATGTGCCTTTAATATCTACTCCATTTTGTTCTAAATGACTAAATAAAGATTTTAAAGAACGATCAGTAGCTTCATAGCATTCATCTATGCTGTGATCTCCATCCATTATTACCTCAGGCTCAACAATAGGCACCATCCCATTGTCTTGAGCGCATTTTGCATAATCAGCTAAAGCCTTCATATTAGCATCAATACTTTTATCACTTGGGATTCCATCTCCAATATTAATTACAGCTCTCCATTTAGTAAATTTTGCCCCCATTGAAGCATATTCTTTTAATCTTTCATCAAGACCTTCAAGGCCGACTGTAACAGTTTCTCCATGACATCCCTCAATTGGTTGAAGTCCTTTATCTACTTTTATACCTGGAAGGGCGCCTTGATTTGAAATTATATCTCTCAATAAAGTTCCATCAGCAGCTGATTGTCTGATTGTTTCATCAAAGAGAATTACTCCTCCGATATTATCTTTCATACCCTTTGATCTAAATAGCATTTCTCTGTAGTCTCTTCTATTTTCTTCAGTAGACTCAACCCCAATTGAATCAAATCTCTTTCCACAGGTAGGATTGCTCTCATCTGCTGCCAGTATGCCTTTACCTTCAGCAACAATGTATGTTGCAATTTCTTCTATATTATTTAGTGACATCACCTATCTCCCATTCTTTTTTAAATTCAAAGCTTTTATTGATGGTAAAACTTTTCCTTCCATAAATTCTAAAAAAGCACCTCCACCAGTAGAGCAATATGATACATCATCTGAATTAATATATTTATTTATAGCAGATAACGTTTCGCCTCCTCCGGCAAGAGAAAAGGCTTTAGACTTAGCTATTGCTTGGGATAGTTCTTTTGTTCCTTTTTCAAATTTATCATTTTCAAAAACACCAATTGGTCCATTCCATAAAATGGTTTGCGCCTCATTTATGACCTCAATAGTGTCATCCTCTAAATATAAATCTAGAATCATTTCGTCATCAGATATATCGGTCACCGACTTCACTTTAATATCATCACCTTCGAAACTTTTAGAGGTAACTACTGTAGTTGGTAATATTATCTTTCCCTGTTCAAAAATACTTTTTGCAATATCGATCATAGAATCTTCTACAAGAGACCTGCCAATATTTAAGCCTGATGCTTTTATAAAAGTATTTGCAATGCCTCCCCCTACAATTATTTTATCTGCAACAGTATTTATGTATTTAATTAATTCAAGTTTCGTTGACACTTTTGCTCCGCCTATGACGGCCACATATGGACTTTGGTAGTTATCTAAGGCCTTTGTTAAGAATTCATTTTCTTTTTCAAGTAAAAGTCCTGCACATGCTGATGACGCATTTTCAATAGCAGCATGAGTTGAGGCCTGTTCTCTATGGGCTGTGCCGAATGCATCAAACACATATATATCTCCAAGACTAGCTAAGTCTTTACCTAAAGATTGACAATTGCCTTTTTCTCCTTCAAAAAATCTAATATTTTCTAAAACTTGTATATTTGTTTCAGATTTAAAAATACTATCAGAATGAAGATCCTTAATAAGTTCGACGGGTTTATTTAGAATTTGTTGAAGTTTTTCAGCAACAGGCTTTAAAGAAAATTTTTCTTCAAAATTTCCTTCTGTTGGTCTTCCTAGATGACTTACCAAAAGAACTTTTGAATTATTTGAAGTAGCATAATTGATTGTAGGTATGCAGGCTTCAATTCTTGTAGCGTCTAAAACATTTCCATCATTATTAATAGGCACATTCATATCAACACGTATTACAAGGTTTTTCTTATTTATATCTAGGGAAGATAAGTTAATCATTTAATAATGATTTGACTGTTTTTATTACATTTTCTTCTGTGAAGCCAAAATGTTCTAATAACTCACTTCCAGGTGCCGATTCTCCAAAAGTTTCTATTCCAATAACTTTATCGTTTCTGTTTAATATTTTATACCAAGAATTGGGATGGCTGCATTCAACTACAAGAACAGGTTTATCTGGGTTGATTATTGATCTTTGATATTCTTCAGATTGTTGAAGAAATATATCTAATGATGGCATTGACACAACATTTATATTTTTGGACTCACTCTTTAGTTGCTTGGCTGCATCAAGTGCTAATTGAACCTCACTGCCAGAAGCAATAATTGTCATGTCAGGATTATCAGATTGATCTAACAAATAGCCTCCTTTTTTAATAGCATTAAGTTGGTCTTGTGATCTGGTTATTGCTGAAGTTCCTTGTCTGCTGAATATTAAACATGTAGGTGTCTTAGTTGAAGTAACAGCATCTTTCCATGCTACCGAAGTTTCTACAAGATCTGCTGGCCTCCAATTATTAAGATTTGGGGTCGATCTCAAGGTTACCAGATGTTCTATAGGTTGATGAGTTGGGCCATCTTCGCCCAATGCTACTGAATCATGTGTATAGACAAATATATTTGGAAGACCCATAAGCGCTGAGAGCCTTACAGCATTTCTGGCATAGTCGGTAAACACTAAGAAAGTTGCGCCATATGGCTTTATGCCTCCATGAAGAACCATCCCATTCATAATAGCTGACATTCCAAATTCTCTTACGCCGTAATTTATATGATTTCCTTTTGGATTTTCATTTGAGAAAGTTGAGCTCGATTCTGAAAACGTATTATTTGAAGGAGTTAGATCTGCAGATCCGCCTACTAATTCAGGCATTTCTTTTACAAAAAAGTCTAAACATGCTTTTGAGGCTTTCCTTGTTGCCATAGATGAATTATTTGAATCACAATTATTTAAAAATTTATTAAAACTCTCCTCAAAATTTTCTGGGGCCTCTCCTTTGATTCTGCGATTCAACTCTTTTGCTTGTTCTGGATATTTTTCCTCATAATTTTTAATCAAATTATCCCAATCTGAATTGATCTCTGCTCCTTTATCCTTTGCATCCCAAAAATCATAAATTTCTTTTGGAATTTCAAAAGCAGGATATTGCCAATTTAGGGCTTCTCTAGTTTTTTCTATCTCCTCATCACCCAGGGGTGCTCCATGCACATCAGCAGTGCCAGACTTATTTGGAGAACCGAAGCCAATTGTGGTCTTGCAAAAAATCATTGAAGGCTTGTCTGACTTTTCTTTTGCTTGGGAGATGGCTTCATCAATTTCTGTAATATTATGACCATCAACACAAATCGTATGCCATCCATAACTTTCAAATCTTTTTACTGAATCATCTGTAAACCAATTTTCAATTTCTCCATCAATTGAAATACCGTTTTGGTCATAAAAACAGATTAGTTTACCTAGGTTATGAGTTGCCGCAAAAGAGCATGCTTCATGAGAAATACCCTCCATTAAACATCCATCACCTAAAAATGCATAGGTAAAATGATCTATAGGATCCAAATCTTCATGATTGAATTCGGCTGCAAGAATTTTCTCTGATATTGCCATGCCAACTGCATTTGCAATACCTTGCCCAAGTGGTCCAGTTGTTGTTTCAACACCAATATCAATATCATATTCTGGATGACCAGGAGTTTTTGATTTAAGTTGTCTGAAGTCTTTTAAGTCATTTATCGATAATTTATAGCCTGTTAAATGAAGTAAGCTGTATAAAAGCATCGAGCCATGTCCGTTTGACAAAACAAACCTGTCTCTATTAAACCAGTTAGGGTTTGAGGGATTATGTTTAAGATGATTGCTCCAAAGTGATGTTGCTATTTCTGCCATACCCATGGGCATTCCTGGGTGACCGCTGTTTGCTTTTTGGACTGCATCAATTGATAAAAACCTTAGAGCGTTTGTAGGATCTGATGGATGCAAATTTATTTCCCCAGTTTGCTTTAGAAAAGATAATAATATCTTTGTCGTCAAAAGCATAGATAAAATTCATTTTTTTGATATAAAATAATATTCTTGCGAAAAAAAGCTCGCATTTAAATTTCGGGGAGAAATCATATGAGTTATATATTTACATCAGAATCAGTTTCTGGAGGACATCCGGACAAAGTTTGTGACCAAATTTCGGATGCTGTCTTGGATGCTTACTTAAAAGAAGATCCAAATAGTAGGGTTGCATGTGAAACTATGATTAAAAATAACATGGTATACATAGCTGGTGAAATAACATCGCTTGGCAGTCCGGATTTAGAACCAGTGGTTAGGAAAACAATCAATGATATTGGATATGACACAGATGATTATGGCTTTAATGGTGATACATGTGAATTTACAAATTTAGTATTTGAACAATCTCCAGATATATCTCAGGGTGTTACTGAAGGAGAGGGAGAAAATCTTGAGCAAGGAGCTGGTGATCAGGGACTTATGTTTGGTTATGCTTGCACTGAAACTGATTCTTTGATGCCTCTTCCAATTGATCTTTCCCATAGACTGGTAAAGAAACAAGCAGATGTTATGAAGAGTGGTGAAATAAAATGGCTGAGACCGGATGCTAAAAGTCAGGTAAGTGTCATTTATTCTGATGATGGTAAGACTATCGAGGGTTTATCAGCTGTTGTTCTTTCAACCCAGCATGATGAAGATGTGTCTCAAGATGAAATCAAATCAGAGGTTATGGACAAGATTATCAAGCCTATTGTTCCAGGAGAATGGCTATTAGATTCTACAAATATATACATCAATCCAACAGGAAAGTTTGTTATTGGTGGTCCTGTAGGGGATTGTGGCCTTACTGGAAGAAAGATTATTGTTGATACTTATGGCGGCATGGCTCGACATGGTGGCGGTGCTTTTTCAGGCAAAGATCCATCAAAAGTTGATAGATCTGCAGCATACGCATCTAGATATGTTGCAAAAAATATTGTTGCGGCTGGTCTAGCAGACTATTGTGAAATTCAAGTATCTTATGCAATCGGCGTAGCTAAACCAACATCTATTCATGTTGAGACTTTTAATAGTGAAAAAATATCTAAAGAAGCTATAGTTAAGATAGTTGAAGAAGAGTTTGATCTTAGGCCAAAGAGTTTAATTAATATGCTCGACCTTAAGAGGCCTATTTATCAACAAACTGCAGCTTATGGTCACTTTGGTAGATCAGATATAGATCTTTCATGGGAGAATACTGATAAAGCTTCAGCTATTTCTCAATAAAAATTAATAACTAAATAAGGAAAAAAAATGGAAAACGATTATAAAGTTGCAGATATTAACCTTGCAGAATTTGGGAGAAGAGAAATATCTCTTGCTGAAAATGAAATGCCAGCATTGATGGCTCTTAGAGAAAAATATAGAGCAGAACAACCATTGGCTAATGCTAAGATCATGGGCTGTATCCATATGACAATTCAAACAGCGGTTTTAATGGAAACTCTTATTGATCTGGGCGCTGAATTAAGATGGTCGTCTTGTAATATTTTTTCAACCCAAGATCATGCTGCGGCTGCTATGGCTGCAAGAGGTGTTCCAACATTTGCTTGGAAAGGTGAAACAGATGAGGAATTTGAATGGTGTATTGAGCAAACTATCTGTAAAGATGGTAAGCCATGGGATGCAAATATGATTCTTGATGATGGTAGTGATCTTACTGCTATGGTTCATGAAAAATTTCCTGAAATGTTAGAGACAATTCATGGCGTTTCTGAGGAGACTACAACTGGAGTCCACAGACTAAAAGAGATGCTTGAAAAAGGAGAATTAAAAGTTCCTGCTATTAATGTTAATGATTCAGTCACTAAAGCAAAAAATGACAATAAGTATGGTTGTAGACATAGTCTTAACGACGCTCTAAAAAGAGGTACCGATATGCTTCTTATGGGCAAGAGAGGTCTTGTAATTGGCTATGGAGACGTCGGTAAAGGATCAGCAGCAAGTCTAGCTCAAGAAGGAATGATAGTAAGTGTTGTTGAATCTGATCCTATATGCGCAATGCAAGCATGTATGGATGGATTTTCAGTTGTATCCTGTTACAAAGATGGTTCAGTTACAAGAAATGCTGAAGACATTGATATGCAAGTAATGGGAAACACTGATTTGATTGTAACTACAACTGGAAATGTTAATGTCTGTGATTCAGCAATGCTAAGCACATTAAAAAATACAGCTGTCGTCTGTAATATTGGACACTTTGATAATGAAATTGATACAGCATTTATGAGAGAAAATTATTATTGGGATGAAATTAAACCTCAAGTGCATAGAATTTTTAGAGATACAAAACCTGATGGGACACCAGATCTATCAAGCAAAAATTATCTCGTTCTTCTGGCTGAAGGTAGATTAGTGAATCTAGGTAATGCAACAGGACATCCAAGCAGAATAATGGATGGCTCATTTGCTAACCAGGTCCTTGCCCAAATACATCTATACAAACAAGGATTTGCAAACATTAATGATGAAGACACAAAAGCAGAAATGATTACGGTTGAAGTTCTTCCTAAAAAATTAGATGAAGAAGTTGCAGCTTTAATGGTTGCCGGCTTTGGTGGGACAATAACTCAGCTCACTCAAGATCAAGCAGATTATATTAATGTTCCTAAAGAAGGTCCTTTCAAAGAAGAAAGTTACAAATATTAAAATTTAAAGTTCATATTATGGGTATTTTTGCCCATAATATGGCTTGTGAATATTTATAAAACATTTATTACTCTTTGTCTCCTTATTGTTCTTCTTGGTTGTGGAGTCAAAGGTCCTATTATTTTTTAACACCTTAAGTTTAGAATGGACTTTTTTGCTTACAAAAATAACAAGTTATATTGCGAAGACGTAGATCTTCAAGATATAGCTATGGAATGTGGAACTCCATGTTATGTTTATTCGAAAAAAACACTGGAGAGACATGTTGAGGTTTATAAAAATGCTTTCAAAACAAAAAATAACTTAATTTGTTTTTCAGTTAAATCATTAAGCAACATCTCAATACTAGAATTAATTAATAAAAATGGGTGTGGGTTTGATGTTGTTTCGGGTGGTGAGCTAAAAAGAGCTCTATACATTGGTGCTGATCCTAAAAAGATAATTTTTAGCGGTGTTGGCAAATCATATGATGAAATTCTTTTAGGTATTCAAGAAGGTATTCTTTCTTTTAATGTTGAGTCTGAAGCAGAGGTTTATAGAATTGAAGAAATTGCATCATTACAGAATAAAATTGTAGATGTTGCTATCAGGTTTAACCCAGAGGTTGATTCTGGAGGACATGAATATATAAAAACTGGAAGAAAAGGAGATAAATTTGGAATATCTTCAGATGATTCTGTTTTAAAGATTGCTAATTATATTTATGAATCAAAAAACCTTAATCTAGTTGGCCTAGCATGTCATATAGGATCACAAATAATGGATTTAGAGAGCTATAGACTCACAGCTAAAAACATAAAAGAACTTTCAATTAAAATTAAAGAAATTGGAAATAAATTAGATTTCCTTGATCTTGGAGGAGGTCTAGGTATTCCATATGAGAATGATAAAACGCCATCACCTCAAGATCTTATTTCAATTATTGAGGCTGAGCTAATGGATGCTGAAGAGAGAATTGTACTTGAACCTGGCAGAAGTATTTCAGGTAATGCCGGCGTTCTTCTAACAAAAGTGGAATATATTAAAGATAATTTTCTAATTGCTGATGCTGCCATGAATGATCTCTTGAGACCGGCTTTATATAAAGCAAAACATGACGTATGGAACTTAACCGAAAGCAAAACAATTGATCAGGTTTGGACAATAGTTGGTCCGGTATGTGAATCAGCAGATGTAATTGCAAAAGATCATCCCATAAATGCTGATGTTGGGGATATTCTTGCAATTAAAACTGCAGGCGCCTATGGGTTTGTTATGTCTTCAAACTATAACTCTAGAGTGCGTCCAGCTGAGATTTTGGTAGATGGACAAACATTTAATGTTGTTCGCTCAAGAGAATCATTTGATGACTTAATAAAAAATGAGATAAATCTTGATGATTAGTTTTGAAAAGTGGCACGGCAATGGGAATGATTTTGTCATTATAAATTCTATTGAACAGGAAATTAAACTTAAAAAAAGTTTTATAAGAAATATTGCGGACCGAAATAAAGGAATTGGATTTGATCAGCTTATTCACGTTTGTCTTCCAACAAAAGATAATAAAGATTTTTTTGTAAGGTTTTATAACTGTGACGGCTCTGAAGCGGGTATGTGCCTGAATGGAATTCGATGCGCATCTAGATATCTATGGAAAAATGCTTTCACCCCTTTAAAAAATATCAAGATTCAAACAAAAACAAAAAATCTATTGTGTTCACCAACCTCAAAAAATAGTGCATCTGTTTTAGTGGATTATCCTATTTACAATAATAAAATAGACTTATTCAAGGAAATTAAGAAGAAAGTTAAAAAAGAATTCTTCCTATCAAATATTGGAAATAATCATTTATGCATAAATATGGATTCTATAGAAAAAGTCGATCTCAATTTGATTTATAAAGATCTTGAAAAGCTAATTAAAAAATTTGATATTAATCTTTCAATATATAAAAAAAGAAAGGCTTCTATCGATATAAGAACTTATGAAAATGGTGTTGGCGAAACCTTATCTTGTGGATCAGCATCATTAAGTGTTGCTTCGCACTATTTAAATAAAGGCTTTAAATCAATAAAGGTTTCTTCTATGGGTGGAGATTTAACTTTTAGAGATGTTAAAGATGGTATATTGATGACAGGGCCTACGAGCTTTTCATATAAAGGAAATGTTAATGAGTAAGAAACTTGATCCTAAAGAAGTTGAGATATTTTTATTAGAAAATTTAGATTTCTTTGAATCTAGAGAATCCTTAGTTAGCGAATTAAAATTTAAACACTCGTCCAGCTCAGCCTCATCAATTCTTGAGCGGCAAGTTACAAAGTTAAGAGAAGAGCATAAAAGCTTAATTGATTTATTAACTTCATTTATGAATACAGCATCAATAAATGAAGATCTTTTTAATAAATCAAAAGACTTAACATTAAAGATACTTGAATCTGATAATAAAAAAGAAATAGTAAAAAGTGTCGAAAATAGCTTCAAAAAGAATTTTAAAGTAGATAAGCCTCGGCTTTTATTTCATAAAAATAAAACAATTGATGAAATTGAATCTGCTACTGGTCTATCTTTTCATAAAGGAGCAATCCATTGTGGCTCTTATTCATCTGAAAAAATGAATATTCTTTTCAAAGATAAGAAAGTAGAGTCTATGGTGATAGCTGTAATAGTGACTGGTAATGAAATTGGGTTGCTTATGTTGGGTAGTTACGATCGATCAAAATACCTTGGCGATGAGGATACTACTTTTATTCAATATATCAGGGATGTATTAGAAAAAAAGTTGTCCAAATAGTTTATGAATAATAATGTTTTTATTATTAATGATATTAAAGAATATATAGTATTCATCTCTCAAGTTAAAAATCTTTCAGAAAATACCAGTAAATCCTATGAGCGTGATTTAAAAAAACTTCATTTATTTCTTTCAGATTTGAATATATCAGAATACTCTCAGATAAGTGCTGAGACATGCTCAGCATGGGTTGGCAGTTTATATTCTCAGAACAATAATCCAAAAAGTATTCAAAGACATCTTTCATCAGCCAAAGGGTTTTTCAGATTTTTAAAAAAAAATAACCTTATAGAGTCTTCACCTTTTGAGTTAATTTCTGCACCCAAATCATCTAGCATCTTGCCTGAGGTTTTATCACCAGAAGATGTTGAACAACTATTAAACTTTAAGCCAACTAATATGATTGAGATTAGGGATATGGCAATTATAGAATTAATGTATTCATCGGGATTAAGAGTTTCAGAAACAGCAAATATAAATATTAGTGATTTTGAAGAAAATAAAACTTTTTTACGTGTGCTCGGAAAGGGTTCTAAAACTAGGCTTGTTCCAATGGGTCGATTCGCAATAACTGCAATTAATAATTGGTTGATGGAAAGAGAGAAAATCCTTAATAATACAGATGCATTGTTTTTAAATTCAAAGGGAACGAGACTAACTGTGAGAAGTATTCAATTACGTTTAAAAAAAATGGCTGTTAAACAAGGACTGCCACCAATTCATCCTCATATGCTTAGACATAGTTTTGCAACACATATGCTTGAATCAAGCGGCGATCTTCGAACAATTCAAGAGCTTCTTGGTCATAGTTCACTATCTACCACACAGATATATACTAAATTAGATTATCAACATTTAGCTAAGATATACGATCAAGCTCATCCAAGGGCAAAAAAATGAAGAAATCAAAAGAAATTAAGTTAATTACCTTTGATCTTGATGATACTCTTTGGGATAACATGCCAATAATTACAAGAGCTGAAATTGATACTAGAAAATATATAGAAGAGAGAGTTGGAAAAATAGAATGGGGAGACTTGAATGACTTTCTTAATCTAAGAGAGGAACTTATAAAAGAGGATCCTTCCATTGCCTGGGATATAAGTAAGCTAAGAAAAGAGATTTTTCGAAAAAAATTAGCCTATGTGAAACCACAGAGTTTGAGAGATAAAATTGTGGAGGAAGCTTTTACAATATTTATTAATAAGAGACATGAAATCCAGTTATTTGATGGTGTTGAAAATGCACTAAGTGAGCTATCAAACAAATATATTTTGGGGGTTCTCACTAACGGTAATGCAGATGTGTACAGATTTGATTTTGGAAAATATTTTAAATTCTCAATTAGTTCTCTTGAGGCCAAGAATAGCAAACCAAATCGAGCGCATTTCGATAAAGCATTGGAAGAGGTCGAAAATATAGCCTTTGACGAAATTATTCATATTGGAGACCATCAAATTAATGATATTTTATTTGCAAGCAAGCTGGGCATAGAGTCTTTATGGTTTAATAAAAATAATGTAGATTGGGAACAAGAATTTGAAAAACCTTATGAATTTAATTCGTGGGAACTGTTACCAAAAATTATAGAAAGTAGATATGAGTGACAAAGACTTATTAGAGGCGTTAAAACGTATTATAGAAAAAGAACTAAGTAGTTTAGGTAAATTAATACCAAAAGACGTTGTATCTAATATTGAGAGACAGATTTCTCCTAAATTAGAAAAAGTTATAGAACAAAGCGGTTATGTGAAAAAGTCCAAGTACGAGAATCTTGAAAGAATAATAAATGATCTTGAAAAAAGAATCGATGAATTAGAAAAAAATTAGAGCTGGTTTAAATACGTATCAATTCTTTCGGCATTCATCACAAAGGATGATTTAAGAGTATTTGTTGCAGCTTTAATATCATTTATATTAGTAGCCTCACCAACCTGTATAACACCAATCATAGCCATCATAACGTGTGGATCACACTGATATACATAAACGCCTTCAGTATCTAAAGTCACACTAATATCCATATTCATTTGACCAGCCCATGACTCTGCTCCGGCTGGCAGCATTCCATCTATGACAGCTGAATTGTGAGACATATCTACTGCTTTAAAATGAATAGTATCTCCAACAGAAACTTTTAAAACAGCAGGTTCAAATATCATTTGTCCACCTTCACCTGAATTAAGCATTTTAACTTCATGTTCTGAACCCTGTGAAAGTTCAACTTTTTGAACTTCGACTGGAGCAGAAGCAACTGCTTGGCTCATCTGAGATGCACTTCCACAATCTTGACCTTCAAGACATATGTTTACCTGAACCAATAATCTATCTATTACAGCCTCTTCATATTTTTTTCCATTAAAAATAAATATAAAACATAAAGGAAGTATTAAGAGAAAGATTTTATTTTTCATAGTTTTTAAGAGTTTGGTCTTTGAAGTTCAACAACATAATCAACAACTTTTAGTATGTTTTCATAGGAGCCTTTTGCTTCAATGATATATTTGCCATCTACAATCATCATGGGAACAGAGGAAACCTTTAGTTGCCTCGAATGTTTAATGCCCCTATTAACCATTTGTTTTACTGTAAAAGAATTCATATATTGTTTAGACACTTCTGGAGCTACACCAAATTTTTTTAAAAAGTCTTCAATGGCTTTGGGATTTTGTAAAAAGTTTCCTTCTTTATGTATTGTCACAAATACTGCTGCATGTGTTGATGGATCAAGTTTCAGTGCCTCGATCGTATAATACAAAGATGCGTGCAATTGATGAATGCCGCCCCATGTTACTGGCATTTTTGTGAGTCTTACATCACTTTCTTGTCTTGAAGCCCATGAATTAATAACTGGATCAAACTGATAACAAGCATTACATCCATACCAGAATGTTTCAGATACCTCGACGATTCCATCTCTTTTTACAGGCAGCGGATTGTCCACGAGCCTGTAATCAACTCCCAGCCTATATTCAGCAGTTGTTGAAAGTGAGAAAAAGATAATGAATAAAGAGATTAAAGTATTTTTTTTCATTGATATAACCCATGCATATAGTTTGCTAAAGCGTCTATCTCGTTGTCAGAAAGGTTTTCTGCAATTGATTGCATTATTTCAGAGGTTGCACCAGTATTTCTTTCTTTAGATCTATAAGCTTTTAATGTTGATGTTAAGTACCCAACTTGTTGTCCAGAAACTGCTGGATATCCTGCAAGACTATTTCCTTGTCCATAAACTGCATGACAAGAGGTGCAAGCAGGTATTTGTTTTTTCATATTACCAAATCTATACAGTTGAGTTCCAAGTGCTAATAATTCTTCGTCGTTCTTGGCTTGGCCACCGCTAATGTTGTATTGCGAATAAAAAGCAGCTATATCTTTCAAGTCTTCATCGCTTAACGTTTGAAGATAGGGTGTTACAGACATCATCAATGCATTCATTCTGTTGCCATCTCTAAAATATTTTAATTGTTCATATAGATACTTTTGATTTTGTCCAGCAAGTTTAGGCCAGTCAGAGCTAATCGAAACTCCGTCAGCTCCATGACATGCTGCACATGATGCAACTAATTGTGAGCCTTTTTCAATATTACCAGAGACAAATGTTTCGGGCATTTTAATTTCTTTAGATTTTTCTTCAGCACTATTCAAACCTGTTGATAGTCCAAAAAAAATAAAAAATATTAACGAATACTTCATTGAAATTAAAATGTGTGTCTTATTGGTGTGTATTATAAACATAGGTTGATATGATATAAACGATTAAATGAAAAACCTTTTTAAAAATACTGAGTTTGTTTTTGGCGTTACAAACTATAGAAAGCTGCCTGAAGATTTAGGAAGTGAAGTTTTGCTTGCTGGAAGATCTAATGCTGGTAAATCAAGTGCTCTAAATGTCTTAACTGATAATTCAAAACTAGCAAGGATTAGCAAAACACCTGGCAGAACAACAGAAATCAATTTTTTTAAGGTTAACGATGACATCATGCTGCTAGATTTGCCAGGATACGGGTTTGCGAAATCAAGTAAGGCAAAAAAGAAAGACTGGGGCCCGCTCTTAGGTGAATATTTTCAAAAAAGAAAGGCTTTAGCAGCAGTAGTAATATTTATGGATATTCGTCATCCTCTTAAAGAAAGCGACTGGGAAATGATACATTTGTGCAGAAACTTTAATGTTCCTTTTATTCCAGCTCTTGCTAAAAGTGATAAATTATCAAACAACAATATAGCCAAGGCGGTTTCTATTGTTAAGGAGAAAATACCCGAATCAAATCCTATTACTATTTCTTCAAAGGATAAACTTGGTTTTGATAAGCTTTCAAAGGCTATAATAGAATTCTGCTAATGCTTGAATATCAAAAACAAGACTGTGATTTAACTCTTCAAGAAGGGTTGGATTGTTACTATAAAGCCTTTCCTGAAACTACTGAGATATTTGAAGACAATAAAGACTCTGGAACTCTCTTAAGAGATCATGATTGCACTCATGTGATTTTTGGGCTTAATACATCAATTGAACAAGAATCAATTCTTGATACTTGGGTTGTTTGGGGAAGTAAATGGAAATTGAAGTATATATGGGGTTATCAGAGTCTTCCTCAGATAAAACAACTTTATAAGGACCTATATAAAGAGTTTGGTGTTTTAGGATTTCTAAAAATATTTTGGAAGCTTGGAGGAATCAAAAGAAAAACTATGTTTAGAGCTTTTAAGATGAAAAAGAAATGGCCATTTAAAATGCCTGAGGAATATCTCTCTCTGAAAATATCAGATTTAAGAGAGGAGCATGGTATTAAAATCCTTCTTCCAGAGGAATTGCAATACACGCCAATAGAAAGATAAGGTGGATGTAAGTGTTGCTAATATGATTAGTAAATGAAAAAGGCTATCTTCCTTCTCTTTGTATTTATAGCTATTCCAGCTTTCTTATATTTCGCTCTTGATAGAGAGAGTATCGATATTAATGAATTTAGATTAAATTCTGGTTATCAAGAAGTTAAATTAAGTGAAGGCATTACTTCTTATAAAGATATTGGAGATAAAAACAACAAAGTTATTGTTCTAGTTCATGGCGCTACTTTTGGGTCACTTGCATATGAAGAATATGTAAATGTCTTTCTTGAAAATAACTATAGAGTAATAACCTATGATCAATATGGCAGAGGTTATTCGGATAGGGTTCATACTAAAGTTAGTATTGAGCTTATGGAAAGGCAGCTTAAAGAACTGATTGAGCATTGTGAAGTTGAGGACTTAATATTATATGGAGTTTCTTTTGGTGCTGCAGTTGTTGCTAAATATGCCTCAAATAACCCAGAAAAAATTAGTTTCATAGGTTACCAAGTTCCAGTTATTGATTCTGCAAATATTCCTTTATTATCAATAGTGAAAATTCCTTTATACGGCGACCTGTTATCAAGAGGTTTTTTGGTTCCCAGTGCTTTAAAAAGAATAGAAGAATATGAGGATTTAATGAGTAAGAAGCTAATAGATCATTACATCGGACAATTTGAAGTAAAAGGAACTGAAAAATTTTTTAAACAGTTCTTTTTAGGAAATGCTATGAGCAACAGGCTTAACGATCATAATATTATCGGAAGTAATTCTATCCCAAGCTATTTTGCATACGCAGAAGATGATTTAGAAATAGATTCTGAACTAGTTGAAGAAGCTATTAAAAACTACACCAATCCAATAGTTAAAAAATATTTTGGTGGTCATTTTTTTTCTTCTGGTATGGAAAGAAAGGTAGCTCAGGAATTCATTGATAATATTAAAAAATAGTATGAATAATAAAATACATTTGCAATGGAAAGGCATATAAATTAACTAGTGTATTCAAGAAGAACTTTCTTAAAAATTACAGCAGGAATAATTGGCTTGTTTAGTGGCGGGTTCATATTACGAAACTCTAATAATCAAAAGGTAAATCACATATTGGCCTCAGCTAGTCATGAGAAATTAGCACTTTGTGTATCTTTGTCTAAACAAACTCCTAGGCTGGAGCTTATGTTGGATGACAAGATTGTTGTTAAAGGAATACAAACAGATAGAAAAGGCACAAATTGGCAATTCATATCAAATAAGCTTGTATCAAATCATTCATATAAACTTCAATTAATTTCTAAAGGTGAGCCAATATATAAATCATGGAGTCTTAAGACGTTCCCTGATCCTGATTCAGAGGTTGAGAGTGTTTCGATCATGTCGTTTACCTGTGCTGGTGGTCCGGAGGGATTTAAAGTTTCAGGCAAAGAGTTTTTTAAGCCTTTGAAATTTAGACAAAAAGTCTTTGATGAAGGATTGTCTATGAATCCAGATTTTGCAATTTCTATAGGTGATCATATCTACTGGGATCTTAGGCGAAAAAATGCTCCTCAGATTGGTCGAAAGAATAAGTTAATAAAATTTTTTTTAGGGAGTTATATTGGACTTGTTTATGGTTCTTTCAATAGATCTCAAAAAGCGAGCAGCCAAAAAAATGAAAAAGTTCTTAAGAATATTGGCAATGAACAAATAGCATCTCTTTATGGGACAAGGTTTAAAAGTACTCCAATTTTCTTTATTCCTGATGACCATGATTATTTTGAAAATGATGATGCTGAAAAAGAACTTGTGACATTTCCTGCAGATAGCTTTAGTAAGGATGTTTTTAAAAAAATGGCAGACTTATTTTATCCACCTTTATTAGATACTCCAGATGGAAAGCCAAAGAGAAAAATTGGAAGAATTAGATACGGTAAGGTTTTTGAGGGGTTGTTGGCAGACTGTGCGGGTGATATGACATTAGGTAATAAAAACGCAGTATTAATTTCTAAGCAAAATGAAGAATGGATTTTATCAAGAATAAAAAATTCTCAAGTTAAGAACTTAGCATTTATTCCCTCTCATCCTTTTGGGTACACTGCTGGTAAATGGCGAGAGTGGTATCCAGATGTAGTAGCTGAGGAGGGAGCCACCGGAACAGTATCCAATGAGCTGCTCTCTGCAACTAAAGGATCTCTTACAACTGATGTAAGAAAATATCTTTGGCAGGAAGGATGGTTTCTTCAACATCAGAGGTTGATCAAATCTATTGCTAAAAGAAAAGGCTCAAGATTTATTTTTTCAGGGGATATACATGCTATTGGTGCTGCTTCAATAATAAAATCAGATGATATTAAATTAAAAAACGAAGTAAAAACATTTTTAGTAGGTTCTGTTGGTAGCTCCAATGCTGGATGGCCATCCTTTGCAAGAGGCATAACTGCAGATAATCCCAAGTCCTTGGTATGTAATTCAATCTACAAAACTAGAGAAGAAAATGGGTTTACTTTTTTTAAGTTTGGCAAAGAGTCTATAGCAGAAATTATATCCTGTGGAGGCCATGATTCAGAAAGTCGAGATAATGGAGAGATAGTTTCTAATGACAAGATATATTTATAAATAATTGGAAGCATTATTTAGAACGCTATTAATAAATGTTATCTGTGCTTCGTTCTTGATTTTTCTTTTTGAGCTTATTAAATAATAAGCCCCATCCTCAATATTTCCTGTATTTAAGAGTGAGATGCCAATATATAAATGAGTAATTCCAATGACTTCAGAAAATGTCTTACGATTCTTTAGGTATGTATCAATATTTGAACTCATTTTAATAATATCTTCATACTTTCCTAGCTTAAACATGCTTTCTATCATTAGAGATGCAGTTGAGGTCAATATGCCCTCTGGAATTTCATCTTTATTGGCTTCTACCTCTTGGATGAAACCTTTAAAATAACGCTCAGCATCATCATAGTTTTTATTTAAGTAATTAATTCTGGCTAATTGAAAAAGAAAAATGCTCTCTTTTTCTAAGTTCTTCTTTGCAAGTTCTGATGCCTTTATTAACTTTTCATTTTTTATATGGCTAATAAGCTTTCGATAATCGCTTAAGTTCTTAATATCAAGCGGCTCTTCTCCATCAAGAAAATAAGAAATTGAATGTTTGTTGTTCATTGAATCAATTTCTTTTCCGTCGAATGTGGTCGGATTATATTTAACTTTATTCATATATTGTATTGCAGAACTATTAAAAGAATTACATTGATCAAACGTAGTAAATGGTGAATACATATTTCCACACTTCCCTTCTAAGACCTCAATATTTTTAGTATTTCCATCTTTATCAATGTCAAAATTTAAAAGGACAAATCCCATGGCGCCTCTTTCCTGCATACTCCTTGGATAATTTACTTTTATAGTCCTGCTTTTATCAGTTTTAGAAAATCTCTGAAAATTATCTAATAAATCTTCTTTATGAAGTCGCTCTTTTTCATAAAGTACATAAGCAGATTTCTTTATTCTTTCAGTAATGCTGCATTTGGTATTTATTTTATTGCTGCCAACTAAATTTTCGTCTGCAATGCATTTGAGGAATTCATTCTTCTCATCGAGATAGACATTCTCAAAATATGTTTCGATTATTTCTGTTGAGTAAATACTATTACACAAAAATATAGAAAATAAGATGGTTTTCTTAGTGAGCTTCATTCCAGTTATTTCCAATAGCAGCTTCGGCAATCAAAGGAATATTTAATTCAACTGTTTGCTCCATAGTGTCTTTCATTTTTTTCATAACTTTATCAGCATTATCTTTTGGGCACTCAAAAACCAACTCATCGTGGACTTGCATAATCATTTTTACATCTGGCATTTCATTTAAAATAAGGTCATCGATATCTAACATAGCTTTTTTAATAATATCAGCTGCTGACCCTTGCAGTGGAGCATTAATTGCAGCTCTTTCAGCTGCTTGACGCCTTAAGCCATTTGCAGCATTTATCTCATTTAAATAAAGGCGTCTTCCCATTATTGTTTCAACATATTTATCTTCTTTTGCTTGGGCCTTTATGTTATCCATATAGTCTCTTACGCCTGTATACCTATTGAAATATGTATCCAAGTATTCTTGAGCTTCGCCCCTTGGAATACCAAGCTGTCTAGTTAAACCAAAGGCTGACATGCCATACATTAATCCAAAATTAATTGCTTTAGCGCTCCTTCTTTGATCTTGGCTAACATCATCAATTGATACACCAAACACTTCTGCTGCAGTTGATGAGTGAACATCAATATCATTATTAAAAGCATGCGTAAGATTATTATCATTTGATAAATGTGCCATTATTCTTAATTCAATCTGAGAATAATCTGCCGATATTAGGGTATTACCTTCCTCAGGAACGAAAGCTTCTCGTATTCTCCTTCCTTCAGCAGTCTTGATTGGAATATTTTGAAGATTAGGTTCAGTAGAGGAAAGTCTTCCAGTTGAAGTAACAGCTTGCTGATAAGAAGTATGAATTCTTTCAGTTTTTGGATTCTCTATATTTATGAGGCTGTCAGTATATGTAGATTTTAATTTAGCTAATGTTCTATATTGCAAAATAATTTTTGGAAGCTCATATTCCTCTGAAAGCCTTTTGAGAGTATCTTCATTAGTCGATGGTTGTCCCTTTGGTGTCTTCTTTAGAACAGGCAGGCCTTGTTTTTCGTATAGTATTTCAAGAAGCTGTTTTGGTGAATCAAGATTAAATTCTTCGCCAGCAATCTTGTAAGCTTCAGAAGAAAGGCCATCTATTTTTTCTCCAAGTTCTTTAGAGTGATTTGCTAGTTTTTTCTTATCTATTTTTGCACCATTTTGTTCTACTCTAGAAAGAACATGCACAAGAGGGTACTCGATGTCATGCAATAGCTTTTCTTGAATAGGTTTTTCTTTAAGCATTGAGGCAAGGGTGTTATATAGCCTTAAAGTTATATCAGCATCTTCTGCGGCATAGTCTGAGGCAACATCTAGTTTAACTTCGGCAAAACTTATTTGCTTTGAAGCAGTTCCAGTTACATCTGTGTATTTTGTGGTCGTATAATTTAAATAATAATCTGCAAGCCTATCCATTCCATGACGTGTTGCTGTACTATTTAATACATAAGACATCAGCATTGTATCAGCAAGAAATTTTGTAATTTTTATCCCATGCCTAGCTAATATAGGAATATCGAATTTAAGATTTTGTCCTACTGATTTTTCCTGATTCTTTTCAATTACTGGGCCAAGGTTTTTTACAACATAGTCCAATTCTAATTGTTTTGGGCAGCCGTCATAGGAATGAGCAATAGGAATATAACAGCCTTCATTTTCAGAAACTGATAAAGATATACCTATAAGGTTTGCCGAAACTGTATTTACTGAATCTGTTTCTGTATCAATGGCGAACGCTTTGGATTTATTAATTTTTATCGCCCAGTTTTTTAAGGCTTTTTCATCTAACACTATTTCATAGTTAGAATCTTTTTTTGGTTGCTCTTTTTCTTTATTCTTATCAGCAGCTTTAAATTCTAACTCAGAAAATATTTTATCTAGCTCCTCCTCATCAGGTGAGAATTGCAATAGATCTGTAAACTTTAAATTAATATCTACATTATCTATCAATGAAACTAACTCAACATTTCTATCAAGGTCATTAATACTTTTTCTAAGATTTTCACCTACAACTCCAGAGATAGAATCTGCATTTTTTTTGATGCCTTCTAAATCTCCATATTCTTTTAACCATTTAGCTGCAGTTTTTTGTCCTACTTTTGGAATACCTGGTATGTTGTCAGATGTGTCACCAACAAGTGCGAGCATGTCTCTTATCTGATTTGGCTTAACTCCAAATTTTTCAAATACGCCTTCTTCATTAAAAATTTTATGCTTCATTGTATCCATCATTGTTGTATGAGGGTCTTCAACAAGCTGCATTAAATCTTTGTCTAAAGATGAAATAACACATTTGTATTTAGCATCTTTTGCCATTCTTGAAATCGTAGCAATTACATCATCAGCCTCTACTCCTTCTATTTCAATCAAGGGGAATCCAATAGCCTTACAAATTGATTTTACTGGTTTAAGTTGCTCTCTGAGTTCATCAGGCATTGGTGGTCTGTTTGCCTTATAATCCGCGTAGATATCATTTCTGAACGTTTTCCCTTTTGCATCAAATACAACAATTATTGAAGAGCCCTCACTATCTTTTTTAAGGTTCATCAACATATTAGTAACGCCCTTTACAGCACCCGTTGGCTTTCCTTTAGATGTGCTTAAAGGTGGCATGGCATGAAATGCTCTATACAAATAAGAGGATCCATCTATGATAAAAATTCTATTTTTCATGTTTAAATTTTATATGATGTATTATGACTCTTGTTTTTCTATAATGGAAAAAATAAGTAAAAATGTATAAAAAAATTTCAAATTTAATAAAAAAAATATTTCAAGATTATTATGAGGTTGCTGTTGCTATATCAGCCTCTTCAATTATTTTGCTTGCAATCATCTTAGATAAGTTTATGTATTTACAAGCATGTCCGATGTGCATATTAACAAGATATGTTTTTGGTTTAATAGCTGTTTCTGCAATTGTAGGAATCTTATTTAAATCAAAGTTAATTGGTGGCCTGTTGATGGCTTTGTCATCTTTAATTGGTTTATTTGTCTCCTCTAGACAGATTTACATTCAGAATATGTCAATAGAGCAAATCGCAGAACTATCTGGTTGTGGAATGCCTTTTCATACTCAGGTGGAATACTTTGGATTAATAGATGCGATTAATAAAACTCTTGCAGGAGGACCAAGTTGCGCAGAGGATGGATGGAGGTTTGTTTTTAATTTTGCAGAGTGGGGATTTATATTCTTTTCGATATTCTTCATCAGTACTATTTTTAAGCATAGAAAAGTCTTAAAAATCTAATATATTGTAGCAGAACTACATAAATATTAGTTTAAAATTGCTTTAGGTAAAGCTTTTTTAAATTTAATTGACTTTAATAATTAAATAAATTGTAATGTACTACATAATAAATCTAAAAGCTGCCACTTAAGACAATATTATAGGTACATAATTATTTCCTCTACATATATAATTATTCCCCCCAAGTACCTATAATATTTGGTAGCTAAATATGAATATCCAGTCAAATACATCCCAAGCTCTTGAGCTTACTACTGAAGAGTTGATAAATGCAGCTATTAATAACAATGAAGGCGTTATGGCTAGTAATGGAGCTTTCTCAGCAACTACTGGAAAAAGAACTGGAAGAAGCCCAAATGATAGATTTATTGTGAAAGAATCTAGCACTGATCAACTTATTGATTGGGGCGCCGTAAACAAACCTTTTGAAGAAGATAAATTTGATAACTTGTGGAATAAGATAGAGGCATACCTGGCTGAAAATGATAGATATACATCAAAGGTTCACGTTGGGTCTCATGCAAATCATTACTTGCCTGTTCGTGTTACAACAGAAACTGCTTGGCATTCGCTATTTGCAAGATTAATTTTTGTTTGTCCTAATGAATATAATAAATCTAACAAACAGGAATGGCAGATAATAAGTGCAGCGAATTTTGTATGTGTGCCAGAAGAGGATGGAACAAATTCTGAAAGCTGCGTCATTATAAATTTTGCGAAGCGTAAAGTTATTCTTGCAGGAATGAAATATGCAGGAGAAATGAAAAAATCTATGTTCTCTGTTCAAAATTTTTTATTGCCAGAGAAGGATGTTCTTCCCATGCATTGTTCTGCAAATGTTAATGCCAATGGTGATGTTGCTCTTTTCTTTGGTCTTTCTGGTACAGGAAAAACTACATTATCAGCCGACCCAAAATGTTCACTAATTGGAGACGATGAACACGGTTGGAGCAAAGGGTCAGTTTTTAACTTTGAAGGTGGTTGTTATGCAAAAACAATAGATCTAACTGAGGAAAATGAACCGGTAATCTTCAAGGCAATTAAACATGGTAGTGTTATTGAGAATGTTTATTTAGATGAAAATAATACTCCTGATTATTCGAATACTTCTTTATCAGAAAATGGAAGATGTTGTTATCCAAGATCGCATATTGATGATGCTGTTCCTGAGAATGCTGCTGGTGAACCAAAAACAGTAATCTTCCTAACCTGTGATTTAACAGGTTTGATACCTCCTGTATCCATTTTATCAAAAGAAGCTGCTGCTTATCATTTTTTAAGTGGTTATACAGCCAAAGTTGGCTCAACTGAAATGGGTTCTAATGCAGATATTGAATCTACTTATTCAACATGTTTTGGAGCACCCTTCTTTCCAAGGCCAGCCAATGAGTATGCTGATCTGCTTATGAAGCGTGTTGAGGAATTTGGCTCTAAAGTTTTTTTAGTAAACACTGGGTGGACAGGCGGACCATTTGGTATTGGTTCAAGATTTAAGATTCCAACAACTAGAAGAATTGTTAATGCGATTCAAGATGGAGAGCTGGATAATGTAGAAACTGAGAAAGTTCCAGGACTTAATCTTGATATACCTTTATCGGTTGATGGTGTGGACAGTCTTTTGCTTAATCCTATTAATACATGGGAAGATAAAAAAGAATATGATAAGTATTTGAATGAGTTAGTTTCAGAATTTCAGGAAAATTTTAAAAAATTTAATACAAAACCTGAAATATTAAATGCTGGTCCAGGATTTAATGACTAATGAATCATTACAAGATAGACTAAAAAAACTAAAAGAAACTAGCTTTTTTGATAACCTAATCATAAAAAGAGGAATCGAAAAAGAATTTTTTAGGGTCGATTCTGATGGCTTCATCTCAAAAAGACCACATCCTATATCCTTGGGCTCTGCATTAAAAAATAAGTATATTACAACCGACTTTGCAGAGGCTCAGGTTGAATTAGTTACACCAACTTTTGAGGATATTGATGAGTTGTATGATTTTTTGTTTTCACTTCACGTCTATGTAGCAAAAAATATAGATGACGACGAAATGCTATGGCCCTTTTCAATGCCTCCAAAAATTGAGGATGAATCAGAAATAAATCTCGGTTACTATCATCAAAGTGGCATTGGCCTTTTAAAGCATGTGTATCGAAGAGGATTGAAAGCTAGGTATGGGTCCACAATGCAATGTGTTTCTGGAATGCATTATAACTTTTCATTAAAACAGTCCTCTTTTGCTGGTCTTGTCGAGTCCCCCAATCAAAAGAAAATTAGTGAAGCTTATCTCGGTCTTATTAGAAACTTTAAAAGGATATATTGGTTTGTTTTATGTGAATTCGGTCAAACAAATGTTGTAGATAAGTCATTTGTAAAAAATAGAAGGCATAATCTTAAGGAGTTAAATGAAAGTGACATGTTTCTCGAGCATGCTACATCTTTAAGAATGAGTGAAATTGGATACCAAAGCAAAGCACAAAAAAGCTTAGATATTAAATACAACTCATTAGAAGGTTTTCTTAGAAAAATAAAAAAAGCTATTGAGGTTCCTTATAAAGAATTTTCAGATAAAGGGTTGAAAGATTCTAACGAGGAGTATCAACAAATCTCTGATGGAATCATCCAAATTGAAAATGAGTATTATGATTCTATAAGGCCAAAAAGATCTTCCTCTGAAAATATGAGGCCATATGATTTATTAAAAAATTTGGGCATTGAATATCTTGAAATTAGAGGGGTTGATATAGCCCCATCTGATATAACTGGAATGTCCAAACATCACATAAGATTTTTGGATTTAATACTTATCTATTGTTTAATTCTTCCAAGTCCAAAAATTATGTCCAATGAAAAAAAAGAGATAGATTCAAATGAATATATCGCGATCTATAGTGGAAGGGATAAAGAAGCGAAAATATTAGTTAATGGTGATCAAATTAAAATACATGAGGCGAGAGATGAGATGTTAGGAAATTTGAGGAGCATTGCAAAGTGCATGAATGATAGTCAATTATTTGATGATTCTATTGATCACATGCTGTCTTTGAAAAAAGGTGAGCTTTCTCAAAGTTCATTTCACGATTATGGTGTAGAAAAAGCAAAAACTAATCTAGAATTACTAAAATCTGCAGGTGAAAAAAATATTGATAGTATAAAAAAAGAAGCAGAGCTATCATTAGAAGAACTAGATAAAATGCCAACAAACTCAAAACAAGAAATGGATGAATTTGTTAAAAATTATAATTTAGGTCTTTAAGGGGGAATATTATGAAAGCTTTGCAATGTGTTGAGCTGGGGATGCCAGATAAATTACAAATTAATGAAGTAGCCAATCCAACGGTTATGCCAGATCACGTACTAATAGATAATAAGGCTGCTAGCGTTAATTTTCCAGATGTACTGATGATACAAGGTTTATATCAATTTCAGCCAGAGCTTCCATTCTCACCTGGAGGAGAGTCTGCTGGAATAGTTTCAGAAGTTGGTGAAGGAGTTGAAAATATCAATGTTGGTGATAGAGTCTTTGCAATGACTGGCCTGGGAGCTTTTGCTGAAAAAATTGTTGCTCATAAAAGCTCTGTTGTAAAAATTCCTGAGGCCATGGATTTTGAAACTGCTGCCGCTCTTCCAATGACCTATGGAACTTCTTTATATGCACTAAAACAAAGAGCTGAATTAAAAGAAGGGGAAACCTTGCTTGTTTTAGGAGCTGCAGGAGGTGTTGGGCTCGCCACAGTTGAGCTTGGTAAATCAATGGGTGCAAAAGTTATAGCAGCAGCATCAACTCAAGAAAAAGTTGACTTATGCTTACAACATGGAGCCGATGAAGGCTTCATATACCCTTCTGGCAAGCTTGATAGAGATCAGCAAAAAGAACTCTCCTCAAAAATAAAAGAGTTAACTGGAGGCATGGGTGCAAATGTTGTTTATGATCCGGTTGGTGATGACTATTCTGAGCCTTGCATAAGAGCAACTGCATGGGATGGAAGATACTTAGTTATAGGATTTGCAGCAGGAGAAATTCCTAAAATACCTATTAATCTTGCATTACTAAAGGGCATGAAAATTGTTGGAGTCTTTTGGGGGGCATGGGTCGGAATGTATCCAGAAGAAAATAAAAAAAATTTTGAAGAGCTTTTTCAACTACATTCAGATGGAAAAATTAATCCAGAGGTTTCTGACTCTTTCTCTTTAGATGATGGGGCTAAGGCAATAGCTCACTTAAAGGATAGAAAAGCAAAGGGTAAGGTAATAATTAAAATCTGATTATTGAGTTACTGATTGGTAGGTCAAAGATAGTCTGGAAATATCAAAAGGAGGTCTAAATATGCCTACAAACTCTCCAGCGGGATTAAGTAAAATTATATTGTTTAGATGGTTGTCTAAATGTGAATGATCGTTTGGATTTTCACCCGGCATAACATTATTGACTGATAGTTGAGTTGCTAAACTTAAAAGCATTGGCCTAACATTTGAAACTCCAATAAAATCTTTGTCAAAACCTTTTGCATATTTATCAATATCGGTTGGCGAATCCCTTTCAGGATCAATGGAAACTAAAACCCATTGTTTGTTATCTAATGGGAATTCTTTTTCTCTAAGAACATTTAATAGCTTTGAGATCTGATACATAGTCGTTGGGCACTCATCAGGGCACCTTGTAAAACCGAAATACATTAATGTCCATTTGCCAATAAGATTTGACTTAGTAAATTCAATGTCATTAGCTGATAGGAAAGTAAAATCTGATATTTGCTTAGGACTTTCAAATAAATAAAGTCCATTAATTAATAATTCGTTTGTACTTAGGACTCTTGGAGTGGTTAACTTATTTATAAAAAGAGCCAAAACAGTAAGAATGAATATAGCTATTATTAATATATTTTTCTTTATGGTCATTAACTTAAGATTATAAAATGATCTAATAGCAAAGCTAGAAAAATTAAGAAGATGTAATATATAGAAAATTGAAATGTTCTCATAGCATCTTCGTCATCTGAGCTGTAATAAAGTTTTATAGAGTAATATAAAAATGCTGAGCTCAACAAAACTGCTGAAACTAGGTAGATCATTCCAGACATTAAAACAACATATGGGAGTATGCTCACAATGAATAAAATAATTGTGTAAAGAACTATTTGTAGTTTTGTAAATACAACTCCATGAGTTACAGGCAACATAGGTATTGATTCTTTTGCATATTCGTCTTTTCTATATATTGCAAGTGCCCAAAAATGCGGAGGAGTCCAGACAAAGATAATTAAAACCAATAATAATGCGTAAGGGTCTATAGTGTTTGAAACTGATGTCCATCCCAAAAGAGGTGGGGCTGCGCCAGCTAATCCACCAATTACGATATTCTGAGGAGTTGCTCGCTTAAGGTAGATAGTATAAATAAATGCATAGCCTATCAAGGATGCAATTGTGAGAGTCATTGTTAATGTATTTACATAAAAGTATAAAATAAGAGCTCCAAAAACTCCTATAACTAAAGCAAATATTGATGCATGTGTTGCAGATAATTCACCTTGAGGAAGAGGCCTTTGATCAGTTCTTGTCATTGATGCATCTGTTTTACGATCTACTACCTGATTGATTGCTGCCGCGGATGCAGAGCATAAAGCTATACCAGTAAGAGATATAAATAAGTAGCCATAGGACGTCACTGTTTGTTCGGCTAGAAGCATGCCCACAAAAGCACATATCAACATCATATAAACTACGTTGGGTTTACATAAATGATAGTAACTTTTAAGGAGTGTCATTTTTTCCAGGCAAGATAGTTCACCGTGAAGGTCGCCAAAAGCAAGCATGCTGCAACCAGGTTATGCGCTATAGCAACGTAAAGTGGTAAGACATAAACTACATTAATGATTCCAAGTGTTATTTGAGTTAACAACAACATTCCTAAAGTTGAAGCCAAAGGTGCTGCATCTGAAAACCATAATCTAGACATTAATACTAAAAATATTAATGTAACTAAGAGGGCTGAAATCCTATGCGAGTAATGGATGGCAACTCTTGCTGGATTATCAAGTAAGCCATATAGATAGTTTGGCCCCACTTCCTGATTTAAGTTAAAGCCACTTCTAAAGTCCATATCTGGCAAATAACTACCCTGACATGTTGGAAAATCAGCACATGCAAGTGAAGCATAATTAGTGCTGGTCCAAACCCCAAGAAAGATTTGAAAAATTAATACTACAAATGCAATTCCAGCAATAACTCTCAAATTAGATATATTAATTTGATTAAATATTTGAAAGTTGCGTGATTTTAAATAAATAAAATAAAAAAGTGTTAGTGTCGTAAAACCACCAAAAAGATGAGCTGTCACTATGATGGGTAATAATTTTAAACTTACTGTTAGATACCCAAATAGCCCTTGGCAACATATAAAAACTAGAAGAAATGACGCCCAGCCTCTTATCGCTTTATCATTTGTGCTCTTAAAAGAGAGATAGACTAAAAAGATCGCTAACAAACCTAAGGCTGCTGCAAAGTATCTGTGAACAACCTCTGGTATTGCTTTATTTATATCATAAGGAAACATAGGATATCTGCTTTCAGCGAGAGCAATTTCTGCTTCGTTTGTAGGAAAAACAATAAATCCGTAGCATCCTGGCCAATCAGGACATCCCAAGCCAGCATCGACAAGCCTTGTCCATGCTCCTAGTGCAATGACTACAAATGCCATGCAAATTCCTATAAATGATAGATTTCTAATATTATTCATTAAATTAACACCTTAAGATCTTTTAAAATTAATTTTGGGTCTGTTCCTGGTTCAAAATACATTACCGCTCTTCCATATGGATCAATTACGAAGATAGGGTTTTCGACATTTAGATTAATGCTAGAATTTCTTTGTAAAACATTTAGTAAAACTCCATTCTTATCTTCAATTATATTAACTCTTGGATATTGAGACTGTATAACTTTAAGATCATCTTCAAGTAGTTTATTTGAATAAAATAAAACTCGCTTTAGCTTATTTATATCTCTGTTCAAGGCTATATTTAATTGTCTTGTTAAGTATATAGATTCACTACTTGCATCGATATCAGTGACATAAACAGACAGTACCCACTTCCCGTCATCAAAATTTAATAGATCTTGAGTGCCATTCTTATTCTTAAATTGATTAAAGTTAAAATAACTTTTAAAGAAAACTCCATTATTTTTTGTTCCTTCTGGAGACTTACCCATTACAAAATATAGAGATGAAAAGGTAACCACCAAAATTGGCGTTAATAATATTGCAGCAAGAAAAATTTTACTTCGCATTTCTTTTATATCCATACCAAACGTACATGAAACACAAGACTAGAAACATTAGAAACCATTGTGCTGAATATCCATAATGCTTAATTGGTGTCATGTTTGTTGGTGTAATTTTAATATATTCTAAACTGTTTTTGAGCGTTGGATCCGCTAATAAGATCATTGGAAAAATATTTTCATCATATTCATTTTTTATCACACCAAGATTTTTAGTCTGCGAAATCTTAGGCCATTCTTTTGAAACTAGATCATCTGACAAAACTAATCCAAGTTCTGGTATTTCTAATATGCCACTTACAACCTCGTCAATCTGTATCAATTTGATATCAGGAAGTTGATCTCTGAATGTATTTTGCTTAATCCATCCTCTATCAACAAGAATGAGTTGATCGGTTTCTTTCATTCTTAATGGAGTTAAAACTTTATATCCTGCGATACCCCTTCTTATGACATTATCTATTAATATTTGTTTCGAGCTATCCCATTTACCTTCCACATAAACCCTATCCCATTTTTGAGATTTTTGATTTATGTAAGAGGGCTTTTCTAATATTTTTTTTTCAAAATCATCCAATAAATTTGTTTTAGCTTGGCCTCTTTCGATTTGCCAAAGGCCTAAAGAAAAAAATAGAAAGGCAAAAAATACAAAAAATATTGTTATTCTTTTTCCTGGATTAAATTTATTTTTTTTCATATCTATTAAAGTATATATGCTTTAAAATTTTATTATGATTACGACTCTAATTTATATTGTTCTAGCTCTTTTACTTTTATCTCTAGCCGGCGGTTTATTTTTTTTGCTAGTTGATAAAGGCGAAACAGGAAGAAAAAGAACAGTTTATTTGCTTGGTCTAAGAGTATTCTTCGCTGCTCTATTGATAACATTAGTTGCAATTGGTCTTTATACTGGTGAGCTCGGAAATAGTGTTCCTTGGGATGGCTCTTAATTAAAGTATATAAACAAACAAGAACAACATTACCCAGACAACATCTACAAAGTGCCAATACCAAGAGGCTGCCTCAAATCCAAAATGATCGTGATCTTCAAAGTGCCCAGCAAAAACTGATCTTGCTAGCATAATTGCCAGCATAATACCGCCCATCATTACATGAAATCCATGAAAGCCGGTTAGCATAAAGAAGGTTGATCCATAAATACCAGAGTTCAAAGTTAGTCCGTAGTGGGCATATGCTTCATAATATTCAGCTGCCTGCAAGCCTACAAAAATTAAAGCAAGAGTAACCGTTATTCCTAAAAACCTATTGAATTTTTTTCTATCGCCATTCTTGAGACCCAAATGAGCAAAATGAACTGTGACACTTGAGCTCAATAGAACTATTGTGTTCCAAAGCGGCAACCACTCTAATGCATGATCCCAACCAGGCCAAGCCATGCTCTTCTCAGCAAGAACATATCCGTCTCCTTGATCAGGCGTAACAATGACTGGCCATGTCGATTCAAAACCCTGCCATAATTCTATCGCTGCAATTCCGATTCCTTTTTCGCCCTCTCCTGCTAGCCATGGTACTGAAAGAGTTCTTACATAAAATAATGCTCCAAAAAATGCAGCAAAAAACATTACCTCAGAAAAAATAAACCAAGCCATCCCATATACGTATGACTGTTTAAGTTGATTGGAATCTAATCCGGCGAGATGCTCTTTTATTACCTGTCTAAACCAAAAAAATAATGTTAAGAATAAGCATCCAAATCCAGCATAAAGAATATAAACTGCGTTGCTGGAAGGATCATCTAAATTATTGATTGTGCTGGAAGCTCCCATAACAAGGAGAAACAAAGAAAATGCCATAAAGATAGGAAATCTGCTTTGATCTGGAACATAATAACTTCCACCACTCATTTTTTTACTCCATTCCCGTTTCATGATGAGCTAGAGACTCATCATTATAATCAGTGATGTCAAAAATTGTATATGACAAAATTATATTTTTAATATTCGATGGAAGCTCATTTGATACCAATAGCTTTACAGGTAACGTAGCTTCTTCTCCAGGCAATAACTCTTGTTGCTCAAAACAAAAACATTCTAATTTCTTTAGATGCGCTGCAGCATTTGAAGGAGCAACGCTTGGTACAGCCTGTGCCACCATTTTTTTATTAGTGGTGTTTTTTACAAAGAATGTTGCGGTGTGGTATTTGCCTGTTTCAATTTTCATAACTTCTTTAGAGGGCTGAAAGGTCCATGGCATATTTTCATTATTTGTTGAAATAAATTGAAGGGATATTGATCTACCGTCATCAATTACAAGGCTCTCTGTATGTTCCGACTGAAAAACTTTTCCATTTAGACCAGTTACTTCGCAAAAAACATCATATAAAGGGACAAGCGCAAAACCAAATGCAAACATTAGCGGAACTGCAATAATGAGTTTCGTTAATGTCTTTTTTGATCCCTTATTCATCAATCAATTTTGGGTGGCGTAGAAAAAGTATGATAAGGAGCTGGAGACGCGACAGACCACTCCAAGCCTTTTGCACCCTCCCAAACTTGTGCAGTTGCTTTTTTACCTCCCATTACAGTTTTAAGAACTATAAATAAGAATAAGAGTTGAGAGAACCCAAACAAGAAGGCCCCAACACTGGAAACCATATTCCAATCAGCAAATTGGAGTGCATAATCAGGATATCTTCTAGGCATGCCAGCAAGACCAATAAAATGCTGAGGGAAAAAGGTAACATTTACTCCTGTAAATGAAAGCCAAAAATGTAGCTTACCAAGTCTTTCATCATACATATTGCCAGTCCATTTAGGTATCCAATAGTAGACTGCGGCCATGATAGAAAATATAGCACCTGGAACTAAAACGTAATGGAAATGTGCAACAACAAAATAAGTATCGTGGTATTGAAAGTCTGCTGGGACTATTGCAAGCATAAGACCTGATAACCCGCCAATTGTGAATAAGACTACAAAAGCTAAAGCAAACAACATAGGGGTTTCAAATGTAATAGAGCCTCTAAACATAGTTGCGACCCAGTTAAATACTTTTACGCCAGTTGGAACAGCGATTAGCATTGTTGCCCACATAAAGAATATTTCAGCTGCTAATGGCAGTCCAACAGTAAACATATGATGGGCCCAAACTACAAAGGACAAAATTGCGATCGAAAGCATTGCCCAAACCATTGAAGAGTATCCAAATAGTTGTTTTCTTGAGAATGTCTCAATGATATGAGAGACAATACCGAAAGCTGGAAGTATCATTATATAAACTTCAGGATGTCCAAAAAACCAAAAAATATGCTGGAATAATACTGGATCTCCACCACCAGCTGCATTAAAGAAGCTTGTGCCAAAGTGAATATCCATCAGCATCATTGTTACAGCTCCTGCTAAAACGGGCATAACTGCAATTAACAAATATGCTGTAATTAACCAAGACCAGACAAATAATGGCATCTTCATTAATCCAACGCCTGGTGCTCTCATATTCATAATGGTTACAACAACATTAATTGCTCCCATGATTGATGAGGCTCCCATAATATGAACCGAGAATATGAAAAAGGTTACACTTGGAGGTGCATATGTAGTAGAAAGAGGGGCATAGAATGTCCACCCAAAATTAGGCGCTCCGCCCTCCATAAATAAAGATGAAAGCAAAATAAAGAATGCAAAAGGTAATATCCAGAAACTTAAATTATTCATTCTTGGAAGTGCCATATCTGGCGCACCGATCATCATTGGAACTAGCCAGTTTGCCAGTCCTACAAAAGCTGGCATAACACCACCAAATATCATTATGAGTCCATGAAGCGTTATCATTTGATTATAAAATTCTGGCTCTACTATTTGCATGCCGGGCTGGAATAGCTCTGCTCTGATCACCATTGCCATTGCTCCACCAATTAAGAACATGGCAAAACTAAACCATAAATAAAGTGTGCCTATATCTTTATGATTGGTTGTATAGAGCCAACGCGTGATTCCTTTGGCAGGACCATGATGATGGTCTTCGTGATGATTTTCAATTACTGCACTCATAATTTAATTCCTATCTTATATTTTTGGTTCTTTATAATCTACGATATCTTTTGGGATAACTATTTCTCCATCTCCATTTTCAGCATTTCCCCATGCTTGTCTTGTGTATGTTATTACAGCTGCTAATTCAACTTCGGACAAGTAATCAAATGAATTCATAGCTGCTCCTTGAACACCTTCCATTAATATCTCAATGTGTTTTTCTTTATTATTGAGAGCAATTTCGCTTCCAGCCAATGCAGGAAAAATACCAGCTATACCTTGGCCCTCAGTTTGGTGACATGCAACACAATTAACTTCATAAATACCTTCGCCTCTTTCATTAAGTTCGGCAGTAGACCATTCTTTTGTTGTTAACTCAGCAAGCTTTATCGCTTCTTGTTTTTTATTGAATACCCATTCGTCATATTCAGCTTGTTCAACTACTTTAACAACAATTGGCATAAAACCATGATTTTTTCCACATAGCTCTGTACATTTTCCTCTATAAATTCCTGGTTGGTCCACAACAGTCCAAGCCGTATTTACAAATCCGGGTATGGCATCTTGCTTGATTGCAAAAGCTGGCATCCACCATGAGTGAATAACATCATTTGCTGTTATTAAGAATCTAACTTTTTTACCAGCGGGTATAACAACCATTTCATCAACTTCTTGCAAATAATTTTCTCCTTTCGGAACTAAGTTATAAATTTCATCAAGATCAGTTGATAAGTTTGCAAAAAAACTTACTCCATCTTCTAAGTATCTATACTGCCACTTCCATTGATAGCCTGTAACTTGAATATTTATATCACCCGCCTCATCATCATAAATTTTCACAAGGGTCTTAGATGCTGGAACAGCCATGGCTATAAGTATAAGAAAGGGTATTATTGTCCATGCGATTTCAAGCTTATGATTTTCATGAAATTTTGCAGGCACTGGATTCTTTTTCTTAGTATGTGCCCACATTGAGTAAAACATCACTCCAAAAACAAGAACACCGATTACTACACAAATCCAAAAGATAAGCATGTGTAATTCAAAAACTTCATTACTTATATCTGTAATGCCTCTAGTCATGTTTAAAGCAAACCAGTCTGCTTTAACAAGGGGTGAAGCTAGAACTAATAATGGAAAAATAATCTTCCTATTTAAATTTTCAAGGAGTTTAAAAGTCATTGTTCGCCTAAAATTAAGTGTGCTTGTAATAATAAAATATACTTATGATGCATTATAAGATATTTATATATATATAACAAAGCAAATAACAAATTTTTTCAGTGGCTATGATATATGTTTGAGACATCAATTTCTATTGATTTTTGTCTTTGTTTCTTTTGAAATCTTGAAGATTAATAACTTTAATTTCATCTACTTTATTACTAGTTTTTTCTTGAGGTCTGCTTTCTTCAAAATCGCACTTAACACAGTATATTTTATCGTCGGATGGATTCAAGGCTATAGTATCCTTTGTCTTGCAGTTTGGACATACAGCACCTGCTATAAATTGAACAAATCTCTTCATTCTCGCATGCTCTCTAGATCTTTTATTACAGAATTGGTTTCTGGAAAGACTTTGAACCATTTTTCAAAAGAATGAGCTGCTTGATGTACAAGCATTCCAGTACCATCATAGACACTATCAGATTTCTGTTTTGCCCATTTACAAAAGGGTGTTCCTGTTAATGAATAATTTAAATCATAAAAAAAAGTTTTTGAGTCTAGTGAAATATTTTCAATGGGTTCAAATTCACCAGTAAGTCCTGCTGAAGTACCATTAATTACCAAATCAAAGGTTGATTCATTAACAGTTTCTGAACTTATGGAAACCATACTAGAGAATTTTCTTATTAAGCGATCAGCTTTTTCTTGAGTCCTATTTATTAGGGTAATGTTATCAACACCGCGCTGGGCTACTCTATAAAGGACACTCTCCATAGCAGCTCCAGCTCCAACCATTAATATATTTTTATTTTTAAAATTAAATCCTTTGTTATCAATATCATTTAAAAAGCCAATGCCATCTGTGGAATATAAAAAGAGGCCATTCTTTTCATTAACAATTGTATTTACAGCATTTATATAACTAGCTTCTTTTGAAATTTCACCTTTGATCTGTGTTGCTATCTTTTTGTGAGGCAGTGTTACATTGAGCCCTTTAGAGAGCTTGTCTGAGAAAAATTCATCAATAAATCCTATAAAGTCAGAGTTGGATACCTTATAGGGGAGATATTCAATGTTTATGTTCTCATTTCTAGAAAATCTAGAATGTATAAATGGTGATAGTGAGTGCTCAATAGGATCTCCAATCACTCCAAGCTTATATAATTTAGACATTCCAATCTCTGTTAATAACCTCTAATAGTTTTTCTTCGTTAGATTTATATTCTTTAGATTTTTTATATGACCATCTAACGCTAGCTGGCAAAGAGGCGAGTATGGATTCAATTCTTCCTTTTGATTGAAGCCCAAATAATGTGCCTCTATCATATAAAAGATTAAATTCAACATATCTCCCTCTTCTTATGAGCTGGAATTCTTTCTGGGACTCATCATAAGACATTTCTTTTCTCTTATTAGCAATATTTATGTAAGATTTTGAATAAGTAGCTGAAATTTCTTTAAGAAATGATAATCCTTCATGGATTGAAGAAAAATTCTTCAAATCATCAAAAAATATACCTCCAACGCCTCTTCTTTCGTTTCTATGGGGGATATTGAAGTAGTTATTACAGTTTTCTGAAAAATCCTTGTAAAAATTTGGCCCATATTGACCTAGAAGCTGTTTTGCAGAATTATGCCATTCAATAATATCTTCTTTATAGGGTATAAAAGGCGTTAAATCATATCCTCCACCAATCCACCAGTCAGATATTTCTTTATTTTTGTCCAATATAGCAAATAATCTTACATTCATATGACTTGTAGGAATATGTGGATTTTTTGGATGTGAAATAACGGAAATACCCATTGCACGATATCCGTGTTTTGCCTCTTTATTAAGAGACTTTGCTAGGGCTGCATTTGGAAGTTCTTTACCGAAGATAGATGAGAAATTAATTGCGCAATTATCAAAAAAATCACCCTCAGTCATAACATTTGTAATGCCTCCTCCTCCCTCAGGCCTTTTCCATGAGTCTTGAATGGTAATAGAATCTTTTAAAGGTTCTAATTCTTCAAAGCTTGTCTTCACAAAAGATTGAATATCTTTAAATTTTTGTTCTAGTTCATTAATCATATTTATGCGCGGATAATGGCTTTGGATTCTAAATCTATAATTTGTGAAGGTTTGTTATTTCTTCCTAACGATTCATCATAGTACGCTAATTCATCATATTCAAAATAATTTAAAATTTCATCGAGATCATTAATATTTTGTTGGCCTGATATATTTACAGATGTAGAAACCATAAAACCTGAAAATCCTTCTAATAGTGTTTTAACTGGTAAGTGATTACTTACTCTCAGGGCTATTTTATTTGTTTCATTTTTAAGATGAGCAGGAATATTTTTATTATATTTAATTAAAAAAGTATATGGTCCTGGCCAATATTTAGATAGAAATTTTTTATCGTCATTGGATAAAAAGCATAACTCTTTTTCAATGGACTCTATGGAATTAGATAATAAAATGAGGTTCTTTTGTTTGTCTCTTTTTTTTATTTCAAAGATTTTATTTACTGCAGACTCATTAAATGCATCACACCCAAAACCCCAAATAGATTCGGTTGGATGTATAAGGATTTTGCCTGACTTTAGCCACTCAATTGAAGAGTTTTTATCTAGTGATTTTTTATCCAATTAGGAGTTTAGTTTTCTATCTTTTTCTAGAACTTCTTCTTTCATATTAGATTTATATTCTACAAGTTTTTGAGCAAGTTCATCATCTCCAGTTGAGAGTATCTGCACGGCTAATATGGCACTATTCTTGGCACCACTTTTACCAACAGCAACTGTTGCAACTGGAACTCCAGGTGGCATCATTGCGGTAGACAATAAAGAGTCTATTCCGCCCATGCCGCCAGATTCTATAGGAATTCCAATAACAGGCCTTGTTGAGTGAGCAGCTACTGCTCCAGCAAGATGTGCCGCCATTCCAGCTGCTGCAATAAAGACCTTACAACCATTTTCTTCTGATTTCTTAATAAAGTCCATCACTGCATGGGGTGTTCTATGCGCTGACATGACATTTTTTGTATATTTAACTCCAAATGAGTCTAAAATTGGGAAAATTGCCTCAACAATGGGCAAATCTGAGTCTGAACCCATGATTATGGCTACTTGTGTTGTTTGATTTGTCATTTTGTTTACTCTTAAATAGTTAACTAGATTATAATCACGCAATTATAATGAAAAATAGTGATTATGGCTAAAAAATTGCAGATTTTAATATTTCCTGATCCTAGATTAAGAAAAATTGCTGAAAAAATTACAAAATTCGACAAAAGTCTACAAAATCTTGCAGATGATATGCTTTTAACAATGTACGATGCTAATGGTATTGGGCTGGCTGCAACCCAAGTCAATCGTCATGTAAGGCTTGTTGTAATGGATATATCAGATAATCGTGATGACCCAAGAATATTTGTGAATCCAAGCTATAGAGTCCTAAAAGATCATAATTTATTTGAATTTGAGGAGGGATGTTTATCAATACCTGGTTTTAACGAAACAATAGCTCGTCCTGATAGGATAGAGCTAATATGGCAAGATATTAGTGGAAAAGAGCATTCGGACTCTCCAGAGGGCCTTTTAACGGTATGTATCCAACATGAAATCGATCATCTTGATGGCAAGTTAATGGTTGACTATGTTAGTGCGTTAAAGAGAGATAGAGTAAGAAGTAAGCTTTTAAAAGAATATAGCTGAATTTATTAGAATTTATGAATATTTTATATGCCGGAACCCCAAATTCATCTGCTGAAATATTAAAATACCTAGCACAAAACGATTCGATTAACGTCAAAGGAGTAATTACTCAACCAGACAAGGCAGGAAAAAGGGGTAAAAAACTAAATGACTCGCCCGTTTCATTAATGGCAAATTCATATGATTTAGATCTATTTAAGCCGCATAAACTGAATAATAAAGATTTTAAAGAAAAAATAAAGATATTAGAGGTGGATTTCTTAATTGTTGTCGCTTATGGAAAAATCCTACCAAAGTGGCTATTAGAACTACCTTCAGTATCTAGTATTAATATTCACTTTTCATTATTGCCAAAGTATAGAGGGGCGTCACCGATTCAATCAGCTCTCTTAAATGGAGATAAAGAAACAGGAATTACATTTATTGAAATGTCTGAAAAGCTTGATTCAGGAAATATTATATCTACTGAAAAAACAAAAATATTTAAGGATGATAACAAGGTTAAATTAGAGACAAGACTAACGGGCATGTCTATTAAAAAAATTAATAACGTTTTAATAGAATCAGCAAAACAAAATAAGTCATCAATTAAACAGGATGATTCGAACGCCTCATACTGTCAAAAAATATTAAAAGTTGATTCCATAACCAATTTTAATGATACATCTATAAATATTTTTAATAAGTTTAGGGCTTTTATTGAGTGGCCAGGACTGGCTTTTTATCATAATGATACATTGATTAAAATACATGGATTAGAAGTGCTAGATCAAATTAATACTGATAAACCAGGAACAATCTATAAATTTGATAGTACTGGTTTATATATAAATACAATAGATTCAGTAATAGTAATTACTCACTTACAACTACCAAATAGAAATATTATTTCATCTAGTGACGCTTTCAATTCTTATAAGGATTTTTTTAGATAAAATTTTTTTTACTATAAGTCTTTTAATTAACCCAAAAGAGGTTTAATTTACACACTATGAAAGTGCTAATTTTGGGTGCTGGTCGTGTCGGGGGAAGTCTTGCCAGAGCATTGGTAAATAATAACTATGATGTTTCTATTATAGATCAGGATAAAAATGCCCTTTCCATCCTTGAAGAAAAATTAGATATTATGACTATAGAGGGGCATGCTGCTCATTCTGTTTCTATTAAAAAATCTGGTGCTGATGAGACAACAACAGTAATAGCAGTTACATCAAATGATGAGGTAAACCTAATAGCCTGTCAGATTGCTAAAAAATATTTTAATGTAAAAAAGACTATCTGTAGATTATCTGAAAAGTCTTATGCCAAAAATCTAGATGCTTTTGGTGAGAAAGTAATAGATATTGTTATCAGTCCTGAATATGAGGTCATGAATCATCTCAAAGAATTAATAATTCATCCAGGGGCACAACAAATTGAGGAGTTTGCAGAAGGAAAAGTTAATCTTGTGAGTGTAAGGGCTAAGAAAAAAGGTAAGTTAGTTGGAAGAGAATTAAAACGAATTAAAGATGATATGCCTGACACAGATGCATTTGTGGCATCTATATATAGAAAAGGAAAGCCTTTTATTCCATCAGGAGAAACTATAATCAAAGAAGGTGATGAGGTTTATTTTGTTTCTTCAAACTCAAATATTGACCAAATTGTTAATGAATTTAGAGATAAAGAAGAGTCATACTCGAGGGCTATGATCGTTGGTGGAGGGAAGATTGGCTATTCACTTGCAAAGCAACTTGAAAGTGATTACAAAATTAAATTAATAGATGCCAATGAAGATAAATGCAAAGACTTATCAAAGAAACTAGATAAAACTATTGTGCTTCATGGGTCTGCAACTGATGAAACGCTTCTTAAAAGTGAAAATATTTCAAATATAGATATTTTTTGCGCCCTAACTGATGATGACGAGACTAATTTAATGTCTTCGCTATTAGCAAAAAAAATGGGTGCTAAAAAAACTATGATCATATTGAACAATCCCTCATATCTTGGTCTAGTTCCTGGTTTTATTGATATCTATGTTGCTCCATATAGACTTACAGTTTCCTCAGTCCTTCAAGACTTAAGAGAAAGTGACGTTACTCAAGACGTCTTACTAAAAATGGATACTGGAGCTGAAGCTATAGAGGGTATTGTTCATGCCAACGAATTCACATCCAGTTTATTTGGAAAATCTCTAAAAGAAATCCCCTTACCAGAAGGCGCATCAATTGGAGCAGTTGTAAGGCACGGAGAATTGTTGATGCCTGAATCAGATGTTGAGCTTTGTTTAAATGATCATTTAATTATATTCCTTGCTAACAAAGATATGCTTTCAGAGGTTGAGGTTTTATTTAAAACTAACTAATGAATCCTAAATCAATATTAAACTTATTCAGCATTCTGGTGCTGTTTTTTAGTTTTTCTTTTTTGTTCCCAATTATTGTTTCAATAATATATGAGGATGGTGCTTTACATTTATTTGTAAAAACCTTGGTTATAGTTGCGTCTCTAGGTTTTATCGGCCTATTCTCTACAAAAAATATCAAAAATGAACTTTCTCAAAAAGATGGATTTTTAATAATAGTAATGTTTTGGATTGTTCTATCTTCGGCTGGATCAGTTCCATTTTATCTAAGTGGGATGACAGCTGTTGATTCTTTTTTTGAGTCAATGTCTGGTATAACAACAACTGGAGCAACTGTTATTGCTAATATTGATGTTCTTCCTGAGTCTATATTATTTTATAGGCAACTATTGCAATGGATGGGTGGAATGGGTCTTATTGTTTTGGCTATTGCGGTTATGCCTTTATTAGGAATTGGGGGTGGGCAATTATATAAAACAGAAATACCTGGAGCTATGAAAGAACAAAAATTAACGCCTAGAATAAAAGAAACTGCACAAGCTTTGTGGGTTATATATCTTGGTTTAACAATAGTATGCTGCTTTTTATACTATATAAGTGGAATGACTTTCTTTGACGCCATCTCTCATTCGATGTCGACTGTTGCTATTGGTGGTTTTTCAACTCATAACGAAAGCATTGGTTTTTTTAACAGCATTTCAATTGAACTAGTTTGTATGACTTTTATGCTTCTTTCTGCATTTAGTTTTACCCTTCATTATTTTGCAATTTATAAGAGAAAACCTCTTAAATATATTTATGATCCAGAATTAAGATTTTTTATAAGTATTATTGCATTGATTCTTGTTTTTTCTCTTTTAATAAATGCTGTTTCAGACCTAGAAAACGGTCCAACATTTAGAGAGCTATCGTTTCATGCTATATCAATGGTAACAACAACTGGATTTTCATCATCAAGCTCAACTGAATGGCCTTTTTCAATATCATTCTTACTTCTAGTTGGCGCTTTTATAGGAGCTTGCTCGGGTTCGGTTGGTGGCGGAGTAAAATCCTGGAGAGTAATGATTATGTTGAATCACGCTTATTCAAACATTATGAAAATAATTCATCCAAATTCTGTAATATCCTTAAAAATAGGTAGTAGAAATGTTGGGGACGATGTAGCAACATCTGTTTGGGGTTTCTTCTCGATATATGTAATATCATTTGTTCTGCTTTTGGTTGCGGTGCTAACAACTGGACTTGATCTTGAATCAGCTTTTTCTGCAGTCGGTGCATGCTTGAATAACCTTGGACCAGGTTTAGGAAGTGTATCTGAAAATTATGCAAATATTAATTCAGCCTCAAAGGGCATATTAGCATTTGCAATGTTACTTGGAAGATTGGAAATTTTTACCCTATTGGTAATAATCACTCCAATGTTTTGGGCAAAGTAATTAGATTGTTTTATATGGATCTAATATTCCCGCTTGACTCTTCTTAAATCTCTTATATTCCCAGCTATAGTCAATCGGTCTTTCGTTAATCATTTTTTCTATGTCATGATTAATTAATAGTTTGTGCTTACTATCATCATATATATCATCACTGCAAGCTTTTATGCAAATTGATAAAAAATTATTTTTATTTGATTTCATATATAAATAAACAACCGGGGCCAATGTTTTCTTGGCTAACGATTGAACAAGAGTGGTTGAATAAGCATCACGATTGTAAAATTTTATATACTCTCCCATCCCTCTTTGAGGAACTTGGTCGGCTGCAAAAGCTATTACTTTGTTATCTTTTAAAGCTTTATATATTTTTCTTACTCCTGAGATTGAAGTTTCAACACTTAAGGATTTATTGCCTTGCCTTTTGTTCTTTACAAAACTATTAAGATATTTATTTTTAATTTGTTTATAAAGACTGACAGTTGGTGTTTGGCAGTTGATCCATGTTATTAGCATGTCGACACTTCGATTGTGAAAGGCTATTGATATTAGTCCTTGTTTTTTATTAATAAGTTCTTTGTAGAGAAAATTATTTTCAACTTTAAAAATCATACTATTGCTTGATGAGGGCGGTCTTCCCCAACAGTATATTGTTTCATATCCAGAAATAATCATTTCTCTTATGCTTAGCTTTGAAAGTAGCTCTATGTTTGAAATGTTAAGATCAGGATAAGCAATTTTTATATTAATTTTAGTAATCTTGTATGTTTTAAATAATTTGTACATTTTTGTAGAAATGTATATATCAACTAAAACAATAAAAAAAGTCCTTGGAACCAATGAAAGTATGTAAAATATTAGTTGCATCATGAAATAAATAGGTATGCTTGATATATAATCACAATTAATAAGAATATACAAAATTTATTTATTACTTGGTGTTATTATATAAGTAGACATATGTCTACTAATACTAGGAGTACAAATTGTCAGCTCAAAATATGGACGAATTAGTAGCTTTATGTAAGCGAAGAGGCTTTATTTTTCAATCTAGTGAAATATATGGAGGTCTTCAGGGTATGTATGACTTTGGGCCTCTTGGTGTAGAGCTTAAAAATAACCTTAAAGCCTCATGGTGGGAGTCTATGATATATGAGAATGATAATATTGAAGGATTAGACTCTGCCATTCTTACAAACCCCTTAGTATTAAAATATTCTGGACATGAAGATACTTTTTCAGATCCTATGGTAGATTGTAAGTCCTGTAATTTAAGGTTTAGAGTTGATCAAGTGCCTGATAGCTGCAAAAAAGAAGATTTAACTGAACCTCGACAGTTTAATCTAATGTTTAAGACAAACGTTGGGCCACTTGAAGATGGAGAGTCATTTGCATATCTTAGACCAGAAACTGCTCAACAAATATTTACGAATTTTAAAAATGTAATTGATTCTACCTCTAAGTCATTACCATTTGGCATAGCTCAAATAGGTAAAGCTTTTAGAAATGAGATCACTCCAAGGAATTTTATTTTCAGAGTGCGTGAATTTGAACAGATGGAGTTAGAGTACTTTGTAATGCCTGGTATGGATGATAAAAGTCATGATTCATGGGTACAAAAGAGATTAGACTGGTGGGTTGCTCAAGGTGTACCCATGGATAGCATTGAGCTTTATGATGTGCCAAAGAATGAATTAGCTCATTATTCAAAAAAAACTATAGATATCATGTATAAGTTTCCCCATGGGCTTGAAGAGCTTGAAGGCATTGCGAACAGAACTGACTTTGATCTTGGTTCTCATTCTAAAAAACAAAAAGAATTGAATATTAAGTCTAATGTTGCAGCTAATAAAGATTCTAACAGCAAGCTTGCAGTTCAAGATGAGGAAGGAAATTGGGTGGTTCCGTTCGTGATTGAACCTTCAGCGGGTGTTGAAAGAGGTTTTTTGGCAATTCTAAATGAAGCTTATAATGTAGAAAATTTAGATGATGGTAACAGTAGAGTCGTTCTTAAGTTAAAGCCACATCTTGCTCCAGTAAAAGTAGCTGTAATACCCCTCAAAAAAAATAATGAAGACATAGTTAATCTCGCGAATGAGGTTAAAGTAAAAATTCAAAAGCTTGGACTTGGAAGAATTATCTTTGAAAATACTGGTAATATTGGAAAGAGCTATAGAAAACATGATGAAATTGGAACTCCAATGTGTATAACAGTAGACTTTGAAAGTTTAGAAAATAAAACAGTAACTATAAGAGATAGGGACTCTATGGCTCAATCTAGGATAGATATTAGCGATATTCCAAGCTTTGTGGAAAGCAAAATAAAGTCTTAAATTGAGAACTCTGCGAAGTTTTTTATTTAATTTAATTCTTTATTCTTCTGTTATCCCAATATCAATAACAATAATAATTCTTTTTCCATTTTTTAAAACTTCAGCATTACAAAAGATTGCATCCAAATGGATATTCTTCATTCTTTATTCATTAAAGTTAATTTGTGGAGTTTCCTGGACGATAAAAGGTTCTGAAAATTTACCTGATGAGCCATGTATTTTAGTCTCAAACCACCAGGGAGCCTGGGAATCATTTTTCTTACAGACATTGTATTTTCCTTCTTCTAGTATCATCAAAGAAGAGCTGCTTTATATTCCTTTCTTTGGATGGGCGTTAGCATGCCTTAAGCCAATACATTTAAAAAGATCAAAAAAGCTTGTAAGTCTTAAAAAGGTTATAAAAGATGGCTCAAAAAAGCTTGCTAATGGTGTTTCATTAATAATTTTTCCTGAAGGAACAAGAGCACGGCCACATAAAGGCCTTAAAACATTTTCAAATAGCTGTGGTCTTTTATCTGTTAAAAATAATGTACCAATAATACCTATTTGTCATAATTCAGGCTTATTTTGGAAGAATAGGACCTTCAATAAGCATAGTGGTGAAATAAAAGTATTAATCGGCGCCCCTTTATACGGTGAAAATGCTAAGGATGCTACAAATAAGGCTTTTAATTGGATTGAAAAGAATTTTAAAGAAATTAACTAAATATCTAGCTCTTTCACTGATAATGCATTTGCATCAATGAATTCTCTTCTTGGCTCAACATCATCTCCCATTAAAACTTCAAATGACTCATTTGCGTCCTGTACATCCTTTATATCAACTCGCATCATTCTTCTGTTTTCTGGATCCATTGTTGTTGTCCATAGCTGTTCTGGATTCATTTCTCCGAGGCCTTTATACCTTTGAACCTCTAACCCTCTTGTTCCAGTTTTGGAGAGACTCTTAATGGCTTCGTCTTTTTGTGATTCATCTGAGGCATAGATAAACTCTTTACCCTTAGTTATTTTATAAAGAGGCGGAAGCGCTATGTAAATATGTCCCCTATCAACGATTTCATACATTTGTCTAAAAAAGAAAGTTAATAAAAGAGTTCTTATATGCGATCCATCAACATCAGCGTCAGTCATAATGATTATTCTATGGTATCTTAAGTTATCTATATCAAAGTCTTCTTTACCAATGCCGCAACCAAGGGCCTTTATTAATGTTCCAACCTCTGCGGACCCAAGGACTTTATCTATTCTAGCTTTTTCAACATTTATAATTTTACCCTTGAGCGGAAGTATTGCTTGATTCTTTCTATTTCTTCCTTGTTTGGCTGATCCTCCAGCAGAATCTCCCTCAACTATATATATTTCAGACTGAGTAGGATCTTTTTCCTGACAGTCAGCTAGCTTTCCTGGCAATCCAGCAATTTCTAGCACTCCTTTTCTTCTTGTCATTTCTCTTGCTTTTCTAGCAGCCTCTCTTGCAAGCGCTGCCTCAGAAACTTTAGAAACGATTGACATTGCATCTTTAGGGTTTTCAAGCAAGAAATCATTAAAATACTTACTAAATAGAGTACTTACAACACTTTCTACTTCGGATGAAACTAGTTTTTCTTTTGTTTGTGATGAAAACTTGGGATCTGGCACTTTGACAGATATTATTGCAATCAAGCCCTCTCTTACATCCTCTCCAAGAAGATCTGTAGGTGTTTTTTTGGCATTTTCTTTCTTTATAAAAGCTTTCAAAACTCTTGTGAGGCTGCCTCTAAAGCCTGCAAGGTGGGTTCCGCCATCCTTTTGTGGAATATTATTTGTATAACAGAGAACGTTTTCACTATATGAATCTGTCCACTGCATTGCTATTTCAACCCCAACCTCATTATCAACCGCAGAACACTCAAATATCTCGGAAAGTCCTTGTTTTCTTCCTCGAAGGTGTGTCACATAGCTTGAAAGTCCGCCGTTATTCTTAAATTTCTTTGATTTTCCAGTTCTTTTATCCTCAACATTTATAGAAACACCTGCATTTAAGAATGAAAGCTCTTGAATCCTCTTATGAATCCTATCAGTTTCAAATTCAATTGATGTAAAAATTGTTTCTGATGGATAGAAGGTTATCTTTGTTCCTGTCTGGTCTGATTTTTTTATTTTCTTTAATTTGGCTTTTGGTTTGCCCTCTATATATTCTTGAAAATATTCACCGCCATCTCTGTAAACTTCTAAGATTAATTTTTTAGAAAGAGCGTTTACGACTGACACTCCAACACCATGTAATCCTCCAGAAACCTTATAGGAATTATCATCAAATTTTCCACCTGAGTGAAGAGTTGTTAAGATTAGTTGTGCTGCTGATACGCCTTCTTTTTTATGAACATCAACAGGGATGCCACGGCCATTATCTGTAACAGTGACAGAGCCATCCTTATTAATAATTACCTGTATGTCAGAACAGTGTCCAGCCATTGCTTCGTCAATACAGTTATCGAGAACTTCAAAAACCATATGATGCAATCCAGATCCATCATCGGTATCACCTATATACATACCTGGTCTTTTCTTTACAGCCTCTAAACCTTTTAGTACTTGAATATTAGAAGAATCATACTTGGCGTCTTTGGATTTTTTTGCCATTTGTTATCTCAATTGTTCCACGTGGAACTTTTTAAAGTCTTTAAAATTACTAGATATTTTACTACTAAAACAATCATCTATACAGGAAAAGATAACTTGGTTTTTGTTGTGCTCAAGAAGCTTTTTAAAAAGATTGAAAACCCGATCATCCAACTCAGATCTTATGTCATCTATTATTAATGTTGCATCAATTCTGTAATGCTTTTTAAGGACTTCATGTTGTGCACATGACCATAAGATTGAGAAAAATTTTTGTTCGCCTCGGGATAAAATTTGTTTGGCATCAATATCTTTTATTAAAAATTTAATGTCAGATTTATGCGGGCCGCTCGTTGTAGTTTTTCTCCTAATATCTGTTTGTTTATTTTCATCAAGTATTTCTAGTAGAGATTTCTCATTATCCCATCCTTGAAAAAAGCTAATATTAATTACATCAAAAAAGTCAAAAACATTATATGGTTTTAATATTTCCAACAGAGTGTGAAACTCTTTTATGGTTTTGTCAAAAAAATCTTTTCTATAATTATCCAGCTTAGTTCCTTCCTCAACAAGCATTTCATTCCATGCATAAATATCTGATATGCGGTTATTTTTTAACATACTGTTTCTTTGTTTTAGAGCCCTATAATATGAAAACCAATTGGATGAAAAATTATCCTCTGCTATAAAGATTGATCTATCGAGAAGCTTTCTCCTAAAATCTGGAGAAGCGTTTGTAAAAGAAAAGGTATTATTATGAATTGGTGTGCATGGGAACTCTTTAATCAGTTTGCTTGTAACTGTCTTCTTATTGTTTAGTAAAATAGATATAGGCTTTTCTTTAGTTTTCTCTACCTCAACTATATAACCCTTCTTGGCATCAAACCCTTTAAGAAGAAATTTTTCACTATTTTGATTTATGAGTGAAACAAGATTTGAGCTCTTGAATGACTTTCCACTTGAAAAAATAAATACTGATTCTAGGATGCTTGTTTTCCCAGATCCATTAGCCCCATAAAAAAAATTAACTCCTGGCGAAAGAGAAATTTCTATGCTCTCAAAACACCTAAAGTTTTTGATGGAAATATTTGTTAATGGCACATCAAATAAGGAGTGGCATTACTACATATTTAAGGTCATCAGAATTTGGATCAGTGATTAGACAACTTTTTTCTGATCCGAAAAAGTTTATCTCAATTTTTTCTGAATCAATTGTTGATAATATTTCTT
>ERZ802824.4-NODE-4-length-98654-cov-38.8116_pt1 | contig 98654 bp, 97 predicted proteins | sample MGYA00345650_ERZ802824 | MGnify/ENA primary metagenome ERZ802824 (study PRJEB30503, sample SAMEA104212361) | marine metagenome | biome: Westerlies Biome; feature: [SRF] surface water layer (ENVO:00010504) within the epipelagic zone...; material: water (ENVO:00002006)... | reverse complement strand
CCGGCGATCAGATCGTTCTTCAGATCCTGCTGAAGCCTGGCGGTCAGCGGCTGATCAGGTCTGGGGTTGGACTGGACCAAGGAGCTTCTGAGCCCAGAGTCATTTATGCGTCCAACCTAACCAGCGCTCAGAGCACAGCGGCCAGGGCAAGCAGCGTGAATGAGATCGCCAGGACGACGGCACTGGCCGTGCCACCGATGGCACGCTGGCGACCCGAACGGCTCTGCTGACTCTCCAGCTTCTCGATCTGGTCATCCATCTGTGCGATCTGGGTGTCGATCATCGTTTCGGCCGCACGCTTCTTGTCCTCCGCCGATGCGTCGGACGCCAGCTGACCGGCCTGAGCGAGCTGTTCACCGAGCTGTTCCACCTCCTTGGGGTTCTCGCGGAAGCTGCGGGCATCCTTGACGGCCTGCCGTCCCTGCTCAAGACGTTCGGCAGCCGGACCATCGGCAGCGTCAGCTCCCAGGGAGAAAGGAACAGCCACGATCATCGCCAGGGCCAGAAGCGAGGAGATCGCACAGACCACGAGACGCAGCGGTGTGAGTCGACGTTCTGGAACGTCGACACGCGAACCGATCAGAGCGATCAGCAACCCCATCAGTCCCAGCGGAGACAAAGCCACCAACGGTCCGACGATCTGCGGTTTGGTTGTCTCGTCCGACCAGTCCACACCGACCAGAAGAGCCACCATCTGCAGAACGAGGATGACGACCATGGTGAGGCCGAGCCAGCGGAGCAGAGGCGTCAGCCGGCCGTTGGAGGGGCCTCCCATCTCGAACTCAGTCACGGGACGATGCAAAAGCGTCCAACTTTAGGGTTGATGTCCGTCGTGAACAGCGATCCTCAGATTGGCCTCAGCGTTGCCCTGAAGCAGCGGGCGCGAGAGGAGGGCTTCGAGCCTGTCGGCATCGCCCGTCTCCCAGGGAGTCCGAGACTGCAGATGCGGACAGCGGCTCTGGAGCGGTGGCTCGAATGCGGTGATCATGCGGACATGGCCTGGATGGCCTCACCGCGCCGCCGCGATCCGAACCTGCTCCTGCCCGGATTGGCCAGTCTTCTGGCCGTTGGACTGAACTATCACGTCGAGACAGTGCCGAAACCAGGACGACTGCGCATTGCGCGGTATGCCTGGGGACGGGACTACCACCGGGTGGTGGATCAGCGGCTCAGACGCGTGGGCCGCTGGCTGTCAGAGCAGCGTCCGGATTGCCGATGGCGCGTGTGCGTCGATTCGGCCCCACTCCTGGACAAGGCCTGGGCTGAGGAGGCCGGTCTGGGCTGGATCGGAAAGCACAGCAACGTAATCAGCGCCCAGGAGGGGTCCTGGATGGTTCTGGGACATCTTCTGACCACCGAAGAGCTGACACCGGATGAACCCGCCCGCTCCCTCTGCGGACGCTGCACCGCTTGTCTGGACGCCTGCCCGACGGACGCGATTCGCGAACCCTTCGTTGTCGACTCAGGGCTTTGTCTGGCGTATCACACCATTGAAAACAGGTCCGCTCGTCTTCCTGAATCGATCAGCGAAGCGCTTGGCCCCTGGGTCGCCGGCTGCGACATCTGCCAGGAGGTGTGCCCCTGGAACCACCGATCACTCCCGAGCACCAGAGATCCTGAACTGCAGCCGAAACCCTGGCTGATGGATCTGACCCGGGACCAGGTGCTGAGCTGGGATGACGATCACTGGGACGAGCAGCTGAGAGGGTCGGCTCTGCGGCGGATCAAACCGTGGATGTGGAGGAGAAATGCGGCAGCTGCACGCATGAGTGAGCCCCCTACGATTTAAGGAACGACTCCACTCCATGGGATCCAGCCGAACGCCTATCAGCAGAGGTCTGCAAGCAGCGCTCGTCCTGGCAGGAACTCTGACTCTGGCTCTGCCGGCAAGAGCCATGGTTCCCTACGTCTACCTCCCGACATCCGAGGAACTGACGGGATCTGCCATGGGGATCGGGCGCACGGCCGCTCAGCTTCTGCAATTCGATCAACCCCGTGAGGCCGCGAAACTTGCCGCGCTGGCGGTTCGCCTCAATCCGCAGGACGAAAGGCTCTGGTCCGTGCTGGCTGAAGCCCAGTTGCGCAACGAACAACTCGATCAAGCCAGTTTCTCACTGGCTCGCGCCAAGGATCTCAATCCAGAGAAAGCGGGTCTCTGGTTTGCGGAAGCCGCGATCGCCCTGCGGGCTGAACGTCCGGAAGAGGCGATCCCACTGATTGACAGGGGCCTTGCACTCGACCCCGACAACCACGCGGCCTACTTCGATCTCGGGAATGCCCGGATCATGCAAGACGAACTGCCGATGGCGCTGAAGTCATTTGAGAAAGCCACCGCGCTCAAGAAGGATTTCTGGGAAGCCCTGAACAATCAGGCTCTGGTGCTTTACGAGATGGGCAACCGGGATGAAGCGATCCGCCGCTGGCGTCGGGTGCTGAAGATTGAAGTCAACGCGGAACCGATGCTGGCTCTCGCTGCCGCTCTGTATCAACAGGGAAAGAGCACCAGCAGCGAAATCCTGACCCTGGCGCAGGACGCCCTGGCCAGCGATCCGAATTACGTTCTCGCACCGCATCAGGAGGAACAGCTGTGGGGCTATCGGATCCGTCAGGCAACAGCCAAATTGCTGGCTGAACCGGAACTGGCCGCCAGTGTGGAGCGGGCACAAGCCAACGCCACATGGAAGAAACGCCGCTGATCATCTGTAGGCTGAGCGCCTTCCGCCCAGGATTCAGCGGACGAGATGGCTGAGGAGCGCGTTCAACCGATCGCCCTGCATCAGGAGATGCAGCGCTCCTACCTCGAATACGCCATGAGCGTGATCGTGGGCCGGGCTCTCCCTGATGCCCGCGACGGCCTGAAGCCGGTGCAGCGGCGCATCCTCTATGCGATGCAGGAGCTCGGCCTCACTCCGGACCGGCCCTACCGGAAATGTGCCCGTGTCGTCGGAGACGTGCTCGGCAAGTACCACCCCCATGGCGACCAGGCCGTCTACGACGCCCTCGTTCGTCTGGTGCAGACCTTTGCGAGCCGCCATCCACTGCTGGATGGTCATGGGAACTTCGGATCGGTGGACGACGATCCAGCGGCCGCCATGCGGTACACCGAAACACGCCTGGCACCGATCGCTCACCAGGCCCTGCTCGAGGAGATCGGCGATGACACCGTCGACTTCGCTCCCAATTTCGACGGTTCCCAGCAGGAGCCCACCGTGCTGCCGGCGCAGCTCCCCTTCCTGCTGCTGAACGGCTGCTCCGGAATCGCGGTGGGGATGGCCACCAGCATTCCGCCCCACAACCTGGGGGAGGTCGTGGATGGTCTGATTGCCCTGATCCGCCAACCCGATTTCAGCGACGACAAACTGCTGCAACTGATTCCAGGCCCTGATTTCCCCACCGGTGGTGAGGTGCTGCTCAGCGCGGGGCTACGGGACACCTATCTGCACGGCCGAGGCAGCATCCCGATGCGGGGAATCGCCCATATCGAGGAGGTGCATCCCGGCAAGGGACGCCACAAACGCAATGCCGTGGTGGTGACCGAACTTCCCTATCAGCTCAGCAAGGCGGGCTGGATCGAGAAGCTGGCGGAATCGGTGAATGACGGAAAGATCGGTGGGATCGCGGACATCCGTGATGAAAGCGACCGCGAAGGAATGCGGGTGGTCGTGGAACTGCGCCGGGATGCCGACCCTCAGAACGTGTTGAGCGATCTGCAACGTCGCACCGCTCTCCAGAGCAACTTCGGAGCCATCCTTCTGGCGCTTGTGGATGGTCAGCCCCAGCAGCTTTCCCTGAGACAACTGCTCCAGACCTTCCTGGATTACAGGGAGCTGACGCTGATCCGAAGAACCAGCCATGCCCTGAGAAAAACCGAAGACCGCCTGGAGGTGGTTGAAGGACTGATCACAGCGCTGAACAGTCTTCAGGCTGTGATCACCATGATTCAGGAAGCAGCGGATGCCGCCTCGGCCAGAGCGAGTCTGATGGTGCGCCTCGATCTGAACGAACGTCAGGCGGACGCGGTGCTGGCCATGCCGTTACGACGTCTCACAGGTCTGGAGCAGGACAGCCTGCGCAAGGAGCTCGACGATCTGCGGAGCGAACGGGATCGTCTGAAGCTGCTGTTGGAGAACCGCGATCAGTTGCTCGACACCATGGTCGCGGAACTGAAAACACTGAAAAAGCGCTTCGCCACCCCTCGCCGAACCCGTCTTGTGGAGGGAGGTGATGCCCTGATGGCGGAACGAGCCGCCAGTCAGCGCCCGAACACCGAACTGCTGCGGCAACAGGCTCTGGCGGCCTTGCCTGGAGATGCGCGGTTGCTGATCCAGGCCGATGGTCAGGTGAAGGTTGTTTCGCCTCAGGTGCTGGGCCGGATGCACCTCAGCGAGCCCTGTCCTCTCGGGGATGAACCCTCACCGGCCAGGCTGATCCTGCCGATCGAACCTCCTCCACGCCTGCTGGGGATCAGCAGCAGTGGACGGGTCGCATCGCTGCGGTGGGAATTCGCCGGACAGCAACCCGGTTCCCTGGAGCGGTTTCTGCCCACAGGACTGGAAGGTGACCCACTGGTGTCCATCGCTGAACTGCCCGACGGCGATGGATCCGATCTCAGTCTTGGTCTGCTCAGCAGCGACGGGCGTTTCAAGCGCCTACCGATGAGTGAAGTGCTGGATCTCTCCGGACGCGCCACCAGCGTGGTGAAGCTGAAGGAAGGCGTCGAGCTGGCATCCGCACTGATCTGCCGGGAACACAGCGATCTTGTGCTGGTGTCGGATCTGGGAAGGATTCTGCGACTTCCGGTGAATGAAACAACACTGCCGTTGATGGGTCGTCTGGCCCAAGGTCCGATGACGATGCGCCTGCTGCCGGGAGAACAGCTCGTCGGAGCTCTCTGCATCAACGTGGCGGAACAGGACCCGACTCTGTTCATGGTCAGCGGCAAGGGACGCATGACCCGCCTCGACATCACTCCGCTGCGCCGTTGTCAGCGTGGAGACCTCGGCTGCATGGGAGTGAACCTTGGATCGGATGACGACAGGATCAGGGGCATCAGCAACGGTGACGCCCTGATCGGACTCATCTCGGACCGGAGCCGTCATGGTCGACTGGAAACCGGTGAAACCGCCCTCAGCTCGCTTGGAGGTGACTTCACCGATCAAATCGATCTACGCAGCGGCGAAGCCATCCGCTCGGTCGTCCCTCTGACGCGCCGCTGATCAGCGACCGGCGATTCCAGCGGGCTCCAGCATCAGTTTGCTGTTGAGAAGCTGTTCGTCCATCGGAATTGGATAATCGCCATCGAAACAGGCTGTGCAGAAATTGCCTGATTCAGCCTGAGCCGCCTCCACCATTCCTTCCTTGCTGAGATAAGCGAGTGAATCGACCTTGAGGTGTTCCTGAATCTCCTCGAGAGTGAGCCTGGCAGCGATCAGCTGATCCTGCGTGTCGGTGTCGATGCCGTAGAAGCAGGGATGGGTCACGGGCGGGGAACTGATGCGCATGTGCACCTCCGTGGCACCGGCGTCCCTCAGGGCAGTCACCAGTTTGCGACTGGTGGTGCCTCGAACGATGGAGTCATCGATGACGACCACCCGCTTGCCGGACAGCACATCCGGTAATGGATTGAGCTTGACCCGGATGCCGGCCTCCCGCATCGCCTGGGTCGGCTGAATGAAGGTGCGACCGACATAGCGGTTCTTGATCAGCCCATCCCCGTAGGGAATGCCGCTCTCCTGTGAGAACCCGATGGCTGCGGGAATACCCGAATCCGGAACACCGATCACCAGATCGGCATCAACGCATGATTCGCGCGCCAGAGTGCGGCCGATGCGCTGGCGATAGCTGTAAAGCGATTCTCCGAAGAACTGGCTGTCCGGACGAGCGAAATAGATCATTTCGAACACGCAGAGCCGATTCGGCTCAACACTCCAGCTCTGGCGTTCCGGAACGATGTCTCCAGCACGAAAGCGCACCAGTTCGCCGGGTTGAACATCATCGACGTAGCGGGCTCCGATGATCTCAAGCCCGCAGGTCTCACTGCTCACCACCCAGTGCCCGGACTCAGGCTCGCCGAGATGACCGAAGACAAGCGGACGAATGCCGTACCCGTCGCGGATGGCGAACAGCCCCTGCGAGGTGCCGATCACCAGGCTGAAAGCTCCCTGGCAGAGCTTGAGCGCTGAACGGATGGCTTCGGGCCAGTCGAGACCGCGGTCAACCGCCTGCTGAACGGCGAATGCGATCAGTTCCGAATCGGTGGTGGATGTGAACTCGGCCTGTCCGTCATCGACCGCCTGCCGAAGCTCCGCCGCATTGACCAGGTTGCCGTTGTGGGCAAGGGCGAACGCCCCCAGGCGGGTCATCAGCACCACCGGCTGCGCATTGCAGACCCGACTGCTGCCGGTGGTCGAATAACGGTTATGACCGATCGCCAGATCCCCTGGCATCCGGGCAAGCACCTCCTGGTCAAACACCTGGCTGACCAGGCCCATGTCTTTATGCAGACGGACCTTGTCCTGATTGAACACGGCAATGCCAGCCGACTCCTGGCCTCGATGCTGAAGCGCATAGAGGCCGAAGTAAGCCAGGTTGGCCACAGGCTGCTCCACCGCGAGAACGGCAAAGACTCCGCAGGCCTCCTCCATCCGATCGGGACGCTCCCCCACGAGCTGCTGCACAGGGCGCCTCGACTTCAGAAATCCTTCACAATTCTGCCCCACGCCCTGCCGCCCCCAAACGACGGGGCAACGCATCCTCATGGATTCGGCGCAGGCTCTCGACCGAATGATCCAGGACATCCCGATCCGCGAGACGCCAGTGCAGGCGAGCATCCTGCTGAACAACACCCAGAGGGGTGACCGGACAGGCCGGCGACGAGAGAACCAGACGCTCCCAGGCCTCGAGAGAGGCCTGTTTGACGGACACCACCACACGCGCACCGCCTTCACCGAACAGCAGCCGCTGCACTGAACCGCTGAACGGCGAGAGATCCAGGGCAACACCAAGCCCTGAAGCGATGCAGCACTCCGCCACCGCCACGGCCAGACCACCATCACTGCTGTCATGCGCTGACGCGATCAGACCCTGACGGATCGCCTGTCGCAGCAGGGTCTGAACAGACCGCTCCAACGCGAGATCAACCCGTGGCGGACGTCCGGCCAGGGTGCCGTTGACGAGCTGCTGATAACTGCTGCCAGCCAAGCCGACCCGTTCATCCTCACGCTCCTCCGGTGGAACCCCCAGAAGAACTACGGAGTCCCCGACTTCACACCAACCGAGACCCACCACCCGACGGATGTCCTCAACCAGCCCGACCATGCCCACCACAGGCGTGGGATGAATCGGCCGTGCCGACCCGTCATCCCCCCGGGTTTCGTTGTAGAGGGAGACATTCCCCCCCGTAACGGGCGTTTCCAATGCCCGGCAGGCCTCTGAGATCCCGCGGCAGGCCATGGCCAACTGCCAGTAGCCAACAGGTGTTTCAGGAGATGGGAAATTCAGGTTGTCGGTGACCGCCAGCGGTTCGGCACCGACACAACTGAGATTGCGCGCCGCTTCGGCGACGGCGGCCATCGCACCCCGCTCAGGATCAAGCGCGACCCAGCGGTTGGGGCAATCGACGGTGGCCGCGACGCCTCGCTGAACAGCCTGAAGGGATCGCTCTCCCTGCTGAGGCCGCAGACGCACCACCGCGGCATCCGCCGCACCGGACGACACCACGGTGTTGGCGAGCACCTGCTGGTCGTACTGGCGATAGACCCAGCGCTTGCTGGCGATCGTGGGGTCATCGAGGAGAGCAAGCAGAACGGAGCCCGGATCGTTCAGCTCTGGAAGATCCCGTTCCTGCCACTGCCAGAGCAGCTGCAGATCCGCAGGAGCCTCCTCCAGCAGATCGTGCTGTTCAACCGGTGTGTCATCCGCCAGGGCAGCTGCAGGCACCTCCGCAGCCACACCGCCCTGATGCAGAACCCGCACCAGCGGCTCATCCAGCACCCGTCCGACCACGGCAGCCTGAAGGCCCCAGCGATGAAAACGCTGCATCAGCCGTTCCTCGCAACCGCTCTTGACCACGAACAACATCCGCTCCTGCGATTCCGACAACAGGAACTCGTACGGCGTCATGCCGCTCTCCCGGGCCGGCACGCGATCAAGGTCCAGTTCCACACCAAGACCACCCTTGGCAGCCATTTCGGAGCAACTGCAGGTGAGGCCGGCCGCTCCCATGTCCTGAGCAGCCACCACATCACCGCTGGCGAAGGCCTCCAGACAGGCCTCGATCAGACCTTTCTCCAGGAAAGGATCCCCCACCTGCACCGCCGGACGGTCGTCCAGGGAATCCGCACTGAGTTCCGCACTGGCGAAGCTGGCCCCCCCCATGCCATCACGACCGGTGGTGCTGCCGACGTAGACGACGGGGTTCCCGATGCCGGCCGCACCGGACTTCACGATCTCACCGGTCTCCATCAGACCGAGCGCCATCGCATTGACCAGGGGATTGCCGGCATAGGAGGGATCAAAGGCAACCTCGCCGCCGACGGTGGGAACGCCGACACAATTGCCGTAATGAGCGATCCCGGCGACGACGCCCTCCATCAGGCCGACATTGGCGGGATCCTCCAGAGGTCCGAACCGCAGCGCATTGAGCAAGGCAATGGGTCGGGCTCCCATCGTGAAAATGTCCCGCAGGATGCCGCCGACACCGGTAGCCGCCCCCTGGAAGGGTTCGACGGCCGAGGGATGGTTGTGACTTTCGATCTTGAAGGCAAGGCGATGCCCGTCGCCGAGATCCACCACACCAGCGTTCTCCCCTGGCCCGACGAGAATGCGCGGTCCATCGGTGGGAAACCCACGCAGCAGGGATCTGGAATTGCGATAGCAACAGTGCTCCGACCACATCACGCCGAACATTCCCAGTTCGGCTCGGTTCGGAGCTCGCCCCAGACGTTTGCAGATCTCCTCCCAGTCTCTGGGCTTCAGTCCCTCGGCCCGCACCGCTTCAGCAATGTCGTATCCAGGGGCATCGGGAGCAGCGACCACCAGTCTGAGAGCACCTTGCACCAGTGTTGCCGACCATGCGTCAGCCGCTCAGACCCAGGGATCCTCATCCCGGTCCTTGCGACGCGACGGCTGAGGTTGATTCCAGAGTTCATCCTCCCAATCCTCGAGAGGATCAGCGTCGTCCAGGCGGGACCTGGATGGTGCTGATGCCGGTGAACCCTCCTCCTGCCAGGGAGGCTCATCAAGCCAACCCTCAAGCCTGTCGCCGGCCCGATCTCCCATCTGACGCAGCTGATCACGCCATCGCTGCGTGCGTTGCAGCAGGTCCTGGCGAAGACTGGACCGATGCAGAGGCAGATCCTCCAGTGTGGTGAGCCCTGTGGAAACCACACCGGGACGCTGATCAAGAATGCGATCCGGAGTCAGCCGCCAGCGGGAGCTGCCGGGCAGGCGTGGATCACTGCGGGCAACGAGATACTCGCGGATCGCTCCGGTTGCCGTTGTGAAACTGAGATCCACCAGAGTGCCCAGCCGATCACCATGACGGTTGATCAGATCCGCATCGATCAGCGTCGGAAGCCGATCAAGGGTGGCCTGATCACTGACGGAAGGATCCCCCCGCACGAACACCTGCTGATCTGTGAATCCACAGCATTGATCAAGCCTCCAGACATCACGGCTGAGCCGTAACGCCGATGGCCGGCTGACCCAGCCGAGCAGACGATGCACCGGTGGATGCATCCACACCATCACACCGGGGCCGTGATCAAGCCCACGATCACAGCGGACGGTGTGATTCAGAAGATCGCTGAGCAGAAGCTGGTCGGGAAGACTCAAGTCAGGAACGGATCTGAACGGGCATCACCAGATAGGTGAAGCTCTCAGTTTCACCTTCCGGCTTGAGCACCGCAGGAGTTGTCGGTGCATTGCAGTGAAGAACCACCTGATCAGTGCCGAGAGCCTTGAGACCATCCAGCAGGTAGCGAACGTTGAAGGCGATCTGCATGGCATCACCGGTCAACGTGGCTGGAAGCGACTCGGATCCCCTGCCCACATCCTGAGCATCAGCACTGAGCTGGATCACTCCATCATCAGGTTGGGTGCTGAATTTGACGACATTGTTGTGCTGATCCGCCAGAACAGCGATCCGCTCCAGGGCGGCGATCAGAGCACGGCGATCAAGACTGATGGTTCGCGTGAATCCATCCGGAATCAGCTGCCGGTAATTGGGATATGTGCCTTCCAGCGTGCGGCTGGTGACCATCTGATCAGCAGCCAGGAACACCACCTGCCCGCGATCGCAGAACAGACTCACCGGCTCCTCTGATCGCCAGCCTGCCATCAGTCGCTCCACCTCCCGCAGAGAGCGGGCGGGAAGAGTGACGGCGAAACCTTCCGACTCGGGGTCATCAGAGGGAGCAGCATCATGAAGGGCATCGTCCACCTCCAGAACGGCGAGCCGATGCCCATCGGTTGCCGCCGCTTCGAGGGACTTTTGGGTGAATCGGAGATGGACTCCTGTCAGCAGCTGCTTGGCTTCATCGGCACTGCTCGCGAACAGGGTGCCTTTGAGGGCCTGAACCAGACCGGATGCCTGCAGTTTCAGCGGCTGTCCGCTTTCGACCATCGGCAGATCGGGATAGTCGTCTGCCGGCATTCCCCGCATCTGATACGAGCCACTCAGGCTGGTGAGTTCCACCTGTTCCCCGGCGTCATCCGTGGCCAGGGTGATCGGACTGTCGCTTGAGAGGCGGGAGACGATCTCTCCCAGAAGCCGGGCCGGAAGGGTGATCGCGCCGCTGCTGTCGATGCTCGCTGCCAGAGAGGTCTGAATGCCGAGGTTGAGATCAAAACCTGTGAGGCTGAGGCGATTGCTGCCGGCATCGGCTGTCAGCAGCACATTGGCCAGCACCGGATGCGTCGGTCGCGTGGCGACCGCACGGCTGACCAGCTGAAGAGCGGCATTCAGCTCGGACTGGGAACAGACCACTTTCATCGTGCTGCAGGCCTGAACGTGTCGTGGAGGTGCCCCACCGTTTCACAGCGTTGAGGGAAGTGCAATGCCGTGATTCCATCCGTGTGCTCTTCGGCTGTTCTATTCAAAAAAGAAGAAGAACAAATGAAAAACAGCCGTCGTAGGGGCTGTGGGAATGGGGAAATCTCGGATCGATCGCAGTCTTCGTCTGGGGTTTTGGAGCTCAATGGCTGGTGAGAACAATTCGACGCCTGTGGGATGAACAGCGGTTTTCCACTTGTTCACAGGCCGTGAAAAAACCTCCGTTGAGCGGACGCTCCAACAGAGGTTCTCTTTCCCCAGGTTCTGAAGAGTGTTTTGGGCGGTTGTCCTCAGGCGCTTTGGCGATTGTCTACCGCTTCAGAGCCCCATGACGTCGGCAACCGTGGCCAGATCAGGGTCCAGATCCGTGTGGAAGGCAGCGTCGTTGTTGTTGATCGCGCAGTCGGGATCCTTGAGGCCGTTGCCGGTCAGAACGCAGACGACATTGGCTCCTGTCGGGACTTCATCGCGTCGTTTCAGCAGACCTGCCACCGAAGCGGCGCTCGCCGGTTCGCAGAAGATTCCTTCCTCTCCACCCAGCAGCTTGTAGGCATCAATGATTTCCGCATCGGTGACGTCCAGAAAGGCCCCGTTGCTCGCCTGACGGGCTGCGATGGCCTTGTCGCGGTTCACGGGATTTCCGATCCGGATCGCCGTGGCGAGTGTTTCGGGCTCTTTCACGGTTGTCCCATGCACAAGAGGGGCTGATCCACTGGCCTGAAAACCCATCATTCTCGGCAGCTTCCGGCTGTGGCCTGCCTGCTGGTATTCCTGAAATCCCATCCAGTACGCGGTGATGTTCCCTGCATTCCCCATCGGGATGCACAACCAGTCGGGTGCTTCCCCGAGGGCATCGACGATCTCGAAAGCAGCGGTCTTCTGACCCTGCAGCCGGTAGGGATTGACGGAATTCACCAGGGTCACGGGGTACTTCTCCGCCGCTTCCCGAACGATGTCGAGGGCTTTGTCGAAGTTGCCGCGGATCGCCAGCACTTCTGCTCCGTACACAAGAGCCTGGGCCAGCTTTCCCTGGGCGACGTAGCCGTCAGGGATCAAGACAAATGCGCGCATGCCTCCCCGACGGGCATAGGCCGCTGCGGCCGCCGATGTATTTCCGGTGCTGGCGCAGATCACGGCTTCACAGCCGGCTTCCTTGGCCTTGCTGATGGCCATGGTCATGCCGCGGTCTTTGAAGGAGCCGGTTGGATTCAGGCCGTCGTACTTGACATGGACGGTCACACCCCTGCCGATGCGTTCGGCAACGGACGGCACCGGAATCAGCGGTGTGGCGCCCTCCCGCAGTGTGATCACCGGTGTCGACCTGCTGACCGGCAACCAGGCCCGGTAAGCCTCGATCAGCCCAGGCCAGTCCTGCATCACCGGCGTATCGGCGAATCGTCGACGGAGGTTCTGAACGAAGGTCACCGGATCGCTGATTACCTGAGCCGGAATCTAAGTGTCAGGGCTCAGAGACCTCAGGGTTTTCCATCCTTCAGACCGTCCAGCGGTGAGTCTGAGAAGAACTGCACGAGGCCAGCGATGGACTGTGCTTTCTCAATGACTGCAAACAGTGCCGGAAGATTCACAGCCATCACCTCGTTGGGATATGACTTCAGGAAATTGACAGCTGTCAGGCCGCCGTCTTCCTGCAATCCATTGATCACACCGGCACGGATGGCAGGGACGCTGACATCAGGAGACGGCGAATAGATCGGATAAATGATCTTGCCGACACGACGGACGATGGCATCTCCGATCCGGGTGTTGATCAGCCGGCTGGTCAAGACAAGTGGAAGCTCCAGTTTCTGATTGAGTAACTTCGCGACGTCCTCGGGTTTCTGTCCGGAGATCGTCAGCAGATCGTCCAGCAGACCGATGGCTTCACCGGTTTCGGCAAGATGCTCGACTTCCTTGACGGGAATCGAGCGTCGGAATGCTCCGGAAACAAGAGCAATGTCCACTGCGGCCATCGCCTTTGGCGTTGGACAACCGATTGCGAGACCGGTTGCTGCGACAAACCCGAACACGGATCGACGGCATCTCCGGAGGCTGACCATCACTGCTTTGTTTTGACGAAACCTAAGCGGGAACTCCAGCGGCGACTCGCACGAGGCGGACAACTCCCCGTTCGGCCAGACCCTGCGCCACCTGTAGGCCCATCCGGCGTGCGTCGGGCTCATTGATGATTCTGGGAAGGCGTTTCATCAGTAGATCAGGGCTGAACCCCGGTAGAGATTGCAGAACGCCGATCAGTTGACGGATCGGTTCGAGCTGGAGCAACGGATCGTTCTGGATCGACCTGTTGGCCGACATTCCAGGAGGCTGCAGACGTTTTGGCAGCCGTTGGCCCAGGCGCTGCATCGTGAGCCATCCGAAGTCGTCAAGACGTTGCACCGTGGCATCCACCAGCTGCTCCCGCAGCAGACCACCCTTCGACGAGAACAGGAAGTCGAGAAGTTGGTCGAGGAGGGTGTCCAGGTCGAGGTCGGTCTGACTGGCAGCGCTGGAGACCAGGTTTTCGAGGCGTGTCCAGCGGAAGATCTCTCCATCGAAGAGCATTTCCTTGAGGCTCTGTCGCAGCTGAGGATCCGGATCTTCCATCAACCTGCGAGCGAAGTAGGGATAGGCGGCGCCGAGGATCTTGAAGTCGGGGTCCACGCTCAGAGCGATCCCTTCAAGAGTGACGAGTGAACGGATGATCAGCGCGTAATAGGGGGGAACTCGGAAGGGGAATTTGTACATCACACCGGACATATCGTCTGTCACGCTTTTAAAATCCATTCTGTTGACACCCATCTCTATTGCTTGACTGAAAACCGATTCAAAGGCGGGTACAATTGGCTCGAGATTGACATCTTCAGCAAGAAATCCAAGGGTAACAAAATCTTTCGAAAGTTTGTTGAAATTTCTATTAACAAGATGCACCACTGCTTGGATCAAGCCTGTTCTTGATTCACGACTGACTTCACTCATCATCCCGAAGTCCAGATAACAGAGTCGGCCGTCTTCGAGCGCCAGAAGGTTTCCAGGATGGGGATCAGCATGGAAGAAACCATGCTCCAGCAGTTGCTGAAGACTGCAGTTCACCCCAACTTCGACCATGTCGTCAGGGTTGACACCCATGTCGCGAACGGCTTCGAGGTTGGTGAGCTTGACTCCGTCGATCCATTCCATGGTCAGCACGCGACGGCTGGTTGCCTCCTGATGAATCCGGGGAACGGCGATGCGAGGGTTGTGGCTGTGAAGTTCACGGAACTGTTCAGCATTCGCTGCTTCGTTGAGGTAATCCATTTCCTCAAACACCCGCTTGCCGAGCTCATCAATCAAGGCGACCAGATCACTCCGGATCAGTCCGATGTTGCTGTTCAACCAGGAGGCGATGTTTCGGACGATGTAGAGATCGAGTGTGATCTGCTCGCGCAAGCCGGGGCGCTGAACTTTCACAGCGACCCGTTCTCCGTTGTTCAGAACGCCTCTGTGGACCTGTCCGAGGGATGCGGCCGAGATCGGTTCCCGTTCCAGTTCCAGGAACAGTTCATCGATCGGAGCCTGTAGGTCCTCCTCGATGCAGGCCATGGCCAGATCACTGTCGAAGCCGGGCAGTTGGTCCTGCAGTTGAGCGAGCTCCTCCAGCAGAACGGGTGGAACGATGTCCGGTCGGGTGGACAGGGCTTGTCCTGCCTTGATGAATGCCGGTCCCAGATCCACAAGCAGGGCTGCGCACTCCCGGGCGCGGGAACGGGCCTGCCGAGGATCCTGCAAGCGTCGGAACAACCAGTCCCAGCCCACTCCGATCAGAAAAAGACCGATCGGCACCAGGGTCTGCCACAGGCGTCGGATCAGCCGTTGTGGATGGCCTGCATAGATCCGTGTGATGGCCGCAGGGTCGTACTCCAGCAGTCCAGCGGCTTCGATGAAGTCACCGAGCTCCTGCGCCATGGTTCCGGTCTGAAGGGACTCCCTTCTAAACGAACCGTGTCGCCGCTACGGTCGGCACGACCACAGGAGCTGACTGTGCTCACCGGTCTTCAGCTGCGGAACATCGCTCTGATCGACAGCCTCGAGCTTGTCTTTCAAGCCGGTTTCACTGTGCTCACAGGTGAAACGGGTGCCGGCAAATCGATTCTTCTCGATGCTCTCGATGCCGTTCTCGGTGGTGCTCAGGGCGCAGCAGGTCTGCGATTGCTGCGTCCAGGCTGTGATCTTTCCCGTATCGAAGCCAGTTTTGAAATCACCGAGCCGGTGGGTCGCTGGCTGAGCCGCGAAGGACTCGCTGACGATGGACAGGACGAACTGATCGTCAGCAGGGAATGGCGACGACAGCAGCCCGAGCGGGTCACCAGTCGATCACGCCTGAATGGCGTCGCGGTCAACCGGCAGCAGTTGCAGGATCTGCGGCCCTTGCTCATCGATCTCACCATTCAGGGTCAGACACAGCAGCTGTCCCGGTCCGGTCAGCAGCGTCGTTGGCTTGATCGTCTCGGTGGGGCTGGTCTCGCCGAATGCTCTCAGGAGGTTCGTACGGCATGGCAGCTCTGGCGTGAGGCTGCGGCTTCCCTGCTGGCCCTTGAAGACAAGCAGGAGGGCCTGGAACGGGATCGGGCCGAGCAGGAACAGCTGCTGGATCAGCTCGAGCAGGCCTGCCTGGAGGATCCGGATGAGTGGGACCGGCTGCAGCGCGAGCAGGATCGGCTGGTTCACGGGGTTCATCTTCAGCAGGGCCTGGCTGAGGTGTTCGGCCGTCTACGCGATGGAGCGGATCAGGCTCCGTCTCTCCAGGATCACTTCGCAGCGGTGAATCAGGAGCTGCAGGCCATGAGCCAGATGGATGCCTCGCTGATTCCCCTGCACGATCGGGCTCTCGATCTCCAGACAGGGGTCGAGGATCTTTTGCGGTCTCTGGATCAGTACGGGGTGGCTCTTGAGAGTGATCCTGAGCAGCTCGATTGCATTCAGGAGCGGCTCGAACAGCTCAAGCGGCTGCAGCGGCGTCATGGGCTGGATCTGGCTGGCCTGATCACCCGTCGGGATGAGCTGCGGGAGCAGCTCATGGAGGGGGGGGTGTCTGCCGATCTGGAGCGATGGCGTCAGAGGGAACAGCGGTGTCGATTGGCTCTTGATCAAGCCAATGCCCTGCTGCGTGCGGCGAGGCTGGAGGCTGCCGAGTCTCTGCAGAACTCGCTTCTTGATCTGCTGCCGCCCATGGGACTGGCGAATGTGCGCTTCGAAGTGGAACTCCTACCCATCGATCCCACGGAACACGGGTCGGATGCCGTGCGCTTTCTGTTCTCCGCCAATCCCGGACAGCCCCTTGCACCGCTGATAGAGGTGGCATCCGGAGGGGAGATGTCGCGGTTTCTGCTGGCACTGAAGACAGCTCTCGCCGCGGTGGATGGGTCCAGCACGTTGTTGTTTGATGAGATCGATTCCGGCGTGAGTGGCCGGGTCAGCGGTGCGATGGCGGAGCTGCTCCGTTCCCTGGCGCGGCATCGGCAGGTGTTCTGTGTGACCCATCAGCCCCTGGTGGCGGCAGGGGCTGATCACCATTTCCGCGTCAGCAAGGACGTGCAGGACGGCATCACCCGTTCACGGGTGTCCCACCTGCGGGACACTCAGCAGCGACAACTGGAACTCGCTGAGTTGGCCGGTGGTGATCAGGCCCGTGCCTATGCAGCCAGCCTGCTGGACCAGAAATCTGCCTGAAGTTTCGAATTCTTCTTAAGATTTCGTGCTTACCACCGGGGCGTCATGGGGCGATCTGCTGCCAACAACGCGAATCGCCCTGCTGCTGTGGACCTCGCCCGAACGGACCAGGACGATGAGATCCGGGTACGGGGGGCCAGACAGCACAACCTCAAAAACGTCGACGTCACGATCCCCCGCAACAAACTGGTGGTCTTCACCGGTGTAAGCGGCAGCGGCAAGAGTTCCCTGGCGTTCGACACGATCTTTGCGGAGGGTCAGCGCCGCTACGTCGAGAGTCTTTCCGCCTATGCCAGGCAGTTTCTCGGCCAGGTGGACAAGCCCGATGTCGACGCCATCGAGGGTCTGTCACCGGCCATCTCGATCGATCAGAAATCGACAAGTCACAACCCCCGTTCGACCGTCGGCACCGTCACCGAGATTCAGGACTATCTGCGTCTTCTGTTCGGGCGTGCCGGTGAACCCCACTGTCCCAAGTGCGGGCGTTCGATCCGGCCTCAGAGCATCGACGAGATGGTCGATCACATCCTGCTGCTGCCTGAGGGAATCCGATATCAATTGCTCGCACCGGTGGTCCGGGGCAAGAAGGGAACCCACACCAAGCTGATCAGCGGTCTGGCAGCGGAGGGGTTCGCACGGGTCCGGATCGATGGCGAGGTGCGTGAGCTGTCAGACAACATCGAGCTCGACAAGAACCACAGCCACAACATCGAGGTGGTGGTGGATCGTCTGGTGGCCAGGGAGGGTGTGCAGGAGAGGCTCACCGATTCCCTGCGCACTGCTCTGAAACGCGGTGATGGTCTCGCTCTTGTGGAAGTGGTTCCCAAGGCAGGAGAGGAGGTTCCGGAGGGCGTCGATCGCGAGCGTCTCTATTCCGAGAATTTCGCCTGTCCGGTGCACGGAGCGGTGATCGAGGAACTCTCACCTCGACTCTTCTCGTTCAACAGTCCTTACGGCGCCTGTGAGGCTTGTCATGGCATCGGCCACCTCCGCAAGTTCACGGTGGAACGGGTCATCCCCGATCCCAGCCAGCCGGTCTATGCGGCGGTTGCTCCCTGGGCTGAAAAGGACAACACCTATTACTTCTCGCTGCTCTATTCCGTCGGTGAAGCCTTCGGATTCGAGATCAAAACCCCTTGGAACGAGCTCACCGATGAGCAGAGGGATGTGCTGCTGAATGGCAGTCGTGAACCGATCCTGATCCAGGCCGACAGTCGTTACCGCAAGGGCAAGGGCGCGTACACGCGTCCGTTTGAGGGAATTCTTCCGATCCTGGAACGCCAGTTGCGCGATGCCAGCGGTGAGGCTCAGCGCCAGAAGCTGGAGAAGTTCCTGGCCCTGGTGCCATGTGAGGCCTGTCATGGGCAGCGGCTGAGGCCCGAAGCCCTGGCGGTGAAGGTGGGTCCCTTCCGGATTCCAGAGCTCACGGCCGTCAGCGTCGCTGAAACCCTGGAGAGGATCGAGCAGTTGATGGGCGTCGGGATCCATGAAGGTTCCGAGCCGCTGCTGACGCCGCGTCAGATCCAGATCGGCGATCTGGTGCTGCGGGAGATCCGTCTGCGGTTGCGCTTCCTTCTGGATGTGGGCCTTGATTACCTCAGCCTCGACCGTCCGGCGATGACGCTGTCAGGGGGAGAGGCTCAGCGCATCCGTCTCGCCACCCAGATCGGTGCGGGGCTCACCGGAGTGCTCTACGTCCTGGATGAGCCCAGCATCGGCCTGCATCAACGGGACAACGACCGGCTTCTGGACACGCTCAGGCGCCTTCGCGATCTCGGCAACACTCTGGTGGTCGTCGAGCACGACGAAGACACCATCCGGGCAGCGGATCATGTCGTGGACATCGGGCCCGGTGCTGGAGTGCATGGCGGCCACATCGTGGCCGAAGGCTCCCTGGAGAACCTTCTGTCCAGTGAAGAGTCCCTGACAGGTGCCTATCTCAGCGGACGCTGTTCCATTCCCACGCCTGCTGAACGCCGCACAGGTGGCAACCGTCGTCTGCAGCTGATCGACTGCAATCGCAACAACCTGCGCAATCTCACCGTTGAATTTCCGCTCGGTCGACTCGTGGCGGTGACCGGCGTCAGCGGAAGCGGCAAGAGCACCTTGGTGAACGAGCTGCTTCACCCAGCTCTGGAAAACGGCCTCGGACTGAAGGTGCCGTTCCCCAGCGGTCTGGGTGAGCTGCGTGGAATCAAGTCGATCGACAAGGTGATCGTCATCGATCAATCCCCGATCGGCCGTACGCCCCGTTCCAATCCGGCCACTTACACCGGTGCCTTCGATCCGATCCGCCAGGTCTTTGCCGCCACCGTTGAGGCCAAGGCGCGCGGTTATCAGGTCGGTCAGTTCAGCTTCAACGTCAAGGGCGGACGTTGTGAAGCCTGCCGCGGACAGGGCGTGAACGTGATCGAGATGAATTTCCTCCCCGATGTCTACGTGCAGTGCGATGTCTGCAAGGGAGCTCGGTTCAACCGTGAAACCCTGCAGGTGAAATACAAGGGCTACACCATTGCTGATGTCCTGCAGATGACGGTCGAGCAGGCTGCGGAGGTGTTCGAGGCGATTCCTCAGGCAGCGGACCGACTGCGGACGCTGGTGGACGTCGGCCTCGGTTACGTGAAGCTCGGACAGCCGGCCCCGACACTGTCCGGCGGTGAGGCGCAGCGAGTGAAGCTCGCCACCGAACTGTCCCGCAGGGCCACGGGTAAGACGCTCTATCTGATTGATGAGCCGACAACAGGCCTCAGCTTCTACGACGTCCACAAGTTGATGGAGGTGATGCAGCGTCTTGTCGACAAGGGCAATTCGATCATCTGCATCGAGCACAATCTCGATGTGATCCGTTGCAGCGACTGGATCATCGACCTTGGCCCCGAGGGTGGTGACCGTGGCGGGGAATTGCTGGTGACCGGCACACCGGAAGAGGTGGCCCAGCATCCGACCAGTCACACGGGGCGTTATCTGCGTCGTGTTCTCGATCAGCATCCAGCAGAGATTCCTTCTCTCGCCGCCTGATGTTCAGGTTCCGATGCCCGCGATCGCGTCTGGTGTCCCTGATGGCGGGACTTGCCCTGACGGGTGTCGGAACTCCTGCGTCCGCCCTCGAGCGGTTGGTTCTGCGGATGCCGTTCCTGGAAACCAGCATCACGATCAATCTGGGGGAAGCCGAGACGGTCGATCAACTGTTGCGGTCCAGTCCGGATCTCGAGGATCTGAGGGCTGCGAGCGGCGACAGGCTGTCCAACCTGCTGGAGGGGATTTTTCTTGCACCGCTTCCCCCTGAGACGCGTTCGTTTCTGGAGGGATCAACCGGTCAGCCACTGCTTGAGCAGGTCCTCCAGTCCGCCGTTGCTCTGGTGCAGCTCGAAGGGGTCGAGGCAGACACCTCCGGACGGATGCTCACCGATGCGCTGATCCGGGCGGAACGCAATGGGCAGGCGACTGTGCTCGGGCTGCTGCGTGAAATGCCAGGGGAAACGGCCACCATCGACATCTCGAGGGTCGCTTTCATCGCCTCCCGACTGATCCGTAACACGGAACAGGGTCGCAGTCTGGTGAAGGCCGCACCGGTCGAGCCGTTCAATTCTTCGTTGCAGGCCCGGCTGAGGGGCGCCTGGTCCCGTCGGGAGATTCAGGTGTCGGTGCCCCATCGGCAGGAACCGCTGCGAACGCTGGTTCTGGAGCCGCAGCGGAATTCGAATGGACGCCTGGCTGTGATCTCCCACGGACTCTGGGATGATCCCGAATCGTTTGAAGGCTGGGGGGAGGTGCTTGCTTCGGCGGGTTACACCGTGCTTCTTCCCGATCATCCAGGCAGTGATTTCGAGCAGCAGAAGGCGATGCTGTCTGGGGACCGCCCTCCCCCGGATCCGGAGGAGTTGACCAGACGTCCCCGCGATGTCTCCGCTCTGATCGATGCCGTTGCGTCAGGTCGCATCCTGCGCAATCAGTCGCTCAATACCGACGCGGTGGCTGCGATCGGACATTCCTGGGGCGGCACCACGGTTCTTCAGCTTGCCGGTGCCGATCCAACCGATCGAAAGATGCTTTCCCGCTGCAGTGATCTGGAGGATCCAGAGGGGAACATGAGCTGGGTGCTGCAGTGCAGCTGGTTGTCCACCATCCGAGAGGCGGGAGCAGCCGATCCGCGTGTGCGTGCTGTGGTGTCCGTCAGTCCCCCGTTGCGTCTGCTGTTCGATCCCGCCAGTTCCAGGAGCCTCAGCGGAAAGGTGCTTCTGATCAGCGGCACCGCTGACTGGGTCGTTCCATCCGGTCCGGAGGCGATCTCGCCGATGCGAGAGACGAAGGCAGCACGCCATGGACATCGTCTGGTGCTGTACGACCGGGCCAATCACTTCACGCCCCGCAGTTTCAGGGGTGATCCGCAACCGGCGGCGATCGGTGCCCTTCTGCTCGCCTGGCTCAACGAGCAGCTCGATGTGTCCGGTTCCGTCACATTCTCCGGTGGTGGTTGGGGTGATCCGGAGCAGCGTCTGGTTGATGTCAGTGACCGTCTCTGAGATTGCTGTCTGTTTACAAATTCGTCGCATCCAGGGATGTCTCGAAAGGGGCGACATCTCTGTCCAGGTCAACCATCTGTGGGTCTGACCCGGCAGCAGTACTTGTTTTCTAATCTTTTTTTCATCTTCTCAGGCTCTTTGTTTCTCTAAACAAAAAAGAAGCCCTCCCAGGCTTTTGCTGTCTGTTGATGCCACGAATGGGTCTGCGTCTGTTGCATCTGCACCTGCATGGCCTGTTCCGTTCCCATGAGCTGGAGCTTGGGCGTGATGCCGACACAGGCGGGCAGACCCTGTACGTCCTCGAGCTTGTCAAGCATCTGGCGCGGCAAACGGATGTCGATCAGGTCGATGTGGTCACCCGGCTGATCAAGGACCCCCAGGTTTCGAGTGACTATGCCGTTCCTGAGGAACCCATCGCTTCCGGGGCCCGCATTCTGCGTTTCCGTTTCGGTCCAGATCGATACCTGCGAAAGGAACGGCTCTGGCCGCATCTGATGCAGCTGGTTGATCGGCTTGTCGATCATCTGCGTCAGCCCGGTCAGATGGTCGACTGGATTCACGCTCATTACGCCGATGCCGGCCTTGTGGGTTCCCTGGTCAGCGAGCGGTTGGGCATCCCCCTCGTTTTCACAGGTCATTCCCTCGGTCGCGAAAAGCAGCGGAGACTTCTGGCTGCCGGGGGCGACCTGCTGCAGATGGAACGTTCCTATGCCATGAGTGCCCGCATCGACGCTGAGGAGCGGGCGCTCGCTCAGGCCGATCTGATCATCACTAGCACCCGTCAGGAAGCGGAGAAGCAGTACTCCCGGTACAGCAGTTTCCAGCTGCAGCGTGCCCACGTGGTTCCACCGGGTGTGGATTCGAGTCGTTTTCATCCCTCCGCCACGTTCTCGGAAAAGGCCGAGCTGAATCAGCTGCTGCATCCCTTCCTGCGGGATCCCTCCAAACCTCCTCTGCTGGCCATTTCACGGGCGGTCCGTCGCAAGAACATCCCCGCTCTTGTTGATGCGTTCGGTCAGTCAGCCGCTCTGCGTCAGCAGTTCAATCTTGTGCTGGTGCTCGGATGCCGGGATGACCCTCGCCAGTTGGCCGAACAGCAACGCGAGGTGTTCCAGCAGGTGTTCGAGCTGGTGGATCATCACAATCTCTACGGCACGATCGCCTACCCGAAACAGCATCGGCGTGACCACATTCCTGCGATGTACCGCTGGGCAGCCCGCCGTCAGGGGCTGTTCGTCAACCCGGCTCTCACGGAACCCTTCGGACTCACGTTGCTCGAGGCCGCTGCCTGTGGGTTGCCCATGGTGGCGACGGATGATGGGGGACCCCAGGACATTCAGGCCCGTTGCGGCAACGGGCTTCTGGTGGATGTGACCGAGCCCGGGGGTCTCCGAAGGGGATTGGAGCAGGCGGCCAGAGCCGGTGATCTCTGGAGACGCTGGAGCGACAACGGTGTGGAGGCAGTCAATCGGCACTTCAGCTGGGGCGCCCATGTCCGTCACTATCTGGCTCTGATGGACGCCACAGCCGACCGGGTTCCAAGGGTCCGGCGAGCTCCACGAAGGAGTCGGACAACGCCTGCGCGCCCTCTGATCAGCTGTTGACTCCCGGCAGCACCTTCACGCAGCCTGCGGCTCGATCAGCCTTGCTGCGAGCCTCGGCGAGATGTTCCCCGCGTGCCAGCGCCACCCCCATCCGGCGTCCGGCCCGTGCATCCGGTTTGCCGAACAGCAACACCTGGGTGTCATCCTCCCGGAGTGCTTCGTTGATGCCGTCGTAACTCACGGATTCCAACGGTTGATCGGCAAGGATCACGCGGCTGGCCGCGGCATCCGCCGTTCTCAGGGCAGGGATCGGCAGATTCAGCACAGCGCGCAGGTGCAGCTCGAATTCACTCATGTTCTGGCTGATCAGAGTCACCAGTCCGGTGTCGTGGGGTCGAGGTGACAGTTCGGAGAAGATCACTTCATCGCCGCACAGAAAGAATTCGACGCCGAACAGCCCCACTCCACCGAGGTTGTCGGTCACGGTGCGGGCCATGGCCTGGGCCTGCTGAAGCTGTCGGTCATTCAGTTCAGCCGGTTGCCAGCTGCACTGATAGTCCCCGTTCTTCTGTTCATGGCCGATCGGTGCACAGAAGAGCGTGTCTCCGTTCTGCTGACGCACGGTCAGCAGGGTGATCTCCAGATCAAACTGCAGGAACTCCTCGACGATCACCCGGGTCGAGGTGCCCCGGGCACCGCTGAGGGCCGCGTTCCACGCCTCCTGCAGCCCATCGGCGCTGCTCACCACGCTCTGACCTTTCCCGGAGGAGCTCATCACGGGCTTCACGACCACGGGCCAGCCCAGTGGCTCCGAGACCTTCACCAGCTCTTCGGCGCTGGACGCGTAGGCGAATCGCGCTGTCCGCAAAGCCAGTTCTCCAGCGGCGAGATCACGGATTCTGTCCCGGTTCATCGTCACAGCGGTGGCTCTGGCCGTGGGGATCACCGTGGTGCCTTCCTGTTCCAGCTCAGCCAGGGCCGCCACGGCCAGGGCTTCGATCTCCGGGATCACCACATCCGGTCGATGTCTGCGGACCACCTTCAGCAGATTGTCCGCATCCGTCATCGTCAGCACTTCGGCCACATCCGACACCTGCATCGCCGGAGCATCGGCATAGCGGTCGCAGGCGATCACCCGACAACCGAGTCGCTGGGCCGCGATCGCAACCTCCTTCCCAAGCTCTCCGCTTCCAAGCAGCAGAACGGTGCGAGGGAATCGGCTCATGAGCTGCTGTTTCTGCGGATCTCACCAATCAACCAGACCGCGATGAACCCCAGGGAGGAGATCCCGAAATAAATCAGCACCCACTTCAGGACACGGTCAGGGTCAGCAGCGGCCTGGCTGAGCAGTTCCGCGGTTGTGCTGAGCAGGCTCTCCATCAGGTCTCGAGATCAGGAATCAGGGTGAGCTGGCGGACCGGCGGCTCTTCACTCACGAATCCCCAGGCATCAAACACAGAGGCATCGGAATGGGTGATGCGCTGTTCCGAGCCATGACGTTCCAGCTGAAAACCGTCCGCTGCCATGCGTCGCATCAGGCTGGCGGATTCCTCAAAGCGCGCTGCCATCGCTTCGAGGCTTGGGCAGTCGGTGGTCAGTCCTGTTTCCCGCCAGGTGAAATAACGCATCAGGGTTCAGCCGATGGGGCGCAACAGCAGGCCCAGCAGCACCAGTCCCGCTGTCATCAGCCAGAAGCATGGCACCACCGTGCGTTCGCTGGTGCCACCCAGTTCGAAGTGGTGGTGCAGTGGTGCCATCCGGAAGATGCGACGCCCCTGGCCATCGGGTCCCTTGGTGGCTTTGAACACCCAGACCTGCACGATCACGGACACGGACTCGGCGAGAAAGACTCCTCCCATCACCAGCAGCGGCCAGAGACTGTCGGTGAGCAGGGCAACGGCGCTGAGAGCGGCTCCCATGGCAAGGGAACCGGTGTCACCCATGAAAGCCCGGGCCGGGTTGCGGTTGTGCATCAGAAAACCGAGCCAGGCCCCGGCCATCGCCATGCAGAAACCCGCCATGGCGGGATCTCCGCTGTGACCTCGGAGCATCAACTGGATGGCCAGACCGGCGAACACCAGGGCACCACAGCCACTGGCCAGTCCATCGAGGCCATCGGTCAGGTTGGTCGCGTTGCTCTCAGCCAGGAACACGAACAGCCCCAGGGGCCAGATCAGCAGTCCCAGCGGAAGTGTCACGCCAAGGGGCAGGGAGATCGTGCTGTCGATCCAGCCGTGCCATGCAGCGACGCTGAGGAAGGCGACCGCCGCCACCATCTGCAGAAACAGTTTTCCGCGTGGCGTCAGACCGGTGTTGGTGCGTCGTGTGAGGCTGCGCCAGTCGTCGAATCCGCCGATCACCATGTAGGCGAGTGTCACGGCAGCCACGGCCAGCAGCTGTTGGGAAGCCTCTCCTTCCGGACTGATCAGGCCGCCGATGATCACTCCCACGGGCACGACCAGCAAGCCGCCCATCGTGGGTGTGCCGGATTTGCTGAGGTGGGCCTTTGGGCCCTCCTCCCGGATCACCTGCCCCATCTTCAGTGCCCGCAGCCGTGGAATGCCTGCAGCTGCCACCAGTGCGGCAGTGGTCATGCTGATCAGCAGCGGCAGGCTCAGCTGAGCGTTCGCGATCCACTTGTCGGTGGCGACGCTGGCGGCCAGAACAACTCCGATCAGAAGGGACGCACTGAGCGATCCGTTCTCCCACCAGCGATGGGAACGGTTCTCCTGGCTGGCGGACACGGCTCGATCTGAGCAGGCGCAGGGACCTTAAACGAACGATCGGGAGTCGACCACTCCGGTCTTCAGAGCCCCCGGCTCAGTCCTCCCACTGCTCCTCGTTCTGTTCGTCGGCGTTGTTGTAATCCTCCTTCTCACCCATCAGGGCGGAGAGCTCCTCCTCCTCCACGGTGCTCACTTCAGGAGAGCTCGATTCCTCATCAGCCACCAGACGACCACTGGCTTCGAGCCAGGTGAGCAGATCCGGCTCTTCTCGCAGCGGCAGCACCGGTGCCGGATCCCTGCGCCCGTAGCGGGTCAGGGAAGGGTTGATGCTGTCGAGAGCACTCATCAGTGAAGGACACAGTCCAATCAGTCAACATACGTCATGACCCCGCCGATCACCGTGAACAAACCTCTGGTGATGACCATCTGCTGGGGCGCCGCGGCCGCTTTGAGCTACGCCCTGCGCCGTTGGGGTGAATCCCATCCAGAGCCTCTCCAGGCGCCATCCGGAGTGGTTCTGGCGGTTGTGTTCGCACCGGCTCTGGTTCTGGGGATGTGGCTGCTGATCGACGGGAGGGGAGAATCAGTCGATTGTGATCAGGAGACCCATTGATGGGCCGCGCGAACAAGGTGGTGCTCGCCTACTCAGGCGGTGTCGATACCAGTGTCTGCATTCCATATCTGAAGCGGGAATGGGGTGTCGAGGAGGTGATCACCTTTGCCGCTGATCTCGGACAGGGCGATGAACTGGAGCCGATCCGCCTCAAGGCTCTCGATGCCGGCGCCAGTCAGTCCTTCGTCGGTGATCTGATCCAGCCGTTCATCGAGGAATTCGCGTTTCCTGCCATCCGGGCCAATGCTCTCTACGAAGGGCGCTATCCGTTGTCCACAGCGCTGGCAAGGCCTTTGATCGCCCGACGCCTCGTTGAGGTTGCCAGGGAAGTCGGTGCCGATGCCGTCGCTCATGGATGCACGGGCAAGGGCAACGACCAGGTGCGATTTGATGTGGCCATCGCTGCTCTGGCACCGGATCTGAAGGTCCTGACTCCGGCCAGGGAGTGGGGCATGAGTCGGGAGGAGACGATCGCCTACGGCGAGCGCTGCGGCATTCCCTCACCTGTGAGCAAGAAATCGCCCTATTCCATCGATCTGAACCTGCTGGGCCGCAGCATCGAGGCTGGTCCTCTGGAAGATCCGATGGTCGCCCCTCCGGAAGAGGTGTTCGCGATGACGGTATCCGTCGCTGATGCTCCGGATGTGGCCGAGGAGATCGAGATCCGTTTTGAAGCCGGCGATCCCGTGGCGATCAACGGAACGAGCCTCGATCCCGTGGCCATGATCCGCGAAGCCAATCGCCTGGCAGGCCGCCACGGCATCGGTCGACTGGACATGATCGAGAACCGGGTGGTCGGGATCAAATCCAGGGAGATCTATGAAACTCCGGGCTTGCTGCTGCTGATCCAGGCTCATCAGGAGCTGGAGAGCCTGACGCTGGCGGCGGATGTGCTGCGCAGCAAGCGACAGCTGGAAAGTCAGTGGGCTGATCTCGTTTACCAGGGTCTCTGGTTCGGTCCGCTGAAGGATGCTCTCGATGGGTTCATGGATCGCACGCAGACCCACGTCAATGGTGTGGTGCGGCTGCGGCTGCTCAAGGGCACGGCCACGGTGATCGGCCGTGGCTCAACGGAGTCCAGCCTCTATGTGCCGGAGATGGCCTCCTACGGCAGTGAGGATCGTTTTGATCATCGAGCTGCGGAGGGATTCATCTACGTCTGGGGACTGCCAACCCGTCTCTGGGCGGCCTCGCAGCGCAGATCAGGCTGATTTCCGTCGTTGCAGCAGGGCAGGAATTCGCAGCATTGGGAAGCGAAGAATGTTGGGGCTCTCCGCCTGCACCAGGGGGGGCTGACCAGCCCTCAGCTCCGAACCCTCACTGGCCAGCAATCGATAGCGCTCCAGCAGTGGCTCCAGCCGCTGCTGGAATTTGCGTTCGAACAGATCAGGTAAATCCTCCAGAAGCGCTTCGTAGGTGCGCACCTGTTCCTCAAGTTCAGAGACTCGACGCTGAAGGGTGTTCACATCGCGCTCGTTGACGTCCGAGACCGAGGCGATCCATCGCGGCTCGGGAGCCTGATGCTGGTCATCTGAAGAGTCCATGGGCGGACGCTATCGCTCGCCCATGGACCGCACAACCGCTCAGCCGGCTGTTCCCGCAGGTGCTTCCGATGCCTGCTGTTGTTCCTGCGGCTGAGCAGGCGCTTCGCTGCCCGGCATGACACGCGGTGCCGGCAACGGGCCTTCCTGCTTCACGGTGAGATAGCGGATCACATCCTCACTGAGGCGCATCGCCTTCTCGAGCACAGCCACCTGCTGACCGTCACCGTTGTGGCTCAGTTGCACATAGATCCCTTCTTTGTGCTTGTTGATCGGGTAGGCCAGACGGCGCTTGCCGCGCATCTGATTGTCCAGCACTTCCGCTCCCGTCTCCACGAGCATGTCGCGGTATTTGGTGAGGTGGCTCTCCACTTCCTCCTCCGGAATGTCCGGGCGGAGGATGTACATGGTCTCGTAATAGGGATCGTGCGTCATGGGCTGTTCCGACTGGGACGGACGGCTCACTTCGGTGAGCGACGGATCCAACACCTTATCCCCCGGGGTGTCCTTCTCAGTACAACTGCATGCGGACAGCCTGGCTGATGCCTGGTAGGTCCGGCTCGCGGCCGCGCAGGCACTCCGCCAGGGCGAACAGCAGGATCGCCAACGTGGCGATCACCACGGTGCTGGACAGCGTCCGCATCAACAGTCCGCTTCCGCCGAGGGGTTGGAGCAGGATCGTGAAGGCGAAGCCCAGCACGACGAGAATGATGTCGGTGAGCAGCGCCTGGAGCGTGTTGAAACGTACGAAGTAGGGAACGTTCGGGTTGCGAACAACCGCCAGAAACAGCACGAAGAACAGCAGCAGGCCCCCGAGTCCGAAGGGAACGCTCCGTTCGAGCAGTGCCAGGGGCAGAACGGGAAGCGTGAACCACTGCATCCATGGGTACTGCTGGAACAGCGGGCCTCCAAAAGGAATGGCGTCGCTCCAGGGCAGCAGATAAACCAAAGGGGCCACCACCCGCTGCCAGACAGGAATCTCCACACCACCAAGAGAACTGAATTGACGCTAGGTCTTCAGCGCGGTTTCAGCTGCCGAGCGCATGGCATCCACCGGCACATCGTCATGGCCGCTCCAGAGCCTCAGGGAAGCGGCCCCCTGCTGCACCAGCATCTCCAGGCCATCGATGCAGTGCAGCTGGCGCTTTCGGCCCCATTGCAGCCAGGCGGTGGGGCGCGGGGTGTAGATCAGGTCATAGAGCGTTGCTTCGGTTTTGATTCCGCTCCAGAGGCTCTCTCCCAGTGGCATGGCGCCGGCTTCGCCGTGCTGAGCCATGCCGACAGGGGTTGTGTTGACGATCAGGTCGCTGGCTGCGACCACGTCCGCGATGGATGGGTCCGAATCGAGCAGAGGGTCCAGGGGTGCTTCCTCCAGGTTCAGATCCTCCACAAACGGTTGAAGGGTCGTGGTTTGCCGCCCGATCACGCTGATCGCAGCCAGATGGAGAGTCTGCAGGCCTGCCACCACCGCCCTGGCCGACCCACCGCAGCCGACCACCACCGCCCGGCGTCCCGTCCAGTCGATGTGGGTTTCAAGGGGGGCGAGGAAACCGTTCACATCGGTGTTGCTGCCTGTCCAGCTGCTTCCGCTGTCAGGAATCAGGGTGTTCACGGCCCCTAGACGGCATGCCAGTGGGCTCAGCTTCCGGCACAGGCCGGCAACGGACTGCTTGTGGGGAATGGTGACGTTGAGGCCGCGGCAGCCCACGGCGTGGAGTCCGTCGAGCACATCCCGGAGATGGTGTTGTTCACAGGGCAGAGCGAGATAGCGCCAGTTCAGCCCGAGCTCAGCCAGGGCCGCGTTGTGCATCGCTGGTGAGAGGGAATGCCGCACCGGGTTGCCGAGCAGTCCCACCAGGGCTGTGCCGCCGTTGATCATCGTGCTGCGGGATCGCCCATCCAGCCTGCCTGTTCGGGAACCACACCTCGCCTGTCCAGGGCTCTGCTGAAGAAGATGACGTGGTTCAGAACCGCATTTTCAGGAGGTGACCACCGATGGGCAAGGTTGTCGGCATTGACCTTGGCACTACGAACAGCTGCGTGTCTGTGATGGAGGGTGGCAAGCCCACCGTCATCGCCAACGCCGAGGGCTTCCGCACAACGCCCTCCGTGGTCGCTTACACCAAGAACCAGGATCAGCTTGTCGGTCAGATCGCCAAACGTCAGGCGGTGATGAACCCAGACAACACCTTTTATTCCGTCAAGCGATTCATCGGCCGACGCGTCGATGAGGTCAATGAGGAATCCAAGGAAGTGAGCTACGGCGTCGAGAAGGCCGGCTCCAATGTGAAGGTGAAGTGCCCAATTCTCGACAAGCAGTTTGCCCCTGAGGAGGTGAGTGCCCAGGTGCTGCGCAAGCTGGCGGAGGACGCCGGCAAGTATCTCGGGGAAACGGTCACCCAGGCGGTGATCACCGTTCCCGCTTACTTCAACGATTCCCAGCGTCAGGCCACCAAGGATGCCGGCAAGATCGCCGGCCTCGAGGTGCTGCGGATCATCAACGAGCCCACTGCTGCCGCTCTGGCCTACGGACTCGACAAGAAGAGCAACGAGCGGATCCTGGTGTTCGACCTTGGCGGCGGCACCTTCGATGTGTCTGTGCTCGAAGTTGGTGACGGTGTCTTTGAGGTGTTGTCCACCTCCGGAGACACGCATCTGGGCGGTGATGACTTCGACAAGGTGATTGTTGATCATCTGGCCGAGACCTTCAAATCCAACGAAGGCATCGACCTCCGTCAGGACAAACAGGCTCTGCAGCGCCTCACCGAGGCAGCTGAAAAAGCCAAGATCGAGCTGTCCAACGCCACCCAGAGCGAGATCAACCTGCCGTTCATCACGGCCACCCCGGAAGGCCCGAAGCACCTGGATCTCACCCTCACCCGGGCCAAGTTCGAGGAGCTCGCCTCAAACCTGATCGACCGCTGCCGCATTCCTGTGGAGCAGGCGCTCAAGGACGCCAAGCTGTCCTCCAGCGAGCTCGACGAGATCGTGATGGTGGGTGGTTCCACCCGCATTCCGGCTGTTCTTGAACTGGTGAAGCGCACCACCAGCAAGGATCCCAACCAGACGGTGAACCCCGATGAGGTGGTGGCCGTCGGCGCCGCCATTCAGGGAGGTGTGCTCGCCGGTGAGGTGAAGGACATCCTGCTGCTGGATGTCACGCCTCTGTCTCTGGGTGTGGAAACCCTCGGTGGTGTGATGACCAAGATGATCACCCGCAACACCACGGTTCCCACCAAGAAGACCGAGACCTATTCCACAGCGGTCGATGGTCAGACCAACGTGGAGATTCACGTGCTCCAGGGTGAGCGCGAGATGGCGTCTGACAACAAGTCGCTCGGAACCTTCCGCCTCGACGGCATCCCTCCGGCTCCCCGTGGTGTTCCTCAGATCGAGGTCACCTTCGACATCGACGCCAACGGCATCCTCAGCGTCACCGCCAAGGACAAGGGCAGCGGCAAGGAGCAATCCATCTCGATCACCGGCGCCTCGACCCTCTCGGATTCCGAGGTGGACAAGATGGTGAAGGACGCCGAGGCCAACGCCAGCGCTGACAAGGAGAAGCGCGAAAAGATCGACCTCAAGAACCAGGCCGAGACCCTCGTCTATCAGGCCGAGAAGCAGCTCAGTGAGCTTGGTGACAAGGTCGATGCCGACGCCAAGACCAAGGTGGAGGAGAAGCGCACCAAGCTTCAGGACGCTGTCAATGCCGAGGATTACGACGCGATGAAGACCCTGCTGGAGGAACTGCAGCAGGAGCTCTACACCGTTGGAGCCTCCGTCTATCAGCAGGCTGGTGCTGAAGCGGGCGCATCACCCGATGGTGAGGCTGACCCAGGTAATGGTGCCGCCGGCAGCACCGGTGCCAGTGATGATGTGATCGACGCTGAATTCACGGAATCCAAGTGATCGGCTGAGCCGTGACCATTGAAAAGGGGGCCGATCGGCCCCCTTTTTTGTTGCCCGCAATCGCTTGACGGTTGTGATCACTCAGTGATCTTCTCGACCGCAGCCAGGGACTTCTCCACCACACCCTTGGGCAGGGTGACGTAGCCGAGATCAGGGGCCTGTGCCTGAGCTTTCTCGGACAGCATGAACTCGAAGGCCTTCTTCAGAGCGGCGGTCTTGCCGCCGTTGCCCGTTTCGTAGGCCAGCACCCAGGTGAAGGTGACGATCGGGTAACCCTGGGGTGGATTCGGGTTGCCACCGATGAGCTCCGGGCCGATGTCGATGGAGTCGAGAGCGGCGCTTTCCGTTTCATTGGTGGGCTTCACCTGCTCACCGGAGGCATTGGTGACGGCGGCGGCCTGAAGCTTGCCCTTCACATAGGCGGCTTCCACATAACCCACTCCACCCTTGATCTGATTCAGCTGGGCGGCAACGCCTTCATTCCCTTTCGAGCCGACGCCCGTGGGCCATTTGACGGCCTTCGCAGCACCGATCTTGGTCTTCCACTCCTCGTTGATGGCGGAGAGATGCTTGGTGAAGTTGTACGTGGTGCCGGAACCGTCGGAGCGACGGACCACGGTGATCGCCTGATCAGCGCAGCCCAGCTCGTTGAAGTTCTTGACCTTGCCGAGGAAGATTCCGGCCAGCTGGTCCTGGCTCAGTTTCAGATCGCATCCGTCGAGGTTGTAAGCGACTGCGATGGCTCCGGCCGTCATCGGGATCTGCAGCACACCACGGCTCACCTTGGCGATCTCATCCTTTTTCATCGGCTTGTCGGATGCACCGAAATCCACGGTTCCGGCCGTGAACTGCCGCACTCCGGCGCCGGAGCCAACCGACTGGTAGTTGACCGCCACGCCCTCGGGCTGGAGCTCCTGGAACCAGCGCTGATAAATGGCCGCGGGGAACGAGGCACCGGCGCCATTGAGCTTGCCTGTGACCTGGTCACCCCCTCCTCCACCGGTGCCACCGCCACAGCCGGCGAGCGTCACGGTGGCGGTGATGCCGGCAGTGGCCGCAAGACTTTTGAAGATGTTGGAACGACGCATGAATCCGATGTGGGTACAGAGGTTGAACCTTCCGGAAGCTATGCAGGCGAGTCCAAGGCTGATTTAAGACCTGGTAATCATTGATACCGAATCTTCCAGGTGCTGTTCGACCCATTCCGCGGTGGCAGGTGTCAGCAGAACACCGTTTCTGTAGTGGCCGGTCGCCAGCAGCAGCCCTGGTTCCAGCCGTTCCAGCAAGGGTGCCGGTCGCTCCACCGGTCGGGCCCGCAGTCCGCTCCAGTGTTCCAGCACCTTGGCGTTTCGCAGCCACTCGGGTGCTGAGTCTTCGAGATGGCGCATCAGTTGCAGCGGTTCCGGCTCTGATCGCTCGCCGGGTTCCACGGTGGCGCCGAGCAGCACATGACCGTGTCCATCGGGAATCAGGTTGTATCCCCGATGCACCAGGACGGCTGGCCAGCTCATCCAGTCCGTCGGCCCGGATGTGATCTCCAGTCTCAGAGCCTGTCCGAGCACCGGCTGCATCGGGCGTGGATGGCCCAGTGGCTCCAGGAGAGCAGGACTGTTCAGCGCCGCGCAGATCACGACGGTGTCCTGATGCAGGCAACTCCCGTCATGGCAGCCCAGCCGCCAGCCACCTCCTTGTCCGGGCTTGGCGCGACGGATCGTCTCCACAGCAGCGGCCACCCCAGTCACCGGCAGATCGGCGAGGGCCTTTCGCAGAGCTTTCAGCAGCACCAGCGGGTTGATGCGTCCATCCCGTTCCGAGAGCAGTCCCCCATGGGTGACGCCTGGCCAGAGGGCCTGCAGCTGGTGCCGCTCAAGCAGGGAGAGTCCGCAGGCTGACCTGGTGTCGGCAAGCTTCCGCATGCGGCCGAGCGTTTCATCACCGTCTGCGAGCTGCAGCAGCGGTGTCTCCAGGATCAGTTCCGGTTCCTGCCGCTGCAGTGCGCAGACCCACGAGGGCCAGAGCGCCATGCTTCTCTGCCGGAGCCGCCAACCGCGACCACTCGAACGCCGGAACACGTTTCCCATGAGAACGCCCAGCGATGCACGGGTTCCCGTCAGATGGTTCCCGTCACCGCTGGTGCGTTCGAGCGGTTCATCAAGGCCTGGATCGATCAGTGTGATCCGGTGGCCTTGTCGTGCCAGGTGCCAGGCCACGCCGGCGCCGACAACGCCGGCACCGACAACGGCAATCGTTCGGTTCAGCTGAAGGCCTCGGCCGGGATCACATCGGAGTAGGCGTCGAAGCTGGCTGCCAGGGCGCTGTAAGAGCGCTGAAGGCGGGATCCATCCTGCAGACGTGCGGCTTCATCAAGATCAGCCAGGGCTTCCTTCAGCTTGCGGGCGATCTTGTCTGCATCCTTGCGCTCAGACCGATCCAGACGCTGATTGATGTAGAGCATTTCGCGGCCCACCTCCTGCATCGGTCCATGCAGAAGGTTGCGGGTGAAGACCCAGTCCTCGGCGCTCACCAACCGGGCCAGATCCGGAAGACGCGACTTGGTGGCTTCGAACGCAGCGGCCTGACGGCGGATCACCGCCAGATCGTCAGGTTTGATGCCGGCGGCGTTGACAGAAGCCGGGGCCAACAGACCCAGGCTCAACGTGACGCAGAGGCAGATGACGGCCAGGCGTCGCAGGGCCTTCAGCATGGTCAGGAAAAAACCTTTGAGACTTTAACCAGCGGTTTCAGCGCGGGAGAATTTGCTTTTCAGTCTGTAGTCGTGAGCGAGCCTACGGTCATCCTTCAGCTGATCTGTCCGGATCGTCCAGGGCTGGTCAGCGAGCTGGCCGGGTGGGTGGCCGCTAACGGAGGAAACATCCGTCATGCCGACCATCACACGGATGCCGGTGCAGGTTTGTTCCTCAGCCGGATCGAGTGGATGCTCAACGGTTTCGGCATTTCCCGTCAGGCACTGCCGGAGTCTGCGGCTGCTCTGGCGGAACGACTGCATGGACAGGCTCAGCTGCATTTCTCGGATGAGCTGCCTCGGGTGGCGATCTTTGCGAGCCGGCAGAGCCATTGTGTTCAGGATCTGCTCTGGAGGGTGCAGAGCGGTGAATTGCCCATGCGGGTTCCCCTGGTGATCGCCAATCATCCTGACCTCGAGGCGTTGTGCACCGGTTTCGGTGTTCATTTCGAGTGGGTGCCTGTCACCCGGGAGACAAAGCCGGAGGCGGAACAGCGCATGCTGCAGCTGCTCCAGGATCACGCCATCGACCTGGCCGTGCTGGCGAAGTACATGCAGGTGCTGAGCGGTGACTTTCTCAGCCGCTTTTCCGAGGTGATCAACATTCACCACTCCTTCCTGCCGGCTTTCAAGGGAGCGCAGCCGTATCACCGTGCCTGGGAGCGCGGTGTGAAGCTGATCGGTGCCACGGCCCATTACGTCACCGAAGACCTTGATGCCGGCCCGATCATTGAACAGACCATTGCCCATGTGAGTCACCGCGACGAAGTGGACGATCTGATCCGCAAGGGTCGTGACACCGAGCGACTGGCTCTCGCCCGTGCCTTGCGACTGCACCTGTGCCGCCAGGTGATGGTCTATCGGGGGCGCACGGCCGTTTTTGCGTGAAAGAGCGTTTTCTCGGAAAGGACCTCACCGGTTTCGCAGGTCGCTGCTTTCTTCTCGGACTGTTTCTGCTGCCCTCCAGCGCTCTGCTGGCGGCACTGTTCCTGTTCGTGGCTTGCCTGAGCGGCAGTCGTGGTCGCGATCAGCCGATCTGGCGGGATCCCTGGATCCTGCCGTTGCTGCTGGCCGGCATGCTGATGCTGATCGGCTGCCTGGTTTCGCAGACCGGGGCTCTTGCCTGGGCTGGCCTGGGCAACTGGCTTCCATTCATCTGGGGCTTCTGGGCATTTCAGCCTTATGTGCGCTCCGCCGACCAGCGTCGCCTGGCTGCGCGTGTGCTTCTGGCCGGAACCGTTCCCGTGCTGATCACGGGTTTCGGTCAGATGTTGCTGGGCTGGTCCGGCCCGTGGCAGCTGCTCGGTGGCGGGATCGTCTGGTTTGTGGCTCCCGGAGGCCATCCCGAAGGCCGGCTCTCCGGTCTGTTTGATTACGCCAATGTCGCGGGCGCCTGGCTCGCTGTGATCTGGCCGCTCTCACTGGCGGCTGTGCTGCGTCGTCGGGATCCCCTCTGGTGTCGTGCCATCGCGATGCTTCTGGCATCAGCCCTGGTGGCTGCCGTGGTGCTCACCCGTTCCCGTAATGCCATGGGGGCGTTGCCGTTGGCGCTTCCCTGGGTCCTGGGTCCGATGCAGTGGTGGTGGCTGTTGCCTCTGCTGCTTCTGGCCGCGATGCCTCTGGCGTTGGCGGTGCTTCCGGGTGTTCCCGACGCTCTTCAGCAGTGGGCACAGGGTCTGCTGCCCTCCGGCCTGAGACAGCGCCTGGTGGAGGGGCAGTCCACGGACAGCCTCACCCGTGTGGCCCAGTGGCGTTACGGGGTTGAGCTCATCGCTCAGCGGCCGTGGCTGGGCTGGGGTGCGGCGGCCTTCAGCGTTCTGTATCCGATCCATGCCCAAAGGAAATGGCACGGGCATTCCCACAACCTCCCCCTGGAGCTGGCGGTCAGCCACGGTCTCCCGGTGGCGGTGCTGCTGGTGGGCACCGTTCTGGCGCTGATCGTGGTGGCGCTGAAACGGGGCATGCTTCGCCGGGGTCCGATGGAACGGGGCTGGTGGACCGCCGTGCTGGTTCTGGTGGCGATGCACGCCACGGATCTGCCCTTCTTCGACAGCCGGCTCAACATCCTCGGCTGGGTGCTGCTGTCAGGCCTGCACGGCTTCATCCGGGAGCACGGTGATCTGGAGGCAGCGCCAGATCGTGATGCTCCCGCAGACGCTCCGGGGTGATCGCACTCCGGAGATGCGTCCAGGGCAAGGTTCGTGAGGCGTCCCAGTTCTCCTCGATCACATCCCGCCAGGGGGGTGGTGGCGGTGAAGCCTGGCCCGGCATGGGCTCCAGTTCGCCATTGAGAGCGGCGCGGTAGGCCTTTTTCCAGCCACCCATGCTTTCCCTGGCTTCGCCAACCGCGGCGATCACCGGGGCAAGACGCCGGTCGCTGCGCGACAGCAGGGCCTGGATCACGCTCCAGCCGTAACTTTCCGGTCGCAACTCCACTCCCTTCGGCTTCAACCGTTTCGCCAGTCGTTTCAGTCGTTTGTCCGCTTCCGGTCTGACGCCCTGCCACTGGAACGGCGTCTGGGCCTTGGGCACGAAGGTGCTGACACCGAGGGTGAAGCGCAGCCCTGCCGTGTTCTTCTTCAGGGTCAGCAGCAGGTCGGCCGTGGCGTCCACGTCATCGTCCGTCTCCGTTGGCAGTCCGACCATTCCATACAGCTTGAGTCCACGGAGCCCCCCTTGTTTGGCGTGACTGGCGGCCGCATGGATCTCTTCGGTGCTCAGTTTCTTGTTCACCACCTGCCGCATGCGTTCGCTGCCGCTTTCGATGGCGATGGTGAGGGAGCGACTGCCCCGCTTCGTCAGAATCCGTGCCAGCTCCGGAGTCACCGTGGCGGCCCGCACGGAACTGACGCTGACGCGGGTGTCATCGAACCGGTCCCGGTCCAGCCAGGTCAGCAGATCATCGAACTGCGGGTGCTGCGTCACCGAGGCTCCCAGCAGCCCAAGCCGGCGGGTCGCCGCCAGGCCTTTCTCGACCGCCGGGATGAGTCCGTCATCGAGTGATGCGCTGCGGAACGGCAGGGTGAGGTAGCTGGCCAGACAGAAGCGGCAGAGTTCCGGACAACTGCGCACCACCTCCACCATGTGGATGTCCGGCCAGGCGGCTTCCGGTGTGATCACCGTGGAATGGCTCAGGGTGTTGCCTCGCCAGGTCTGCTTCTCGATCACCGATGGCAGATCCGGATCGATGGGCTCCACGCTCAGCAGCGTTCCATCCGGGTGGTACCGCGGGGCATACAAGCTCGGGACGTAGACCCCCGGAACTCCGGCCAGCCGTCGCAGTCGTTCGGCTCTGGGAGCCTGCCGGCAGCTCTGCAGGGCATCGATGAAGGCGGGCAACAGCAGTTCGCCATCTCCCAGAAGCACGGCATCGAAGAACGGTGCAAGGGGTTCGGGGTTGGCGGTCAGCACCGGCCCCCCGCCGAACACGATCGGGTCGGCGTCGCTTCGATCGACAGCCCAGATCGGAATGCGCTGGTTCCGCAGCAGCTCCGGCAGAACGGGTCCATCCAGCTCCCAGCTGAGGGACAGACCGAACAGATCGATGTGTCGATGCAACGGATCCGACTGGTCCGTGAACAGCCGGCGTACGTCCACATCCGCGCGCTGGGCGAGGGTTGCCCAGACGATCTGGTAGCCGAGGCTTGTGATGCCCACCGAATAGGTGCTCGGGAAGGCCAGCACCGCCTTGAGGGCATCGCTGTCCGGGACTGCCCGCTCAAACAGCAGCGTTTCCTGGTTCAGCGTTCGTCTCCAGAGTTGGATGCCGGTCTCGGTGGCGCGGTGAACGGCCGTCGTTGCCGATCCAGGCGGGTCTGCATCCGGTTCTCCGCATCCAGTTCCATGCCCATCTGACGCTCATAGATCGAGCGGTGGTCAAACAGCCTGGCCACGAGAAAGCTCATCAGGCAGGCCACCATGATCGGCCTGAGGATCAGCAGATCCTTGGTGAGGGCGAAGGCCAGAAACATCGCCGAGATCGGTGTGCGGGAACAGCCCGCCACGAAAGCCCCCATCCCGGCGAAGACGTACGTGGTGGGGACATGACCCGTCAGGGCTTCCACGCCGCCACCGCAGGCGAGTCCGATCGCACCACCCAGGGTCAGCATCGGCATGAACAATCCCCCCGGGGCTCCCGAGGCCGCGGCCAGGCCTGTGCTGAAGAACAGCACAACGAAACTGGTGAGCGCCAGCCTCACGTCCGCGGTTCCCTCCCCGATCAGATGGTGCAGTTCCGCAGGGTTGTGGAACGTCTGTGGGAGAGCGGCATAGACCCCGCCCAGCAACAGACCGCTGAGGGACATGCGCAGGATCAGACGACTGCCGAACCAGTTGTTGCCATGGCGCTGCAGGGTCAGCACGTAGCGGCAGTAGAGCTCTGCAAGCAGTCCGATCACAGCACCGAGAGCGATCAGATACAGAAAATCGATCGGCAGAAATTTCAGGAGGGGAGAGAATTCGCGCTCCACCTGAAATCCGACCGTTCCATCCAGTCCTCCAGAGCCTGGACTGAGACCGAGGTACCCCAGAACGTCAGCCCAGGTGTCGGCGGAGAAGGTGGTGATGATCACCAGCAGCAGCACCACCGGCCTGGCCGAGTGAAGCAGTTCCTCGATGGCGTAGATGAAGCCGCCGATGGGTGCGCTGAACACTGCTGCGATCCCGGCCCCACCGCCGGCGGCGACGATGACGCGCCGGAAGGCGACCGGAGCCTTCAACCAACGCGACATCTTCCAGGCCACGGAACCACCCATCTGCACGGCAGGTCCCTCAGGACCGAGCGGGAAGCCGCTGCCGATGGCGATGATGCCGGCGATCAATTTCACAAGGCCCACCCTCAGGCCCATGGGCACTGACTTGTGGCGAAGAAACCCCATGATGTGAGTGATGCCGGCGCCACCGGCGGCTGGAGCGAAATTGGTCACCAGCCAGCCGGAAACCATGCCGCCGACACCCCCCAGCGCTGGCAGGACCACCCAGGCGGGCAATTCGTTCAGCAGTTCCAGGCGCCAGTCCCGGAGCAGGTTGATGCCTCCTTTGAACAGCAGTCCTGTGATCGCAGCGCCGAGGCCCGTGAGCGAGAGGGCCAGCACCACCACCAGCCAGCGCCGCTCGAGCAGTGTGCGAATGCTGCGGCTGGAGCCCAGGTGGTGACGTCGCTGTTTCGGTTCGCTCGGGGAAGGCACGTGTTGGGGGTTGTTCAGGCGTTTGCAAGCACTGCTGCTTCCGCATCCGAGCTGACCACCCGTCCCTGATCTGCGAATCCGTCGATCTGGTCGAAGTTCAGGTAGCGGTAGAGCTCACCGGAGAGGGGGTCGATCTTTTCGGCCGCGATCGTGCGGTATTCCTCAGCTGTGGGGATGCGTCCCAGCAGGGCGCATACCGCCGCCAGCTCAGCGCTTCCCAGATACACCTGGGCACCCTTGCCGAGACGGTTGTTGAAGTTGCGGGTGCTGGTGGAGAAGACGGTGGTGTTGTCCTCCACCCGTGCCTGATTGCCCATGCACAGGGAGCATCCGGGCATCTCCATGCGTGAGCCCGCTGCCTCGAAGGTGGCGTAGTAGCCCTCGGCCTTGAGGGTCTCCTCATCCATGCGGGTCGGGGGGCAGACCCAGAGACGGGCCTTGTTGCTGCCGGCGCCTTCCAGCACTTTGGCCGCAGCACGGTAGTGGCCGATGTTGGTCATGCAGGAGCCGATGAACACCTCCTGCACCGGATCACCGGCCACCTCACTGAGCAGCTTCACGTTGTCCGGATCGTTGGGACAGGCCAGCACCGGTTCGGTCAGTTCATCCAGGTTGATGTCCAGCACTTCGGCGTACTCCGCATCGGAATCGGCACTCAGCAGCTGGGGGTTGGCCAGCCAGGCTTCCATCTCCTTGATCCGGCGGGCCAGGGTGCGGGCATCGCTGTAACCGCGGGCGATCATGTTCTTGAGCAACGCCACGTTGCTGCGCAGGTATTCGCTGACCGTCTGCTCGGAGAGCTTGATCGTGCAGCCGGCGCAGGAGCGCTCGGCACTGGCGTCGGTGAGTTCGAACGCCTGCTCGAGCTTGAGGTCGGGGAGACCTTCGATCTCCATGATCCGGCCATTGAACAGGTTCTTTTTGTTGGCCTTCTCCACGGTGAGCAGCCCGCGTTGAATGGCCACCCATGGGATCGCATTCACCACATCCCGCAGGGTGACGCCAGGCTGCAGCGAGCCGCTGAACCGCACCAGCACCGACTCGGGCATGTCCAGAGGCATGGCACCGATGGCCGCGGCGAAGGCCACCAGGCCGGAACCGGCTGGGAAGGAGATGCCCAGGGGGAAGCGGGTGTGGCTGTCGCCACCGGTGCCCACCGTGTCGGGCAGCAGCATCCGGTTGAGCCAGCTGTGGATGATTCCGTCGCCGGGGCGAAGGGCGACGCCGCCGCGCTGAGCGAAGAAGTCGGGCAGATCCTTCTGCGTCTGCAGGTCCACCGGCTTGGGATAGGCGGCGGTATGGCAGAAGCTCTGCATCACCAGGTCGGAGGAGAATCCCAGACAGGCCAGCTCCTTCATCTCGTCCCGGGTCATCGGCCCGGTGGTGTCCTGGGAGCCGACGGTGGTCATCAGTGGTTCGCAGCTGGTACCGGGACGCACGCCGGTGAGACCGCAGGCTTTGCCCACCATCTTCTGGGCCAGGGTGAAGCCCTTTCCGGTGTCCGCTGGTGCACTGGGACGGATGAACAGATCGGAGGGTGCCAGGCCGAGCTTGGCGCGCACTTTGTCGGTGAGGGCGCGGCCGATCATCAGGGGAATGCGGCCGCCTGCACGAACCTCATCGCTGATGGTGCTGGGCTTCAGTTCGAACCGGCTGACCACCGCGCCGTCTTTTTCGATCGTGCCGGCATGGGGACGGATGGTGATCACATCACCGGTGTTCAGGCTTGTGACGTCACATTCGATCGGCAGAGCCCCGGAGTCTTCAGCGGTGTTGAAGAAGATCGGTGCGATCTTGCTTCCGAGGATCACCCCACCCGCCCGTTTGTTGGGCACATGCGGGATGTCATCGCCGGTGTGCCACAGCACGGAGTTGATGGCGCTCTTGCGGGAGCTGCCGGTGCCCACCACATCGCCCACGTAGGCCACGGGGTGACCGTTCTCTTTGAGAGAGGCGATGGTCTTCAGGCCATCGGGGTCCCGAGTCTCCAGCATCGCCAGAGCGTGAAGGGGGATATCAGGGCGTGTGGTGGCGTGGGTGGCCGGGGAGAGGTCGTCGGTGTTGGTTTCTCCCTCCACCTTGAACACCGTCACGGTGATCGTTTCGGCAAGTTCCGGCCTTGAGGTGAACCATTCGGCCGCCGCCCAGCTGTCAACCACCTGCTTGGCGAAGCGGTTGCTGGCTGCCAGTTCCATCACCTCGTTGAAGGCGTCGTACACCAGCAGGGTTCGGCTGAGGCCTTCAGCGGCGCAGCCGGCCAGCTGCTCATCGCTGTGCTGGAGCAGCTCGATCAGGGCCGACACGTTGTAGCCCCCCACCATCGTTCCAAGCAGGCGCGTGGCCTCCAGCGGCGAGACGAGGGGACTGGTGGCCTCCCCCTGGGCCACGGCGCTGAGCCAGGTGGCTTTCACATAGGCCGCCTCGTCCACCCCGGGGGGGATGCGATCCACGAGCAGCTCTCGCAGGGTCGTCTCTTCCCCAGCCGGAGGGTCCTGCAACAGCTCGGTGAGCGCACTGGTCTGTTCAGCCGTCATGGGGAGCGGCGGAACACCCTGGGCTTCGCGTTCAGCGGCAAGCGCGCGGTAGGTGCTCAGCATGCGAAGGGACGAGACGATGCGGAAGTCCATTCTTCATGGAGACGGGTCTGTCCTTCGGTTCAGAGGTGCGTAGCCTTGGACCGGTTTGAAGCTGCTCGATGGCCGCCACCTCCGATCTGCATGTGGTGGAGACGCGTCCGCTGGTGGCACCGGCTCTTCTTCACGCAGAACTGTCGATCGACGCCAGCGCAACCGAGACCGTTGCATCCGCTCGACAACGCATTCAGGCGATTCTGCGGGGGGAGGATCAGCGGCTTCTGGTCATCGTCGGGCCCTGTTCGGTCCATGACGTGGAAGCGGCCCGCGAGTACGCCCGCCGTCTGGCGCCTCTGCGTCAGACCCATGCTGCAGAGCTGGAAGTGGTCATGCGGGTCTACTTCGAGAAGCCGAGAACAACGGTGGGCTGGAAGGGCTTGATCAACGACCCCCACCTCGACGGCTCCTATGACATCAACAGCGGATTGCGTCGGGCCCGCGGGCTGCTGCTGGATCTGGCGCGGGAGGGGATGCCCGCTGCCACCGAACTTCTCGATCCGGTGGTGCCGCAGTACATCGCTGACCTGATCAGCTGGACGGCGATCGGGGCCCGCACCACGGAAAGTCAGACGCACCGTGAAATGGCATCCGGCCTGTCCATGCCGATCGGCTACAAGAACAGCACCGATGGCAGTGCCACCATCGCCATCAATGCGATGCGGGCGGCATCGAAGCCCCATCATTTTCTCGGCATCAACCGGGATGGTCACGCTTCGATCGTGAGCACCACCGGGAATCCAGATGGTCACCTCGTGCTGCGCGGCGGCAACCGCGGCACCAACTATCACCTCGAAGCCGTTCAGGATGCGGCAGCCGAACTGGCGGGTGCCGGACTCTCAGATCGCCTCATGGTGGATTGCAGCCATGGCAACTCCAACAAGGATTTCCGGCGCCAGGGCGAGGTGCTGCAATCGGTTGCCGATCAGGTTCGTGAAGGCTCCTCCAATCTGATGGGCGTCATGATCGAGAGTCATCTGGTTGAGGGAAATCAGAAGCTCTCCGGTGATCTGTCAGAGCTCACTTACGGCCAGAGCATCACGGATGCCTGCATCAGCATCGAGACCACCCAGCAGTTGCTTGGTTGTCTTGCAGAGGCTGTGGCGACTCGCCGCTCAACGGTGATGGTCTGATCGATCTCATCGGATCAGCTGTTGCCAGAGCAGTGCAACGCCGATCGGCACCGAAAGGTTGTCGATCCCCGCGAAGCTGAACTGTTCCAGAACAACGGCACTGCCGCTGATGAGCAGCAGAGTCGGAACTGAAATTGCAGCCTGGGTGCTGAGAGCGAGAACGATCAGGCACAGGCCTGAAGCGATTGCCATGGTCACTGTGCCTGCAAGGGACTTCGTCTGGCCGAACAACGTCCAGCGAGGGCTGTTCAGTCGACGACCGATCAGGCCGGCACATCCATCGCCGATGCCCATCACAAGAATTCCGGCGGTGACGGCGTCTGCTCGTTCAGGCCAGAGCAGAGCCACCAGAAGTGTGATCGAAAGTCCATAGGCGCTGGTTCCAAAACTTCGTCGACCAATGTCTTCGATGCTCTTGAGCAGTCGCCAACGATGGTTGATCAGAGTGAGCGTTGTCACGACAATTCCACAACTCACAATCAGGATTTTTGATAGTCCAAAAGTCCATGCCATCGGAATGATGGCGGCCGTTCCGATGTGGACAATCTTGCGACTCAGCTCACCATCATTGTCGCCGAGTCGCCTGACCAGGTCAGCGATGCAGAGCAGCGATACGATCCAGATGCCAATGATCAGCAACTTGAGGATGATGCTTAGTTCTGCAGGGTTCAAGGTTGCTGCGGGTCTGAGTTGGTGCTGGTAGAGGTTGCTTTCTTTTTGGTCTTTCCGACATAAGGAAGATCGTCTCGAGAAATCTGATAATTCAGTTTACGAATGGCATCAATGAATTCTGACTTACTGTCAGCATTGGTGATGTCGAGCCGGATGAGGTTGTTGCGGTCGCTGAAGTATTGGTTCACATCTTTTTCATGCTGGGACCAGCAATCAAGATAGTGCTGCTCCAGCTGTTGATCGCTTATTGAGTTGACATTAAGAAGCTTCTTGAGTGCCTTTTTGTATCGGCGTGTATAGGAGCCGAGTGCCTTGTTTCTGTGGGTAAATTGAGATTTAATCCAATCGTCAACCTTGCGGTAATTGTAAATAAAATACGAGCCAGGGTAGTGATAATCCAGCTGGGGAAAAAGGCGGTATCCAAAAAACAATTCACCATCAGAGCTGACATATTCCATATCGCTGAAGACTTGTATATCTTCCAGGCCATGCAGCAGTGGTCTGAACAGGCGAAGGTTGGTGAGCATTGTTCGAGCAATTTTCCCCTTCCGGCAATGCATTGTTGGATACCCGTCCCAGCGGAATAACCGATCAATGCTGCGTGTCGCGATTTTATGATGTCCGATGACAAAAATTTTAGGCGGCTTTTCAGGTAACATGATCAAGCTTTTTGTTATATGTATTTTACCACAATCAATGTCTCTTTGTTTGTGTTAACATAAAAACAATGCTTTTGGTGGCGATGCTCTCTCTCAAGTTGGTTGCCATTGCCAAAGACGAAGCCCCCTATCTCGCGGAATGGATTTTTCACCATCTTTATCTTGGTGTTGATGAAATTGAGATTTATATGAATGGCATTACAGACAATAGTTATCGCATTATTCGCCGAATTTCTGCATCTTCGAGCCGCGTTAAATTTGTCCAGGCTGATGAATTGCTGCTGTTATCAATGAAGGCAAAGAAATCTTTTCAAGTAGCCATGTATGATCACGCAATCAAGAATGAAAAGGCATCTCGCAAATTCTCGCACCTTCTGTTTCTGGATATCGACGAGTATCTGATGCCAGCTGAGTTTGGGATGGGTATTCGCAGTTTGTTGCGCCAAAACCAAAGAGCAGATGTTGTTTCTTTTCTATGGCATTCGGATCTTCCTTCTTTGCAGCGCCCTTCATTTTCACCTGTTTTGAGCAGATCACTGTGGATGAAGAAAATGTGCCAGATGAAATCGATGTGTCGACTTAATGGTGCTGTTAAGGGCTCTAAAATCCATACTTTTAATGTTTATCAGAAAAAATCACACCAGGCTGATTTCCGATTGAGTGATGGTAGTTCTCCAAAGCTCAACGCTACGCGCAAACGAGTTTCCAGTTCAGATCTTGAGAGGTTGTCGGGTAAATTTGAACCATGGTTTGTTTACCACAGAGTGTTCAGAAGCCATGATGAATATTGCGCTTCTCTCGTGAAAGGGCGCTTGCATCGAAATAATCGTCAGCCCATCAAAGATAATCGTTACGGATATTGTATTGAGGTTGATGGAGAAGATCTGGGACGTTTCCATGGAGATCCGATAGAATATCGAATCAATTGGTGGCATCAAATCTATTATCAGTGGTCGTATTCTTGGTTTGTCAGACGCCTTGGCTTGAAAAAGCTGATCAGTGAAGGTCAGTCATTCACAATGCGTCGCTATCGAATACTTGAAAAGTTGATCGATAGAAAACCTGAATTGCAACACCGTTATCGCACACAACTGAGATCCACTCGTTTTGAGTTGAGCTGATGGTTGTCAGGCTGCTTGCTGGTGGTTGGTCATGGTTCTCAGTTTGAGAATCGCTTTGGCTTCCAGCTGACGCACTCTTTCCCGGGAGACATTGATCTGTCGACCGATCTCCGCAAGGGTGAGTGGCTCTTCACCACCGAGGCCGAACCTCAGGCGCAGGATCTTCTGTTCGCGCTCATTGAGCTGGGACAGCCAACCGCCCAGATGTTCCTTTTGAATGCTCCGATCCATTCCTTCCATCGGCTCGTCACCGTTCGGATCTGCGATCAGTTCGCCAAGGGTGCTGCGATCCTCTTCCCCGCGGGCATGGGCATCGAGAGAGGCGCACGGAGCACTCTGGGAAATGAGATCCTCGAGCTCCCGAGGTTCGATTCCCATGGCGTGAGCCAGCTCCAGACGGTTCGGTTGACGACCGAAGCGATGCGACAGCTCACGGGAGATGCGCCGCATTTTGGACAGCTTCTCGCTGATGTGAATCGGCAGACGAATGGTGCGGGCACTGTTGTCGATGGCCCGGGTCATTCCCTGACGGATCCACCAGTAGGCGTAGGTGGAAAATTTGTAACCCATGGCCGGATCGAACTTGTCGACCGCGCGCTCCAGGCCGATGGCTCCCTCCTGAACCAGGTCCAGAAGCTCCAGGCCCTGATTCTGGTATTTCTTGGCGACGCTCACGACGAGCCTGAGATTGGCAGCCATCATGCGGTCCCGGGCACGTTTGCCCATTCGGATGCGATGGCGCTGTCGTGCTGTCAGTTCGTCTTCAGCAAGCTCCTGAAGCTGCTTCATGTCCTGGACATGGTGAGCAAGCTCAATTTCCTCGGCTGCAGTCAGCAATGGGATACGCCCGATGCTGCTGAGATAAAAACCGATGGAATCAGTGGCCAAACGACCACCCTGACGCGTAGATGATCGCCGTCCTGCGGACGGCAATGCAGGTTCCTTCCGTTTCGACTTTTCAGTCGTATCGGAAGATTCCAGAGGGATCCCCATCACCCTGGTCTCCTGAAATAGATTTGCGCTGAATTTAGCACTCACACTGCCGATCAACTCCTTCGAATCCGAAGATTTTCAGCAGTCGCCCATCAATCGCCCCTTTTTGTTGATCGGGTTGCAATTTTCCTCAGGTGATGAGGGATGTCTCGTGCAATCCAGTAACACCAGGCACAGTAACTTTGCGCTTCTTCATGTCATCCGATCAAGACAGCTCGATGCCCCGGCTCCACTGCTCGATCAGCTGCAACTGGGAATTACGCTCGTCCTCTCCTTGGTTCGGTCGTCGTTGCACAAAGCTTCCGTCGCTCTGCATGTCCCAGGCCCCTCGGTTGTCTCTCAGATACAGCTCCAGCAGCCGTTCCAGCTTCAGGCGCAGTTCAGGTTCTTCCACCGGTGTCACCGCTTCGACGCGGCGGTCGAGGTTCCGCGACATCCAGTCGGCACTGCCGATGTAGGCCTCCGGCGCGCCACCGTTGGCAAACCAGAAGATGCGTGAGTGCTCGAGAAATTGACCGATGATGCTCACAACGCTGATTGTTTCACTCATTCCTTCGCGACCCGGGTACAAGCTGCACATCCCCCGAATGATCAGTTCGATCGTCACCCCTGCTTGAGAGGCTTCATACAGCAGATTGATGATTTCGGAGTCCACCAAGGAGTTCATCTTGGCTTTGATATGCCCTTGCCGGCCCTCCCGGGAATGTTCGATCTCACGGCGGATCAGCGACTCCATCCCCTTCCTCAGGGTGACCGGTGCCACCAGCAGGCGCCGGAAGCTCTGCTGTTTTGAGAATCCTGTCAGGTAGTTGAACAGCTCCACAAGGTCCTGACCGAGCTCGGTTCTGGTTGAGAGAAGACCCAGGTCTGTGTAGAGCTTTGACGTTTTTGAATTGTAATTACCTGTTCCGATATGGACGTAACTTCGTAGCTTGTCTTGCTCCTTACGAACAACGAGAACAATCTTTGTATGAGTCTTGAGGCCAAGCACTCCGTAGATGACATGGACTCCGGAACGTTCCAGATGGCGTGCCCACTGGATGTTGTTGTCTTCGTCGAAGCGGGCTTTCAGTTCCACGAGGGCCATCACCTGTTTGCCGTTCTCAGCGGCGCGGATCAGAGCCGCGATGATCGGTGAATCCTTCGAGGTGCGATACAGCGTCATCTTGATCCCCATCACCTGGGGATCGTCGGCTGCCTGGTTGATGAATTCTTCGACGGTGGTGGAGAAGAGTTCGTATGGGTGGTGGAGAAGGATGTCCTGCTGACGCATCACCGCGAAGATGTTCTCGAATTCCTCCGGCTTGATGGCACCCTCCTCGATCAGGTGCTGCTGTGATCTGGCGAGCATTGCCGGGGTCAATCCGGTGTGTGATTTGTTCTTCAGTTGAGGCAGCGGCAGGCTCGTCAGTCCGAACAGATCATCCAGTCCCAGGGGGCCATCGATTCTGTAAAGGTCCTCTTCCTCGACGGCGAGACCGGTGATCAGCATCTCCACCACGTCTTCCGGCATCTCGTTGGGAACCTCAAGGCGCACCACCTCTCCTCCCATGCGGCGTTTGCGCAGCCCCTGCTCCAGAGCCAGCATCAGATCGTCGGCTTCAAGGTCACGCAGTTCGAGGTCGGCATCGCGGGTGACCCGGAAGAAGTAATGCCCTTCAACGGTCATCCCGGGAAACAGCAGCTCCAGGTTGAAGGCGATCACCTGTTCAAGGGGAATCGCCGTGTGAATCGGTGCCGGTTCGGCATCGCTCAGTTCCGATGGGATCGCGACGAATCGGGGCAGATTCTTCTGGGGCACCTTGACCCGCGCGAACTGACGTTCTCCGGTTTCAGGATCGTGGATGATCGCTGCGACGTTCAGGCTGAGGTTGCTGACGAACGGGAAGGGGTGGGCCGGATCCACTCCCAGGGGCGTCAGCAAGGGGAACACCGAGGTATGGAAGGTGTCGTCAACCCAGTTCTTCTGGGCATCGTTCAGCTGGACGTACTCCAGCAGGTGCACCTTGTGTTTGAGCAGCTCGCTCTTCAGATGCAGCCGGTAGTGATCCTGCTGTTGCTGCAGCAGGGGGATCAGGTGTTCGCGGATCGTGAGCAGCTGCTCCAGCGGCGTTTTGCCGTCTTCACTGGGGCTGGTGATGCCTGCCTCCACCTGGGATTTCAGGGAGGCCACCCTCACCATGAAAAATTCGTCGAGGTTGTTGCTGAAGATGGCGCTGAACTTGGCCTGATCCAGCACTGGTGTGCGTTCATCCAGTGCCTGAGCCAGCACACGCTGGTTGAAGGCGATCCAGCTCAGTTCCCGGTTGATGTAGGCATTCTTGGGGAGGACAGCTGCACTCATGGTGGGGTTGTTGGTCGCAACGCGCCGTCCCGCGAAACGTAGCAATCATGAGCTGCTGACACTGTTCTCCTGACGCATCGGCAGAGGACTTCCTGCGACCAGAGCGATCACGATCAGCAGCAGCAGGCCGGCGCCTGCGAAGGGACTGGCAGGGCCGATCAGGTCGTAGCTCAGACCTGCCAGAGGCGGTCCGAGAAAACTGCCGAGGCTCTGCAAGGCCTGGAGACTTCCGAGAGCGGCACCCTGCCCCTCCTCCCCCAGCCGTCTGGACACAAGGCTGCGCAGGCTCGGTGTCACCAGGCCAGTTCCGAAGGCCAGGATGCCGACAGCAAGAAAAATCGTTCCGGGCTGATCCGCCGAACCCAGAGCCGGAATCATCAGACAACCGGCGATCACCAGTCCCAGGCCGAGCAGGGTCAATCGCCATTCTCCAAACCGCTTCACCAGGGGGCCGATCAGGCCTCCCTGCACAACCGTTGCGACGACGCCGACCACCAGAAATGCTGTGGTGGCCAGTTCAGGCCCCCAGTTGAAGCGCTGCTTGAAATACAGAACAAGGATCGCCGTGAAGCCGTTGAAGGCCAGAAAGAACAGGAAGAAGCTGGTGCACAGCCGGCCGACGCTGACCTGGCTCATCACGGTGCCGATCCGCGCGAAGGGGTTCAGGGCACGCCGGTCGGGAAGGGTCCGCCGCGCTTCCAGCGGATGGGTTTCCGGCAGCAGGCTCAGCACCACAGCCAGATTCAGCAGGGCGAAGCCCGTCGCCACCCAGACCGGCAGCGAGACGTTGATGCCTGCCAGGCGACCCCCGAGGAACGGTCCGGCGATGAACCCGAGGCCGAAGGCCACACCGATCAGTCCGAAGGCACGGGCCCGTCGCTCCGGAGGACTGATATCCGCCAGCACGGCGCCTGCTGTGGCTGCGGTTCCCCCGCTGATGCCATCGATGATTCGTGCAGCGAACAGCAGCAGCAGTGGAATGGATGCCCCCTCAGACCAGGGCAGGCTGATCGTGAGTGCGAACAGTCCCAGGCCGACCACCGAACCGGCGACGCAGATGGCGATCACCGGGCGGCGCCCATGGCGGTCGCTGAGTGCACCGATCAGCGGTGTGACGAGAAACTGAGCCAGGGCATAACTGCCGGCCAACAGTCCGAGGGTGCGGCCGTCCGGCGCAAAACGAGCCAGCAGGAACGGCAGTAGCGGAAACACGATGCTTTCGCTGAGTCGATCGTTCAGCAGCGTCAGAAAGGCGCTCAGCAGGGTGGGAATGCGGAGACGCTGCAAGGGGGCTGTGAGTCGAGGAGACTCACATTCCCACAGGCCAACGGCATGGCCCTGCGACCGATCCACTCCGGCGACCACCAGCTGCTGCGGGAGATCTACGCGGATGCGATCGAAACCCAGGCAGCGCTGCTTTATACCCCTGAGCAGGTGAGGGCCTGGGCTGCTCTGGCCTGGTTGCCGGGCGTCCTGGATCGGACGCTGAGGGAGGGGCACGGCTGGATCAGCGGGACGGATGCCGCGTTCGCCATCCGCGATCCCAGAGATCGCTTGTCGTTGTTGTATTGCCGCGGTCGGGAGGCCCGTCGGGGCCATGGCAGTGCCCTGCTGGCGCAGATTGAGGACGATGCCAGATCGGATGGCCTGGAACGGCTTCGAACGGAGGCGAGCCAGCTGAGCCGACCTCTGTTGGAGCGGCGAGGTTGGCTGGTCCTGGCCTCCGAATCGATCACGATCGGCGGGGTGCCCTTCGAGCGTTACCGGATGGAAAGGTTGCTGCGCCAGCCCCGCAGTTGATCCAGACAGTCCATGGCGTTGCCGTCCTGCAGCGAGGCCTCGGCGCGCGACACCCCTGCATCCAGCGTTTCACTGATCCCTGAGAACCACAGGTAGGCACCGGCATTCCAGCGCACGGCATCCCGGAGGGGGCCGCTGTTTCCAAGGGCGTCCAGGGCCTGGGTCTTCCAGGTGCTTTCGTCGGACCATTCGACATCGGCGTCGTGGCAGCCGTGATCGCGGGGGTGGAGGATCAGGCGTTCCGCCGCACCGTTTCTGACCCGAGCGGTGATGCAGGCCCGGCCGATCGGAAGATCCGTTCCGCCTTCCAGTCCTTTCACCGTGAGCAGATCGGTTTCTCCGGCGAGTTTCAGGGCTTCCCAGGCTCGGCTTTCCGTGGGGGGATGCACGAAGCCGCTCACCAGAAGATGCTCACCCTCATGAGGGGTCCACAGCAGTTCAAGGCTGGCGACGGGGGGGCGTTTTCCCAGCTCCTCTCTGTAACTGATGAGGCTTTCGGCGATCGGGAAGTGATCCGGCTGATGGATCAGTGCAAAACCGTTGCGGTCGAATCCGTCCTGCACAGCTGTGAGAGGTAGACCACCGAGCTCGAGATCGAGGGCTCGGAACAGGTCGATCGCCGTGACGCCGTACTTGATCGGCATGCGGTTGCCGCCCTGCAGAACAACCGGTTGGCCGCAGGCGAGCAGCACCAGGGCTGTGAGCGGGTAGATCGGTGCGGTTCTCGTCCGACCGTCGAACGGCATGCCGAAGCACAGCGGAGACCTCTGATCGGCCTTGCTTCTCACCACCGGGCCATGGATCCGGTAGGTGTCGAGCATGCCGGTCAGTTCCTGAGGCTCTGGCCGTCGGATGCGGTGGGCGATCAGAAAAGCACCGATCTGTGCCGGTGTCGCCTCACCCTCCAGCATGAGGTTGAGGGCGTCAGCGGCCTCCTCACGGCTCATGCCCTTGCTGGTGTGCTCGCCGCTGCCGACCTTGCGCAGGTGTTGCTTGAACCGCTCGCGACCGCTCAATACTGTGCTGGTCACCTGAGGGCAAGTCTCTGACGGCAGTGTTCATGAGCGCCTGGGCTTTTGGAGGTAGTGGTTGTTACCAATCGATTCAACCCGTGGGTAAGACACTCAATCCATCAAAACTGCCATGGCGTGGATGGCTGGGGTTGTGACGGCCATCCGCGTAGTAGAGGCGTTCCAGAACGAGATTGGTCGCCGGTTGTGTTTGGAGGTGTTGGCTGAGAAACAGAGAGGAGATGGATCGGAACAGTTCACTCATCGCCCTACAAGCATCACTCGACCATTTCACCAGTTTTCAAGGGCTCACGGATGTGACGGATGTTTCGGAATCGAACTCTGTTTTTGGTAGTTATTGCTGCATTTTGGGATCAATGATGACGCAACAGTCGAGCCGCTGCTGAGACATTCCACCTTGGAATGCTGCATTGAAGCAGTGCACTGTTGTTTCTCTTAAGCATGACTGTTTCCGCCATGTCCACCCCGTCGCTGGCCGCGCCCACGCAGGCCACGGTGACGGCCACTTTGATGGCTGCCAAGAAAGCCAAGGGTCTCAGCTTCGCTGATCTCGAGGCGGCCATGGGTCTCGATGAGGTTTGGGTGGCCTCTCTGTTTTATGGACAAGCGACTGCATCGAAAGAAGAGGCTGAGAAGCTGGCAGAACTGCTCTCTCTCGACCCGGCAATGACTGCTGCGATCCAGGAGTTCCCCACCAAGGGAAGTCTCGAACCGGTGATTCCGACTGACCCGCTGATTTATCGCTTTTATGAAATCATGCAGGTTTATGGAATGCCTTTGAAAGATGTGATTCAGGAAAAGTTCGGTGATGGCATCATGAGTGCTATTGATTTCACCTTGGATGTGGAAAAAGTCGAAGATCCCAAGGGTGATCGCGTGGAGATCACCATGTGCGGGAAGTTCCTGCCTTATAAGAAGTGGTGATCAACGGTTGATTGAGGGGGTTTATCGACCAGGGCTCAGCATCGCTGAGCCCTTTTTTATTGTCGGAATTGCTGCTTCAGCTCGCGACTTGCGAGTTCACGACGTTCATCATCTTCAAGGGTCTGGCTTAACTCCATCAAGTGGTGCCGACTCGCCGGAGTGGCGATGCAACCAAGAGCGCGGAAGGCTGCATCTGCTCCAGTGATGGATCCGTATTGGCAGATTTCTGCCAGGCGGGCGCTGATCGATTCACCATCACGGCGCTGAAGAACGCGGATGGCCGCCACCACCACGGGATCTCGAAAATCCCTGATCGCACCGTCGCAGAACGTCAACAGTTCGCTGTCGCTGAGACGGTGTGCCCGAAAGCTCAACAGTTGCAAACCGGCAAGGCGCTGCTGCTGGCCGGGATGGTTCAGGCAACGGCTGATCACCGAGCCTGGAATCTCAGATCCCCAGCATCCCAGTGCCTGAACGACAACCAAGTTGTCATCGTCGTCATCCGATGCGTTGTCCAGCATGGTGAGCAGCCAATCCCGTGCTTGGGTCTGGTGGCAAAGACCAGCTGCCATCACCAGCTCTTTCTGAGCCCCGTGGCTCTGCAGAAGCTGCTCGATCTCCGGCCAGCCACGTTCCGCCAGCATTCCAAGTTTTTCGCAGAGGGCCCAGCGCAGCTCAGCAGAAAGGCTGGGGGAGTACACCCCCCCCAGCCAGTCAGGCTCCAGAGGAGCCCGTCGTGATTGCGCGAGTCGCTCCCAAAGAGCGGCTTCGTCCAAGCTCATCAGTTGATTCAGCGAGCTCCCAGCTCAGCAGCCAGTTCACGTTCGAGTTTGTCATCGTGCTCTGTGGGAAGCACGTTCTCCATGGTGGTGCGGTGGGTGCTGTAGAAGAGCATGCCGATGAACACCATGCCGCCAACGATGTTTCCGATGGTGACCGGAAGGAAATTCCAGAAGATCACCTTGGTGAATGGCACTCCCGATCCAAGAATCGGACCTGCGGTATGAAGGAACTGGTTCACAACGATGTGCTCCATGCCCATCGATTGGAACGCTGTGATCGGAAGCCAGCAGGCCAGGATTTTGCCGGGGACGCTCTTGCTCACCAGGGCCATGGTGACGCCGAGGCAGACCAGCCAGTTGGCCACGACTCCCCTGAGAAAGGCAAGGAAGAAGCCCATGCTGCCGAGAGCCTCGTATTTCTTTTCGACGTTGATCTGGTTGAGAGCAATGATTTTCTGAGCCACGGCGTCCCAGATCGGTGGTCCGACGTTGTCTGCCGCGCCGTCCATGGTGCCGCTGGTCAGGCTGATGGCCATGATCAGTGCCACAACAGCGGTGCCGATCCAGTTGCCGATCCACACCCAGATCCAGTTGCGGAACGTGGCGGGCCAGGAACTTTTCCCTGCCCATGTCGCCATGGGAAGCAGGGCGAAGTTGCCGGTGACCAGTTCCATTCCGAACAGAACAATGCTGGCGAACCCGAAGGGGAACAACAGAGAGCCGACGAAAGGAAGCTTGGTGAGGATGCCGACTGTGAGAGCAAGGATCACAGCCAGTCCAAGAATGGCTCCGGAGTAGAAGCCACGGATCAGCAGGTTCTTGATGCTGACCGTTGATTTCTTGCCGCCGGCGGCGATCATGCCATCAACGAGCTCATTGGGAAGGACGTAGTCCATCGAATCAGTGTGGAAGGTGATTGAAAGGTTTGGATTCAGCCGCTGATGTGATTCATCAGGCGGGAGAACGGATCAGAGCTGCCGCCCTGACGATTGATGGAGGCTCCGTCCCGACCGCTGGCGCTCAGCCAGTTGACGAAACGAGAGAAAAAATCGCTGCGGTTAGCCATGGAAGAGGGGGGAGGGGGGAGTGGTCGAGAGGTTGAGCCGTGGCTTCAAAAGGAAGCGCCACGGCGTTGAGGCATCGATCAGTTCCGTGGCGTGGCACCGAACTGTTCGATCAGCACCTCCTTCAGGACGGCTTTGACCTCATCGGCTGGAATTGCTTTTCGGTGGATTTCTCCGATGGCAGGGTTCGGACCCTGAGAGCCACCGAGCGTGAGGGTGTAGCCCTCTCCCATCTCTCCGTCGCTGTTCTTGGCCTTGGTGCCGGTGAGACCGATGGCACCCATGTAGGCCTGGCCGCAGGTGTTCGGGCATCCCGTCCAGTGGATCTTCAGCTCTTCGGGAAGATCCAGTTCCTGGTCAAGTTCCTGAGCGGCTGCAAGTGCCTGGTCCTTGGTGTTCGTGAGGGCGAATCCGCAGTAGGTGCTGCCGGTGCAGGACACCGTTCCGGCGGCGATCGTGCCGGGCTGAAGCGGGAACCGCTGCAGCAGAGGATCGGCCTTGAAGGCGTCGATTCTGTCGGTGGAAAGTCCCACGAAGATCACGTTCTGGTCTTCGGTGAGGCGCACTTCACCGCTGCCGTAATCAAGGCTTGCTGTGGCCAGATTCTGCAGATCCTGTGCTTTCAGGCGCCCGACCGGAACATGCACACCTGCAAAGGACAGGCCGTCCTGTTTCTGAGGATGGATGCCGTAATGGGACCGTGGTGTGGTGTCGAAAACGGAACCAGGGTCGGGCGTGAGGGGTCCGAAGCGTTCCTCGACCATGACGCGGAACGCTTCCAGACCGACCTGATCCAGATAGAGACGGAAGCGTCCTTTCGGACGTTTGTCGCGTTCACCGTTGTCGCGCCAGATTTTGATCACGGCATCCGTCATGGCGCAAATCTGATCCGGCTTCACCCAGGCATTCAGTGGAATGGCATAGGCATTCATCTGAGAGGACAGCACTCCGCCGATCCAGACTCCGAATCCCATGACGCCATCCTTTTCCACAGGGTGAAAAACAATGTCGTTGTGAAGGAGAAAATTATCCTTGGCACCGGCAACAGCTGTATTCCACTTGCGCGGAAGGTTGGAGAATTCGGGGTTTCCCTCGCAGTTGTTGGTGAGAAAATTCTGCAACTCCGACGTGTATGGCCTGGTATCAACGATTTCGTTGGGGTCGATGCCGGCGATGGGGTTTCCGGTGACGTTTCTGGGATTGTCGAAGCCGGATTGAATGGTGCTGAGGCCTGCTTCCTTGAGTCGTTTCAGAATTTCAGGAAGGTCCCCCAGCAGCACACCTCGAAGCTGGAGGTTCTGTCGGGTGGTGATGTCGCAACTGCCCTGCTCTCCGTAGCGTTCAACGATGGAGGCGACGATTCGCAGTTGATGCGCCGATAACACTCCATTCGGAACCCGCAGGCGCAACATGAACTTGCCCGGTGTCTTCGGACGCCAGAACATGCCGAACCACTTCAGGCGTAATTGCAAATCTGTTTCATCAACCTGTTCCCAACCAAGCTCGGCAAATTTTTCAATCTCGCTGCCGACAAGCAAACCGTCTTTGGCAGCCTTGTTCTGCTCGATTTTGTTGAGCTTCTTGCCATCCAGATACGGCCTGGAAGGAGAGCTGATGGTCATGAGCTTTGTAAGGATAGGGCGGACTGATCGCTCAGATAGAAAGCGCTGATCAGCTGAAATGGCCCGAAGACCTGCAGCACTTCAAAAAGAAGGGAGTGCTGGGACTATGGAATTAACGCCTGTAATCCAGGCTTGGTCCGTATCGAATCGAACAGTTTTTGCGGAGAGTGTTGAAACTGCCTTGCCTGTTCGATTTGTTGTCTTCGCTACATCCTGTGACTCCCGTCGAGCCGTAAAAGACTTTCTTCCTGTGAGTCAGTATTGGCGTCCGACTTCGCCAACCATCCGCACAGCGCCAGCTCGGAGCATTTGCCAGACACGCTTCATCGCGGCGAAATCCCTGTCAAGTTCGCTGCGTCTGAACGCGTCTCGGTTCCTGGGGCTGTACCTGGTGTCACCCCGTTTCAGCGGTTCCCGGTAGGAACGGCTCTCCAATGCAGCACGATTGACGTTGCGTCGAGGCGCCATGGACCCGGCAGAGTTCAGAACACTCCGATGACATCAGTCGGCATGGCCATCAATCCGTGGCCGTTGCTACGGAACAAGTCTTCGGCCCGTTCCTCGCGCGCGCTGCGCCTGGTGGTGCATGGCCGCAGCGGCGGTGAAGTGCCTGTCTGCCTGACCACGCTGGTCGCGGTGCTTCAGCAGCGACGATCCTCTCCCGTTCAGTTGGAAGTGCTGACGGCCGAAGCTCCTGAACCCTGTCCGACTGCGAGCACCTGGCTGGTTCCTCTTCTGCTCTGGCCCGGTGCCCATGCGCGCATCGATGCTCCTGCCATCCGTCAGCGCCTGAGGGCTGAAGGGAAGGAGGTCACCATGCTTCCCTTCCTCGGTGCCTGGCACCACTGGTGGGATGCAGTCGCGGCTGCGCTGGCTGGACTTGACTCCAAGCGGCCTGTTCTTGTTCACCACCCTTTGCGTTCTGGAGTTGCCGATCGTTTCCTGGCCGGGTTGACGGACCGGCTCGGGTTGCCGTTGCTGCCGTTTGACCGCCTGGAGGATCATCGAAAGACCGATCCCGAGGCTCAGCCTCTGCCTCTGACACTGGCTCCGAATCGGATGACGGAAGCCCTGCGCGAGGCTGGTGGGCTACCCCCCCTCCTCGAGCATTCCCTGACTCGTCAGGCCCTGATCGAACTGTTAGCTGCTCTGCCGTGACGACCGCTGAACATCCAGGAACCGTTTATCTGGTCGGAGCTGGCCCCGGTGATCCGGAGCTGCTCACCGTCAAGGCTCAGCGTCTTCTGAGCCGTTGTGATGCGCTGGTCTATGACTCGCTGGTGCCGGAGGAGGTGCTTGATCTCGTGCCGGAGAGCTGCGAGCGCCGTTTCGTCGGTAAACGGCGTGGCCACCATTCGGTTCCGCAGCCCAGCACCAACGCCGTGCTGCTGGAAATGGCCCAGAGGCACGCTGTTGTGGTCCGGCTCAAGGGAGGCGACCCCTTTCTGTTCGGTCGGGGTGGGGAAGAGGCCGCTTACCTCGCCGACCGCGGCATCCCTGTGCAGGTGGTTCCAGGGGTCACGGCCGGCATCGCTGCTCCGGCCTATGCCGGAATTCCCGTGACCCATCGTCGGGCAGGTTCCTCCGTCACCTTTGTCACCGGCCATGAGGAGATCGATAAGCGTCGTCCGTCGGTGAACTGGCGTGCACTGGCAACAGCCAGTGATGGATTGGTGATCTACATGGGTCTTCACAACCTGCCGCGCATCGCTGAGGAGCTGATGCTCGGTGGTCTGTCGGCGGAGACCCCGGTTGCTGTGATCCAGCAGGGAACTGTCTCCGGCCAGCGGTGTCTGAGGGCACCTCTGGCGCAGGTCGCAGCCGAGACCCGCTCCCAGCAGTTCAAATCCCCGTCGATCGTTGTGATCGGCGAGATGATTGATCACCAGGTGGAGGCCTGCATGCCAGTGCCTGCAGCGGTCACCATGCCGATCCCGTTCTGAGGCGCTGGGCCTTCATTCCCGCAGACGGGTTCGCAGCTGAGCCAGGTTGCAGGGGCGGGTTTGCGGATCCAGCTGAGCGCGGATCAAGCGGTCCCAGGCTGTTGTGACCGCATCCAGAGATCCCGGCAGCACGAAGACGAACGTGCCGTTGGCGACGCCGGCCAGACATCGGCTTTGCAATGTGCTCGTGCCGATGCTCTGGAAGGACAGCACCCGGAACAGTTCGCCAAAGCCGTCGATTGTTTTGTCCAGCAGGGGGGCGACGGCCTCCGGTGTGCCATCTCGGCCGGTCAGCCCGGTACCGCCGCTGCTGATCACCACGTCGACATCGGCATCGGCGATCCAGCGGCTCAGTTCCGCTCGGATCCGATAGCGGTCATCGGGGCAGAGAGCTCGCTCTTTCAGCCGATGGCCGGCGGCTTCCAGGCTGTTCTGCAGGTGATCACCGCTGGCGTCATCGGCGAGGGAACGCGTGTCGGAGATGGTGAGCAGGGCGATGGAAAGGCCCAAGGCACAGCGGTGCAGAGCCCGGACGCTAGAACCGCATCAGTTGAGAAGGCCAGGGTGCTGCGGGTGTTGCTGTTCGCCTCACTGCGGGAACGGGCCGGTTGGGAGGAGCGGACGCTGCCGTTGCCGTCGGAGTCGCCGACGGCGCGGCAGGTTTGGGAGGGTCTGCACCTGGGTCCGCTTCTGGGGATCAGCATTGCCGTGAATCAGCAGCTGGTGGATGCCGATCAGCGGCTCAAAGCCGGGGATGAACTGGCCTTTCTGCCCCCGTTCACGGGGGGGTGAACCATGGCCACCGTTCAGGTTGAGATCCGCATGGCCGCCTTCGATCCCTGGCAGGAGCTGTCTGTCTGGGGTGGGCATGCTGCGGCCAGTGCGGTGTTCATCGGTCGGGTTCGGGCGACGGCCATGGATGGTCGCGTTCTGCAGGCTCTCGAACTTGAGCATTACCCCGGCCTGTGTGAGCGGTTGCTTGAGGCGATGGCGGAGCGGTTGCGGCAGACCCATGCAGCAGACCGGGTGTTGGTGCTGCATCGGGTGGGCCGCTTGTCGCCGGGTGAGCCGATCGTGTTGGTCGCGGTGGAGGCGGATCATCGCGGTCCAGCTCAGCGCTGCGCTGCGGATCTGTTGGAGGAGCTCAAGCACCGGGCTCCGTTCTGGAAGCGGGAATGGTGCGGTGATCAGGGGGTCTGGCTGAACAGCAACACATCGCTGTGGGCTTCAGATTCCAGAGCCAGGGGACTGTCGCCAGAGCCATGACTGATCAATGGACGCTGAACCGGCTCAATTTCGCGGGCGATTGGCAGGGACGGGGCGCCTGGTTTGGTCGCGATGCAGCGGGACGCCTGGATCTCGCCTCGCCGAATCGTGTGATCGACCCAACGCGCTACCGCATCTCATTCCCAGACGACGACAACGGACGATGGGACGGGTCAGGTTTGATGTTCGCCAAGGGTGGCCACGCCAGTTATGCCATCAGCCGGGCGTCGTACAACGCCGGCGGGGGGTGCTGGCAGTTTCAGGGGGCCGGTGGGCAATCCAGCCTGTCGCTGGACCCGCAGCGGCCTCGCTTTGGTCATGAGATCAATCTGTTCAGCGGCCGTTCCCGCTCGATGCTGGTGCTGCTCTGGGAGTGGACGGATAGCCATTGGTGTCTGCACACGGTTGGTGCGGTTGCTTTCCGGTGCCGCCAGTCCATGGAGATGGAACAGGTGCGACCCGTTCCTGATTCGGCGGCGGCGCTGCTGGAACCGCTGAGGGGTTGGCGGGGGACTGCGGAACAACTCAGGCCTCAGCAGGGAACCGACGGTCGTGTGCGTTTGCTCGGTTCAACGACGTTTGCGCCAGAGCAACTGCTGCGCTCCTCCTGCTCTGCCGTCATGCCGGATGGTCTGGTCTTCTCCGTCCCTGAGGAGCTTCCGGGAGGCGCTTTTCAGCTCGAGATCGGAGGCCTGCTCAGTGCTGAGTTGTTCCAGCAGATCAGCATTCAGGTGGATGCCGATGGTCGGCTGATCACCTGGGAACGACGTCGTTTTCAGAACAGCCTGGGTCGCATCAGCTGAGCCCAGAGGCGTGTGCCGGATTCCAGGTGATCTGCATCAGCAGGAATCTCCAGCAGCAGATCCGCCTGTTGGAGTGACCCGATGCGGGAGGACGCCTGAGACCCATTCACCCTTGCCAGAAGGGTTCCATCGTCTTGGGTCTCGAGTCGGGCTCTTGCCAGCTCAGGTCGGCCCGGTCGACGTGCCAGCGGATCGGCCAGTTCAACCTGCAGACGAGGAAACAGTTCCGGTTCGCTTTGTCCCTCCAGTTTCTGGAGCGCTGGCCACAGCAGTTGCAGAGCGGTGATCGCGGCTGCCACAGGGTTTCCGGGCAGTCCGAACAAGGGAACGCCGTCTCCCAGGCAGCCGAAGGCGAAGGGGCGACCTGGCCGCAGGAACAGTTTCCAGAAGTGCACCTCGCCGAGTTCGGCGGCAAGTTGGCGGATCCAATCGCTGTCGCCGGCAGAGACACCTCCCGTGCTGACGACGGCATCGCAGGTGATCGCAAGGTCGCCGAGGGCCTGTCGCAGGGCATCGGGTTGATCCGGCACCACGCGGCGGTGGTGAACGGTCTGGCCGAGCGACTGAAGCATCGTCTCCAGCAGCGTGCCGTTGCTTTCCCAGATGGCGCCGTTCGGTCGGACACGCCCAGGTGACACCAGTTCATCTCCACTGATCAGCAGGCCGATCCGTGGCTGCTGCCACACCTTCAGCTCAGCGACTCCGCAGCCTGCGAGGCGCCCCAGATCCGCCGGTCCCAGGCGCTGCCCTGGGGTCAGCAGGATGTCCCCTTGAGCGCATTCTTCATCGACACCACGGATCCAGGGCCTGTCCGAGGCGTCCTGGTTCAGGGCGATGCTGGATCCGCACACGGTGACCAGTTCCTGTGGCAGGACCCAGTCGGCGCCATCGGGCAACGCAGCGCCGGTGAGAATCCGGATCGCCTCCCCGGTTTCGAGGCTGCCGTCGAACGGTTGGCCAGCGGCGGAGAGACCCTTCAAGATCCAGCGTTCTCCGGGTTGGGGCTGGCTGGATTGCCCCAGGGCGTAGCCGTCCATGATCGAGGCTCGAAAGCCCGGTACCGACTCCCGAGCGAGCAGTGTCTCAGCGCTGATGCGACCGCGAGCCTCGGCCAGCTTCAGCGATTCGCTGCGGTTCAGCGGTCGGATCGCATCCAGCACGCGTTGACGGGCCTCAGCCAGACCCAGACCTTCGCGGCCGTACGGCTCAGCGGCTCCAGGCACCGTTGCGCCCCCCATCCTTGTGCTGCAACCGGACGGCTTCGATCGTCATGCCTGGATCCACGGACTTGAGCATGTCGTACAACGTCAGCAGACCCACGGAGACGGCGGTCATCGCTTCCATCTCGACGCCGGTCTGACCGATCGTGCGGCAACGGCAGCTGAGGGTCAGCCCAGGCAGCGCTTCGTCGGCTTCGATGGTCACCTCCATGCCGCTCAGGGGCAGGGGATGGCACAGAGGGATGAGTTCCCAGGTGCGTTTCGCGGCCTGAATGGCAGCCACCCTGGCCACGGCGAGCAGATCTCCCTTGGGGGTCTCGCCGCGGCGGACCATCTCCAGTGTGGAGGCCATCATCCGGATCGCACCGCTGGCATGCGCTTCGCGGCGGGTGGCGGCCCGGTCGCCCACCTCCACCATGCGCACCTCGCCCTGTTCGTTGAGGTGGCTGAGATCGTCGGCCATCAGATCAGGATCACCGCACCGCTGGTGAGGTCGAAACAACTGACCACCAGTCTCATGCGGCCGTCAGCTTCCGCCTGACTCAGCAGATCACTCTGTTTCAGAAGCTTTGCCGCGGTTCCCCTCGCATTGCGTCTGATCGCCTCATCGAGGGTCGTGCTGTCCGAAATCTGCTCCCGGATCGGGTTCAGCAGTCGTTCCAGTGATGGCGACAGATCATCACCGCCCATGGCAGAGGTCACCGCACCGCAGCCGCTGTGGCCCATCACCATCACGAGGGGGGTGTTGAGGACACTGACGCTGTATTCAACTGAGGCGATCGCTTCCGTGAAGGCGGTGTTGCCTGCATTGCGGATCACGAACAGTTCCCCGGGCGTGGTGTCGAAGATCCAGCTGGGGGAGACCCTCGAATCGGCGCAGGTCAACACCGTTGCCCAAGGCTGTTGACCATCGATCAGATCACCAGGGGGATTGAAGCAGCGGTTGCCGTGGAGCTGAACGCTGAGGTCTGTTGCGGGGTTGGCCGCAGCGTCCCGCCAGGCCCGGCTGAAGCGCCGGTTGCCCTCCATCAGCGCCTGCAGTGGATCCTCCGGTGAGCAGAACCTCGATTCAGCTGCTTCTGCCACCTGCACACCTGCAAGCACAGCCACACTGAGGCCCCCACAGGCGTTCAGCAGCTCTCGGCGTTGCATCGGCATGCCGGCACCCTATGCAGGCCGGCATGCCGGGGGTGTCAATCAGCGTTCGCCGAGAGTGGACCAGAGCGTGGCTTCGGAGCCGACCACCGGTTTGATGGTGACCGTCGGTGCTTCCGGGATCGCTGCCACGCTGCCTGCCACGGCATCCCGCTCACCGAGGGGGGACCAGAGGGTGGCGGGGCTGGCGATCACAGGCTCAACAGCTGCTGCACCACCCTGGATGAGGCTGGTTTGGCTGCGGACCAGTTGAACGGCCAGGGAACCGACGATGAAGGCTCCGAGGAAACCGGCGGCCACCGTGATCGGGCTGCGGCCTGTGGAGACAAAACTGTTGGTCAAGGCTGAAACCTCACGGATGTGAGTTTCAGTATGGAAACAATTGGTGTTCCCCGCTACTGAATGGAGAGAAGTTGGTAGCGGATTTAACGGTTCTTACAATTTCAAAGGTGGCTGATTCATTCCGCGCTCTGCTTTCGGCGGTCACCCAACCGTGTGACATGCCGAGCAGCATTCCAAGGGAGATGGCGAAGCGCACAGATGCAATGTTGTTACAACCTGAACATCTCTGATCGCTTGCATCTTCGTTGTCATCATTGACACCGTTCAGCGCTTGATTGATGGCCCGCAGCAGCATGTCCGCCAGCCATTGTTTTGCCTTCGAACAGGACTTCATCGGCACTTGGCGCTGCATTCCTCTCTGCGTGCGCCGCAAGCTGGATCTGGTCGGTGTGAAGCTGAAGCTCAGCCATTGGCTCGCTCTTTCGCAGCGTCAGCGCCAGGCCCTTGTGGATTGGTCAGACGCCGCCGATGCTCTCGATCAGATGCGCCAGCACCTGCGAACCATTTCGCGGGAGATGGCCGATGGCATCGTCAGAGATCTTCCGCCGGCTGTCGATGAGCCCTGGCAGCAGGGAACCGCGCTGCCGGATGAGATTCACAGCGCTGCTGAGGCAAGGGGCGTGGACCTGACGCCACAGCAGTGGGCAGCGATCAGTGAGCTGGATCGCTTTGCCCTGTGCAAGCTGGTGCGGCCCGGGCATGACCACCACAATCTCGAGGCTGCTCTCAGCGAAGTGCTGGGGTGAGCAGACGGCGCAACCCATCCAGCCGTCCTTTCTCCTGCTCCATCGGTTTCACCACGGAGACGGCCGGGGCAACGATCACCGCGCAGGCCTTCAATTCCGGCTGCTTCGACACAGGACAGGCCTGGTCGTGCATCAGGGTGTTGGCTTCACAGGCCTTCTCCTGGGTGAAGCCCCAGTGCATCGGCAGGAAAACGGTGCCGCGTCGGATGCGATCAGTCACGTGAACCGTCGCGGTGAGATGGCCGCGGCGTGAGCTGATCGCTCCAAGCTCCCCGTGACGCAACTTGAGCTCCTGCGCGTCCTCCGGATGGATCTCCAGCAGCGGCTCCGGGTGCATGGACTGCAGCCGTTCCACCTTGCCGGTGCGGGTCATCGTGTGCCACTGCCCCAGATAGCGCCCCACTGTGAGCACCAGCGGGTAGGTGTCGCAGGGCGGTTCCGCCAGACCGAGCGGTTGCTCGGTGCAGAAGCGAGCGCGTCCGCTGGGGGTGGCGAAATGCTGGTCGCAGTACAGCCGTTTCGCTTCAGTGCCAGGCCTGCAGCCTCTGGGAAAGGGCCACTGCTGAGGTCCCTCCTTGTTGAGCAGGGCATGGCTGAGGCCACTCACATCACAGAGTCGGCCTGCGGTGAGCGTTGTGAATTCCGCATACACCTCAGCCGCTGATTCGAAGCCGAACTGCTTGGCGTAGCCCAGCCGGCGACCCACCTCGGCAAACACATCCCAGTCCGGACGGCTCTCACCGAAGGGTCGTCGGAAGGCCGGGCAGTAGGTCACCCGCCGTTCGGAATTGGTCATGGCACCGGCCTTTTCGCTCCACTGGGCAGCGGGCAGCAGCAGGTGGGCGTAATGGGAGGTCTCTGAATCGGCATAGGCCTCACTCACCACCACCAGGGGGCAGTTCCCCATGGCGGCCTTCACACGGTCCAGGTCCGGCATGCTCACCAGTGGATTTGTGGCGGCGACCCACCAGAGATCCAGTTCGCCCCGTTCCATCGCCTCCACCTGCTGCCAGGCTGCCAGCCCTGGTTTGGCGGAAATACGGCCAGCCGGCAGGTTCCAGGCCTTCTCCACGTCGGCGCGGTGGTCAGTGTTGGTCACCAGCCGATATCCGGGCAGCAGGTGAGACAGTCCGCCGGCTTCGCGACCACCCATGGCATTCGGCTGGCCTGTGAGCGAGAACGGACCAGCTCCCGGCTTGCCGATCTGGCCGGTGAGCAGGTGCAGGTTGATCAGGCCGCCTACCACTGCGGTGCCTTCCCGCCGCTGGTTCACCCCCATCGACCAGAGGCTGAGCACCGTTTCGCGCCGGTGAAACAGAGCGGCCACCTCCCGCAGACGTTTCTCGGGGATGTGGCAGAAGCGGGCCACCCGCCTCGGAGTCCAGCGGGCAGCCACGTCGAAAAAGGCGTCGTAGTTGTCGGTGTGGTCGTCGATGAACGTGGCGTCCTGTCCGTTCTCGCGCAGCACGAGGTGGGCGATCCCGTGCAGCAGCGCCAGGTCACTGCCCGGTGCGATCGGCAGGTGAATGTCGGCGGCTTTGGCGGTGTCGGTGCGGCGTGGGTCCACCACCACGATTTTCACGCTGCCGGGATTGCGTTTTCTGCGTTTCAGCAGTCGCTGGAACAGCACCGGGTGGCATTCGGCCGTGTTGGTGCCGATCAGGAAGGCCACGCTGCAGTGATCCAGATCCTCGTAGCAGCACGGAGGGCCGTCCGATCCCAGGCTGCGGGTGTAGCCGGCCACAGCCGAACTCATGCAGAGCCTTGAGTTCGCGTCGAAATTGTTGGTGCCCAGCGCACCCTTCAACAGCTTCTGGGCGAGGTAGTAGTCCTCGGTGTGGAACTGCCCTGAGCCATACATGGCGATGGCATCGGCGTTGCCGCGCCTCGACACGCTGCTGCGGATCTGGTCGGTGATCCGACCGAGAGCATCGTCCCAGCTGATCGGGGCGAAGTCGTCCTCGAGGCTGCTTCGGAACAGGGGCTGACGCAGCCGACCTCTGGCCAGGGTCTCTCCGACCGTTGCCCCCTTGATGCAGACCTGTCCCAGGCTGGAGGGATGCTGCCGGTCGCCACGGGCGGTCCACATCGGGTTGCCTTCGGCGTCCCGCTTCACCGCCTGGCCCTTCACAGCCGGTGGAAGGAGTTCGAGGCCACAGCCCACACCGCAGTACGGGCACTGACTGCGGACGCTGCGGGGACCGTCGCTCATCTGGACAAGGGATCAAGAACGAAACCCGGGGCCGAAGCCCCGGGCTGATGGGCAGTGATCAATCGCTGCCGATGGAGGTGGCTCAGGCCACTTCGCCTTCGTGGAGTTCCGCGAAGGAACCCTTGGGCTCCTTGAGGAAGAAGAAGCAGAAGAAGGCCACGATCAGACCAGCCACGCCCAGGATCTGGAAAAAGGTGCTGTTGGAAGCAGCGATCACCTCGGGGGTGGGTTCGCCGCCGCCGCCCATCCACATCGGCAGGAGGCTGAAGATGGTCAGGTAGGTCACAGCACCAACGTTGCCGTAGGCACCCACCAGGCCGGCCACCTGACCGGTGACACGACGTTTGACCAGGGGCACCAGCGCGAAGGTGGCGCCTTCACCGGACTGCACGAAGAAGGAGGCGAGCATGGTGATCACCACGGCAACGGCGATGCCGGTGGTGCCGGTGAAGGTGCCCGGCTTGATCATGCTCATCACCAGGTAGCCCACGCCGAGACCGGCGGTGAGGAAGCCCATGGTGTTCTTGCGGCTGCCGACGCGGTCGGAGATCAGACCACCGGCAGGGCGGGCGACCAGGTTCACGAAAGCGAAGCAGGAGGCCAGGATTCCGGCGGTGGCCTTCGGCAGATCGAAGGTGGTTTCGAAGAAGGTGGGCAGCATCGACACCACGGCCAGTTCGGACCCGAAGTTCACGATGTAGGTGAGCTCGAGAATCGCCACCTGGCGGAATTCATAGCGGTCTTCCTTGGGGTAGACCTTGGTGCCGAGGATCAGCTCGCGGTTGGTGCGGATGATGCCCCATGTCTGGAACGCGAACCAGACGGCCACGGCACCCAGGGCCAGGGGATAGGTGGCCGGCGTGAGGAAGCCCACCTTCTGCAGGCGCCAGCAGAGCACGCAAAGGATGGCGGCGAAGGGCACATTCATGCCCAGCAGGCCCCAGAAATCGCGCATCGAGGTCACTTCCAGCCCAGCGGTCCGTTCCGGACGCTGGTACGTCTTGCCCGGGGGGGTGTCGGTGACGTTGAAGAAGTAGAAGACGCCGTACAGCGCCGAGATGATGCCGGTGAGCGCGATTGCACCGCGCCAGTTGAGAACAGCACCGGTGGGCAGTTCAAAGCCGCCGGAGAAGGAGAGGAAGCCGGCGAGGGCGACCATGGTGAGGGCCGAGAAGGCGGAGCCGAAGTTGCCCCAGCCGCCATAGATGCCCTCAGCCAGGCCGATTTCCTTGGGCGGGAACCATTCGGCCACCATGCGGATGCCGATCACGAAGCCGGCGCCGACGATGGAGAGCAGCAGACGCGCCACCACCAGCTGGTTGAAGTTCTGGGCGGACGCAAACAGCAGGCAGGGGATCACCGAAAAAACCAGGATGCTGGAGTAGGTGATCCGAGGACCGAATTTGTCCAGCAGCATGCCGATCAGCACGCGAGCCGGAATGGTGAGGGCCACGTTGCAGATGGCCACGGTGCGGATCTGACCAACGGTCAATCCCAGGTCCGCTTTCACGGTGGTGGCCAGAGGGGCCAGGTTGAACCAGACCACAAAGGTCAGGAAGAAGGCGATCCAGGTGAGGTGAAGGGTTCGGTACCTGCCCTGGAACGACCAGAGGTCGCCAAGCATTGAGAGGAGAAATGTTGAAACCGCGGGCTTCAAAACGAAAGGGTGCCCGTGGGTGGCGAAACGGTCGAAAAATATCCGTTAAGTGGCGTATTCAACCAATGTGCGATGAATCAGTTGGTTTAATTGGTTACCAACTGGCTGGTTTCTGTGCTCTGCCGCACATTGAATCGACTGATGATTTTGATCAGGATATTTTCTATGGATCGATCTGGTAACAAGCACTACTGCAAGACCACGGCGTCCTAGATCTTCCATAACTTCATTCGCTGGCGTGAATCCACTTCTGCAGGTGTGTCTGCTCAGTGGTGGCGACAGCCGACGCATGGGACGCGATAAGGCGTTGTTGCCTCATCCCGATGGTGGTGTCTGGCTCACGGCGATTGTGGATCAGTTGCTGCCCCTTGAACTCCCGGTCCAGGTCGTCAGTCGTCATCAGACCCATGCCGATCAACTGGCGCATCGTTCCGACGTGCGTGTTCTGTTGGAACCGCCGCCCTGGAGCGGGCCGCTGAATGCCCTGGCCAGGGTGTTGCCGTCGACACCGGGGCAGGCGGTGCTGGTTCTTCCTGTGGATATGCCGCGACTCAGAACGGACACCTTCAGGCAGCTGATCATGGCCTGGCAATGCAGGCCGGATCGGATCGCCGTTGCGCATGACGGCGAGCGTCTGCAGCCACTTCTGGCGGTGATCCCATCGGGGGCACCGTTTCAAACGGCCCTCATCGAGCAACTCACCGCCGGCCAGTGGCGCTGGCTGGACTGGTTGGACCGGCTGCCGCTGCAGACGGTGCGATTGCCGCGCAATGTGCTGCTCAATGCGAACCGACCCGAGGATCTGGCAGCGTTGACCCCATGACCAGTGAGCCATCGGTTGCTGATCAGCGTTCTCGGACGCTGGGTGTGTTGCGGTTGTCGTTAACAGCCCGCTGCAATCTGAGCTGCCCGTACTGCTGCCCCGATGCGGAGGATCCTCCAGGCCTGCTGAGTCTGGAGCAGCAGTTGCGTCTGATTCGGGTTGCCTGTCGTCTCGGCGTGCACACCCTGCGGCTCACCGGGGGTGAACCCCTGCTGAGTGACCGCTTGCTCCCTCTGCTTCAGCAGATCCACAACGGACGGGAGACGCTCGGTGATCCTCTCAACCGGTTGCGCGAGGTCGCTCTCACCAGCAACGGCGTGCTGCTGACGTCCGAACGGGCGACGGCACTTCGTGCGTCCGGTCTGGATCGGATCACCGTCAGTCTCGATGCTGTCGATCCAGAGGTGGCGGCGCGCATGGCCGGCCTCCGTGGCGGTGTTCCGGCCGGTGAACGCCTCCTGCAGCAGGTGTTTGCCGGGCTGCAGGCTGCCACGTCAGCCGGTTTTGATCCTGCTGCCGGTGCCCTGAAGCTCAATGCCGTGATTCAGCGGACTGTGAATGACGATCAGTTGATTCCCCTGGCGGATCTGGCGCGGCGGTGGGGGCTTGAGCTGCGTCTGATCGAATTCATGGATGTCGGCAATCGCAACGGCTGGCGTCCGCAGCTGGTTCTCCCGGCCGCTGAAATGGTGAAGCGCATCGGTGCGCGGTGGCCGCTCCAGCCGCTCGGTCGCCCTGTGAGCGGTACAGCGCGGAGCTGGCGTTACGCCGACGGTGGAGGCTGCCTCGGTGTGATCGCCTCCATCAGTGAGCCCTTCTGTTCGGATTGCAACCGTTTGCGCGTCACGGCCGATGGCCGTGCCTTCACCTGTCTGTTCGCAGCGGAGGGCACGGATCTGACCCCGGTACTGGACGTGGAGTCAGACCTCGAGCGGACCATGGCCGCTCTCTGGCATCGGCGAAGCGATCGCTACAGCGAGGAGCGTCATGGCAACGCTGATTCAAACCATCATGCGGAGATGGCCTATCTGGGGGGGTGAACCGTCGCTGTCGCGACCATTTCCCAAGGCTTCTCCCGTTACAACACATGCAGTGTTCGGGTTTTCATCGACCCGGTTTGATGTTTGAACTGCTGGCCTACGAACGCTTCCGCGACACACCATCGGTTCGCTTCTTCGATGTCACCGTGGGAACGTCGAATGCCCGTGACCTGGTGATTCACACCGGGCCGGCGACCAGCCCACCCAACGATCCGGCCAGTGGCGCCTGGCAGTTCTATCTTCATCCTCACCAGGAGGACAATCTGCTTGCCGCCAGTGGCGGTCGCACGTTCTATCTCGTGAATCTGGCCTGGGAGAAGCCGTTCCACATCGTGAGATTGGAGAGTGGCGGCGACATCCTGCGCATTCCTCCGGGCACCTTCCATCGTTCGGTGTCAGATCCCGATGGTTCGGTCGTCCTGAACCAGGCCGTGCGCGAGCAGGGAGTCTCCCTCGTGAATGAATTCCGCGTTTACAACAGTGCTCGCATTCCGGCCTTGATGGATGCCACGACCATCACAGCGCCGAAACCATGCCTTCATGGAGTGGAACCGGAGCTTCAGGCGGCCTGAATCAGGCTGGGTGCGTGGTTCTGGTCGGATTCTGATTCCACCATCGCTTCGATCAACCAGCTCAGCTCGCTGACCGTTCCTGGTGGGCCACTGAAGGTGCCGCAGACGGCTGCGGTGAGATCGGGTTTCGAGGAACTGGCCAGAACGATGTAGCGCTCGGTGATTTCGCCGCCCGCACTGGGATCGAAGCCACGCCAGCCGGCCCCCGGCAGATACACCTCGGTCCAGGCATGCAGGTCGTAACTCTGCGGTGCCGGGTCGGCGAGGTGATAACCACTCGCAAAGCGAGCCGGCAGTCCAATACTGCGGCAGCACTCCGTCATCAGCATCGCCAGATCCCGGCAGGATCCGATCCGTTCGCGCAGGGTCCGGCCTGCTGGCCAGGCCGGACCCGCGTGGCGCTGGGTGTACTTCACCCGATCCTGAATCATCTCCATCAATTGATGGAGGAACGGCAGCACCTGTTGATTGCTGCCCATCAGCGCATCCTGTGCCAGCTCCACAGCGGAAGGATCGTGCTGGCCATTGGGTAGCCAGCCTTCGAGTGCTCCGAGCAGATCCTGGTTGAGTTGTCGCCGGGGGTAAGGGAGGGGCGGTTCAAGACCGTTGAAGCAGTCCAGCAGCGGTGCAGCCGGGTGTGTCACCACCAGACTGCTGGCCTGAATGTGCAAGGCGTCGGTGGGTCCGAAGAAGCGGACGCGTTGGATGGCATCCCCGCTGGCAGCCAGGAGGTCATGGCTGTGGCTCGGTTCAGGCGTGATCCGAAGGCTGTGCTCGATCAGATGTTGATAGCCCTGGGCGCGAGGACGCAGGCAGAGCCTGTGTTCGCCGAGCTGAACCGGGGCCTCGTAGCGGTAGGTGAGGCTATGGGTCAGCTGAGCGCGCATGAGGGGTCAGAGGGGGTGGAGGCGAGGTCGCCGGTGATGAAATACCGGTTGTGAATCAAGGCATGCAGCTGGTTCAGGTCGGTTTGCAATTGATCGATGGCTTCATGCAGTCCGCGCTCGATCAGAACATCAATGCGGATGTAACTCCATTTGGCGAGCACCTGACCCCGCAGACATTCGAGGTCATCCGGAGGCCCTGCCTGGGGGGCCCGTTGAATCTGCGACAGGGTTTCATTGATCGCCTGAAGGCAGAAACGCACGGAACGGGGAAAGATCGGATCCAGCAACAGAAACCGAGCCACCGATGACGGTGTGATGGCCTGTTGCACGCTCTGGCGATACATCTGATAGGCGCCAGCTGTGCGCAGCAGAGAGATCCATTGCAGTTCATCCAGCACCCCCCCCACTTCCGTGGGCGCTGGCAGCAGCAGGAAATATTTCACGTCGAGGATGCGTGAGGTTTTGTCCGCCCGTTCGATCAGCCGGCCCAGTCGGCTGAACAGCCATGTCTGATCCCGGTTGAGGGTGACGTCGGTGATGCCGTAGAAGAGCTGACAACCTCTCCGGATGCTGCGCAGCTGCTCCTGATCCGGTTCTTGCCAGAGCGCTTCGCCATCCTGCACGTTCCAGTAGAGATCGTTCAGCTGCTCCCACATTTCGGTGGTGATCACATCCCTGATCTGCCGTGCGTTTTCACGGGCATTGGCGATGCAACTGACGATGCTGTTCGGGTTGTCGCGATCCAGAAGCAGAAAGCTCACGACCTCTTTCGGAGATCCCTGGGAATACATCTGCTCGAAGCTGTCCCGATCACCAATGGCATCGACAAGGGGCAGCCAGGGTTCCGCGCTGCCGGGTGGGCAGTCCAGTGCCATGGCTTCACTCACTTCGAGGAACCGTGAGATGTTCTCGGCGCGTTCGATGTACCGGTTGATCCAGTACAGCGAATCAGCCACTCGGCTCAGCACGGCAATGCCTCCTGTTTCGGAGCAGAGACAGGGTTCTCACTCACCACCCAGGTGTCCTTGCAGCCTCCACCCTGGGACGAATTCACCACCAGGGATCCCCGCTTCAGCGCCACGCGGGTCAGTCCTCCAGGACTGACCCAGTTGGTCTTGCCCCGCAGCACGTACGGACGCAGATCCACATGGCAGGGGTAGAGCTCTCCTTCGCTGAGGGACGGGACCGTGGACAGCTGAAGGGTGGGTTGGGCGATGAAATTGCGAGGGTGAGCTCTGATCTTCGCGGCGAAGCCATCGATCTCCCCAGCCGTGGCGTGAGGGCCGATCAGCATTCCGTAGCCACCAGCCTCGGCGACGGACTTCACCACCAGTTCGTTCAGATGTTCGAGCACGTAACGCAGATCGTCGTCCCTGGAGCACAGATAGGTGGGAACGTTGTCAATGATCGGCTCCTCATTGAGGTAGTAACGGATCATGGACGGCACGTAGGCGTAGATGAGCTTGTCATCGGCGACTCCGGTGCCGGGGGCATTGGCGATCGCAACCCGACCGGATCGCATCACATCGATCAGGCCCGGCACGCCGAGCATCGAATCACGACGGAAGACCGTGGGATCGAGAAAGTCATCGTCGATGCGGCGGTAGATGACATCGACAGGCTCCCGTCCAGCGGTGCTGCGCATCCAGACCCGACCGTCCTCACAGATCAGATCCCGGCCCTCCACCAGGGTGATCCCCATCTGCTGGGCCAGGTAGCTGTGCTCGAAGTACGCACTGTTGAACACTCCAGGGGTGAGCAGAACAACCCTCGGTGCATCGCTCCACGGAGCCAGATCCTGCAACGTGCGCAGCAGATGCGATGGGTAATCGTCGATCGGTTGCACGATGCGCCCTTCGAACAGGCTCGGGAACAACCGCTTCATCACGCGCCGGTTCTCCAGGAAGTAGGCCACTCCCGAGGGGCATTGCAGGTTGTCCTCCAGAACACGCCAAGTTCCCTCTCCGTCCCGGATCAGATCCAGCCCGGAGATGTGGCACCAGCGGTTGAGGGGAGTGGTGATGCCCTGCATCTGCGGGCGCCACCCCTGGGAACTTTCCACATCTTCACGGGGAATCACACCGTCCCGGAGGATCATCTGCGGGCCATAGACATCCTCAAGAAACTGATCGATGGCTTCCAGGCGTTGAAACAACCCTCGTTCCAGTACAGACCAGTCCTGGCGGTGGATCAGCCGGGGTAGAGGGTCGAAGGGCAGGATCCGCTCACCGCCCTGAAGCCCTGAGCCATTCAGGCGAAATGTGGCTCCAAGACGCCGCAGCAGGTTGCTGGCGGATGCGTGGCTGCGGTTCAGTTCCGCCAGTCCCATGGCGCCGAGGGACGACAGCAGCGGTTCGAGATCTTCCCGGGGTGCGGATTGTTCACGGCAGAAATATTCGTCGTACCCGTCGGTCGGTCGGTACTGGGTGAACATCGCCAGAACAATGGATGCACGCATCCAAAAACTCGACAGGGGGCGCATGGGTTGCCGTTGCTACACATTGCTCGACTTGGGTTCCAAAAGCGGGATCAGCATGTGATTTGCGTATCTCTGGTGACGTGAAGCCCCCCTCTGAATGCGGTCTTCGGCTGATCTCCCGTCGCGTTTCAGACAACGTGAATCCACCAGGAGAAAAAAGAAATCTGTATCCTCTTAAACTGTTTTTAATCTTCTGCTCAACTAAAAAAGATTTGAGGGATGAAACTGGCCTTTCTTCTTCGGAGGCTGTCTTCTCACACCAGCAGCCTCCAACACATCATTGATCCAGGCATCAACTTCTGATCTCAAAGCTCAGCCAGGAGTTGAGTTAGAGCATTGGAAAAGAGCCTTCGGCCACTGCGGTTCAGATCCGCACTTTGGCGTTTCCAGTCGTTCTGAAGTTGTTCTGGCCCATCCGCTCCCATGGCGTTCACCACATAGCTGCGATCAGCTCTGATCCAGTTCTCCAGGCTGGAACCGGAGACTTCCAGATGGCACTGCAAGCCGATGGCATGGCGTTTGACCCGGAACACCTGCTCCTTGCAGTGCAGTGATGAACCCAGCAGTGTTGCTTCGGAGGGCAGGCGGATGCGATCGCCATGCCAATGCAGCACGGTCTCGCTGGGATGAAGCCCCTGCAGCAGCGGCTCCTCGCTTGGGTCAACAACCCAGTGGATGGCACCGAAGCCAACCTCCTTCAAGGGGTGCGCCGGGTGGCCCACCAGCAGCTGTTCAACGCTTCCCCCGGCCGCCATCGTCAGGAGTTGTGCGCCCAGGCAGATCCCCAGGACCGGTTTCTGCTGCTGATGCCAGGACGTCAGCCAGTCCAGTTCCCGTTGCAGCCAGTCCATGCCTGGCTGCAGGCGGTCGTTCACGCTCATGGGGCCTCCCAGCACCAAGGCGATGGTGTTGCGGCACCCATCCGGATCAGGGAAGGGATCTCCCAGAGATGGCCGCCGGACGTCGATCTGCATTTGCCGTTCCCGGGCCAGATCGGCAATCAGGTCGGGACCTTCGTGGTCGACATGCTGCACCACCAGCAGGGTGGTGCTCAAAGCAGCAGATAGCGCTGCGCGAGGGGAAGCACCTCCGCGGGTTCGCAGGTGAGCAGTTCGCCGTCGGCGAACACTTCATAGGTCTGCGGGTCCACGCTCACATTGGGCAGGCTGGAATTGAGCTTCAGAGCGCTTTTGCCAACGCTGCGGGTGTCTTGGACGGCCAGGCAGGTCCGTTCCAGCCCGAGTTGGCTCTGGATGTCGGCATCCATCGCTGCCTGGCTGACGAAGGTGAGGCAGTTGTGGACCAGTGCCTTGCCGAACGCTCCGAACATCGGCCTGCCATGCACAGGGCCCGGGGTTGGGATCGAGGCGTTGGCATCACCCATCTGGGCCCACACGATGGAACCTCCCTTGAGCACCAGTTCAGGACGGATGCCGAAGAAACCAGGCTTCCAGAGCACCAGATCGGCGAGTTTGCCGGTTTCGACGGATCCAACCTCGCTGCTGATGCCGTGGGCCAGGGCCGGATTGATGGTCACTTTGGCGATGTAGCGCTTGAGCCGGTGGTTGTCGTTGCGATCGGAATCCTCCGGGAGCGCTCCCCGCTGCACCTTCATCTTGTGGGCCGTCTGGAAGGTTCGGGTGATCACTTCGCCAACGCGGCCCATGGCCTGGGAATCGCTGGCAATGATCGAGAAGGCACCCAGGTCGTGAAGGATGTCTTCGGCGGCAATCGTTTCGCGGCGGATGCGTGATTCGGCAAAGGCCACGTCCTCAGGGATCTTCGGATCCAGGTGGTGACACACCATCAGCATGTCGAGGTGCTCCTCGAGCGTGTTGCGGGTGTAGGGCCGGGTGGGGTTGGTGCTGCTGGGCAGCACGTTCGCTTCACCGCAGATCTTGATGATGTCGGGGGCATGACCACCGCCGGCACCTTCTGTATGGAACGTGTGGATGGTGCGACCCTTGATCGCGGCGATCGTGTCCTCAACGAAGCCCGCTTCGTTGAGGGTGTCGGTGTGGATGCAGACCTGCACATCCATCCGGTCCGCGACCGACAGACAGGCATCGATTGCTGCCGGTGTGGTGCCCCAGTCCTCATGCAGCTTGAGCCCGCAGGCCCCTGCCAGCACCTGCTCTTCCAGGGCCTCAGGTGTGCTGGCGTTGCCTTTGCCGAAGAAGCCCAGATTCACCGGCAGGCCTTCAGCGGCCTGCAGCATGCTGGCGATGTGGAAGGCGCCGGGGGTGCAGGTGGTGGCGTTGGTGCCGGTGGCTGGTCCGGTTCCGCCACCCATCAGGGTCGTCACACCACTGGCCAGGGCGGTTTCGATCTGCTGCGGGCAGATGAAGTGGATGTGGGTGTCGATGCCACCGGCGGTGAGGATGTGGCCCTCGCCGGCGATCGCTTCGGTGCCCGGTCCCACGATGATCGTCACCCCCTCCTGAGTGTCAGGGTTGCCGGCTTTGCCGATGCCCACGATCCGGCCGTCCTTCAGGCCCACGTCAGCCTTGACGATGCCCCACCAGTCGAGGATCAGGGCGTTGGTGATCACCGTGTCCACGGCGCCACCTGCCCGTGGGATCTGGGACTGGCCCATGCCGTCGCGGATGACTTTGCCGCCCCCGAATTTCACCTCATCGCCATAGACGGTGTAGTCCTTCTCGACTTCGAGGATCAGATCGGTGTCGGCGAGGCGGACCCGGTCGCCTGTGGTTGGTCCGTAGGTCTCGGCGTAGGTCTTGCGGGAGATGCGGAAAGGCATGGATCAGGCGTCAAGGGGTCCGTTGATCTGGCCGTTGAAGCCGACCACACGCCGTGCGCCGGCGAAGGGAATCAGGTTCACGTCCCGGCTGTCGCCGGGCTCGAACCGGATCGCTGTGCCGGCGGGGATGTCGAGCCGTTGCCCGCGAGCGGCGATCCGGTCGAACTGCAGAGCGGCGTTGGCTTCAGCGAAGTGGAAGTGGGAGCCCACCTGCACGGGGCGGTCGCCGCTGTTGGCGACGCTGATGGTGGTCACAGGGCGACCGGCGTTGAGTTCGATTTCGCCGGGTTCCGGAAGCAGTTCGCCGGGAATCAGGGGTGGCATCAGGGACGTCCTCAGCGAATGGGGTCGTGCAGGGTGACGAGCTTGGTGCCATCGGGGAAGACCGCCTCGATCTGCACTTCATGCACCAGCTCAGCGACACCGTCCATCACCTGATCACGGCTCAGCCAGGTGGTGCCCTCCTGCATCAGTTCCGCAACGCTTTTGCCGTCACGGGCGCCTTCCAGAACCAGGAAGCTCAGCCAGGCCGTCGCCTCAGGGTGATTGAGCTTGAGGCCGCGGTTGAGCCGTCGCTCAGCCAGCAGGGCCGCGGTCACGATCAGGAGCTTGTCCTTTTCCTGAGGACTGAGATGCATGGGAAGACTCGGTCATGGTCAGTGTGTCTCCGCAATGGCCTCAGCAGTGTTCTCCTTGAACATCAAGCTCTGCAACGGCTGGTCCTGCAAGGGCTGTTCTTGTAAAGGCCAGACCCGCGGGATGCGGGGAAGGGCGAGACCCCGCAATGCCCGTGTCCGAGCCCAGATGCGGCTGAACCAGAAGCGGGCATCCCGGCTCGAAGGACCGATGTAGCGGGCAACAAGCCCTTGATCCAGCGTGCTGCAGCGCATCGTGCCGATCAGGCCATGCCGGTCGTCCCGTGCATCCTTCAGCAGCATGGAGATCGCTTCGGGACTGAGCGGCTTGGGTGCCGCCCATACCAGGGACCCGAACACCGGTGCACCGGCCAGTCCGTGGCAGTCCGTCAGGCTCGATCCACCGAGCTCCAGCCGATCCACCAGCTCCCAGCGCGGTGAATCGGCTCCATGGCGCTGAATCTCCAGGCATGAGCGCCAGCATCCCTGATTCAGCCGTTCCTCCGCGGCGGTCCGCCCCAGCCGAACGATCTCCGCACTGAGAAATGAGGCGTTCTCCGGCAGGCACACCCTCAACGATTGGTGAAACAGTGCATCGGCGTACAGCACCATTTCCTGAGGCAGCCATTCCAGATCGCTGTTGTCATCCAGGGTGCAGGTCACGCCCTGCCTGGACCAGGCTCCATCGGGATTCAGGCGGCTGCGGCCGACAGAGCCATAGACCTTCTGAGCAGCCACGCTGGTAATCAGGCTGCGGCTTTCAGCTTTCAGGTTCAAGTCGATGCTGAGCTGATCGCCGCCCACCAGGCCACCGGCGGTGTGAAGAAGGGGCAGCTCGCAGCGGCCGTCGTCCCCCGCCTCCGCCCGCAGCAGTTTGAACGGAGCACGGCAGCCACCCTGGTGACGGGTTCTGCCGCCGTCATTGGTTGTGAACTGCAGCCTGCAGTGGCCGTGCCAGGGCTCGAGTCGTTGCATGGTTGCCACGCTCCATGGCTGCTCTCGACATCTCTGTAGCAATCCATACCAAGCCATCCGCTGCTGCTGGGCAGGCTCCCAACGAATCGGGATGGGATGGGTGATGGAATCGGTGCTTGTGCTGGAGCAGCGCCTCGCTCCCAATTCCTTGAAGCCAGATCTGCGATTACCCCTGACGGCTGATGAAAGAACGGTGCTGCGAGGTCGTCGCCGCACGGTCTGCGGCCGGGAGGTGCTGCTTCAGTTGCCGCGGGACCAATCGCTCCAGCCCGGAGATCAACTCTGTGATGCTGATGGAATCACGCGGGTGGAGGTGACAGCGGCACCCGAGGCGTTGCTGCGCGTGCAGGCCGCGACTCCACTGGAGTTGATGCAGGCCGTTTATCACCTGGGCAATCGCCATGTTGCCCTCGAGCTTCATCAGCAGGAGCTGTTCTTGCTGGATGATTCCGTCCTCGCCGATCTGCTGAAGAGCCGAGGTCTCAAACTGAGTCGGTGCGTCCGGTCGTTCGCTCCGGAGGCGGGTGCTTATGGAGTGCATCAGCACGGATGACATCGCTTGCCCTGCTTCAGCTGGTGAGTCCGGCTTTACCGGTCGGAGGATTCAGTTATTCCGAGGGCCTGGAAGTGCAGATTCAGGCCGGCATGCTCGCGGACGAAAGGGCTCTCGAGGGCTGGCTGGAGGCAGAGCTGACCAGGGGCTCCCTGCGGCTGGAGGCAGCGTCGCTGGTGACTCTCGCCGATGACTGCTCGGCCTGGGTTCGGCGTGGGGATGCTGCGGCGCGCCAGCGTCTGTTGAATCTGGACGGCTGGCTCCTGGCGACGCGTGATGCCGCCGAGCTGCGCGCGCAGCATCGTCAGATGGGTCAGTCCTTGCTGCTGTTGTTGGCAGAGATGGGCCATTCCCTGCCGGCTCCTTTATCTCTGGCCTGGCCGGCGTCATGGGCCTGGGCCGCGAGGGCTTTGAAGCTGTCAGACAGAGAAATGGTGCAGGGTTACCTCTACAGCTGGGTAGCCAATCAGCTCAGTGCAGCGGTCAGGCTGTTGCCGTTGGGTCCGTCCCGGGCCCAGGTGCTGCAGCAAAGAGCGCTTCCCTTGATCGCCGATCAGGCTGAGCAGCTGCTTGATCGTGATCCTCGGACGTTGTGGAGTGGTGGTGTTGGTGTCGGGCAGGCGCAGCTCGCCCATGCTGAGCTCTATTCACGCCTGTTTCGAAGCTGATGAGCAGCAAGCTGCGTTTAGGAGTCGCCGGCCCGGTTGGCTCAGGAAAGACAGCGCTGGTGGAAGCGTTGTGCCGCCGCCTGCGTGATCAGCTTCAGCTCGCTGTCGTCACCAACGACATCTACACCCAGGAGGATGCCCAGTTCCTGACGCGGGCTGGTGCTCTGGAGCCTGAACGGATCCGAGGCGTTGAGACCGGCGGTTGCCCGCACACGGCGATCCGAGAGGACTGCTCGATCAACCGGGCTGCAGTGGCGGAGCTTGAGGCTCAGTTTCCGGGTCTTGATCTTGTGCTGGTGGAAAGCGGTGGTGACAACCTCGCCGCCAGTTTCAGTCCGGAACTGGTCGATCTCTGTATCTATGTCATCGATGTGGCTGCTGGAGACAAAATTCCACGGAAGGGAGGGCCTGGTATCACCCGTTCGGACCTTTTGGTGATCAACAAAATCGATCTGGCATCCATGGTGGGTGCAGATCTTGTGGTCATGGAGCATGACACCAAGCGGATGCGTGGTGAGCGCCCCTGGTGTTTCACAAACCTTCAAACCGGAGAAGGCCTCGAGAGCGTGGAGGCATTTGTGTTGCAACAGCTACCGAATTAAGTCAACGAATCGCGGCAATTCCCAAAATGTTATTGTCGATACAAAGCGGGTCCAAGTCGGTTCATACGGTCCCATGGTCGCCCTCATGGCGGTCTCATCCACCGTGTGTCTTTGCTTTATGAATTCAACGTTTACGAAGCGTCTGCTCGCTGCATTCGCGGCCACGACAGTGGGAGTCACGATGACCGCCTGTGGCGGTGGCAGCGATGATTCCGCTGGTGGTGGTAGCGACTTTGATGGTGAAATCAAGGTTGGCATCCTTCATTCCCTGAGCGGAACGATGGCGATCTCCGAAACGACTCTGAAAGAAGTCGAGGAGATGGCGATCAAGGAAATCAATGAAGCCGGCGGTGTCAAGGTCGACGGCAAGAGCTACAAGATCACCTACACCTCTGAAGATGGTGCCTCGGATTGGCCCACCTTCGCAGAGAAGTCTCAGAAGCTGATCGACGCCGACAAGGTTGCCGTTGTGTTCGGCGGCTGGACATCGGCTAGTCGGAAAGCAATGCTTCCGGTTTATGAAGCCAAGGATCATTTCCTCTTCTACCCGATTCAGTACGAAGGCCAGGAGTGCTCCAAGAACATCTTCTACACCGGCGCTGTTCCGAACCAGCAAGCTGAGCCTGCAGTTGATTGGCTGTTTGAGCAGTTCGCCGACAAGTACGGCAAGAAGGTCTACCTGGTCGGTTCTGACTACGTTTATCCCAGAACTGCTAACACCATCATCAAAGAGCAGGTCAAGAGCCTGGGTGGTGAGACGGTCGGTGAGGACTACATCCCTCTCGGCAACACCGAGGTGGCGCCTATCATCGCCAAGATCAAGAAAGAGTTCCCTGATGGTGGAATCATCATCAACACTCTGAATGGCGATTCCAACGTTGCCCTGTTCAAGCAGTTCAAGGCAGCAGGAATCACTCCTGACAAGTACCCGATCATGTCCTTCTCCATCGCTGAGGAGGAGATCCGTCAGATTGGACCTGAGTATGTGGGCGGCACCTACGCAGCCTGGAACTACTTCATGTCCCTCGGGACTGAAGCCTCCAACACCTTCAACGCAGCATTCCTTGCTGAGTACGGTGACGAGCGTGTGACGAACGATCCTATGGAGTCGGCCTACAACATGGTTTACCTCTGGAAGGCTGCTGTTGAGAAGGCCGGCACGTATGAGGATCTTGATGCAGTGCGGAACGCACTGATCGGCATCAAGCTTGATGCTCCTCAGGGTCCGATTGAGATGTATCCCAACCACCACATCTCGCAGACTGTGCGGATTGGTGAAGCCAAGGAGAATGGCCAATTCGAGATTCTCTGGGATAGCAAGACTCCCGTTCCTCCCATTACCTGGAACCAGTACGTTCCTGAGACCAAGGGTTACAAGTGCGACTGGACGCTTGATCGTCCTGACGCCGGAAAGTTCAAGATGTGATCGTTACGTCTGAACTCATTTGAATAGTGGGCCACAATAAACTTGTGGCCCCTTTTTTTTACCCCATGTACTGATGGAATTAATTTTTTCACAGCTCCTTGATGGGCTCAGCATCGGGTCAGTACTGCTTCTCGCAGCGACGGGCCTGGCCATCGTTTTTGGTTTGATGGGAGTGATTAATCTCGCTCATGGCGAGTTGATGATGGTTGGAGCTTATGTGACTTTTGTCACACAAAATATGTTCAAGCCACTCGGCGAAGGCATTTTCCAACTTTATTATCTTTTTGCGCTCGTTTTTGCCTTCATCATCACTGGCCTCGTCGGAGTTCTTCTGGAAAGAACATTAATACGACAGTTATATGGACGACCTCTTGAAACATTGCTCGCTACGTGGGGTGTCAGCCTCGTTCTGATTCAATTCATTCGTAGTGTTTCAACAAGCATGGTTGTAGGGATATTAGTTGCCATCATCCTTGGTTATTGCTTTCAGCGTTTCTCACCTACAAAACTCAAGAGCGCTTCGTTTTATCCCTATCTTTCAGGACTCGTTTGGGTTGTGGCATCAGTGATTGGTTTCATTTCAATCACTGCGATGTCAGCTTCTAAACCACTGTCTAAAGCCTGGTTCGGGCCTCGAAATATTGATGTGACGGCCCCGAAATGGTTGCAAGGAAGCTGGGGTTCGATTGCGGGGATTGAGTTGCCGGGTATTCGAATCTTCATCATTATCCTCTCTGCTCTGCTGCTTGGTTTTGTGGCATGGTTTCTTACAAAGAGTGTCTGGGGATTACGCATCCGTGCCGTGACTCAAAACCGTCAGATGAGCAATTGCCTGGGTATTCCCACTGACAGCGTCGATAGCATCACCTTTGGCATTGGATCTGGCCTGGCTGGTGTGGCTGGGAGTGCGATTACCTTGCTTGGCTCCGTGGGTCCCAATCTCGGTGCTGCCTATATCGTTTCCTGCTTCATGGTCATTGTTCTGGGAGGGGTGGGAAATCTTGTCGGTACTGTGATTGCTTCGATGATGCTTGGAATCATTCAATCCATCATTGGATCCGGCGCCATTCTGATTGCTTTCCCAGACATACCAGCTGCTCCTGCTGCTGTCATTGAGTTCTTCGCAACAACGAGTATGTCCTATGTGTTGATCTTTATCTTTATTATTTCGTTCCTTCAATTTAAGCCAACTGGGATGTTCCCCCAGAAGGGCCGATCCGTCGAATCCTGATCTTTGCATTTTCATTTTCCATGAAAATTTTCAAAAAGCTGCTTCCTTGGCTTCTTCTAGCCTTCGCATTCTTTGTTCTACCGACGATTCTTTCACAGTTCCGCCTCAATCTTTTTGGAAGGTATTTTTCTCTAGCTATCATTGCTTTAGGCATTGATCTTATCTGGGGATACACCGGACTTCTCAGCCTGGGTCAAGGTATCTTTTTTGCCTTGGGTGGTTATGCCATAGCCATGCATCTTCTGTTGGTGACCAATAATGATTTCACCACGGGAGCCAATGGGCTACCAAAGTTCTTCGAGAATTACGGTGTTGATAATCTCCCATTTTTCTGGCAACCATTCTGGTCCTTCCCTTGGACACTGATCGCTATTTGGTTGATTCCTGCGGTGGTTGCTGGTCTTGTTGGATATCTGATTTTTAGAAACCGCATCAAGGGTGTTTATTTTTCCATTATCACCCAAGCATCCTTGATGGTTTTTTACCATTTCTTCAATGGACAGCAGAAGCTCGTCAATGGAACAAATGGTCTTAAAACCAGCACCACTGAGATATTCGGAATGATTGTGGGCTCAGACGATGCTCAACTCATGTTTTATCGAATCACTCTCATAATTCTGCCTTTTGCCTACCTTCTTTGTAAGTTTCTGACCAGCGGACGTTTCGGTGATGCTTTGATCGGTATCAGAGACGATGAGGCCCGTTTGCGTTTCAGTGGTTTTAATCCAGTTCCATTCAAAGTCATTGTCTTTCTGGTTGCTGGCGCCTTAGCTGGTATCTCTGGGGCACTTTATACAGTTCAGTCAGGTATCGTTTCACCTCAATATATGGCCATTTCAATGTCCATTGAAATGGTGATTTGGGTTGCTGTTGGTGGTCGTGGAACATTGATCGGACCGATTATTGGTGCTGTTTTAGTCAATTATCTGCGAAGTCTGGTTAGTGAAGCGCTGCCTGAAGCCTGGTTGTTTGTGCAGGGTGGCTTGTTCATCTTTGTGGTTGTGTTGATGCCCGATGGCATTTATGGATGGTTTAAGAACGGCGGATTTACATCGATGATGGCAGCCTTTGGAATTGCAAAGAAATCTTCAACATATCCAAAGCTGGAAATGGATGAGGGTTATACGACTCAATCTCAATAATCTTTTCTTGCTCAACCTTCGCTTTCATGTCAACCAACACTGTTTAAGCTATGTCAACACCAATTCTTGAATTAAATGATGTCAGCGTTGATTTTGATGGTTTCTTTGCATTGACTGATCTCTCCATCTCTCTGGAGCATGGTGAACTAAGGTCAATCATTGGACCCAATGGCGCTGGTAAAACAACTTTTCTAGATGTCATCACTGGAAAGGTTAAGCCAACCAAAGGCTCAGTCTCCCTGAGAGGTTCTAGTATTATTGGTTTGTCGGAACAGAAGATTTCAAGATTAGGTGTTGGTCGAAAGTTTCAGACACCTCGCGTGTTTGAAAATCTTTCGGTCTCCAGAAATCTTGAGTTGGCTGCTTCACCGAGCAAGATGCCATTCAGCCTGATGTTTGAAAAGCTGAATAATACGGCTAAAGATGAGGTCTATCGCTTGATGGATTATGTGGGCCTTGCTCCTTACGCCAAGGTCTTGGCCGGTTCCTTGTCTCATGGTCAAAAGCAATGGCTTGCGATCTCAATGCTTGTTGCTCAATCTCCAGACATCATTCTTCTGGATGAGCCAGTGGCAGGTTTGACCGATGAAGAGACGAACAAAACAGCTGAACTGATTAAATCCCTTGCAGGTGAACATACCGTGGTGGTCATTGAGCATGATATGGAGTTTATTCGTGATCTTGCCGCACCAGTCACTGTGTTGCATCAAGGGCAGTTGTTGACGGAAGGTTCACTCGACGAAGTGAAGTCTGATCCAAAAGTGATTGAGGTTTATCTCGGTCAATCCGAATAACGTCATTATTTAATTTGCCAATCTCTGAAGAACCATGGTACAAACTAAAACCACCGCGCATCCCAGCTCCACAAAAACTATTCTTCGAGCTAGCGGCTTGAATGTGTATTACGGTGAGAGTCACATTCTCAGAAATGTTGACCTGCATATCCCTGAGGGGGAAATGATTTGTTTGATCGGTCGTAATGGAGTGGGAAAGACAACCTTTCTGAAGACGATCATTGGTCTTCTCGAGCAACGATCTGGTTCGATTGAATATGATGGAAAAATGTTGATGAATCAACCTCCTTATAAACGTGCCAGGGGAGGAATTGGTTATGTTTCTCAAGGTCGAGATATCATTCCTCGAATCACGGTTCGTGAGAATCTTCTGATTGGGATGGAATCACTCCCTGGCGGGATGGGACGAAATCGGCATATTGACCCGATTGTCTTTGAACTCTTTCCGATCCTGGAGCAGTTTTTGAATCGTCGTGGCGGTGATCTCAGTGGAGGTCAGCAGCAACAACTTGCCATTGCACGTGCACTGCTTGGTAAGCCAAAACTTCTTTTGTTAGACGAGCCGACTGAAGGGATTCAGCCTTCGATCATTCTTGATATCGAACGTGCTGTCAGGCGCATCATTGATGAAACAGGCATCAGTGTTCTTCTTGTTGAGCAGCATCTTCATTTTGTTAAGCAGTCCAGTTTTTATTATGCAATGCAACGCGGTGGTATTGTTTCGAGTGGCCCGACGTCTCAATTGTCTGATCAAGTGATTGGAGAATTCCTTACAGTTTAATGAGTGCAAAAAAAGGGGGGATGCGATCATGATGATCACATCCCCCCTTTTTTAATGTGCTGATTCTTTTCAGCAACCTCGATTCAACATCCAAGGACGTGAATCGTTTGTGCGTAGTCGAGGTTTGCTGGCCTCAGATGCGCGGGATGAGTTTTTCTTACTGATAAGTTTCGGTTCTTTTGCTTCTACTTTCAATCGGATTGAAGAGGATAACATCATGGGTGGATTGAAAACCCTCTTCCCTTCACTGCCACAGGTAGGACATTCTGTTTGGATGGCACGTTGATCAATAGATCGCCATACTTCATAGGTGTCACATTCACCAGATTGGCATGAATATTCGTAGACAGGCATGTTGCTGGTATCAGTGAATAATGAATAAGTAGATAGTGTTTAACATGGAAGAATGTCCTTGTCGAAGATCGACGTTGGTATGGCGAGCGTGCAGCATGCGTTTGGAATATCGACGATTCCGCTGATGCGTCCTTCGACTGGGGCGCAGCTCAGCAAAAGGTAAGCCTGTTCACCTGTGTAGCCAAACTTTTTCAGGTATTCAATGGCGTTGAGGCAGGCTCTGCGATAAGCGATATGTACATCCATATAGTATTGCTTGCCTTCGAATTCATCGACTGAAATCCCTTCGAAAACCAGATAGTCAGAGTAGTGAGGTTCAACAGGGCTTGTCTTAAACATAGGATTGACCATCCCATATTTAGCCATTCCGCCTTTGATCAGCTCAACATGAAGATCGAGATATCCAGACATCTCGATGGCGCCACAGAATGAAATTTCACCATCTCCTTGAGAAAAGTGAATGTCACCCATGGAGAGCTTTGCACCCTCGACATAGACAGGGAAATAGATGCGTGTCCCTTTCGTCAGGTTTTTGATGTCGCAGTTTCCTCCATGTTCGCGAGGAGGAACAGTTCGAGCTGCCTCGTTGGCAATCCTTTCGAAATCCCCAGAGGCAACGTTCCCGAGAATGGCACTGTTTGGATTCGGCAGAGCTGCCAGAACAGGTTCCGTTCCTGAGAGTCCAGCCCCGTAGGTTCTGCGGTCTGGAGCGGTCTGAACCAGCTCGGTTTCTCGGCGGTTCCACTCCTGAAGCAGCTCCATGGAGGGAGCACAGCCAATCAGGCCTGGGTGGGTGATGCCAGCGAAACGAACTCCGGGAATGTGGCGAGAGGACGTGTAGATCCCTTCCAGATCCCAGATTGCTTTGGCTGCTTTAGGAAAATGATCTGTCAGGAATCCTCCACCATTTTCTTTGGCGAAGATTCCAGTAAAGCCCCATTCATCTCCTTGAAGTGCTCCAACTTCGAGGATATCGACCACCAGGATATCTCCTGGCTGAGCACCATTGACCCAGATTGGTCCACTTAAGACATGAACGACCTCAAGATTGACATCAGCGATATCTTTCGGGTCGTCGTTATCTTTAATCTGACCATCGGTCCAATCTTTGCACTCAATGCGAAAGATGTCGCCTGGATTTACTGACGCGACCGCCGGAATATCAGGATGCCAACGATTATGTCCAGGCATTTCCTGTTGATCCATTGGCTTGGTGAGATCAACCTTGAAAAGGGTTTCGGGCATTGAGAATGAAAAGCCGACACCCTGTATTGAAGGCAATCAAAAAGGGCCAAAAAGTGACCCTTTATACGCAAAGCAAGATTGCGTCGTTTTGAAATTAAAACTTTGTTCTAAGTGCTACTTTTTAAGGCGCTTGCTTGTGATATTAAAGCTTATTTTTTTAAGTTAGCCGCACCTTGCTCTTGGTATGGAGTCAAGGTGCGGCAGTGACTTTGGTCAGCTTGCCGCTGCTGCGGGAATCGATTTTTTGACTCCGTTCTGTGGCATCGGTCCCAATTTGACTCCATCGGGGTAGTACTTCCAGCCATCGCGGATGCGCACTTTTTCGTCCCAAGGGAGTTTGTATTCTCCATTGGCAAGATCCTTGACCCACGTGAGGTAATTCTCTTTCTCTCCCCCGGGTTGACCGACATAAGCCCGGCATCCCAGGTTGAAGATGTTGTTTTCGAGGGCCCAGTTTTCTCTTGCTTTATCAACCAGTCGAGGGAAGAGCTCAGCAGTAACGATTTCCCAAGGATTCCTGTGGCCCTGCTGGATTACATTTCCATCGTAATTGCAAACTGTTCCTTCGCCGAAGTAATAGAAGACGCCGTCATAACCAGCTAAGTTTACAGAAATCGTGTACATCAGATTCTGCCAAGCGTTGGTTCGGTTGGTCCAGATCCATTGATCATTCACCTGGGTTGAGTAACCAGAGATGCGGATATAAACGTTGGCTCCTTTGTAAGCAGCCTCCCGAGCGAGTTCTGGGAACATGCCGTCATGACAGATGCACACTGCAAGCTTGGAGCCCTTGGGGCCGTCGCACACCGGCATTCCGTAGTTTCCTGGAGACCATGGCTCAATCGGCACCCATGGCTGGAGTTTTCTGTAGTGAAGAGCAATTTCACCATCTGAATTGATGATGATGGCCGAGTTGAATGGAGGCAGGCTTGGGTCGTCGTTCTGCTCCATAAGAGAGAAAACACCCCAAACATCATTCTCTTTGCAAGCCTGTTTGAAGCGATCAATCTCCGGAGAATCGATGCGTAGCAGCATCTCGTCGTAGGTCCAAATCGCTGTGTTTAAACCTTGAGTGGAGTATTCAGGCATCACAATCAGATCTGCCTCCGGGTAACCAGCCTTGGTTGACGCTACGGCTTTGCAAATCTGATCAACTTGTGTCTGGATATCCGCTGGACCTGTAATGACAGGCACAGGATATTGAATCATTGCAACCAGCAATGATTCATCCCATGAGCTGACGCTGCCGGTACTAGCCATTGAGCGAGAATGAGAACCATTCCCATATTCGGGTCAGAAGGAGGGTTGATCCGTATCAACCGCAACTGTTGGATCATGTTGTTGATCGAACCGTTCGGCGAGTTCGGGATGGCTGGCCCCCCTCAGTCGCTCAGTTGTCCTGGAAGTCGCCTTTGCGGCAGAGGTTCTGCGCTAAACGTTTGGCCCAGCCAGGCGCTGTTTCGCGTCCTTTGTCCTTGGCCTCTCCATCGAAGTAGAGCAGCAGTTGCCAATCCGTCTTGCCTCCTTCCACTCCGGGTTTCTCATCGTCCGACAACCAGCGACCGTAAATGTTGTCGTACTCAGGCCAGTTGGGCAGGTCAGGCATGCTGCAAACCGCATTCACTTCTGCCCTGATCCCTTCGGAACCATCGGTGATGACGCTGATGCCTCCATCGAACAGACCATTGGGTTCTCCGGGCTTGAAGGCGTCGGTCAGGCGCACCTCTGTGTCTCCCTCCACCACGAGTGTGTCACCGAGTTCGGCTTGATGGCTGGGAGTTTCCCTGGCTTGATTTGTGCATGCCTGCATGGCTGTCATGGACAGCGCCATCAGGCATGCCATCGCCCCATTCCGTAAGAGATCCTTCACGTGCATCCAGACAGTGTCCTGCCATTCATGTGACGTCGTCCACTCTGCTTGGCCGTCCTTCTGTGAAGACTCATTACCAGTTGCCATTTTGTTTCGGCGCGAACGACACGTGAGGACGAATTCTTGCCAAGCTCTGTCTGTATCAAACGCTACCAAACGTTCACCCTGATACAGGGCGCAGTGGTTCGCAGGTCATGGAACGGGGGCCTGTTCATCAACGAGAGGACGCCATGTCCAAACTTCAGTCTCAAAGCCAGAAAGTCCAAACATCTCAACTGCTCTACCGGCCCTCCGGGCGGAAGACGACAAAAGGCGAGATCATCCGGTCCAAGAAAACGGCTGAGCTTCTCCGTCTGACGCAGGACGGGATCCAACAGTCTCAGCCTCCTCTTGCAACAGGATCAGCCAGTGTGAAGCCACTGCGGCGTGGTGGCTTCCTTCGCTCAAGGATGACTGCTGAGCTGCTCGGGGTGGATCTGATCGGCCGCTGACGATTCGGTCGGAGCCGGGTGGGGGGTGACGCCTCAGCAGGCTCCGAGTGTCTCTTCGGCTGGTTCATCCTGCGTTGCATATTCCTTGACATCAGCTCTGACCTGAAGCATCTGGCCTTGGAGTGACATCCTCCAGATTTCGAGGCGAGCATTTTCAGGTGCTTCGAACCAGAACAATTCAGTCGGCAACACGACTTTCTCTCGATAGAACTGATCCTGGCCGACGCATTTCACGATCACCATTCGATCGGTGTCGTTGTGATAGACGCATTCCATTGTTGAGCCATCTTGAATAGTGGCATCTTGAAGAATTTTCGCCCCAACAAGTGTTGGATTGGTCACCGATTGGATCCTGTTTCCGATTTGGTTTAGACGGCTTGATACCAAAGTCGATTTTTCTGTAGCGTTTGTAACTTTCAGCGTTCCCGGTGTTGCTTCGCCTGTGTTCCTGAGGGTTGTTTGCGTGGTGCTGGATCAGTGGTGCCGGATGGCAGCAGGGCCTTGTTCGTTTGAGATCAGAGAAAACACACAGTTGCAGTTTTTCGTCTCAAATGAAACATTTGTTTTTGTGGCGCCCCGAGAAACTGATTCTGTCTTGTCATAGAGGCTGTGATGCAGAACTCAATCAGCATCTCCATGAGTCAATCCTTTGAAATGGAGCGCATCAACCGTGCCATTGATGAAACAGCTGATCCTGCCCAGCTGCAGACAATTGCCAAGCAACTGTTGCAAGCATGGTATTCGCAAAAAGCTGCGACGAATTGGGTGATCCGCCAGCACCAGCAAGGGATCTGACAGTTCTATGTTGATGGGAAGGCCTGGACAAAGGCCTTCCGAATTGATATCAGTCGCCTTTTTTAGGCCACCAATTCAGTAGATGTTGTTCTGGGCTTGTGATTGGGTCGCCTCAGGGTCTGTGCTCGCGTCGACGTCGCAGACATGGTTCGATCCGCTTGCCCGGCATCACTCAAATCAGCTTGGAGAGATGGGTTACAGCTTTTCAGTCGCGACCAGCTCGGCAATTGGTGGGCAATCGGTGATGCCATGAGATCTGACAATCCACTTCTCAGCAGTTCAGCAAAACGATGCACGGCCAGTTCCTCTCCGTGTCGGTCGTATGGCAGACGGTTGATGGCTGAATCGATGCCGAACTGTCGGACTCGATCTTCACCGACCCGTCGATAAAGCACCTCAAGGGTTGGTATTTGATCCATGGTCATCACGGATCCTTCGTGTTCCATCAATCCTCGCAGCACGGTGCCGAAGATCTCACCAGCCATGCGCTGGAGCCCTTCGCTGGGTTTGCTGCCAAGTTCCTTATGTTTGTGATCAAACAGGCCAAGGTCCACCTGAGCGATGCGGGTCGGGGCCACATGGCGAAAGACCTCCGACAGAAGTCCGACCTCCAGCCCCCAATCGGATGGGATGCGGAGGTTCATGGCCAGATCGGTTGTGAAGGCAAATTCTCCTGCGAGTGGATAACGAAAGGACTGCAGATACCGCAGGTAGGGAAGCGGGCCGAAGATCTGCTCCAGGCTCACGAGCAGGGGGCCGACAAACAGCCTTGTTGCGCGTCCCTGCAGCGCCTGCGTTTCCAGCGAGAGCCTGCTGTAGAAGGCTTTCACATAAGCCACTCCATGGGAGCGATCCAGCAGCGGACGCAGCATGCGTTCCGGGTAAGCGGAACCGAAGGTGCGGATGTCGGCATCGAACAGACCCACCACTTCAGCGTCCTGACAGGCGACACCGAGTCCTTGCCAGACCGCCCAACCTTTGCCTGGCGGTCCGGTGACATCCAGTCCCAGCTCACCCATCGATTCAAGGAGCTGCTTGACCGCCGGTCCATTGGTCCAGTGCACCTGAACCGGGAAGGGCATGCCGGCGAAAAAGGCTTCCGCATGCGCCACATCCTCCGCCGCCGGCGCCGCCAGGGCGATCACAAGGCGGTTCAGACCCTTCAAGGTTGAGAGGGTGTCGCGGATCAGGCCAAGGGCGGGTCGGCTGAATTCCTCCATCAGGCAAGGAATCAGCAGCGTCGTGGGCCGTTGCGTCAGCTCTCGGTTGAACGCGACGGAATCGAGATTGCCAAGGCTGTAGTCATGAACCGTGGTGATCAGGCTTTGCTGAAAATCCATGCGGTGTTCAATGCGACAACGGTGGCTGAGGTCCTGGCCCATACCTGAACGGTGTTCAGGAGAAACAGAATGCAGCTCCCGCGCGACGAAACGCTGCAGGCACTGCTCCATGACCTCTACCTCGACGATTCTTCCGTTGATCCCGAGGTGCTGTCGTCGCAATTGCTGCAGATTCTGCGTGGTAGTGCAAACGATGGCGATTGCATTGCCGTCGATGAGCGCTGGTCAGGGGCTGATGCCGTTCTGATCACCTATGCGGATACGGTGACAGAGCAGGAGAAGCCCGGCCTTCAGAGCCTGCGGCTTCTGGTGAACCGTCACCTCAACCCCTTCGCATCTGTCATTCACGTGCTGCCTTTCCTGCAGTCCACCAGCGATGGCGGTTTCGCAGTGGCCAGTCATGACCAACTTGAGTCGCGTCATGGTGACTGGGGTGATCTCTCCGCGCTTGCCGGGGGGCGACGCCTGATGGCTGATCTGGTGCTGAATCACATCTCGGCGTCCCATCCCTGGGTCCAACAGTTTCTGTGCGATGACGAACCGGGTCGCTCCTGTGTTCTGGAAGCCTCTCCCTCCACCTGCTGGGACGCTGTGGTCCGGCCCCGCAGTTCTTCCCTGTTCACCCAGCTCTGCGGTCCCGCGGGAGTGCGTCAGGTCTGGACCACCTTCGGTCCTGACCAGGTCGATGTGGACTGGCGCAGTCCGGAGGTTCTGCTCGGGTTCACGCGATTGCTGGCACGGATGGTCCGCCACGGGGTGCGCTGGGTGCGACTCGATGCCGTCGGTTTCATCTGGAAGACCCCAGGCACCGGATGTATCCATCTGCCCCAGGCCCACCGGATCGTCGAGGTGATGAGGCATCTCATGGATGCGGCCTGCTCACACGGCGTGGTGGTGACGGAGACGAATGTGCCGGAGCAGGAGAACCTGTCGTATCTGATCAGTGGCCGGGAGGCTCATCTGGCCTACAACTTTCCCCTGCCACCCCTGTTGCTGGAAGCAGCGATCAGCGGTCGTGCAGACCTGCTGAATGGATGGCTGAGCCGATGGCCTCAGCTCCCGGAAGCAACGGGTCTGTTCAATTTCACGGCCTGTCATGACGGGGTTGGGCTGAGGGCCCTCGAGGGGCTGATGCCTGAGAGACGTCTGCTGCAGCTGTTGATCGCCTGCGAACAGAGGGGTGGCTTGATCAGCCATCGTCGACTGACCAGCGGCGAAGAGGCGCCGTATGAAATCAACATCAGTTGGTGGAGCGCCATGGCGGATGGGGGAATCGATCCTGCCCACCACCAGCGGGCCCGGTTTCTGATGACTCAGCTGCTGATCCTTGCCCTGCCGGGAGTTCCGGCGTTCTACCTTCCCGCCCTGCTGGCTGCGCCCAATGATCTCGGACGCTTCCGTCGCACGGGTCACCGTCGGGATCTCAACCGACCTCAGTTCAAGGCCGAGGCTTTGGAGCGTCGTCTTCAGGATCCCGACAGTGATGCCACGGCGGTGACGACGATGCTTGCTCGGGCTCTGGACGTTCGCAAGACCCAGGCTGCGCTCCACCCGGACGCAGCGCTTGAGGTGCTCAGCACGGGCCGATCCGATCTTGTGGTTCTGCGCCGTTCCCGCCATGGTCAGGTCCTGCTGGCGATTCACAACCTCACTCCCTCCCGCCTGACGCTGGCGCTGGGGGGATTCGTCGACCCTGTGACAGGCCCCTGGGTCGATTGTCTCAACGGCTCGACTGAAGCGCTCAGCTCTCTGCTGCAGTTGGAGCCCTATGCCGTGCACTGGTTGATTCAGTCATGAGAGAACGCCTCAGTTCCCGGTGGTGGGTGGTGACGGATCTGGATGGCACCCTGCTGGACCATGCCTACGACTGGACTCCGGCCGAAACGGCCCTGAGATGGCTCCAGCAGCGTGGAATTCCTGTGATTCCCTGCACCAGCAAGACCGCGGAGGAGGTGCGTCAGTTCCGGGCAGCGGCTCAGCTGAACGATCCCTACATCGTTGAGAACGGCGGTGCCATCCACGGTTCATCCGACACAGGTGAGGACTGGGAGGAGGCTCTTGGTCCCGGTTGGACAGCTTTGAAGCCACAGTTGTCTGAGCTGGCCGAGGAGCTCGGTGAACCGCTGCAAGCTCTCGATGAACTGACGGATGATCAGGGAGAGCGCCTGCTTGGACTCTCCGGCGAGCGATTGCAGCAGGCCCAGCGCCGTCGTTGGAGTGTCCCTTTCGTTCCCCCGTCCGTGCAGATTCAGCCTCGCCTCGAGGCTCTGGCGTCAGTCCGCGGTCTGGCAGTTGTGCGCGGTAACAGGATGTGTCACCTCCTCGGAGCCGACGTCAGCAAAGGCAGGGCGTTGAATGTTCTGCGGCAACGTGTCGGTGCACCCGGGGTGAAGGTGCTGGCCCTCGGGGATTCGCCCAATGATCTTCCTCTGCTGGAGGTGGCTGATCTCGCCGTTGTTGTTCCTGGCCCTGCAGGTCCTCATCCGGAGTTGAGTGTGAACGTGGCGAGCGGTCGCTTTCAACTGGCTCGGGATATTCATGGCGCTGGCTGGGCTGAATCGGTCCGGCGCCTGCTTCCGGAGGATTAGCACGAAATCGTCTCAATATTACCACGATATAGCGATTATATCGTGCTAATTCAGCAGGCTCTGCCAAAAGCGTTCTGTGTCAGCCAGAGTTCGCGGCAGTCCGTTCAAGGCGATCACCGGTCGGCAGCTCAGGCTGTTGATCAGAACGGCCTCGTCGTCTGGGTTCAGGTCTGATCCAAGCTCCGCTTCCTTCACCAATCCCAGCGTCAGCGCCCGTCCCCGCATCACCCCCGGCAGGCATCCGCTGCTCAGTGGTGGCGTCAGCCAGGAACCGTTGCGCCTCACCATCAGATTGGCCACTGTGCCGCAGCACAACTGACCTCGGGTGTTCAGAAGCAGGGCGTCATCGCACCCTTGCAACGTGGCTTCCCGACGTGCCAGAACCGCCTGGCTGTAGGCAAAGGTTTTGCATCGACTGATCAGGCTGTCGGCGTTGCGTCGTTCCTGTTGACAGATGATCGCTGTCACAGCGCTGAATGTCGGTGCTCCGGACTCGAGAGTCATCCAGAATCGATGTTGTGCCGGTTGAGGCACATCGATTCCCCGCCGGCCTGATTCGCCACGGCTCCAGTTGAGTCGGAGGACAGCGCTTTGCCTCTGCAGACCACAGCGCTGGGTCGCTTCCTCGATCAGCGGCTGCAGATGGCTCCGCTCCGGGGGTGGTGCCATGCCAAGCAGGTTGGCGCTGATGCTCCATCGCTGCAGATGTTCCTCCAGCAGTCGAGGTTCACCACTCTCAATGAGCACAGTTTCGAAGAGGCCATCGGCGAGTTGCAGTCCACGGTCGTTGAGGGGCAGGCTCAGCTCATGCGGAGCCCCCCACTGCCCGTTCAGCCAGGCGATCGCTCGGGTCATGCAAGAGCCTCCAGCAGTGGTTGCAGTTTCCACATCAGCTCTTCCGCTTCGCCATCGGGGTCGGAGTCGGCGACGATGCCGCAACCGGCGTGGGCCCGCAGAGTGATGCCGTTTCGCATCAGCGATCGGATCAGAATGTTGCTGTCGAAACGTCCATCCCAATCAACGCGGATCAGTGACCCGCAATAGGGACCACGGCTGGTTGGTTCCAGTTCATGCAGGCGCTGACAGGCCCGCAGTTTCGGGGCACCGCTGATCGACCCCCCCGGCCAGCATGCCTGCAGCAGGTCCACCCAGCTCAGGTTCTGCCGCAGCTGGCCTTCCACCACGGAGGTGAGGTGGTGCACCGAGGCGTAACTCTCCAGACCCACCAGTTGTGGCACCTCGATTGAGCCCGGAATGCAGACCCGGCCGAGATCATTGCGCAGCAGATCGACGATCATCACGTTCTCGGCTCTGTCCTTGTCGCTGGAGACCAGCTCCGCTGCCAGGTCGGCGTCCTGTTCCGGTTCTGGGTGGCGTGGTCGCGTGCCTTTGATCGGTCGTGTCTGGACCCGGCCCGCGGAGTCAACCTCCAGGAAACGTTCCGGTGAGGAGGAGAGCAGCGCTTCTCCGTTATCGGCGATCACCAGTCCGGCAAAAGGGGCAGGACAGCGTTGCCGAATCCTCTGGAACAGCTCCAGGGCTGAGCCATGGGCCGGCCAGGTGGTGCTGCAGCAGGCGGTGAGGTTGGCCTGGAAAAGGTCGCCGTCCGCGATCAGTCTGCGGATGTGCCGAACGCCATCGGCGAAACTCCGCGCATCGGTGTGGTGCGTCCAGGAACCAAGAGGGATGGCCGGACCACGATCGAACTCCGAGGTCTGGCAGGCGGCAAGCCCTTCTGCAAGCTCTTCCATGGCTTGAGGATCCGTGCCAACGACCCACAGTTCCCTGCGCCGGAGATCGAAATTCAGGACGGGGTCATGGCGGGCGATCCAGAGACTGGCCATGCCATCGCGCGACCAGGGGTTGCCGGGTTCACACCAGGCGGCAGCTTCGTAACTGAGCCATCCGGTCCAGTGACCTGGGCCGAGTTGATGCAGGGCTGCAAAGGGATCCCGGGCGTTGGCATCTCCCGGCAATCCCCGGCAGCAGATGATCTCCCGGGGGTTGCTGGCGATGGTGACCCTGTGCCCCAGTTCGCTCCCGTCACCATCGAGCCAGATCAGTCCCCTCTCTCCGTTCTCTGCTGCCAGTTGCCGGGCCACCGCGACAGGCTCGCGCCAGGGCAGCTCCAACCTCTGGGGGGTGATCATGGTTGGTTGGCGCTGCAGAGATCAGCCCGGCCAGCCTCCCGCAGGGCGGCATCACGGATGCGACAGCTGTCGCAGACTCCGCAGGGTGTGCTGCCTCCGCTGTAACAGCTCCACGTTGCCTGGATCGGCACATTCAATCGAAGGGCTTCTTCCACAATTCGGGTTTTGCTCCAGTGCACCAACGGTGCCCACAGCTGTGTGCCATGTCCTTCCCGACCGGCTTTGCTGGCCAGATCCGCCAGATCCTGAAAGGCATGCAGGTAGTCGGGGCGGCAGTCGGGGTAGCCGGAATAGTCGACGGCGTTCACGCCCAACACCAGCCGTTCGGCGCCTCGGGCCTCAGCGAGGCTGAGGCCGATCGCGATGAACACCGTGTTCCGTCCCGGTACATACGTCGGCGGGATCACACCATCTTGAACTCCATCGGTGGGAATGGTGATGGCGGCATCGGTCAGAGCTGACCCCCCCCAGGCGGCAAGGTTGACGGCAATGCGGTGGTGTTCTGCGAGGCCAAGGTGATCCGCAACTGCGGCAGAGGCCTCCAGCTCTCGGCGATGGCGTTGGCCGTAATCAAAGGACAATCCGATCACCCGGAATCCATCCTCTAATGCGAGGGCTGCTGCTGTGGCGGAGTCCAGTCCTCCCGAGAGCAGGGCGATAGCCGTTGCGGACGTCATCCTTTCATTCTGAAGTCTGGCGTGTCATCCAGCTGTATGGTCTTCCAGGAAGGGTTGACTGACATCGATTTCTGGTTCTGATTACGATCTTCCAAACAATTTTATGCCGCGTAAATAATGTACGGCTTTTGCGAATCGAGCTTTGATGTCCGAATTGAACATCAGTGCTAGCGTCCAAATGAAGCATTCATCTGACCATGTCTGAAGAACAGCAGGCCTCTCAGCAGTCTCAGGCCAAGATCAAGCTTGGAGATACAGAATACGATTTCTCCTCTCTTTCGGACCCAGCCAAACAGCTTGTTGCTGCTCTTCGTTCGTCGGAAGCTGAGATGAAGAGTCTGCGCAACCAGATGGCTTTGATGGACGTGGGTCGTCGTGCTCTTGTCGCTCAGCTTCGTCTTGCTGTTGAGAATCCTGAAGCATTCGCTAAGTTACAAAATACGGAATCCAGCTCTGACGGCGGTCAGGGCTGAACCCATCAGCATGCGGCTTTGACTGAATGGCAACTGACAACAATCATCCAGTCTGGGAATACAGAGTCATTCATTTGAATGTCTCTCCTCCAGCCGGGTCCTCGCAAGCTAAGAGTGCCCGGCCTGTTTCTGATGGGCCCCCGCCTCCATCGGTGAAGCAGCCTCCAAAGCCCACTCCATCAGCTGAACCGCAGAAATCGGGTTCTCCAAACCCGATTTTCTCTCAGGCCTATCTTGAACAGGAGTTTCCAAGCTTCTACTCCCATCCACCTTCCTCTCGCCAGGGTGCTAGTGGAGGAGGAGGTCAGAGTTCTCATCCAGCACATCAGCTTCAGAGCTTTCTGAACACCAATGGTGAGCATGGTTGGGAATTGGTTGGATTTTATCCAGTCGGCCCATTGATGCTGATGATTTTCAGACGTCAGAAATTCGTGGAGGCCGAGAAGGTTCTGATCGATCCAAGTGAATCTTCCGCTACGTCGTCATCTCCGGATTTGGTTTCGAAAATTCTCGACCGACTGGAGCAACTTGAATCAGCTGTTGGTGCTGGAGCTGCAGCAAAACCAGAGGTTGAGGATTCACAGGATTCCAGTCAGCCAAGAATTCTTTCCAGTGATGAATTGCGTTCACTTGAGAAGTTGCCACCTCTCACAACGCAGCAAGCTGCTGAAGCCATTGGCTATCGATCAGTTGAAACATTGCAACGCTTTTTAAGACGCTATGGTTCGAAGCCAGGATTGGTAAAGGCAAACACCAGTGGTGCCGCTGTTGTCTTTCGCGGTAAATTGGTAGATCCTGAATCGGGGCGAGAGCAGGGGATGTGGTGTGTCTTGCCTGATGCGATGTCTTGATTGCAATCAGGTTTCCACAGGAGTTGTCAGCTGATTCAGGGAATTCAACAAGTCTGAAGGATTTGTATCTTCGGCGATTCCATTTAAATTCTGTTGTAATGACAAGCCTGGGAATGTGCCAAAGGCGTGTCTCAGCATCAGTTTGCCGTCCTGCAGATCGATATTTCGGTTCTGATCAATATCGATGATGCTTTCTGTTTGACTTGATAGGGCTATTGAATTGATCTGTTCGTCTTCTTTGGTGTTCAAATGGTTGCTTAGGATCAATGCATTATCCAGGAGTTGCTGGTAGCCCGTTAGGTTGTCATTTGTACTGTTGAAGACGGGTATCAGTTGTTCAAGGTGTTGGCCACTAAGCTTTTCTGTCGCTCGTAATGTGAGCCAATCCATAGAGCTTTGTTCGATTATGGTTTCCGACGAGATCAGAGTTTGGCCATTTTCTAGAGTCGCTTTAATGGGGGTCTGATCTGCATTGTCAATGCTTAGTTCAAAATCGATTTCCTTGCGCTGGTCGATAATTTCAATTGATTTGAATCTCACGGTGTCAGGTGCTGTAATTGTATTGTCGGTTAGAGATAAATAAGGCAGAGTGCTGAATACGCCACCTGCATTGGCAACTGGTGAGCTTGCTAATATGTCGACAAAGAGCAAGTCTGTTTCTGTCTTTGTCTTTCCAAAGACAGTAAAACCGCCATTCTGGTTGTCTAGATTGTTGCTGTTGTCGGCAAGATTGAAAAACCACTGGTTGGTGGCGCTATCGGGATCGTTGCCAATTTTGGCCATCGCAATCG